>OLPQ01000011.1_pt1 | contig 186623 bp, 165 predicted proteins | sample 1672451 | NCBI WGS metagenome assembly OLPQ01 (sample SAMEA3136687, study PRJEB25190) | human gut metagenome | biome: human gut; feature: human-associated habitat; material: faeces | place: Austria | collected 2013
TGCTCGAAGGCCTCGATTCAGAGAACTTCGGCACATTGATAGAGCAGCTAAGAGCAGCGGTCGAGAAGGCAGACCAGTATGAGAAGGCTGCGATGATCCCGGACGCCCAAGGGCTGTCTGACAAAGCAAGGCATGCCGTCATCGCATCTGAGAACCAAGTGCGAACTGAACATGCGGAGCAGACGCATGAAAACGAAAGATAGATTAGGGGGCAAACATCATGGCAAGCGATTATGGCGACGAGGCAGGAGAGAAGCTCTTCGACTGGATGCTCAGGATGGGCCAAGACGCAAGCCAGGACGCTATCCGAGCGAGCGCCGAGAGGCTCAAAAATGCCATCAGAAACCTTAGAGGTCAGATCGACGAGCCCCTAGCAGAAGCGGAGCACGAGAGCGTGCGGGATTACGCACGGTTGAACCTCTCCGAATTCGAAGAGCTGCCCGACTACGCAAGCCTGCGCGAGATCATCGATGCCCGGCTCGACGCTGCCGCGATTGAGCACGACATCGCGAGCATCGATGGGCACGACCACCTCATATTCAAGGTGGAAGACGCGCCGGAGGTGGACGAGGCTTTCAAGGAGCTCGAACGCGACGCCGACGCGGCATGCGAGAGAGCAGTAAAGGAACGAGGGCGCGATCTGAGCGCAGAGCGCGACGCAGAGCCCCTTGAGCAGAAGGCCGCCGCTGCCCGCGAGGCCAGCCATGCGTATCAGGCAGCAAGCAAGACCGAGCACGAGATGGAGCGCATCGAGGTGAAGGCCCGATGAGGCGAGAGCTTCTCGCCATCGGGCTCATGTCCCTCGCTCTGTTCATATTGGGCAACATCTGCACGGGGCTCGTCATGGAGGCGGGAAATGGCCAGTTAAATCTTGCCCACGCCTTCATCGGTCGGTTATCGCAAGGTCAGGTGATCTATCTTGAACCCCTCCCCTTGAGCGTTGGCGCGGCATGCGCGTGCGCTGTATGGCTCGTATGGGTGCGATGGTGGGAACGGCGTGGAAGTTACCGCAAGGGCGAGGAGCATGGTAGCGCCCGTTGGGCCACGGCCAGCGAGATGGGTGCTTTCTCCGACAAGGGAAACCCCGACAACAACATCATCCTCACGGCATCCGCGCGCAAGCGCCTGGAGGACACCTCTCACGACCAGAGGACGGAGACGAACAACAACGTCCTCGTCGTCGGAGGACCCGGCACCGGCAAGACGCGCTACTACGTGAAGCCCAACCTCATGCAGGCCAACGCGAGCTTCTTCATTACGGATCCCAAAGGAACGCTCATCCACGATATGGGATGGGTGCTCGAATGGCTGGGATACGAGATCAAGACGTTCGACACCGTGGACTTCTCGCGCTCCATGCACTTCAACCCCATCGCATACATCAAGGACGAGGCGGGGCTCCTGCGCTTCGTTGAATGCCTCATCAGGAACACCACAGCAGAGGGCGAGAGCGCGACAGACCCTTTCTGGGTGAACGCCGAGAAGCTCCTCTATACAGCCCTTGTGGCATATCTTCTCGAACATTGTCCCGAGGAGGACAGGAACATACCCGGCCTCCTCTCCCTTCTCGCATTAGCGGATGCGCGCGAGGACGACGAGGGGTACCTGAGCCCGCTCGACATGTTGTTCAAAGAGCTCGAAACGGGGCGTCGTCTCATGAAGGTGTCAGAAGGCCGCGCATTCGATCCGAGCTCCCGGGCATTCACCACGGACACGGGCGATTGGGCGTGGGTCAAGGTGGCAGAGCCCGTGCGACCCGAGGACGACTTCGCCCTGTCGAGCTACAAGCAGTTCAAAGTGGCTGCGGGCAAGACCCTCAAATCCATCATGATCTCGTGCAACGTTCGCATGAAACCCTTCGACATCGCCGAGATGCGCGAGCTTCTCCGCTTTGACGAGATGGCCCTCGACCACATGGGAGACGCTAATGTAAAGGTCGCAGTGTTCGCGTCGATGTCGGACACAGACTCCACCTTCGACTTCGTGTTCGCGCTGCTCATGCAACAAGCGCTCGACACCCTCTGCGAGTGCGCGCTCAAGCGATTCGCGGGACGGCTCCCGAGATGCGTGCACTTCGTGTTCGACGAGTTTGCGAACATCGGCACCATCCCCGATTTCGAGCGGATGATCACGGTCACCCGAAGCCGCAACATCGCCGTGTCCATGATCTGCCAATCCCTCTCGCAGCTCGACGAGAACTACGGCGAGAACAACGCGGCGACGATTGTGAACGCCTGCGACACGATGCTCTACCTGGGAGGCAAGTCGGCAGACACCAATCAGAAGATTGCGGAGATGATCGGGAAGCAGACGGTAGCGAACGTCTCCGTGAACGACTCTCGTGGGAACAACCCCACCTACACGCATAACTACGGCCTCATAGAGCGAGACCTCATGCAGGGCTCCGAGATCTCACGCATGCCCAAGGACGAGGCGCTCGTGCTCATAAACGGGGCTCAGGCGTTCAAGGACAAGAAGTACGTGCTTTCGTCGCATCCCCGCGCATCTTTGCTGGCAAGGGCCGAGAAATCCGGTCCCTTCGAATTCAAACGGTATCGCGCCCGACGGGAAGGAGAGCTGATGGAGACCTGAAATGTGCGGCTGCGGCAAGGATCGGCGGATCCCCAAGACGCCTAGGTGATTCCACGCACCCGGACGCTGCCGCAGCCGAAAGACGCAAAGGAGCGCGCAAGCGCCCCTGCGAACCCAATTCTATCATCGGGGCGCAACCGACCCATTCCACATTCAGGGCGGTAGCGCGAAAGACGGCAAAGGAGGGCAAATGCTCGCAAACATCATCAGCCTTGTCTCTGGCTGCGTCACCTTCCTCGGCGGCTTTCTGGTCGTCTGGGGCGCGGTGTCGCTCGGACTCGCCATCAGGGAGCAGCAGGGAGGCAGCCAGATCGCCTCGGCGATATCGACCATCGCGGGCGGCGCGATCATCATCGCCGCAGCGGTCTACTTCGGGATGCTCGACACGTCCTGGCTCCCCGCCTAGGGAGGCGGTGAGCCATGTCGCTTCAGATCCCCATTCAGAAGGACATCGGAGAATACGAGGAGAAGATCGTCGGGAAGCTCTCCTTCCGCACCCTTGTGTGCGTAGCGGGAGGCTTCGGATCGGCGATCCTCGTGGCGGCGATCTGCCATTTCTGGATCGGCATTGAGGTCGCCGATGCCGCTTTCCCCGTCATGTGCGCATCGATCCCGTTCTGGCTCGCCGGTTTCTGGCGTCCCTTCGGGATGCGCGCTGAGAAGTTCGCACCTCTTCTGTTTTCCCACCATCTGAAAGACCAGAGACTCCTCTATGAGAGCCCGGCACCGAAGCATCTGGCGCGCATCAAGCGCGGGGCGCCAAGTCGCAGGGCGAAGAGGATGTCCAAACGCAAAGGAGCGGAGGCCAATGAGCCAACCAGAGAATACAAGGAAGCCAAAGAAAGAGATGAAAGAGGACAAGAAGAGGCTCAAGAATGAGAAAAGTCTCGCCAAGGCCCGCATCAGAACCGAACGTGCAGCGATGGCTAAGGCCAAGCGCGAGCGGAGTGGTTCCCAGACAGGCCTCCTGCGGCAGCTTATCGGCATGTCCACCAAATCCGACCGTTCGAAGAAGGTCCACGAGGAGAAGCTGAAGCGACAGAAGAGGACAAGGGCGTCAGCGAGCGACATAACCTCCTACATCGGATACGACGCCATCTACAAGGATGGCATCGCACAGGTCGAGGAGGGCCTCTTCTCGCAGACGATCGAGTTCTCGGACATCTCCTACCAGTCGGCTCGTCGCGAGAACCAGCAGAACATCTTCACGGTGCTCTCCTCCCTCTACAACTACTTCGGGGCGGACTCGTGCGTCCAGCTCACGATAGCCAACGTCCCCATCCCCGAAGATGAGATCGGCAAGAAGCGCTTCTTCAAGGCGGCAGGTACCGACACAGAGAAGTACGCCAAGGAATACAACCAGATCTTGAACGACAAGATGCGAGAGGGCGTCTCCAACCTCACGCGCCATCGCTACCTCACCTACATGGTCGGTGCAAGCGACGTGTGGGAGGCAGTGCCGAAGCTCTCCCGCATCAAGGGCGATGTCACCGACACGCTCTCGCGCATACGCTGCGAGGCGCATGCCCTGAACGGCATCGAGCGCTTGAGCGCGATCCACTCCCAGCTTCGTCCGAAGGCAGCGTTCACGTTCACATGGGACAAGGTGAATCCCTGCTCGAACACAAGGACGCGCGACCTGATCGCCCCCGCGCTCGTGGACTTCAAGCCCAGCGGACGCTCGGACATCTTCAGGATCGACGAGACATACGGCTGCGTGCTCTCCATCCGCACGTTCGGATCGATGCTTGAGGACCACTACCTCGCGAACATCATCGACCTTCCCATGCCGCTATCGGTGAACCTGCACATCCAGCCCATCGCGCAATCGGACGCCCTTGCGCTCGTGAAGCGACAGCTCGACTGGATGGACAAGGAGATAATCGACGAGCAGATGAGCGCCATGAAGAAGGGCTACGACTATACGATCCTGCCTCCGGAGCTGCGCTACTCCAAGGAGGAGGCGGAAGAGCTCCTCGACTTCCTTCGCAACAAGAACGAGCGCCTCTTTACCTACACCGGCCTCATCTACACCTACGCCGATACTGTTGATGCGCTTGAGCGCCAGGTCGAGCAGATCATCTCCGTCGGGCAGGGAAATTCGCTCGGTATCGAGCCGCTTTACTATCGCCAGCGCCAGGCTCTTAACTCGGTGCTACCGCTCGGCATGAACCACGTCGATGTCACCCGCTACCTCACAACCGGGCAGATCGCCATGCAGATGCCTTTCGCATCGTTAGAGTTAAACCAGGAGGGCGGGGGCTACTATGGGCAGTCGAAGCAGTCGGGCAACCTCGTCATCTGCAACCGCAAGAAGCTCGCAAGTCCCATGGGGTTCGTCTGCGGCAAGCCCGGTTCCGGGAAGTCCTTCTCTGTGAAACGCGAGATCACCAATACAGTGCTCGCCTATCCGGAGGACGAGATCATCATTTTCGACCCCGCTGGCGAGTACGGAAATCTCATAGAGGCCCTCGGCGGCGTGAACGTCCGGCTCGCGCCCGATGCGGATACCGCGCTCAATCCCTTCGATTTGGCTGATGTGGAGGGGCGCGCCGACGCCGCGCAGCTCGCCTTCAAGATCGATGCCTTCTTGGCCCTTTCGAGCGCGATGATGGCGGAGTCTTCCGAAGGCCTTCCCGAGGCGGACAAGTCGATCATCACAAGATGCGTCGAGGCGGCTTACGCGAGATGCTCGGGCGGCGAGGGGATGCCGACGCTTTCCGATTTCCACGAGATACTCGTCGAGCAGCCTGAGGCGGAGGCGCGCGACATAGCCCTTCGCTACGAGCGATACGTCACCGGTGCGCTGTCGTTCTTCAACCGCCAGTCCAACGTCGGCTTCCACAACCGCATCACCAACATAGACCTTCACGACCTCTCCACCAACATGCGCGTGTTCGGCATGCTCACCGCATTAGAGGCCGTGCGCAACCGGATGTATGCGAACTTCGATCGGGGCGTTACCACCTGGCTCTACATCGATGAGGTCCAGTCTCTCTTCGGCCACCCCACCATCATCGATTACTTCGCGAAGTTCTGGGCGGAAGGGAGGAAGTTTAACTTGATTTGCACCGGCATCTCCCAGAACACCTCGCACATGCTCACTCACGAGCGCGCCCGCACCATGGTTCTGAACTCAGACTTCATGCTGCTTCACAAGCAGGCAAGCCAGGATCTCGCCGCGTGGGCGGAGATGCTATCGCTCTCCGGTGCCGAGCGCGAGTACATCGACGAGTCAATCAAGGCCGGAGAGGGCCTTCTCGTCGCGGGAGGGGCGCGCGTGCCCATCCGTGACGACTTCCCCAAAGGCGCGCTCTACGACCTCTGGAACACCAAGCCCGAGGAGATCGCACAGCTGAAGCGAGCCCATGTCTTCGAGAAGAACGCGAAGAGGAGCCGGAGCTAGATGGACCCGAGAAGCCTCGACAACACGAGCGCCTCGATCGCGGACATCGTCACCGCCGATAAGCTCGACGCCGTGAGCGCGGGAATCGTGAAGGACGACGAGAGCCAAAGCCTCTCTGCCCTAAGCGAGAAACAGTCCGCACTCGGCACGAGGGCAACGTGCAAGGCGGCCCCCTCCAAGAGGCGCATGCGCAAGTCGGCAGATGCGAGTGCAGTTAACGCGGATTCCGATGGCGCATCGGGTGTCGGGGAGGCATCCTCAAAAACCGAGACATCCAGCACTCCGAGCGAACGGCTCAAGGTTCGTCAGTTCCTGGAACGTGAAGCCGTCTCCGAGCTCGACGAAACAGACGAGTTCGAGGGGGTGGGTAGCGCCTACGACACCGAACGAGGCGCAAAGCGGGCAATCGCAGCCATGCGCGACAGGAAGGCGAAAGGGGCCCTCTCCGCCTCAGGCGGCTCCAAGGGATCGAGCGCGAACGCCATCAAGAGCACGAGCGCCCAGGGCACGAAGAAGGCGAAGACAACAAGCGCCCGAGGAGTCAGCCATACGCAAGCGAGCCACGCCGCCCAGGCGACGGGAGCCGCCGCGAAGACGGCCGCCTCGTCGTCCGGCAACGCCGCCGTCGCTGGCACGGTAGGCGGAAGCGGGATTGCCGCAGGCGGTGGGGTGCTCTGCGGGGTCATCGCCTTCGTGCTAGTAGCGCTCGTCATAGGCCAGATTATCTCGGCCTTGTTCGGGTTCTGGGATGCAGAGGACAAGAAGCGCTCCATGGAAGGGCTTCCGCCCTACATCACCTACGAGATGGTCGAAGAGGCCATCCGCTGCCAGGAGGAGTTCGGTCACCCCGCTGGGTGCACCATCGCGCAGATCATCTGCGAGTCGGGACAGGGCGAGACCATGAGCCAGCTCGCGACACGTGACCACAACCTGTTCGGGATGAAATGGGCGTCGTCTTTCGCATCAGCACTGGAAGTCGCCGGAAAGGCGGGATGGACGACCCAAGAGGAGTACACACCCGGCACCTTCACCACCATTACGGCGTACTTCACGGTGTTCAAAGGAGATGTGGAGTGCATTCGCTTCAGAAGCCGCGTGTTCCTGCAGGCATCCCATTACAGCGCCAATGCCCTCATCCAGCAGGCGATCGCCGAGCGCTCCTCCGACAAGATGGCGGAGGGACTCAAGGATGCGGGATGGGCAACGAGCTCGGCCTACGTGGACTCCCTCAAGTCCGCCATGGATACCTACAACCTGCGCCGCTTCGACTCGATGACAGTCGAGGACCTTGAGAGCGGGGCGCTCTCGGCAGACGCGGTCATCGCCGCCGCCTACAGCCAGCTAGGCGTGCCCTACGTATGGGGCGGAACGACGCCGGGCGTGGGCCTCGACTGCTCGGGGCTTACCCAATACTGCTACCGACAGGCGGGCATCGCCATCCCAAGAAACTCCGAGGACCAGGCGGCGTTCGGTCGCAAGGTGCCGGTGTCTGAGGCATCGCCCGGTGACATCCTTTGGAGGCCCGGGCATGTGGCCATCTACATCGGGGACGACCGCTACATCCACGAGCCGCACTCGGGCGCGGCCTGCACGATTGCAAGCGGCGCGTCGCAGTTCGCGAGCGCCATCAAAATTAGATAGGAAGGACGAAACATGACCAGAAAGAACAAGCTCATGCTCGCTGCGGCCATCGTGGCAGCGGTGCTCCTCGTGGGCTCGGGCGTAGCCAGGTGCACGCTCGCCCAAAACGGGTCGACTGAAGGCCGAGTTGCTGTCGAATCGGCAGAGGAGGCAGCAGTAGAGAACCCTCAGTCCGAGACCGATGCTGCAGACGGCGAAGCGAGCTCTGGCATCGAATCACTCGTCGGAACCTCGTGGGTGGGTGTGGACGACGCAACGCGCTCGCTTTCCATCGTCAAGGGAGCTTTCGTCGAGACCAAGGACGGCGGCACGGAGGTAACCTACTGGACGCTTGACGGCGAGGAGCTGCTTTCCTCCGGCATAGAGGCCACCGTGCTCGCCTCGAAGTCAATGACCGATGCCGCGAGCCCCGTTCTCGTCTCTGTTAGCAGCGACGGCGCAGACAACGTACTTAGATCGGACGCCCTCGCCTGCGCATACAGGCAGGTGCAGGTCGGGGACAGGTCGCTTAGCTTCACCGGCGTCACCTCCAAGCTCGAAGAGGCGATGGGGATCGACGCCGCGAAGATCGAGGCCGCCGTCTCGGTGCGTGCAGCAGCCGTGTCCCCAAGCGCGACTCGCGCCATCTGGGATGCGGAGGTGTGGATAGACTATGCCAACAACGCGGCTACGACAACGTTCACGCTCGACGATGGGGCATCGACCATGATCTCGGTAACGCGCTCATCCGATGGCACGATTGAGGCGCTCTGATAGGGATGGGCAAAGTCAATAGTCTCGTCTCAAACAGACGATTCATAGTGGCGTTCGCAGCCACATTCGTTCTGCTCTCCACGCTGTTCATTCCCACGCAGCTCGCATGGGGTTCGATCGCGGACGACATCAACGCATGGCTCTGCGGAGTGCTCCGCGATTGGTGCAACTGGATCTTCGCGGCTCAGACAGACGTGATGCGCTCGCTTGGCGCTAACGGCGTACTGTCGGCACCGTTCGAGACCATGCTCGCCAGCGCGGGAGATGTCTCCATGTACGACATCGCCAGAGGCGTCTGGCAGGTCGCTGTGCTGCCCATCGGTTGCGGGGTTCTCGGGCTCGTGTTCACTTTGAAGCTCATCGAGATATCACAGCGCATGGACGGCAACCAATCCTTCCCGGGCGTGAAGGAGGTGGTGTTCCTCCTCGTGTTCTTCGCGGTATTCCTTTTTCTGATTCAGCACTCCTTCGATCTCATGGCAGCCATCTACGAGGTCATAGGCCTTGCGATAGACCGCGTGGAGGGCCTTTTCGGCACTGGCGGCGCACTGGATATGACGGCGGTCTCGATCGTTACGGGCGATGACGACCTGTCTGCGCTCCTGGCGCTGCTCGTCGTCGCGGTCATAAGCTGGCTCGTCGTGCTCGTCGCTTACATCGTGGCGCTCGTTGTCTGCTGGGCGCGCGCGATACAGCTCTACGTCATGGCGGCGTTCTCCCCGATCCCGCTGGCATTCCTCGGATTTGACCAGACGCGCCAGATCGGGCTCGGGTACCTGAAGAGCTTCGGGGCCGTCTGCATCGCAGGGCTCATCATCTTGATCCTGCTCATCAGCTTCCCCGTGATCCTGGGCGGCATCGTCGCCGTGAACCCGGGAACCGGAACGCCCATAGATGCGTTAGCGAACGGGCTCACCTACGCACTCCAGTATCTGGCCATGTGCATCCTGCTCGTGTTGTCGCTCGTGAAGAGTGGTGCCTGGGCACGAGACATCGTGAGCGGATTCTAGGCGCATGCCAACAAGAGAGGAGGTGGTGCCTATGGGCTGACGGGGCACCCACGGGGACATTCCACCAATAGACCCCAAGAAGACACAAGACGCAAAGGAGAATACGAAATGGATGACAAGAAGAACGTCTACATCACCCTGCACAAGAACTTCGTCCACGAGGGCATCGAGTACGAGGACAGGAAGACCGGCGAGACCAAGACCTTCAACTCGGTGACGCTGCCCAAGGGCACCGTGGTCAACGGACAGGATGTGAGCTACAGCCAGTTCAGCCCCCTCTTCGTGAATCCGTCTCGCTTCAAGGGCGAGAACTACCGAGACATTCCACTTCTGGCCGAGAAGGAGGTTTGGCTGAAGAAGAGCGTGCTGGAGCCGGACGGCAGCCCCACGCTCGACGAGGATGGCAAGCAGGTGCGCGAGGTCATCAAGGTGATGCCCGCTGCGCTCAAGGAGGGCATCGACAAGGGAAGGGCGGCCTACCTAGCGTCGCTCGACGACAAGGCCAAAGAGGCCCGTGAGGCATCGGCCAACCAGACCCGCGAGGTTCGTCAGGCCGAGCCCGTCTCCCGATAGGCGGTGCGACATGGAAGTTACGACGATTGGCGCTTCCGGCTCGAAGGTGCTTCGCTGCCTGCTCGCAGCGCTTATCGCATTGAGCTCGGTCATAGGCTGTCTTGCGGTCCCGGGGCAAAGCGCATTCGCCTCAGAGACCGCTTCATTGAGCATCGGGGGCAAGATCCCCTATGCGGGATACACGACCACATGGATGTACGCCGACAGTGAGATGGCCTATTGCGGGAACCCCTCTGCGGCGACGCCGCCTTCAGGCACCTACACCAAAAGCGCGATAAGCTCGATATCGGGTCGCGATGCGGAGACCATAGCGGACCTCTGGTTCAGCTACGGCAGCCCGGGATTCGATGCGAGCCTCTGGCCAAGCACGTGGTATGACGGCACGGCCATGACGGATGCGCGCTATGCGGCGCTCGCGCACATCCTGCTCTCTGATACATTCTCGTCCAACGGAAACTATGCGCTCTACGGATGCAACGAGTCCTTCAAGGAATGGTGCCGCTACAACGTGATCGGCTTCGACTCGTCAGGCACGATGTGCAACGACGATGCGACAGGCCGCAAGATCTCGCGCATGCAGGGCGAGGTTCCTTCGAACTTCAAGGCGTTCATGCTCTACACGGGCGCTGGAAACCAGCTGATCCTCTCGTTCAAGTACATCCCCTACGGCAAGATCGACCTGGTGAAGGTCACCGCCAACGAAGAGATGTGCGAGGGCAATCCGCTCTACTCCGTTGAGGGCGCGGTGTACACCGTGTATCGCAACCCGGGCCTCACGGACGTGGCGGGCTCCATCACGACCGACAAGGACGGCTACGGCATACTGGAGGAGCTTGAGCCGGGCAGCTACTGGGTGCGCGAGACCAAGCAGGCTCCGGGACATGCGCTCGACCCGACCGTGTATCCGGTCGAGGTGAAATCGGACGAGACCACGCGGGTGAACAGCCAGAGCGTATCCGACATCCCGCAGTCAGACCCTGTGGGCATGCTCGTCGGCAAGGTTGACGCCGACACCGACGAAAGCGAGCCCGAAGGAGACGCGACGCTCGAAGGCGCACTCTTCACCGTCCGCTACTACGCAGGCGACTACGCCGACGCGGCATCGGCCGAGGCGTCCGGCGCGCCTGCGCGCACCTGGGTGTTCGAGACAGACGGGGACGGCTTCGCCTACCTCGCGGGCGAGTACAAGCACTCGGGAGACGCGCTCTACTACCAGACCAACGGCGACGCATCGATTCCCCTGGGAACCGTGCTGATCCAGGAGACCCGCGCCCCGCAGGGCTACAACCTCGACGACGGGCACGCCGGGAATCCGAAGGTGTTCTGTGTGCGCATCACGCCGAACGGCGCGGTTGGCGAGTCCGTCTACACCTACAACTCGCCCAAAGTGCCCGACACCGTGAAGCGCGGCGACTTCCGCCTTGTGAAGGAAGTGCCCGTGGAGATCTACGACTCTCCTAGCAGCGACATGCCACAGGAGGTCGTGCGCATCCTTGTGCCCGGAGTGAAGTTCGAGCTCTACAACGATTCCGCAGAGGCAGTGCTCTCGCCCGAGACCGGCAAGCTCGTCGAGCCCGGCAACCGCGTGTGCACCATCACGGTGGACGAGAACGGACTTGCCACCACCAAGGACGACAACGCCGACGCGAACGGCTGGAGCAAGCCCTCCCGCTGGACAGGCGCGCTCGCCTACGGAACCTACCGCGTCCATGAGGTGATCCCTCAAGATGTGGCCGACGCCTTCAAGGCGAAGTGGGGAAAGGCGCTCCTTCCCGTGGAGGACTGGAAGACCACAATCCGCGAGGAGGGCCAGTACGACCCGCCGCAGCTCGTGAACGACCACATCCCGCAGACCCCTCTCAAGGTGGTGAAGGTGGACGCCGAGACCGGCAAGCAAGTTCCGCTCCCCGTGAGCTTCCAGCTTGAGGACGCAAGCGGCAACCTCGTCACCTACACCTCCCATTACCCCGTGACCGAGACCATCGACACCTGGACGGCCAACGCACGCGGCGAGCTGACGCTGCCGATGCTGCTCGAAGAGGGCGACTACACGCTCAAAGAGGTCCAGGCACCCTGCGGCTACGTGAAGGAGCTTGAGGGCAAGACGTTCCATGTCGGCGATGGCTACAACGGCTGGGAGAACCCGCTTGTCATAGAGTTCTCAAACATGCCCCAGAAGGCTACCATCACGGTCGCCAAGACCGACTCCTGGACGGGAGAGGCCGTGGACGAGTCCGTCTACATCGTGAAGGCTGCGGAGACCATCCAGACGCCTGACGGCACCATCCGTGCGAACGAGGGCGAGATCGTGGCCACGCTCACGACCGGCGAGGACGGCAAGGTGACCACGCCCGAGCTCTATCTCGGAACCTACACCGTTTACGAGGCCAAGGCCAAAGACGGCTACGCCCTCGACATGGCTGAGAAGACCGTGGTGCTCGAATACGCAGGACAGGATGTTGCGGTCTACGACCACGAGGAAGCCGTGATAAACGAGCCCACCGACCCTGAGATCAAGAAGGTGGACGCACTCGACCCCGAGACCCCCGTCGCCGGTGCCGTGTTCCGCATCTGGAACGACGAGGGAACCTTCGATGAGGAGATGACGACCGACGAGAACGGGACCATCTCGCTCGCCTACGCGAAGCACGGGAGCTACCACATCCAAGAGGTGGCGGCTCCCGAGGGCTACGTGATCGCCGACCTCGATGAGGAAGGAAACCCGACCGTGACCGATTTCAAAGTGAACGACCAGGGCATGATCGAGTGGGACGAGAGCGGGGTCATGGCACAGACGCACGAGTTCGTACTTGACAACATGTCCAAGACCATGAAGACGACCGCTGTGGACTCAGCAAGCGGAACCCACGAGGGCCAAGCCCGCGACGAGCTCACCATCGTGGACACCATCGAATACACGGGGCTCATCCCCGAAAACGAGTACACCGTGAGCGGAGCCCTCATGGACAAGACCACCGGCGAGCCCGCACTTGACGATGAAGGCAGCGAGATCACAGCGTCTACCACTTTCACTGCAGAGGAGTCGTGCGGCACGGTGGATGTGACCTTCACCTTCGCCGGTGTGAGCCTCGCTGGCAAGTCGCTCGTTGCCTTTGAGACGATGGAATTCGAAGGCGCAGAGTACATGGTTCACGCCGACATCAACGACGTGGAGCAGACGGTCGCCATAGTGGACATCGCCACCCAGGCGCGCGACTCAGAGACCGGAACCAACGTCGGCACCATTGGCGAGCACGTGAAGCTCATCGACACGGTTGCCTACACCGGGCTTGCGCCGGGCAGCACCTACAAGCTATTCACCATGTTCATGGACAAGGCTACCGGAAACCCAATCTTGGGCGACGACGGCCTTCCCATCGTGGGAACGACCGAGTTCGTGCCCGAGACCCCGGACGGCACCATCGACGTCGAGGTCGAGATCGACACGCGCGAGCTCGCGGGACGCGACATCGTGTTCTTCGAGAAGCTCGCAGACGCGCAGGAGAACATCGTCGCCACTCACGAGGACATCAACGACGACGGCCAGACCGTGAGCTTCCCCGAGCCGGAACCCGTGCCAGAGCCGGAGAACCCCGGTAAGGAATACCCGAAGACAGGCGCCTTCGCAGAGGTCGATCCCGTCACGGCCAGCGTCGCGGTGATCCTGCTCTGCGGCATCGCCGGTGCGACCTACGCCTACGTCCGCCGCAGCCGCAAACAGACCGACGCCATCGAAAAGATGGAAGAGGAAGCGCTGACGGCAACCGACGAGGATTAAACCGACCCTTGGCGCAAGCGGCAGGAATCTTAGCTGAGAACTAAGGATGGCAGGGTGGGACGCTCGCTAGGCGTCCCACCCTTTTTCGGCACAAGGAGCAAAAAATGAAGAGAATCAGAAAGGTGGCAAGAGTCATGAGCGTGATCGTGGCCGCCATACTCACGGCACTCGTCGTCACCGTTCTTTGCGCGCAAGAGGGGGATCGCATTGCACTGACTGAGGCGTTTGACGGTCTGAGCGACCGGGAGGAGCCCGGAAGGCAGATCGACTGGGACAGCCTTCCTGCAGAGGTCGTCGCATGGGTGGAGGTGCCAGGCACGGGAATAGACGAGCCGATCGTGCAGGCAACGCCCGATTCCCCGAACGCATATCTCTACAGAGACGTGTTCGGCCAGGGAGCGAATGGCACACCCTACATAGATAGCGAGTGTTCGATAGACTCCAGGCTCGTTATGGTCTATGGCCACCATATGTCCGACGGGACAGCGTTCGCCGAGTTTGCCGATTACATCGACGAGGGATATGCGCGAGAGCACAGCAGCATCATCGTCTATAAGCGAAGCGGCGAGACGCTTGTGCTTGAAGTCTGCGCCGTCGACGTCGTGAACGCCAGCCGAGAGAGGCTGGTGATCGATCAGGACGACGCTTTCGAGAAGATTGTTGAAGCAGCAGACTTGCAGCTCTCAGACCCAACAGAGGCAGAGCAGCTCTGCGCTTTCACCACCTGCTCCTATCAAACATGGAACAGCAGAACCGTTGTTTACGCATGCATGACTAACGTAGCACGTTGACGATGAGCACGGCTTTTACTTCAATCCTGCTCGACTTTGAATACCCTTTTAACTCCTGCGCCATCTCCATATGTCAGGCTATGATGGCATGTGAAGAAGTCAAAATATGACTATGCAGAACTTGCACCTCTATTGCGAGGACTGCAGCTCTGTATCTTTATATCTTGGATTTCGTAAGGAGGTGCGCATTGAGCCAACTGAAACACCTGAACGATGCGCTTGCGTACATCGAGGAGCACCTGGACGGAACGCTCGATACGGGCGAAGTTGCCCGCATAGCAGCTTGCTCCGCCTATCAGCTAAAGCGGATGTTTCCCTATCTTGCGGGAATTACGCTCTCGGAATACGTTCGGCGTCGCGCCATGACACGGGCCGCTCAGGATCTTCTCGCAACCGACGAAAAAGTGATCGACATCGCCTTGCGCTATGGTTATGAGTCGCCAACAGCGTTCTCGAAGGCCTTCCGACGCGTTCACGGGATGTCGCCGAGCGATGTGCGACAGCCCGGTGCCAAGGTCACGCTTCATCCGCGCCTCATATTCACTTTGTCCGTGAAAGGAGAAGAGCCAATGGATTACCGGATCATCGAGCAGTCTGCATTCCGTGTGGTAGGCATCCCGTCTGCCAACGGGAAGTGGGATTTGGAGGATGCGGGGGCGAAAGCAGCCGAGTACTGGGAAGAATTGGGAGCAGATGTTCATAAGGTGGTCAACCTCATGGACGGAAGCGAGCCTGCGGGCTTACTCGGCGTGCAGTTTTGCAAGGACGGCGACTTCGATTGCTACATGGCATGCGTGGCCACGAACCAACCCTGCCCGAATGAAATGGAAGAGCGCGTGGTAGCGGCCGCCACCTATGCCGTGTTCGAATGCGAAGGCGCTATGCCGGATGCCATGAACGACCTCTGGCATCGCATACTTACCGAATGGCTCCCATCGTCGGGATACGAATGGGAGAGCAAGACGGATGTGGAGCGCTACCTCACGCCGAACATGATCTCTCCTGACAGCAGAAGCGAGGTATGGTTGCCTGTAGTCAAAAGATAGCCTTGCACAGCGCATAAACTGAAGAGGAGTCGAGTGAGGCAAGTCGCTCGATTCCTCTCATCACTTGCTGTTTAGACAGTTTCCCCTACCACTTTATAACAGCACTTCTTTGGCAACGCTAATCGCGTTCAGCACTTTCGGGAATCCGACGTAGGGAATAAGCTGGATGAAGGTCTCTATTATCTCTGTCTTCGTAAGCCCCGCATTTAGAGCCCCCTGAATATGCACCCTAAGCTGCGGCTCGCAGGAACCTTGCGTGCAGAGGCTCGCGATGGTCGCGAGCTCTCGATCTCTAAGTTTTAGCCCTTTCCGCGCATAGATATCCCCGAACGCGAACTCGACGATGTACCTGCCAACGTCAGGCGCAATATCTGAGAACGACTCTATAACGCGCTCCCCTCCCTCTCCATCCACCTGCCCTAAGAGCTCAAGACCTCTTTTTTACCTGTCTTCCATGTTCGCTCCTTTTTCCATTAGGTTGAGACAGCGGTTCGATGTTAGAATCTGAACCATGGTTGAGGTCAAGGAGGTTTCTTGAAGATCGGAGAGTTTTCAGAGCGCACAGGCCTTCCTGTGAGCACCCTGCATTTCTACGAGCGCAAGGGGCTCATATGCCCTGAGAGAAACCGGTCAGGGCACAGGGAATACAGCGATGCCGATCTTTCTTGGGTCGCTTTCATCGAGCGCTTGAAGGAGACGGGAATGCCGCTTGCGCAGATAAAGCGATACGCAGACCTGCGCGCCCAAGGCGATTCCACCATGGAAGAACGCATGGACATGCTTACCAGCCATCGGGAGCGCGTCCTGGGCGAGATGGCCAAGTGGCGGGAGAACCTCTCTCACCTAGACGACAAGATCGCTTACTATGAAAGCAAGATAGAAAAGGAAGAGACGGAGGGGAAACCATTGATATTGCAGCAATCTTCCCCTTTGGACGATTATCTGGCATACGACGAGATCATCGACTTTCATGATGCCGACGTTGCCGCTTTGGCGCATAGCCTGCACCAGGATGCAGCTGACGATACCGACTTCATCCGCATTGCCTACGAGTTCGTACGGGACAGCATTCCCCATTCCGCCGATATCGACGAAGATGCGCTTCCTTGCAGCGCATCGGATGTTCTGACAGCTGGCCATGGCATCTGTTTCGCGAAATCCCATTTACTGGCTGCGCTTCTACGCTGCGAGGGCGTTCCGGCAGGTCTTTGCTATCAAAGGATCGTCCTTGATGATAAAGAGCCATCTACGCTTGTCCTGCATGGGTTGAATGGCGTATACCTCGAAGACGAAGATCGGTGGATAAGGCTCGATGCCCGAGGTAACAAAGGCGACATCGATGCTCAGTTCTCACTTGATGGCGAGCAGCTAGCGTATCCCATCCGCCCGAACTTGGGCGAGGCAGATCTGTTGGGAGTGTTCGCAAAACCAATCCCGCCGGTAGTCGAAGCCCTGCAAAAGAACAGTTCTCGCAGCGAACTCTGGCAGAATCTGCCCAGTGCCATCGAAGATTAGCCACTCTAGCACTTCAGCTGGGAATGGGAGCATATGGAGCGCACCTTTTACTCCTTATTACTCAGAATCCAGAGCGAGAAGCACATCGCGTATATCGTTTTGGACAAGCGGCTTCATGCTGTCAGCGTATGACGATGTGTCGGCGTGCCTGAGCGATGAGGCGATGCGCGGCACAAGATGCGGCTTCGCCTGGGCAAGCTTCGGAAGGTACTTTATGCACTGCCGGGCGGTGATGGGCTTGTCGTCGGTCACGTGATCCAAATACTCGTCGATGATCCCATCGATTCTTCCCGTCTCGTCCCATTTCGCATTGCAGGCGATCAGGGTCAGCCCACGGGTTCGAACATAGGAATTGGAATCGCGCATCATCTCGATGAAGGCGTCGATGTGCGCGTAGGCGGCATCGTCCAAGTCGCTTGCCTCTTGCAGAGACCGCAACGCACGGTAGGCCTCGCGGTTGTTCGGGCAGCGGAGCATGCGCACCAGTTCCTCAATGTTCAAGCCATCAAGCATAGCTTCTCCTAATGCATCTGGCCGCTTTGCCCCATGTGCTTCGCGCCCCAATCGCACATGGCGTCGAGCACTGGATAGAGCGTCTCACCTTCGGGCGTGAGAGAGTATTCTGTCTTCGGTGGCACAACGGGGTAGACCACGCGCTTTATGAGGCCGTCTTGCTCAAGCTCGCGAAGCTGCTGGGCGAGCATCTTGTCGGTCGCCTTCGGGATGCGCCGATGCAGCTCGCTGTACCTCAGCGTGTTCCCCTTGAGGTGCCAAAGAATCACTGCCTTGTACTTCCCGCCGATGAGCGAGATGGTTGCATCCACCGGACAGTTGAACTCCCGCTTCGAATGAACGCCCATGCATCCTCCTTACTATCCATTTGGGAAGTATATACCCGAATAGTGCATTCTTCCCAATGTGAAATCGGAAGCTATCCTTGGATGCAGAAGCCTGTCGAAGAAAGGAGCTTTCCATGGATTTCCTAGATCTAGCAAAGAGGCGATATTCGGTACGGTCGTATAAGGAAACACCCGTAGAAGAGGAGAAGGTCGCTCGCATTTTGGAGGCAGCGCGGGTGTCCCCATCGGCTGCCAACCTACAGCCAACGCGCCTTGTCGTCGTCGATGACAAGGCTGGGATGGAGAAGCTCGGCCGTGCGGCAAATGCTTACGACGCGCCTCTTGCCATCATCGTGTGCGCGGATCACGCGAAAGCCTGGAAGCGCCCAGCTGATGGTAAGAGCACTGTTGACATCGATGCGGCAATCGCCACCGACCACATGATGATGGAGGCAACAAGTCTCGGGCTTGGGAGCGTGTGGATATGCTGGTTCGACCCCGAAGTCGTCGCACACGAGTTCGGCCTTCCCGAAACCCTTGAGCCGATAAACGTGCTTGCAATCGGGTACAGTGACGGACCCGCGAAGTCCCCCGACAGGCACGCGACAGAGAGAATACCTGTTGGAGAGCTCCTGGCATGCCATTAGGCGTTTTCCTGGCATAGAATAATGCATCCAGCAAATAGGTAGGTGATCATGGCCACATTCTATGTCGCGCGGCATGAACAGACGCTGCTGAACGCACTTGGGAGAGCACAAGGTTGGTGCGATTCGCCGTTAACTAAGGAAGGCGAAGATACCGCAGCGGGCTTAGGCAGCTTGCTCTCAACTGTTCCGCTGCATGCCGCTTATGCAAGCGACACCATGCGGGCGGTTCAGACGGCACGGATTTGCCTTGAGGCTGCAGGTCAGGGGTCTTGCTCCGTCATCGAAGACTCTCGCCTTAGGGAATGGTGCTTAGGCTCGATGGAGGCCGAATCCAACGACGTTTTCTCAAGACGGGTTTCGGAATGGATCGGACCTCCGGACTCCCTGGACGACATGAACCGAAGACTGCCAGAAGTCGCCGAGGCATTAAGGGCACATGACGAAACCCGCACTGCCGAACCGTTTCAATCAATAGCCAATAGGGCAATGGCGTTCCTGAAAGACGCCGCTGAGCTGCATGGGAGCGACTCGAACGTATTGGTCGTGACCCATGCCTTCCTTATTAAAACGATGCTGTTCATCATCGAACCAGAAAGACTAGATGTGCTTGGCAAGATAGGCAACGGCTCATTCGTAAAGCTGTATATTGAATGACCATTTTCCGATGCCTCACAATCCCAGCTCTTCTTCGCCCCACCGCTTCATGGCGAGCAGGATGGGAATGAAGCTCTCGCCCTGCTCCGTTAGCGTGTACTCGACGCGCGGTGGCACTTCGCCGAAGTCGGTGCGCACGAGGAAACCATCATCCACGAGTTCCTTGAGCTGCTTGGAGAGTGTCGACTCGGAGATGTTGCCGATGCAGCGACGCAGCTGCCCGAAATGCCTCACATCTTTGAGAGCAATGTAGAAGAGTATCTCGATCTTCCATTTGCCGCCGATCATGCGCTGAAGCGTGGAAACCGACTTGCAGCGCTCTATCTCTTCGCCCCGCCTCCTTGCCATAAACCTAACTCCTATGTACTACAAAAAATATCAGTACTTCTAATTTTAAAGCTTCATTTGCATGATGGATGCGACAAGCCCAACCATCCTTCAAGCAATCCGAGGCAAGGAGCACATCATGCACTACACGGGAACAATCTGGAGGCCGCCCTATGAGGCCGATTCCCTCATATTGGAAGCAACTGCGGGATGCACGCACCACCGCTGCAAGTTCTGCACGCTCTACGACGAGCTTCCCTTCAGATTCAAAGCATCGGAGCTTTCCACAATGGAATCCGACCTCAGTCGGTCATTTTTTGCGGACAGTTCAATACATGCCCTTCGGTTCCTCTCCCTACTCCTGCGTTTGCTCTCGTTTGATTTCTCCCTCTGTATCCTCTTAGCACAAGCGGGACAATACTTTGATATTCCAGAGCTGGGGACGTATTCAACACGGGGCTCCGGACGATTTCCTGGACACATAATCGCGTGGAAAGGAAGCGAGTATGTATAGTCCGGAATTCAAAAAGAAGGCATTGAGAATAGTCGACAAGCATGGGGGCTCCTGTATAAAGGCGTCGCGTGAGCTCGGAGTGGTTTGTCCGAGAACGCTGCAGCGTTGGAGAGATGAGAGGAAGAAGCCTCCACGAAAGAGATATGCGCACCTCAGCCGCACTCAAAAGAGAAACATCGCAAGTCGGCTGGCGCAGGGGACAAGCGCGGCGTCTCTTTCTGATCGCTATGGGGTCTCCGTCGCTACGGTCTACAATATCCGTGACGAATTCAGCCAAAAGAGAGAGCTTGCGTTCATGGATAAGAAAGAAAAGATCGCGTTGCCTCACATCGACCCGGAAGATCTGCCCGACGACATCAACCGGCTCAAGAGAAGATGCGCGGAGCTGGAGCTCGACAACGCCATACTCGAGCAGACCATCGAGATACTAAAAAAAGACCCCGGCGTCGACCCATCGGATCTGAGCAACGCGGAGAAGACGATGGTGATCGACGCCCTGAGCGCTAGATTCGACATCTCCAAGCTGTGCGGCAGACTCCGCATCGCCCGAAGCTCCTTTTACTATTCCAAAAAGGCGGCGCAGCGCCCTGATCCCTATGCAGATGCGCGTGTCCGGGTTCGTGCCATTTTCGAGCAGAGCGGCCTGACCTTCGGTTCCGAGAGGATATGGCATGCTCTCAGGGTCGGGGATGACGGGCTAGACCCTCTCATCGTCTCCGAAAAGGTCGTGAGAAGGCTCATGAAGGAAGACGGCCTGATCGTCATCTACAACAGAAGGAGGCGCAGCTACCGTTCTTATAAGGGAGAGGTCAGTGAGCATCCCGGCAACAAGGTCTGCCGGAACTTCCATGCAGGCAGGCCCAATGCGCTGTGGCTCACTGACATAACCCAGTTCACATTGCCGGGTTGCAAATGCTACCTCTCAGTGATCATCGATTGCTTCGACGGCAAGGTTGCATCTTACCGCCTATCCGCAAGACCCGATGCGGACCTTGCGAACTCCACATTGATCCGGGCCGCCGAGTCGTTGCAGATTTCGGAGCGACCCGTGCTCCATAGCGATTGCGGATGTCACTACAGATGGCAGGGTTGGATAGACCTCTGCGATAAGTACGGCATCGTCCGATCGATGTCGAAGAAGGCATGCTCTCCCGACAACGCTGCTTGCGAAGCTTTCTTCGGCAGGCTGAAAAACGAGTTCTTCTATCACCGCGATTGGGATGGAGTCACCTTCGAAGAGTTCAGCAACAGGCTCGAAGAGTATATCGACTACTACAATAACGATCGAAAGAAGAAATCTTTAGGATGGATGAGTCCGATAGAATACCGTAAGTCGTTAGGTTACGTTGCCTAGGGTGTCCAGGAAATCGTCCGGAGCCCCAAGAGTAATTGTATCGTGCTTGTTACCCGAAAGTCATATTCTTAAGCGTTTTTCCGCAGAAACACCATGTAAAGCAACGCATAATAGTCAACTTTTGTATAATGAAGTTCACTTGTCTAAAAATTCGAAAGAAAAGAGACGCGATGGCAGATAAAGTTGCGGTGCTCATCCCCTGCTATAACGAAGCGGTCACGATCGGCAAAGTGGTCGACGATTTCAAGCGCGTACTGCCTGATGCCGATATCTACGTCTACGACAACAATTCCAAAGACAATACTGCTGCTATCGCTGAGGACCACGGTGCTATCGTGCGCACCGAACCGCGCCAAGGTAAGGGCAACGTGGTGCGCCAGATGTTCCGCGAAATCGATGCCGATTACTACATCATGGTCGACGGCGACGATACCTACCCCGCCGAAGCTGCCCCGCGTTTGCTCGAGCCACTCATGAACGACACGGCGGATATGACCGTGGGCGATCGCCTTTCAAATGGCACGTATGGCGAAGAGAACGATCGTGCTTTCCACGGGTTCGGCAACAACCTGGTACGCTGGCTGATCAAGGTGATCTATGGCTATGCGTTTGACGATGTCATGACCGGCTATCGCGCGTTCAATCGCATCTTCGTGAAGACTATGCCCGTACTCTCTGAAGGCTTTCAGATCGAGACCGAACTCTCTATTCACGCCGTTGACAAGCGCTTCCGCATCACAGATGTGCCGATCGATTACCGTGATCGACCCGAAGGGAGCTATTCCAAGCTCTCCACCTTCGGCGACGGCGCAAAGGTGCTGCGCGCGATCGCATCGCTCTTCAAGGACCACAAACCCATGGCGTTCTTCGGTTGGCTCGCGCTCATCTTGATCGTGCTGGGCCTGATCGCTGGCATTCCAGTTATTGCGGAATACTTCCAAACGGGATTGGTTCCGCGCTTCCCCACCGCCATCCTTGCGATCGCGTTGGTGATCTGTGGCGCGCTCTCCTTCACTGCTGGCATCATCTTGGATACGGTCGCGAAAACAGGACGCAAGCAATGGGAACTCTTCACCTATCAAGCTTATGAAGAAGCCCAGCGTCACCAAGAAGAAGAATCATAGAGCCTTTTCGAACACGCTCGATACTCAAGCGAAATGAAAAAGAGACTGAACCTGATGGCTCAGTCTCTTTTGGTTTTGGTGGTGTTGTTTTGCCGGCGTTCCTTGTTCTTGCGATCTGCGCTCTGCGATCTTCAAACAAGGATCGAAGATCCTATCCTAGTTCTTCTCAACGAATGTTTTGTTCAGATAAGCGATGATGTCATCTGATTCATAAAGCGCTTTGCCATCGATATCCAAACAAGGCACCTGGTACTTACCGCCCAGATTGATGAGCTTGTCGTAGCCGTCTTTATAAGGTTCAAGGCTGATATCCATGATGGGCAGAACGATATCGTGCTCGTCCATGAAATTGAGGACCTTCGCGCAGAAAGGACAGCCAGCTTTAACATAGAGTGTATATTGTGAGTTTTCCATTCGGATCACCTTCCCTGTAATCGAGCATAATCCATGCTAGACCAGCGCGAACGCAACCCTACTCCCAAGCGCGATTTGTTACACATCCGAAAGTTTCCCGACAATATCCATGTTCCTACGTAGCTTGTGGATGGTCAGCGATCTGCGCGGCGTGCTTCGCCTGAAGCGATTCGAGGAACGCCTGCGCATCACCTGGATCATCGTCGAGCGTCTCATCACCCAGATCGACTTCGGTAGGCACACGACGATACAGCAGATCGTACATGATCGGCACCACGTAGAGCGTCATGAAGGTGGCATAGAGCAAACCACCGACCACGACGAGCGCCATACCGCGCTCCATGCTCGCGCCGATAGCCACACTGAATACCATCGGCAGCATGGCCAAAATGGTGGTGAGCGCAGTCATCAAGATGGGGCGCATACGCGTTTTACCTGCAGCAACGAGCGCATGATGCTTCTCAAGACCGCCGCGGCGCAGCTGGTTCACATAGTCTACGAACACGATGCCATTGTTCACCACCGTGCCCATCAACACCGCAAAGCCCATGAGCGAGAGCATAGTAAGGCCTTCGCCACTGAACCACAGTGCGAAGAAGCCACCCGTGAAGGCCAACGGAACGGTAAGGATGATGATGAAGGGCGAAAGGAGGCTTTGGAACTGCGCCACCATGATCAAATAGATGAGCACGAAGCCCAAGATCAGGAGCAAGAGCATCTGCTCCAACATGGTGTTGATGTTATCCAGCTCGCCACCATAGTAGATCTGATACTTATCAGGCACTTCGTATGCATCAAGTTTCTCGGAGAGCTCACGCGAAAGAAGCGCATTGTTATACCCGTCTTCGATCTCCGCAGAAACCGTCATCGTCTTGTCCGAATTCAAGTGAACGATCGCATTGGAGGCCACGCCTTCTTCCACTCGCGCGACATCGCCGATCTTCACATCGACCGTTTCGCCTGCTTGGCTAGTGAGCGTAACGACCGTATCGAGGATATCCTCGCGCGTAGGAACATGCGTTTCATCGATGATCTCAACCTGCATCTGCTTATCATCGACAGTAAGCTTGCTCGATGTGGTTGAAGTGTTCAGCATGCCGGAAAGCTCCTGGTAGAGCTGCGCGACCGTGAAGCCTTTCTTGGTGAGCGCGTCTTCATCGATGATGAGATGCAGTTCTTTGTCAGCCTCTTCCATGCCGTTCTCGATCTCGGTATAACCATCAACCTCATCCACGATCCGCATCACATCTTCGCTCATCGCAAGGAGCTTCTCCTGGTCGGGACCTGTGATCGTGATGGAAAGTCCGCTACCGAGCATCGAGCTCATAGCATCCGATGAAGAAGCGTCGGTGATCACTTCGCAATCGAGATGCTCGGTGTCGCGCGAAAGCTGACGGCCAATCTCAAACACCTGCTCTTCCGTAGTGACCGAATCGTCCATCTGCAGATAGAACATGAACATCTCGTAGGCATCTTCGCTGCCTTCAGAAGCGGTGCTTGAGACCATCGAGAGGGAACTCGTGCCGTCGATTGCGGCCACATTGCCCACGCCATCGATGCTCACGGCAGCATCCATGATCTCGTCCGCCATGGCATACGCGTCTTCCTTCTCCACATCTTCAGGCATCACGACCGTGACCGACATGTTCTTGCCTGTCATGGTCGGCACCATGGTGATGCCCATGTTGAACACACCACCCACGGCAACCACGAGCAATACCACTGAAACTACAAGCGGAATGGCTTTGTGCTGCAAGAAGAAATTGAGCGAACGCGCATAGGCATCCTGAAGACGTTCGAAGCCTTTATTGCGCCGTGGTTGATAGTTCCTGAACACGAAGCGCGACAAACTCGGAACGAGCGTGAGCGCCACCACGAGCGAAGCGCACAGCACATAGGCGATCGTAAGCGCGAAGGGCAACATCATCTGGTTCACAATGCCCGTGGTGAAAACGATCGGCAAGAAAACGCAGATGGTGGTAAGCGTTGAAGCGATGACCGCGCCCGTGATCTGCTTCGCACCTTGCACTGCCGCACGCTGTGCTGGAATGCCGCGGCCGCGCAAACGATAGATATTCTCGAGCACGATGATGGAGTTGTCCACCAACATGCCGATAGCAAGCGCAATGCCACCCAGCGACATGATGTTGAGCGAGATGCCCGAGAAATACATGAGAAGCAACGCAACGAGCACGGAGAACGGAATGGAGAACGCCACGATGAGCGTCGGTTTCCAATCGCGCAGGAAGAGCGCGAGCACCACGATAGCGAGCAGCGCGCCCAAGAGCAGCGACTGCAAAATCGAATTGATGTAGAGCGAGATGTACGAGCCCTGATCGCTCACGATGTCGAGCGAAAGGCCTGGGTAGTCTTCGCGCAGGTCAGCGATCTTCGCCTGGCACGCGTTCGAGATGTCGCTCGTGCTAGCAGTTGAACTCTTGTACACCATAAGGCATACGCCCTCGGAGCCGTTGAGCTTCATGTAGGCATCGCCCACATTATCAACCACAGTAATATCCGCCACATCTTTAAGGCGAATCTCGCCTACGCCGTCAAGATCGACGAGCATGAGGTTCTCGAGATCTTCGATGCTTGTGATATTTGTGCCCACCTGCAAGAGCCACTGTTCATCGTCGTTCGAATTGCCCAGATAGCCTGCGGGCATCGAGAAATCTTGCGCCTTGATCATGCTCGCAAGCGTGGTCTTGTCTACCAGCGCGTCGATATTGGCAGACTTGATGGCTTTCTCGCGCGCATCCTCGTACTGCGCCTGCGCCTCATCAAGCTGCTGCTTATTCTGTTCGAGCATGCTCAGCGCATTCGCAAGCTGCGCTGCTCCGCTTCCGAACTGACTTGCAGCGCTCAGACCACCCGCTTCAGCAACGGCTAATTGATTCTGATAATTAGTAAGCTCGCTCGTAGCTTTTGTAAGTTGCTCTTGAAGTGCAGCTATTTGCTGCTGGAGTGCGGGTTTCATCGCCTCGGGGGCTTGCGCAAGCTGAGCTTGTAAGGCTTGAATCTGAGCAGTAAGTGCAGCGACTTGCGCGGTGCCCGAAGAGACGCCCATGGTCAAACCCGAGATAGCCTGCCCGAGTTGATCGGTAGTGGCTTTTTCTTGGTCGGCAAGCTTCGTCTGTTGCTCTTTCAGCGCCTTTTCCGCGGAAGTCATCTGGGAACGTCCCTCATCGATCGACTTCTTCGCATCGTAGAGCTCAGAATTAACGCTTCCGAGCAATTTGTTGTTGATGTCTTCGATCTTCGAATCACTCAGGCGTACTTCAACGGATTGCTCCGCTGAACCCACCACAGAAACATCAGCAACACCGTTGATGCGCTCAAGTTCAGGCGAGAGCGTGTCTTCGGCGAACTCCGAAAGCTCATAGATGTCCTTGCCTTCATAGTTCGCGGCGACGTAGAGCGTGGCCATCATGTCCATGCTCATTTCCATGTAGTTAGGTGACCCAGCTGTTTCGGGCAACTGCGATTCGACTTCATTGACCGCCGAAGACACCTTCACCATGGCCGAATCCATGTCGGTGCCATCTTCGAATTCAAGGAACACCATCGAGAAGTTGTTGGCGCTCTGGGATTGGATCTCGGTCACACCATTGACCGTTGAGAGCGTGCTTTCGAGCACCTCGGTCACTTCGGTCTCGACCTTCTCAGCGCTTGCGCCAGGGTCGGTGGTCATGACCATGAGATAGGGAATGTCCATGTCGGGAAGCAAGTCGGTCTTCATCTTGCTCAACGAAACGCCACCCAAGATGAGTGCGATAATAACCGCAACGACGATGATATAGGGACGCTTGACGCTGAACTTAGAGAGCATAGAGGCCACAACACCTTCACGAACACGCAACAATATACAGAGTAGTTTCCTTTATCTGTATACCATAACTTGTGTACACAGCAGCCTTAGCCCTAAGCCAAATGCACGTAAGCCCTCCGATTGGTGCGGAAGGCTTACGAAAGTGTAATAAAGTTATGTGCAAGCGAGGGAAAGCGCACGGGCGCATTCGTCACGCAAAAGCTGCTCGCGGCGTTCGTGCACCACCCGGCAACCTAGCCGCCTGACCGGAGACGTCTGGCTAAAAGCAACCGTCTAGACCGGCTGATATCCACTCCACCCTGAAGCGATCAGCGTTGCGCCACGAATGACCGCGAAGACCGCAATGAAGATCGCAAGGCTTTCAGGAAAGATGAAGAAGCAGATGCCCACGAGCAAGCTCAAAATGGCCGAAACCAGTCCGAGCCCCCAAATTGAACCCAGTTGCTTACGTGAGGCGATGATAGAGAATATCTCTACGATGGAATACGCCATGATGAAGGCGCCGATGAGCCACGGTATAACATAGGCTGTCGCGAGCGGATGGATGACCAACATCAAACCAATGATGATATCCAAGATGCCGTAAGCTACATACCAGCCCGAAAGCCCTGCTGTTTTGCGTTCACGCACGTAGGATATGATGTTCACGATACCAGCAAAGACGAAGCCAGCCCCGGCTACGAAAGTAACGCTTAAAAGCGTGATGCCAGGATAGAACGCACACAGTGCACCAAAGAAGATGAGCAGCACGCCTGGTACGATGAGCGACCAATTCTTTTCTGCTTTTCCCTGGGAAGCCATAGCTTACCCCTTTCTCTTTTTTTGTCAGTGTAGCGCTGTGCGTTCAAGGACCAGCATGGAGCATCGCGAAGTTTGTTCCGCTGAAAACAAAGCGTTGCTAAAGGGTAATCATGCTTTGGTGGACGCAATGGATATGCGCGTTATTATAAAGTTGTTCGATCACAAACACGCACACCGCAAAAGCACGCGCTTTCCGGTGCTCGATCGTGCAAATGCAAGCGCAATCGTATCAGATCACGCCTCTAGGCGCGATTGAGGAGGAACTATGAGACTTGGTTTTATCGGCTGTGGCAACATGGCGGGAGCCATCATCGCAGGAATCATCAAGAAGGGCCTCGTTTCACCCGACGAGATCTATGGTTCGAATTCAACGCTCGAACATGCGAACGCAACGCATGAACGCCTCGGCATCCAAACCTCCACCGACAACACCCTCGTCGCCGGAGAGAGTGATATCGTGTTCCTCTGCGTGAAGCCGCAACAGTACGAAGCAGTGATCGACCAGATCAAGGATCACCTGCATGAACACCAGATCCTGGTGAGCATCGCACCGGGTAAGACTCTCGCATGGCTCGGCGAGAAGATCGGCCATCCGCAGAAGATCGTACGGGTCATGCCCAACACACCAGCACTGGTGGGCGAAGGCACCACCGCATTCTGCCCGGGCGACCTTGTTTCGCCCGAAGAGGCGAAGATCGTGAAGGAGTTGCTCGAAAGCTTCGGGCTTGCGATCGAGCTTGCCGAACCCCTCATGGATGCCGCAAGCGCAGTAGGCGGCAGCGCACCCGCGTTCGTCTATATGTTCATCGAGGCACTAGCCGATGGCGGAGTTGCTGAAGGCCTGCCGCGCGCACAAGCGCAAATGATCGCGGCGCAAACCGTGCTCGGCAGCGCAAAGATGGTGCTTGAGACGGGTGAGCATCCCGGCAAACTGAAAGATCAAGTCTGCTCCCCTGGCGGATCGACCATCGCTGGCGTCGAGACGCTCGAAGAAGGAGCCTTCCGCGGTACTACTACCCGCGCCGTACGCGCCACGGTTGCAAAAGCGCGTAGTCTGTAGCACTTTGGTCACGTTTGCCAAACAGTAACAACCAGGCAAACTGTGATGTTTTTGTGCATGTTCAACGTGCATGGCTTACTTTATTAGCACTCTCGCTCTGAGAGTGCTAACTTTTTCTGTGATAAATCTGCGGCCTGCCCCTCGGTGGGCCGTACGCACGTACCCTCCACAAGAAAGGCTTATGCATGAAGCAATTCAAAACTGAGAGCAAGAAACTGCTCGATCTCATGATCAACTCGATCTACACGAATCGTGAGATCTTCCTGCGCGAACTTATCTCGAACGCCTCGGATGCGGTCGACAAGCTCTATTTCAAGAGTCTCACCGACTCTTCGATCACGGTCGCAAAAGACGACCTGTTCATCACCGTTTCTTTCGACAAAGACGCGCGCACGATCACCGTAGAAGACTCTGGCATCGGCATGACGAAAGCCGAACTTGAAGAGAATCTCGGCACGATCGCTCATTCTGGAAGCCAGGAATTCAAGACCGAAAACGCCGAGGATCAGGGCAAGGATCTCGATATCATCGGCCAATTCGGTGTTGGTTTCTATTCCGCCTTCATGGTCGCCCAAAAGGTGACGGTGAACTCGCGTGCTTGGGGAGCTGATGAATCTTGGAGCTGGACGAGCGACGGCATCGAAGGCTACTCAATCAAAAAGGGCAAGAAACAAACGCACGGTACCGAGATCATCCTCGAGCTTAAAGAAAACACCGAAGAAGAGGACTTCGACCTATTCTTGAGCGAGCCGCAGCTGAAATCCCTCATCAAGCGTTACAGCAATTATGTGCGCTACCCCATCAAGATGGAATGCGCAAAGAGCGTTGAGCTGCCTAAGCCCGAAGATGCACCCGACGATTACACGCCACAGTATGAGACCGTGACTGAAGTTGAGACCATCAACTCGATGATTCCCATCTGGAAGCGCCGCAAGTCAGAGGTAAGCGAAGAGGAATACAACGAATTCTACAAGTCGGATTTCCATGACTATGCCAATCCGCTGCGCACGATCTCGATCCACGCCGAAGGCACGCTTTCCTACGACGCGCTGCTCTTCATCCCGAGCCATGCGCCCTACGACCTCTACAGCAAGGATTACAAGAAGGGGCTCGCACTCTATACGTCAAACGTGCTCATCATGGAGAAATGCGAGGAGCTGCTGCCCGATTACTTCAACTTCGTTCGTGGTGTGGTGGACAGCCAGGACCTCACGCTCAACATCTCACGCGAAACGCTTCAGCACAATGGCCAGCTGCGTGCCATCGCCCAGAAGCTCGAGAAGAAGATCAAGTCCGACCTGCTGAAGATGCTCGAAGATGACCGCGAGGCCTATGAGGGCTTCTTCAAGGACTTCGGTCGCGGCATCAAATACGGTATCTACTCAAGCTACGGCATGGATGCCGATAAGCTCTCTGATCTGCTGCTCTTCTATTCTGCAACCGAAAAACGCATGATCACCCTCGCAGAGTACCTTGAAAAGGCTGCCGAAGATCAGAGGTCGATCTACTACGCGGTAGGCGAATCGGTCGACCGCTTGGCCAAGATGCCCATCGTGAAGACCGTAATGGCAAAAGGCTATGACGTGCTGCTGTGCACTCAGGATGTCGACGAATTCTGCATGATGTCCATGAACAGCTTCGACGAGCGTCCGCTGAAGAATGTCGCTGGTGGCGATCTCGACCTCGAGACCGAAGACGAGAAAGAAGCCGCTGAAGCTATCACGAAAGAAAACGAAGGCCTATTCAATGCCATGAAAGAGGCGTTAGATGGTGCCGTCACCCGCGTAGCAGTTTCCACGCGCCTTTCCGACACGCCAGCCGCCGTTACCACCGAAGGACCGATCTCACTTGAGATGGAACGCATGATGGCGATGGGTCCCGATGGCGAACGTATCAAAGCCGACCGCGTGCTCGAGATCAATCCTCAACACAGGATCTTCGACGTTTTGAAACAGGCTCAGGAAGCCGGCGATACCGAGAAGATCGCGCAGTATTCGACCATCCTCTACAATCAAGCACTCATCGTTGAGAACATGCCGGTCGATGACCCGATCGCCTATGCTCAAGCGGTCACAGCGCTTATGGAATAATTACACAACAAAAGCGCGAGTTTTCCGTACAATCCCTACAAAATGCGAGTAGAATAAAGCGCGTTCATTTCCTTATGGGCGCGCTTGTTCTTTGCAAGCACGAAAACGGTCCGAAGAGCAATGAGGGGATCACGAGAAGCCAACCATGTCTCACGATTATCGACCAGCGCATCACCAACACGATCACGCTCGCCCACAGCGTCGCAAGCCACAGCGTCGTACAGTCAATCGTGAAACCGTTCAGAGCGATGAGCTCTCATCAACTAACGGCATTCGCATGGTGAAAGACGCACAGTCCTTCAATCACAATCGCAATCCTCATCTCTCTCAAACATCGCTCCCTACTATCGATGCCGTTGGTGCTCCACATCCGAAGTCTCCTGCGGCTAGAGCAATGCAGCAGCAGGCTCGACCAAGACAGGAAGCACCAAACTTTGGTGTCGAAGAACTGTCTTTTGAGGACACGAGCGTGCGCACGCATGGCGTAGGCAACCCGCTCTACACGGGCGAAACCTATCCAGTGCGCGGAACACATACTGATAGCTCGCTCCCGCATGCTCATGCGCACAACCAGCGAACGAACTCCTCTCTTACTGGCTCGCAACGCGCTGTTCAGGGGATCCCTTCCGAACATCCCACCCCCCACGCGAACCAATCAGCAAGATTCCGCGCTGTTCCACCATTAAGTGATCCTTCTGAGCTGCCAGCTGGACAATCTGCACGCTTGAGGGCGGTCGATGCAACCAGTGCTCAACCAAGACCGTACGCTGGGCGTTCGGCAAGCTTTGCCGCGATCGAGTACACGCAAGAAACGCAACAGCCCTACGACTACCAGGACTACACTGCCGCGAGTGGGCGCTACAAAGCATCCAACGCACAAGCAGCATCGCCCGCAAATTTCAAACAACTTACTGCCACTTCGAAGCATGCGCGCAAGCGCACTAGAACTTTGCCACGAGCGATCGCTGCCGTTGCGATCGTAGTCGCACTGGGTGTAGGTGGCTTCTTCGGTTACCAGCAAATCGCCTTTGCAGGCCCCGTAACAGCTACGGTCAATGGCGAGAAGATGACGCTTGAAGGAAGCGAGCGCTCGATCGAAGGGTTGCTCGATAACAACATTGTGCAGGTCACACCAGGGAACTTCGTTGCGGTCGATGAGTCGACGCTTCGTGAAGGCGACGGCACCCGTTGCACGGCTGTCATCAACGAGCAACCCGTTAGCGATCTGAAAGCGCACATCAACGAAGGCGATCAAGTGGTTGTCTCGAACGGTACCGATGTGATGGAGAGCTATACCGATTCGGCGCCAACGGTTATTCCAGCGGGCTATTCAAAAGCTGGTCAGTATGGCGCGCTCCACGTTTTCCTAGCTGGCCAGGATGGCGAAACAGTAAACCGCACGGGTTCTGAGTCAGGTAAGACCATCGAGCAAGTCACCAAGGAAAAGATCGATAATCGTCTGGTGTACTACAACGCCAACTCCAACGGTGAAAAAGTCATCGCGCTCACTTTCGACGATGGGCCTTGGGATGGTTCGACCGAGCAGATCCTCGATATCCTGAAGGAGAACGGAGCAAAAGCAACGTTCTACACCATCGGCGAACAGATCTCTTCGCACTCCGATCAGATCGCACGCATGGCCAATGAAGGACACGAGATCGCAACCCATACGTGGGACCATGCAGCAGGATCGGGCAAGGGCGTTTCACTTAATCTCATGAGCACAGCGGAACGCCAAGAAGAAGTGCAAAAAGGCATGGACGCTATCAAGAACGTCACGAATAAAGATGCGAGCGTCTACTTCCGCGCACCTGGCGGCAACTTCAACGATAGCGTGGCGAACGATCTCAGAAGCATGGTCCAAGGCGAGATCGGTTGGAATATTGACACCGAAGACTGGCGCCGACCTGGTGTGGACACCATCGCTTCGCGCATTAAGAGCGCAGGTCCAGGTGAGGTTATTCTCATGCACGATGGCGGTGGCGATCGCTCGCAGACCGTTGCAGCGCTTCGCGAAGCCCTGCCTTATCTGAAAAGTCAGGGTTATAAGTTCGTCACCATCTCCGAGCTTATCGAAGCCTACCCCTACCAAGAGGGTCAGCATTCCTAGTCAGCATTCCTGGTTCGCAGCTTTCTGCCAGAACCCACTCACGCGCACATTCCTTATAAAAAAACCTGCCGTAACCGCAACGTATCCGCGGTTTTGGACCAACTTAGCTATATACTAAGTACGTCTCAAGAACGAAAGGAACGTTATGACTGCAACAATGAAGAAACTTGGCGTAGTTGCTGTGCTCTTCGCCCTGGTCGCGTCTATTGGCTTGTTCGGTTGCTCTTCGAACAACGAATCCAAAGACACCAACGCTGAATCTGCAGACTATACCTTGCTCAACGACGGCAAACTCGTAGTCGGTCTTTCTCCCGACTATCCACCATTCGAAAATCTCGAAGGTGACGAAGTGGTTGGCTTCGAAGTTGAGCTGGGCAAGGCAATCGCTGAAGAGCTCGGTCTCGAATATGAGAACAAGAACCTCCAGTTCGACGCTATCATCCCTGCGGTTGTTTCCGGCGGTCAGGTTGACATCGGCATGTCCGGTTTCACCGTTACGCCTGAGCGTGAAGAGCAGATCGACTTCACCGATGCTTTCTACATCGACGATCAGGCTGTTGCAGTTATGAAAGATGAAGACATCACCGAAGAGAATGCCGCAGAAGCACTGAACCAGGAAGGTATCATCATCGCAGTTCAGTCTGGCACCACCGGTGAAACCTATGCTCAGGAGAATTATCCGAACGCCACCATTCAGCCCTACGGCAACTCCACCGACTGCTTTGCAGCGATGCAGTCCGGCCAGGCTAACGCGGTTTGCACCAACAAGGCTGTTGTCGAGAAGATGATCAAGGATGCCTATCAGGATGCTGAAGTTGTCGCAACCAGCGCAACCGGCGAAGAATATGCGATCGTTGTCTCCAAGGACAACCCCGAGCTCACCAAGGCGCTGAACGAAGCGCTCAAGAAGCTCAAGGAGAACGGCACGATCGACGAACTCACCGCCAAGTGGCTCTAATCTTTTAGACGAACCCTCCCCAGCCACGTGTTGGGGAGGGTTTTTTATTTAAGGACTTCTCATGCAAAAACGCATGCTCTCTTTCATATCCGTGTTCGTCGCAATCGCTGTGGCGTGCTCGGTTTTCTTCGTGGGTCTCTGCGCGCAGCCTGCAAGCGCTGAAGCGCTCGATACCGCAAAATGCACTGCGCGGCCTAACGCTGATGGGTCGAACGAGGTGAAGGGCGCCACTGAAACGCGCATTACCTGGGAAGGCCAAGCAGCCGCCGATGAAAGCGTGAAGGGCATCACGCTCACGATGCCCGAAGGCACTTCATTCTCAACGAAGAACGCGCGTATCACCATGCTCTCTGGCTCTGATCTTATGACCCGCACTAACATTGCAGCAAACTTTCAAATACAGGGCGATTCGATCGTTGCCACCTTCAATGAAGCGGCTCCTGCCGGCGGATATTTCCGCTTTGAAGTCTACGAAGTGAAGTTCCCCGCTTCTGGTGGCACGATGGATCTTACGGGCACCTATGAACTCGCGAATGGCGACTACAAGGACATCGGGCAGGTCCCAGCTATTAACGTCGTGGGCATCGACCCTGCCGAAGAGCTCTCCACCTATTTGGGCGAACAGGACTGGGTTCAAGCATGGAATTCCAACAAGTTCTTGCACCTCTTCCTCGATCCAACGGTTCTGGTAACCAGCTTCCCGGTGGTTATCAAAGGATTTTTCATGGCCCTCGCGATCGTGCTCGTAGCGTTCCCTTGCGCGATTCCTTTCGGTCTATTGCTCGCGCTCATGCGTATGTCGAAGCTGCGCGTTCTTCGCGGTCTCGCAACCACCTACGTGAACGTCGTTCGTGGCACGCCGCTGTTCCTACAGATCTATATCGCGTTCTTCGGACTTCCACTTGCAGGCATCCAAGTGCCTCCCTTCCCTCTTGGCGTGGTGGTCTTGGCGATGAACTCGAGTGCTTACTTGTGCGAGATATTCCGCGCAGGCATTCAATCGATTCCTAAGGGCCAGTTCGAAGCTTCGCGCTCGCTCGGAATGAATGGCGCACAGACGATGCTCTTCGTGATCATCCCGCAAACCGTTCGTCGTGTGATTCCTACTATGACCAGCGAATTCATCCTGCTTTACAAGGACACCTCGCTGCTCGCTGCCGTGGGTGTCATGGAAGTGGTCATGTACGCGAAGACGATCGTGGCAGCCACTGGTTCGATCACGCCGTATATCGTTGCAGCCTGCTTCTATCTCGTGATCACCTTGCCGCTCGCTAAGATCGTGGGCAAGCTCGAAGCGCATCTTGCCGATCGCGATGCAGGCAACACGGGCAAGAAGAATAAGCGCAAGAAGCACAAAGCGCCACTGCCAGAAGATCCTGAACTGCAAGGCAACTTGGCTGTTGAGAAGCGCATCAGTTATGCAGAAAATCTTCTTGCGAGCGAAGGTGCAGCTGGCCACAAGCCTAGCCATAAAAGCATTTTCGACGGTTGCGGAAGAAGCCTCATGCCGCATCCCGTGTCTAGCCCAGAGATTGGCGGTACTACCGCTCTAGCAACGGAAAACGGAAAGGTGGATTAGCAATGAGCAACATCGCTGATTCTAAGACAAACGAGCCAGAAACCACCGTTCCTGTACAACCTGCGCACGCAGCCAAGAACTCCACGCGCGCGAACAGCCACGTCGTAAGCGATGAAGTGGTTGTCCGTATCGAAAATCTCACGAAGAGCTTTGACGAGCTCGAAGTTTTGCGCGGCGTTAACGTGAATGTTCATCGTGGCGAAGTAGTGGTCATCCTCGGCCCTTCCGGCTCGGGCAAATCGACCCTTTTGCGTTGCGTGAATCTGCTCGAGACTCCTACTTCGGGCAAGATCTTCTTCGAAGACACCAAGATCACCGACCCGAAGGTTGACATCAATCAGGTGCGCTCCAAGCTGGGCATGGTGTTTCAGAGCTTCAATCTGTTCCCACATCTCACGGCAAAGAAGAACGTGATGTTGGCACAGCGCAAGGTGCTCAAGCGTTCCGAAGAAGAAGCAGAGAAGAAAGCGATCGAAGAGCTTACGAAGGTGGGACTGGCCGAACGTGTCGACTACAAGCCAAGCCAGCTTTCCGGCGGTCAGCAGCAGCGCGTAGCTATTGCGCGTGCGCTTGCCATGGATCCGCATGTCATGCTCTTCGACGAAGCAACCAGCGCCCTCGACCCCGAACTGGTTCGTGGTGTTCTTTCGGTCATGAAAGAGTTAGCACGCGAAGGCATGACCATGATCGTGGTAACGCACGAGATGGGTTTTGCGCGTGATGTGGCAGATCGCGTGATCTTCATGGACGGCGGCGTGATCGTTGAAGAAGGCACGCCAGAAGAAGTGTTCGACCACCCGCAGCATAATCGCACGAAGGATTTCTTGGGACACATCACCGAAGTAGTGTAGTTCTTTGTGCGGAGTTCACTTTTTAGGGGAACAAGAAGTCGGCGTGACCATTTAGATGCGCATTTTGCCGCTCATCGCATGCAAATGGCTACGATCGAAGTACTTCTTGCACTTCAGCGTTGTGGCGGCTATTATATTTAACTGTCGTTTTTCGTTCACGAGCTATACCAGATAGCTTACTAAGAACGAGCGGAACATATAGTGCGGGGTGGAGCAGTCTGGTAGCTCGCCGGGCTCATAACCCGGAGGTCGTTGGTTCAAATCCAGCCCCCGCGACCAACTTCAACAGCGGGTTGGATAATCGATAATGGTTATCTGACCTGCTTTTTTGTTGTCCTTTCTCACACTCCGTGAATAAATGCAAAATCATGTGACCACCAAATGACCACCTGTGTGACCACCATTTGACCACCTAAATCGAATTGTACATCATGCGGACACGCGAAAACCGGCGCGAGTTTTCAACTGTTGCTATCGCTCTTCTGATACCTTTTGAGAGTAGGTTTCGCCCTGCTGATAGCAACACTTCGCTGTGGCGATACCTATGCTCTCGCTCTGCCGACAGCAACTCGCCCTGTTGATATCGCTCCAGCGGAAGCGCTAAAAATCCCAAAACAAAACCAGAAAAAAAGAAAACACAACATGAGGATGCTCTCTTGTTGCAATAGCTCGCTCTCCGCTTTTACGCCAACCGAAAGCCAGCTTTCGCTTTCCTAAAGTCAGATTTCAGATTCCCCAAAACCTCTGGCGTCGCAAGCTACACCTGCATAGCATGGCAGCACAGACAAAAGGAGGAGGCATGGGAGATGCCAGCAGATTCATCGATGCAAGTGAGTCAAGAACCATCACCGCCAAGGAGGCCGCCGTGCTTCTTTGCGTATCGCAATCGACGATCTACCGATTGTTCAATTCAGGTGAGCTTGCATCGTTCAAGGTGAGGAATGCAAGGCGTACCTCCACGGCGGCATGCGAGGATTACATTCGCAAGCAGCAGGCGCGTGAGGCTACGCTATGCAGAATCCGCAAAGGCTAAGCGATCAGAAGCAAGATGCCATCAGATACCGAGCCGGGAGATTCGCCACCGTCCCTGCGAGCCTCATCGAGTTCCTGGTTCGCGTGAAGGTTGGAAGGAACGGGTTTGCGGTCATCGCATCGCTGTGCCGTTACGTTAAGCCAGACGGCACCTTCGGCAAGGTATCTCGCGAGAAGATGTCTTCTGAGACAACGCTCACCCCTGCCCAGGTCTCACGCGGAATGGCAGAGCTCAAAGAGAAGCTCGTCATAGAACCCGTTCCGCGCCTTTCCGTTGACGGCAGATGGATGCCCGACAGGTCGAACTTCGGGCATGTTGCAACCTATCGCTTCACCAAGGAGTGCTGGAACTTCGTATCACGCGACCTTATGTGACACGGCATTTTCAAGGCGCAAGGGATGAAGGAAAATGTGCAAGTAAGCAGATCGAGATAAAGAAGACACGAGGCGATGTGAACAAAAAAGCAGACATCTCTCAGGAAAGGCCAAATTTGCTCCATCACAGATAGGAGCCGTGCTCCGCCGCTCGCGTTCAGCTGAACACGCGGACATGCACACGAAACCTATCGAGCAAAAGGAGATGGCCTTTCTGGGGCTTTTGAGTCCATGCGGGCACGAATGATTCCGTAGGCATATGGCAGAGCAATTGAGATAACCTAAACCCATCTTTTGAATTCCTAAAGCGAGATTTCGACTTCCTGAAAACGACTTCTATCACAGAGACGCGACTGCTAGCCTCGGACGCGAACCTACTGCAAGGGATCTAGGCGTTGGCCATTTCCTCTCACTATAAGGAGCAGGTATGGACAACGATGAAGATGCAAGAATAGACAGGACCAACACTCTCCTTGCATGCATCAGAAACGCCGTGACCCGGAACTACCGCGAAAGCGGTCTCATGCAAAAGGCGATATCTAAAAGGACGGGCATAGGCCCGTCTCAGCTCAGCCTTATCTTGAGTGGCAGACGAGCGATATTCGCCGATGAACTCATACGCCTGGTCGTGGTGCTTGAGATCCCCTTGTCAGAGGTGTTCGGACCCGAACTATGGCGGGAATACGAGCAGAAGATGGCATCGAAGGGCACGGAAGGCATCAATCGGTGAAAGAGACATTGGGCATAGCTGGCATCGAGGAACTAGCCGCTGACGAGGCCTCAAGCCTTGCGCTGGCATGTCTTCAGAACCGCTGGCTCATTCGCGGCATTCAACCGACAGACCCTAACACACTCTTAAGCGAACAGTTTTCCTTCTTCAACTCGGATAGCCTTGAGAGCCTTCGCGAGTATTTCCGCTCGGGCTCCCACAGAATCCGAGAGGGCATCGTGTTCGGTCGCCTTGCCTTCGTGCAGCAGGTGAACCTCGGAGACGAATGGCTCGTTCTCAGGCGTATGTTCGATGAGGAGTCGGGAGAGAGCTTCTGGCAACCCTTCGAGAGCTATTCGCTGTCTCGCATCATGGAAAGCCAAGCGCGATTCGGGTGCGCCATCAAATCGCTGGAGGATGCCGATCCGTTCGACACCGCCGTGTTGCTTGGCAGCCCCTCGCTCCAGAGCAGATACAGACGAGGGAGATAGACCCACTGGCAGCGAAACGCTCGCCAGTGGGCTTTTTCATGTCGTGTCTATGCGGGTCTTTCGACCCGTTTCCTAGGAGTGATGGGTTATGCCGAGCGATTTTGGCGATGAGTCGGGAGAGAAGCTGTTCGACTGGATGCTTCGGATCGGACAGGACGCGAGCGAAGCGGCGCTATTGACAAGTGCGGAGCGCCTCAAGGGCGCGTTCAAGAACGCACGTGGCGAGGTGAGTCGCGCTGCCGAAGGCATCGAAGAGGGCGAAGAGCAAGCACAGTGGGCGAAGCTTCGCATGGCGGAGTTCGAGGCCCTGCCGGAATACGAGACCATCAAGGAGGCAATCGATTCAAAGCTTGCCGAGCAGAAGATCGAGCATGACTTCTTCACCGACCAAGAAGGTCGCGACTTCCTGCTGTTCCGAGTGGCTGATGCACCCGATGTTTCGCACGCATTCGAGGACCTCGAGGAGCAGACCGACCGCGCGGTGGACAAGGCGCTCGAGGAGCGGGGGCTCACCCGCAAGGACATCCAGAAGGCAGAGCCTTTGGAGGAACGTGCCGCCGCAGCGCGCGCGGCATCCAAGGCGCTCGATGAGGCTCGCTCGCCCGATCGAGACATCGAGCTTTCCGAGGTTCGTTCGAAATGAGCGCAGCCCTCATCGCCGCAGCTGTCGCCACTCCGATAGCTTTTATCCTGGGAGATGTCTACGTCTCGAACCTGCTTTCGATGGAGGGCGAAGCCGTGTCGCATCTCAGCGATGCCGTGTTCACGATCCCTTCCTACATCGCGGGAGGTGGCGGCATCACCTTAGAGCCCATGGCGCTCTGCGTAGGCTTTTGCCTTGTGTGCGCGATCTGGATCGCCTATGCTCGCTACCTCGTCGGCGCAGGTGAGCATCGCGCGGGAGAGGAGCACGGAAGCTCCCGCTGGGCTACGAAGCGCGAAGCGAGGAGCTTCGCCGACACAACTAATCCAGACAACAACATCATCCTCACCCGCAACTGTGCGCTAGCTATGTCGAAGAAGCGCTTCGACCTGAAGACCGATCGCAACAGGAACGTGCTCGTGGTGGGTGGCTCGGGTTCTGGCAAGACGCGCTATTTCGTGAAGCCGAACCTCATGCAGCTTAATGCGAGCTACTTCGTGACCGACCCGAAGGGCACGCTTCTGGGAGACATGGGGTACCTCTTCGTAGAGGCGGGATACAGGATACGCACCTTCGACACCATAGATTTCTCGCGCTCCAACCATTACAACCCGCTTGCATACATCAAGAGCGAAGCGGACATCCTCACCTTCGTGGAGTGCCTTATCAAGAACACCACAGGAGACAAAGGCCAGGCCCAAGACCCTTTCTGGGAGAACGCGGAGCGACTCCTCTACACCGCGCTCGTAGCCTATCTGATCTACCACTGCCCTGAGCGCGACCGCAGCATCCCCGGCTTTCTGACGCTCTTGGGACTTGCCGAAGCGCATGAGGACGACGAGCGATACAAGAGCCCGCTCGACCTGCTCTTCGACGAGCTTGAGACGGGTAGGCGCATCATACCTTCGGGTGAAGGGGCGGTATTCGATAGCGAGAGCCGCGATTTCGCGAATGGCAGGGGTGCGTACACCTGGATGGAGATAGGAGAAGCCACCTCGCCCGAGAGCGACTTCGCGCTCTCGAACTACAAGGCATTCAAGACCGCAGCCGGAAAGACGCTCAAATCCATCATCATCAGCTGCAACGTGCGCCTAAAGCCCATGTCGATCGCCGAGGTGAAGGAGCTGCTCTCCTACGACGAGATGGAGCTTGACCGCTTGGGCGACGAGGGCATGCGCACGGTCATCTTCGCGAGCATGTCGGACACCAACTCCACGTTCGACTTCATCTTCGCGATGCTCATGTGGCAGACGATGGACGTACTTTGCAACACAGCCCTTCTGCGATTTGGCGGAAGCCTCCCCACCCCCGTGCATTTCATCCTGGACGAGTTCGCCAACATCGGAATGGTCCCCGACTTCGAGCGCACCATCGCGGTCGTTCGCAGCCGCAACATCTCCTGCTCGATCATCCTGCAATCACTCTCCCAGCTGAAGGCCACATACGATGACTCGGCGCAGACGATCACCGATTGCTGCGACACCCTCCTCTTCTTGGGCGGCAAATCGACCGAAACCAACCGAGAGATATCCGAAGCCATCGGCAAGCAGACGCTCTCGACGCTGTCGGTGAACGACTCGCGTGGCTCGAACTCATCCACCACGAAGAACTATGCCAAGGGAGAGCGCGATCTCATACAGCCGTCCGAGGTCGGGCGGCTCCCGCGAGACGAGGCCATCGTGATGATAGCGGGAACGTACCCGATGCGCGACCGCAAGTACGCGCTCGATGCGCATCCCCGATACCAAAGCATCGACCCGGCACATGCAGGTGCCAAATACGACAAGCCCTTCGACTTCCACAAATACAGGATCCGCGAGTCCGAAGGAGGTGGGTCATGAGAGGTGGAAGATGACGGGGCGGCGGTCGCGCTAAGCGCTCCAGGAGGGCAGAGCTTCCACGTTCTGCCCTCCGACCGCCGCCTCCAAGCAAAGGGCGCAATGCCCTCCGCTAATTCTAACATCGTGGTGCTCGCCCGCCTGCTTCCACTTTTAGGGCTCTGAGCATCGCCGGCAAAGCAAAGGACATACAACAATGCTCAACCAGATCATCTCGTTGGTCTCGGGTTGCGTGACGTTCCTGGGAGGCTTCCTCGTCGTATGGGGAGCTGTGAGCCTGGGACTTGCCATCCGAGAGCAGCAGGGCGGATCGCAGATAGCATCCGCAATATCGACCATCGCGGGCGGTGCCATCATCATCGCAGCCGCGGTCTACTTCGGGATGCTCGACACATCATGGCTTCCGTCATAAGGGGGCATGCCGTGTCGTTGCAGATACCCATACAAAAGGACATCGGCGAGTACCAGGAGAAGATCGTGGGCAAGATGAGCCTGCGCACGCTCGTTTGCGTGGCAGGTGGTTTCGCCTGCGCGATAGCTTCCGCGTGCATCGTCTACTTCGTGTTCCACATAGAGGTGGGAAGCGCCACGCTTCCTGTGATGGCGGCGGCGCTTCCGTTTTGGCTTGCAGGGTTTTGGCGTCCGTTCGGCATGAAGCTCGAAGAGTTCCTGCCGTATCTCCTAGACCACCACTTCGGTTCGACGCGATTGCTGTACGCATCTCCGCAGCAGGCTGGCGAGCCGATCCAAGCGGGCCCGATCCCGGGCAAGCCGAGCCGCAAATCGAAGAGGAAGGCAAAACGAAAGGGGGCGGAGAGGCATGAGCCAAGTAGGCAAGCCGCGTAACGCCAAGCCCGGCCAGAAGGGATCGCCCAAGAAGAGCAGCCTCGTTGCTCTTGTCCTTGGCAACCGCAAGGTCAAGAGCAACGAGGCGAAGCAAGCTGAGGAGAAGAGGCGGAAGGCCGCCAAGGAGCGGCGCGCGTCGAAGGACGTCGCCTCGTACATCGGATACGATGCGGTCTACAAGGACGGCATCGCGCAGGTGGAAGAGGGCCTTTTCAGCCAGACCATCGAGTTCTCGGACGTGAGCTACCAGTCTGCCCGAAAGGAGACCCAAGAGAACATCTTCACGGTGCTCTCGGGCCTCTACAACTACTTCGGGGTGGATACCTCCGTTGAGCTCACCATCGCCAATACCCCCATTCCGCATGACGAGATCGGCAACAAGCGATTTTTCGAGCATTCGTCGGAGAAGACGCGCCCGATCGTGGACGAATACAACCGCATCCTGAACGACAAGATGCGCGAGGGCGTCTCCAACCTCGAGCGGCATCGCTACATCACCTACATGGTGGGAGCCGACGACGTTGACGAGGCGGTGCCGAAGCTTGCCCGCATACGCGCGGACATATCCACCACGCTGTCGCGCATCAGGTGCAACTCTTCCGTGCTTGACGGCATGGAGCGCCTGCGTGTCATCGGCTCGTTCATAAGGCCGAGCAAGCGGTTCGAGTTCAGCTGGGACAAAATGTCCCAGTACCGAGGTCTTCGAACGAAGGACCTCATCGCGCCGAACGTGCTCGACTTCGCGCCCGAGGGGCGCTGCGATGCGTTCTGCTCCGACGGCGTCTACGGCCAAGTCCTCGCCATACGCGACTTCGGGTCGATGCTTGAGGACTCCTACCTCGCGTCCATCATCGACCTGCCCATACCGCTCGTCGTCTCGCTGCATCTTCAGCCCATCGCTCAATCCGATGCGCTCGCGATGGTGAAGCGCCAGCTCGACTGGATGGACAAGGAGATCATCGACGAGCAGATGGCTGCCGTGAAGAAGGGGTACGACTACTCCATCCTGCCACCGGAGCTGCGCTATTCCAAAGAGGAGGCAGAAGAGCTGCTCGACTTCCTCCGCAACAAGAACGAGAGGCTGTTCGTGTACACGGGGCTCGTCTACACCTACGCCGACACGCTCGATGTGCTAGACCGCCAGGTCGAGCAGATCACGTCAATCGCGCAAGGCAACTCGCTCGGCATCGTGCCGCTCGAGTACCGTCAGAAGGAGGCGCTGAACTCGATGCTACCGCTGGCGCGGAACCATGTCTGCGTGTCGCGCCATCTGACGACAGGGCAGATAGCCATGCAGATGCCCTTCGCGAGCCAGGATCTCAACCAGAAGGGAGGCGGCTACTACGGTCAGTCCAAGCAGTCGGGAAACCTCGTCATGTGCAACCGCAAGCTCCTGGCAAGCCCCATGGGCTTCGTCTGCGGCAAGCCGGGCAGCGGCAAGTCGTTCTCGGTGAAGCGCGAGATACTGAACACCATCCTGGCTTACCCGGACGACGAGGTCATCATCTTCGACCCTGCTGGCGAATACGGAAACGTCATCGACAGCACTGACGGCGTGAACATCCGCTTCGCGCCCGATTCGGACACGCACATGAACCCGTTCGACTTGGCAGACGTGGAAGGACGTGCGTCGGCATCGCAGATGGCGTTCAAGATAGACGCCTTTCTCGCTCTCTCGTCGGCGATGATGGCGGAGGGCCAAGAGGGGCTGCCCGAGGCGGACAAGTCCATCATCACGCGCTGCGTTGAAGGGGCGTATGCCGCGACCGGCACCCAGGTGCCGACGCTCTCGGACTTCTACGAGAAGCTGGCCGAGCAGCCGGAGCGCGAGGCTCGCGACATCGCGCTCCGCTACGAGCGCTTCGTGAAGGGGGCGCTGTCTTTCTTCAACAGGCAGTCGAACGTCACCTTCGAGAACCGCATCACGAACATCGACCTGCACGACCTCTCGTCCAACATGCGCGTTTTCGGGATGCTCACGGCTCTGGAGGCCGTGCGAAACCGCATGTACCACAACTTCGAGCTGGGAGTCACCACCTGGCTCTACATCGACGAGGTGCAGTCCCTTTTCGGGCACCCCGCCATCATCGACTACTTCGCCAAGTTCTGGGCGGAAGGCCGCAAGTTCAATCTGATAGCCACGGGAATCACCCAGAACTCGACCTACATGCTCGCGCATGAGTCGGCTCGCAACATGGTCCTGAATTCCGACTTCTGCCTGCTGCACAAGCAATCCGCGCTCGATCGGAAGAGCTGGGCGGACCTGCTCGCGCTGTCGGACACAGAAGAGGGCTTCATCGACGACTCCATCAAGGCGGGAGAGGGCATGCTCGTCGCAGGCGGCGTACGCGTGCCGATACGGGACGACTTCCCGAAGGGCATCATCTACGACATCTTGAACACCAAGGCAGCGGAGATCGCGGAGCTCAAGCGCAAAGAGGCGTTCGAGCGCAACTCGAAGGCGGGCAGCGCGGCATCTGGAAACGCATCCAACAGGCGTCGTCGGAGGAGCGAGTGACCGAGCCTGCCTACAGCCAAAGCGGTGGCGGGACCATGCGCTCGGTCGTCGGCAAGGAGAAGGCGACCGCGCTCACCACAGGGTCCGTCAAGGACTCTGCGAGCCAGTCGCTCTCGACGCTTTCCGAGCACGAAAGTGCGGCTGGCGAGCGCAAGAGCGCGGCGTCAACCAAGGCCCCGCGCAATGCGAAGGCCAAGTCCGCTGGGACAAATTGTCCCAGCGATGCGAGGGCCTCGGCAAAAGCGGACTCGAAGGGAAAGGCGCGCGCAGCCCGCCAGGCCGCTGAAGCGAAGGGCCTGCCCGCGAAGCAAGCCGAGCAGCCTTCCAAGCGAACGCTCTCGCCGATGAGCGCGATTGCGTCCGGCGCAATCCACGAGACAGACGACACGCCCGAGTTCGAGGGCGTCGGGGGCGCATACGACAAGGCGGCTGTCACGAAGCGCGTGTTCTTGAGCACAGGGCGCGCCAAGGAGGCGAAAGGCAAAACCGCGCGAGCTACCGCCCGCAGCGCCAAGAAGTCTCGCGGCGCTGCGGGCACGCCGAAGGCGGCAACGTCCAGGACGGCGTCAGCCAAAGGCGTGCTGGGTGTCACTGCGAGCGCTGGCAGGACGGCACAGGCCGCATCGGCAAGTGCGGCGGTGGCGGAAAGGGCGGCAACCACGAAGACGCTCGGCGCAGCTGCGTCATCTGCGCTGGCCCCGATCGCGGGCATCGTCGCAGGCATCATCGCGTTCGTCCTGGGCGTGCTCGTGGTCTCGAACATCGTGAGCGCCCTTTTCGGGTTCTGGGAGAACGAGGCGAACAAGCAGGCGATGGAGGAGCTGCCGCCGTATATCACCTACGAGATGGTGGAGGCGGCGCTCGAATGTCAGGAGACCTACGGGCATCCTGCTGGCTGCACCTTGGCGCAGATCATCTGCGAGTCGGGCCAAGGCGACCATATGAGCCAGCTCGCCACCCGCGACAAGAACCTGTTCGGCATCAAGTGGGCGTCGTCTTTCGCAGCATGCCCTGAGGTGGCGGGGAAATCCTCTTGGCGGACTGGCGAGGTCTACGACGGAGCTCATGTCGTCATCACCGCGTACTTCACGGTGTTCAAATCCGACGTTGACTGCATCAAGTTCAGGAGCCGCGTCTTCCTGAAGCAGCCGCACTTCGCGAACAACCCCTCAATCCAGCAAGCCATCGCCGCCTGCGACTCGGACAAGATGGCCGAAGGCTTGAAAGAAGGGGGATGGGCGACGTCGCCCACCTACGTCGAGACCCTGAAGTCGATCATGGACACCTACAACCTCCGCCGCTTCGATTCGATGAGCGTTGCCGACTGGAAGAACATGGACGGCAAGGCGCAAAAGATCATCGCCGCCGCAGAGAGCCAGCTTGGCGTGCCCTATGTGTGGGGAGGCTCGACCCCGGGCGTTGCGCTCGACTGCTCGGGGCTCACGCAGTACTGCTATGCGCAGGCGGGCATATCGATCGGGCACAACACCGAAACCCAGGCGAGCCAACTACGGCATGTCCCTCTATCCCAAGCGAAGCCCGGCGACATCCTCTACAGGCCCGGACATGTTGCCGTTTATGCGGGCGGAGACCAATACATCCACGAGCCTCATTCGGGCGACGTGTGCAGAAGGGCGAGCGGTATCAGCCACTTCTCATATGCGCTCACCTACAGGGCGATCTAGAAAGGAAAAGCCATGAAACGGAAGAACAAGGTAATGCTCGCACTCGCGCTAGGCGCGGTCGCGCTCGTCATCGCATCAGGTGCCGTGCGCTGCTCTCTGGCAACGCCAGAGCCAAGCAAGGAGAACACGCAAGGACAGGGGCAAGTGGAAAGCTCGGGTGAGGCGGCACGCGAAGAACCTTCTGCCGCCTCGTTTGAGGAGGCCGGTGCTCAGGGCGGATTTGCGGACCTCAAAAACACGACATGGGTATCGGAGGATGGCAAATCCGCATTGAGCATCATCGAAGGCGCGCTCATCGAGAGCGGAGAGGCCGGGCAGTCGATTCTCTACTACTCAGTCGAGAGCGAGCAGGCACAGCATGACGGGCTCACAGCCACCCTCGCGGTGTCCGACAGCATGACCGATGACGAGGAGCTGACCGTTGCCGTCGTCCAGATGAGCAGCGAGGGCAGGCGAACGCTCACGTGCGACAAGCTCTCATGTGCCTACGTGCTCGAAGAGGTGCAGGCCACGGCGATCACGGTCGCGGAGGCGGATGAGCGGCTCTACTCCACGTTCGGGAAGAGCGAGGACGACTTCGCGAATGTGCTCCTCGAATACGCCCGCGCGAAGGCACCGAGCGCGACGTGCGCTACCTGGAGCAAGGAGGTCTGGATAGACTTCGGCCAGATGTCCTATCTCACCAACTTCACCCTCGATGATGCGGCATCGAGCATCGTCACGATTCAGATGGACTCGAGCGGAAAGCTCGGTGCGCTATGACGAGGCTAATCGACTTCGCGCAAAGGGTCGTGCGCGACAGGCGCTTCGCACTGGCGATGAGCGCGACCCTGGCCCTGCTGGTTTGTACGCTCATCCCCTGCCAGAGCGCTTACGCGTCCATCGCCGACGACATCAACGAATGGCTTTGCGGGATCCTGCGCGACTGCTGCAACTGGATATTCGGCGCGCAGGTGGATGTCTTGAAGTCGATCGGCTACTCGGGCGTCTTGGGCGCAGACTTCGAGCATATGCTCGGTGCCGCAGGCGGCGTGTCGATGTACGACATCGCCTATTCGGTCTGGCAAGTGGCCATCCTTCCCATCGGGTGCGGGGTACTCTCGCTCGTATTCACGATCAAGCTCATCCAGATCTCCCAGCACATGGACGGCACGCAGTCTCTTCCAGGTGTGAAAGAGGTTGTGTTCCTGCTCGTCTTCTTCGCGGTGTTCCTCTTCCTCATACAGAACAGCTTCGAGCTGATGAAGGCGATCTACGCGGTCGTGGGGCTTGCGATTGACCGCGTCATCGGCATGTTCGGCACAGGAGGCGCGATAGACCTCACGGGTGCATCCATCGTGACGGCTGACGACGACATACCTGCGCTCGTGGCGATGCTCGTGGTCTCCCTCATCAGCTGGCTCGTGGTGCTCATCGCCTACATTGTCGCGCTCGTCGTCTGTTGGGCCCGAGCGCTCCAGCTCTACGTCATGGCGGCATTCGCGCCAATTCCGATGTCCCTCATGGCGCTCGACGACACGCGCCAGATCGGCATCGGTTACCTGAAGAACTTCACGGCAGTATGCCTGGATGGCCAAGATGTCTGAGGACGGGTACTCGCCCAAGAGCATCTCAAAGTGCTTCATGCTCCTGAAGCAAGCCCTGAACTACGCTCTAGCCCAAGACCTTCTGACCAAGAACCCGTGCAACTTCTGCAAACCTCCGAAGCGCGTAAAGCCAAAGATCAACGCCCTCTCGCGTGAGAACAGAAGCCGCATGCTCGACCTCGCCCGCCGCGCACAACCCGCCGCTATGGCAGTCGCGATAGCCCGTCCCCTCGCTTCTGAACCATTGCATGGCGGCCTTCTCGCGCCTCTCGCGCGTGCGCTCGGTTATGCTATCGCTCGGGAAGCCCTCGTTGGTATCGCGGCGTGCGTTCACGTCGATGAACACGAGCGCGTCCCCATCCTCGGCCACGATGTCAATCTGCCCGCCGTCCTGGAGCTTGTAGGCTGTGCTTACGATATCGTATCCGCGATGTCCCACGAAGCGCTCTGCTGCTCGCAGTGCCCTGTCCTTCAGATTGCTCATTTTGCGACCTCCTCTTATCTTGCGTCCTCCTTTGGACGCGCCTTGCGATGCGCGAGGCGCACGGGTTCCCACATCCGCGCAAGGGAGGAAGGCGAAGCCCGACTGCCTTGGAGGTCGGGCGCTCTTTTCGTCAAAGTTTCTTGGGGGCTTGTATGAGGCTTCGCTCCCAAGAAAGTTTTAGGAAAAGATCGCGGCCCTTGCGTGGATGCGGGGTCCTGTGCGGCACTGCGCTTCCGAGGGGCGGAAAGAGAGGGATAGCCGATTCAGGGGTGTGAACGAGCGGATTGAGGGCATTGCGGCCCAAGCAGGCGCCGTCTGTGAATGTGGATTTACGAAACTGTGAACAATGCGCGATAATAGGAACAGACAGAAAAACGAGGCGAAAGGATGCGGTCTTGGGCACGGGCGAGCGGATACGCAAGGCAAGGAAGACGGCGGGGATGACCCAGCAGCAGCTCGCCGATGCCATAGGCAAGACGAAGAGCGCCATCGCGAACTACGAGAAGGGTGACCGCACGCCTGACAAGGCAACGATCGCAGACATCGCAGCCGCGCTCGGGATCCTGCCGGAATCGCTCAAGGACCGCGAGCTCGAAACGGTCACCGACGTGCTGGACGCGCTCCTCACGATGGAGGAGGCGGGCTTCGGCATAGAGCCTGTGGAGACGAAGAACGGCATCGTCATAGCCGTGGATCCGAACGCGCCGCATGCGCCGAAGATGGTCATGGCGTTGGAGAAGTGGAACGAGCAGCGCAAGGCCCTCAGGGGCGGCGACATATCGCAGGTCGAGTACGCCCTCTGGCGCGGTGATTTCGGCGGGATAGACGAGGATGAGGCAGGTGAGAGACAGTGAACTTGGGGCATGAGGACGAATACACCGAGTTCAAGAAGTCCACTTCCGAGCTGAAGGAAGGCATGGAGTCGATCGCCTCGATCCTGAACAAGCACGGCGAGGGCACGCTGTATTTCGGCGTGGGCCCCGATGGCGAAGTGCGCGGGCAGGACGTGTCGGAAACCACCCTGCGCAAGATCAGCCAGGCGATCGGCAACTCGATAGATCCCGCCATCTACCCGATAGTCGCCCACGAGAAGACGCCTGATGGCAAGGATTACGTGAAGGTGGCCTTTTCCGGCAACGACGGCCCCTACGCCTGCAACGGCAAGTTCCGCATGCGAGTTGCCGACGAGGATGTGCTCATGTCTCCCCGCGAACTGCGGCTGAGCTTCAGAGATTCCGAGAGCAGGCTGAACCCCTGGGACAGCCGCGTCTCAGCGAAGACGACTAAAGACGTTGACGAACCCACGCTCCAGCGCTTCGTCGAGCGCGGTCGCGAGAAGGGACGCATCAGGTTCGAGTATGCAGGCGTGAGAGACGCGCTGAGCAGGCTCGGGCTGATGGAGGGCGATCATCTGCTCAATGCCGGGGCGGCGCTCTTCTGCCCGTCTCCGATTGACGACCTCAAGATGGGGGTCTTCGCCTCGCATGCCAGGACCGAGATAATCGGCCTCCAGCATGAGAGCGGAACGCTGTTTGAACTGGTGAGAAGCGCCGAGATGTTCGTCATCTCCAACACCCGCAGCCGCGTGGACACTTCTGGACCGGGGGCGAGCGACGTCTATCCCGAGATACCGACGAAGGCGCTGCATGAGGCTTTGATGAACGCCTACGCCCACCGCGATTGGGAGTACGGCGGCGCCGTCATGGTTGAGCTATTCAACGATGCGGTAGAGATCATAAGCCCCGGCTGGTTCATAGAGGGGCAAGACCCCGAAGCGCACCTGTCCGGAAAGGACGCCTCGTCCGTCTCTCGGAACAAGCTTCTCACCCAGACGCTTTACAAATCTGGCGACATCGAGTCGCAGGGAACCGGCATCAAGCGCATCAAGGACGAGTGCGATGAGGCGGGCATCAAGGTGGAATACGTCGAGGTTCCCAGCGGGACAAAGCTCATCTTCCACCGGAATGACGCCTTCGGGCAAAGCCTGGTGATAGATACCCCGACAGGCGACAAAGGCGATGTCGTAGTAAATGTCGGGGCAAATGTCGTAGTAAATGACGAGGTAAAGAAGCCCCTGTCGCTTACTGTTCGTCAGAAGCAGGTGCTCGACATCATCATGCGAGACCCCTCGGTCACTGCATCCGGCATCGCCGAAGAATGCGGCATCACGGAGCGCTCTGCTCAGAGGAACATTCGGAAGCTGAGAGAGTCCGGGATGATTTCGAGAGAGGGGTCTGATAAGACGGGCGTCTGGAGAGTTCGTATTTAGCCGAACGATCCACTGGGACAAATGTCCCAGTGGGCATGAGGCTGTCTCATGCATAGCTCGCCACCATCTCCGAAGCCTGCGTCTCGTCGGTGCAGATGGGCAGGTACTCCGCGCATTCGAGCAGCATCGGGCAATCCTTGCAGGGCTCGAACATCGAGTAGCGGGACATGTCGCCGTCAAACCCGCCGAACGCCATCCAGGCATCGAAGGCGGTCTCTCCGAAAAGCGTGGGCTCGTAGGCGTAGTGCGGAAGGTAGTTCTCGTTGGAGTAGAGGATGCCGTCATCTTCGACCCAGCGCCCGAACGTGCGCACGCGCCCGTCCTTCGCCATGAGCAGGAAGCGCGACCCCTGCGTCGAGCTCTCGATCACGCGCACCGCATGCTTGTCGGAGAGGAAATCCGCACACATCCTCTTCAGAGGAACGAGCACCGATCTCGCGAAAGCCATGCTGTCGGAGGTGCTGTCGTCTGTTTCGAGGCCGGAGAGCGTGCCGTTGTGCATGAACCCGACATCTGCGCTGATGTGCGTCTGACGCATGCGCTCGTAGCTGTCCTTCACGGCGAAGGGGTGGCAGCACCCGGGCTTGACCGCGCCGTGCGTAGCGATGCGGAAGTGAAGCGCCATCGGAGTTGCGGCGACGTCGAGCTTCGACGTGACCTCATCGAGCGCTCGGTCGAAGGCGTCCCACGACATGAATCCCTTCTGGATGCGTACGTTGCTGCCGTCCGCCCACATGATGCCTGCGCCATGCGGGTTGTTCTCCCAGCAGGTTCGAAGCGTATCCTTGCTGGGGAGGCTTGCGCCTTTCGGCTTGTAGACTATGATGCACATTTCTATTCTCCTTCCATGCAGATGAGCTCGCGTTCGATCAGGTAGTCGTGAAGTTCGGCGGTATCGGTCGGGCACATCCCCATGACCGCATCGCAGAGCTCGTACCAGCCAAGGCGATCCATCTGGCTTGGATTGGACGCCTTGACCAGGTGGCAAAGCCCGCTTACGAACTGGAGCGTCGCGAGTATCGTGTCGGCCTTGAGCGTGCCGCGGAACATCCGGAACTCGATGGTGTGCTCGTTGGCGATGTTCACCGCGTGGTAGCGGTCGCCCTTCGCGTACCGGCTCACCGACTTCGCCTTCGTCATCCAGCCGCCGTCGGACTTGGGCGCGTTGCAGCGCGGGGCCCAGCGGTTGATCTGCTCGCGCTTCCTGCGGGAGAAGTAGATGATGGGCTCGAAGAGCCGATCGACCGTCTCGATGAGCTTGAGCTCGGTGAGCTCTTGCGCCATCCCGGTCTTGCCGAAGAAGTCGCGACTCACATGGACGTGCAGCCCGCAGGTCGAGGTGTCGTGGCTTCGCATCCCCTCTGCGAGCGCTGCCTCGCAGATGTCGCGCCACATCTTCTTTCCCGCATCCGACATCATGTACTCGGGGCTCATGGGATGCGTCACGAGCTCACAGCCCTCGTCGAGGCTTCCGTCGTGCTTGAAGTAGAGGAAGTCGCGCCCGTACATCGACCCTATGCGCGTCGCCGCTGCCTCCGCATCGCCCAGGTCCATCTCGAGCTCCACGCCCAGGTAGAGGCCGGTCGGCTCCGAATCGGGCGCGTCGCGGAATATCGGTGCGGGCTTGAAGTAGTAGGACTGGATGGACTGCCCGTTGTCGTAGGAGGAGCAGGACCAGCAGTAGCGCCCGCTCTCGGTCTGGCGCGTGTCGCTCGTGCGGAACAGCTGCCCGCAGCAGTCGCATCGCGAGAAGCTAGGGAGGCACTCGTCGCAGACGGCGCGTCCGTTGTGCGCGGTCGCTGGCGGATGGAGCTCGGTCTCGTGGAGTTGGCCGCAGAAGCCGCATGTGTAAGTGAGTTCGTCGGCGCAGCTTCGGCAGAGGGCGTGCGGCTCGGAGGTGGTGAGCATCTCCTCGGTGAGGTGGTAGCTGTCGCAATGATCGCATTGGGCGTATCTCGTTTCGGCGCAGCTCGGGCAGACGTCTTGGATCGGAGAGCTCGCGGGCTCGAAGATGGTCTCGCAATGCCTGCAGAAGCTCAGCAGAGCCTCGCTCTGGGGAGGGTTGGCTCGCCTCGCTCTGGTTCTCGTGGCAGTTCTTGGCATTTGGATCGCCCCTTTCTTTTGCGTGCCTTGCACGCCCGGGAGCGCAGGTGACGTGCGGACGCGGCAAGGGAGGAAGCGAAACCCGGCAGGGCTGGAGTTTTTCTCCGGTCTCGCGAAAGAGGTATCACCGAGAAAAAGTTTTCGCGGCCCTTGCGCGGATGCGCGTGCGCCTGCGAGCATGCGGGTTGCTAGGTGCGCTGAAAGGGCGGTCAGGCAAGACAGAGCCTGCGAATGAAGAGCGGGAACGAATCCACCCTAGAGCGCTCGTGCACTGATTCTGCCCATGCATTGCGCGTCATCCGAAGTCTGGGAATTTCCGTCAGATCCGAAAAAACCACAGTCTGTTCGATTGACGGATTCGCTCAACGGGGCCATCATTAGAAACCTTACAGTAGAACAGATGTTCCCATACTGAGGAGGTGCCCCGTTGCGCGAGCGCGTCATAATGCATATCGACATGAACGCCTTCTACGCGTCTGTGGCCCAGCACCTCGACCCAAAGATAAGGAACAAGCCGGTGGCCGTGGCCGGGGACCCGGAGCGCCGCAACGGCATCATCCTCGCGAAGTCGCGGGAGGCCAAGGCATGCGGGGTGAAGACCGCAGAGGCGATATGGCAGGCCAGGCAGAAGTGCCCGGATCTCATCGTGGTCCCTCCCGATTACTCCGCATACAAGCGCTATTCAACGCTGGCGCGCATGATCTGCTACGAGTACACGAACCAGGTGGAGCCGTTCGGGCTCGACGAGTCCTGGATAGACGTGACGGGGTCGCTCTCGCTGTTCGGGGGCAGCCCCATGCTCATAGCCCGCGAGATCTCGGAGCGCGTGAAGGGCGAGCTGGGCCTCGCGGTGTCGGTCGGCGTCTCCTGGAACAAGGTGTTCGCGAAGCTCGGGAGCGACACCGACCCCGGTGACGGCATCATCGCGATCACGAGGGACAACTTCGAGGAAGTCGCATGGCCGATGCCGGCGTCCGAGATGGTGTACGTCGGCCCCGCGACCGCCCGAAAGCTCCGGTCGGCGGGATACGAGACGATCGGGGACCTGGCGCACGCCGGGGACTACTTCCTCGACAGGAGGTTCGGCAAGATAGGCAGGATGCTGCGCTCGTTCGCGCGCGGAGAGGACCCGAGCCCCGTGAGGGTCATGGATCCGGCCAAGGCTGACGTTGACTACGCGGTGAAGGGCATCGGCAACGGGCTCACGGCACCGCACGACCTCGTTTGCGAGGCAGACGTGAAAGCGCTCGTGTGGCTCCTGTCCGAATCGGTCTCCCAGCGCCTGAGGGAGTCGCATCTCAGGTGCAGGGCCATATCCATAGGAGTAAGACGCGCATCGGACCTGACCGGCTACACCAGGCAGACGACCCTGCGCGTGCCCACGTGCCTGACCTCGGACGTGGCAAACATCGCCATGGACCTCATCTGCGCCAACCAGCCGCTCGACGAGGAGCATGCCATCCGCGCGATCCACGTGAGGACCACGAACCTCTCCTCGATGCTGGAGCCTACACAGCACGACATATTCGGCGACGTCGAGAAGGCGTACAAGTTGGAGAATCTCGACCTCGCGATAGACGAGCTGCGCCGCCGCTTCGGGAACAAGTGCGTGCACCGCGCCGTGGAGCTTACGGACGAGGTGATGTCCGGCCTGGACATCAAGCGCGACAACACCGTCCATCCCGTAGGGTTCTTGAGGTAGGCGGTGGCCATGGTTCAGGGAATAGACGGAAGGGTGAAGCGCTACGTCTGCGTGACTGCCCGAATTGACGAGGACGGCAGGACGCGCCCCATGTCGGTTCAGTGGTGGAACGGGGAGACGTACCCGATCGAGAAGGTGGTCTCAGTCTGCCGCCGCTCCTCCAAGCGCGTAGGGGGCGACGGGATCTGCTACACCGTTATCATCAACGGCAAGGAGACCTTCCTATACCACGAGGACCCGCGCTGGTTCGTGGAGGAGAAGGTTGCAGAAGGACATATCTGCTGAAGCGAGGTTAGGGCAATGTGCGGAAGATGCGTCATATTCACCTTCGATGAAGTCCTTGAGGTAATCAGGGAAATAGAGGTTGGAACGCCGTTCGACTTCGAACCCGACTGGCCCGCGCGCAGGCTCCAGGCATATCCCAAGTCCGCTGCGTCGCTGATCGTGCCAGAGTTCGATACGGCATTGGGCGTGACTTCGCTTCGCGAGGGAAGCCTCTCCGCACGAGACTTCACGTGGGGATTCGAGGAATCGTGGAAGCCGGGCGTGGTCTTCAACACCCGCATCGAGAGCGCGATAAAGTCGACGTGGCGCGATTCCATGGAGCATCGCCGATGCATCATCCCGGTCGCGTCGTTTTACGAGACGCACAGGGACGAGACGGTCGTGTCGCAGAGGACAGGCAAGCCCGTCAAGCGCCAGTACGAGTTCCGCGTTCCTGGGCAAAACGTCATATTGATCGGCGGGATATGGAGGGGCGAGAGCTTCTCGATGGTGACGACGGAGGCGAACGAGGACATGACACCGATACATCACCGGATGCCGCTCGTCGTGAGACAAGAGGAGCTTCCTCTCTGGCTGGGGCCCGGCTACCAAGAGCTGGCAGACCGCTCGTCAATCAAGCTGGAAGTCGAGCCTGTCTAGAAGTTGCAGCTGGGACAAATTGTCTCAGCGATAGAAACAATTGCAGCGAAGCCGAGCTCGCTTGTTGCCTCGAAGGGCACATCGAAGACGAGATCGACGATGATGGCGCGTCGCGGCAGTCGTACGCCGCGTTTCTTCATTGCGGCTAGCAGCAGGGCCTTGATCTCGTCCGCGGCTCGGTCTGTCACCCCGCTTATGCGGAGGCGTGGCACTCCCGGCGTCATCGTGGTCGTTGCCGATATGCATCGTGTGAGCCCGCCTTCGGTGATGATGCTCGCGATCGTCGTGCTGTCCATGACAGGCTCCTCTCAGTTGGGGATGATCTCTATGGCGACCGACGGCTCGACATGCAGCGCGAGCGAGTCGTTCTCGTTGGCGGTGCTGAACTCGATGTCGTCCCACGACTCTCCGATTCGGCAGAACTCGTAAGGGATGCCGGCGTCTGCGATCTCGGAGAGAGCATCGGAGACGTTCGTCACGTCCGCGAGCATGCCGTCGTACCACTTGATCGAGTCCCAGCCGAACACCACGGAGCCATTCTGCTCCTCGAAGAACTCCGGCTCCCGCTTCGTGCCGACGAGCGGATAGGAGTCGCCCCCGGAGCTCAAGGCGTCCACGCGTGCGCATATCCGGTCGTAGCCCTCGCGGGTGGTCGCTATTCTGACTTCGCTTCTGTAACCCATATTCGCGTCCTTTCTGTTGCTTGCTTTGCACGCTCGAAGTGCGCAGGTGGCCGCATGCGCACAAGGGGGAAAGCGAAACCCGGAGGGGCTTGAGTTTTCAGGGTGGCGTCTCGGGTTCGCAGCGCCGTGAAAAGTTTTCGCGGCGCTTGGGCGCATGCCGGGGCACCTGCGATGATGCGGGCGGCATGGCACGCGAAAGGACGCAAGAGCAGAGGTCGGAGGCGGCATGCAAAGCGAGGGCGGGCCTTGAGACGCTCAGGCAGGGAGGCGCCGGGCTGCCCACACAGGATGCGCCACGGCCCCGATCGTGAGAAGCTCCATGCTGCGCTTTCCTTCGAGGGAGTCGCCCACGATGACGCGGCCTGCCATCCCCAGGAGCGACATCTGCACGTAGCACATGAGCGCCGTGTCCTGCGAGATGTCCTGCGCTTCGAACCAGGCTTCCGTCTGAGGGTTCATCCCCTGGTCGCGAAGGACGTTGAACGCGGCCACGAGCATCCCGCCCGAGCCAGCGCAGGGGTCGCATATCGAGACGTAGCCCCCTTTCTTGGCATGTGCGCTGTCGGCAAGCGTCATCCGCGCGATCATCCTGGAGATGTCATAGGGCGTGAAGAACTGCGAGTGGGAGCTCATCGGAAGGCCGAGGGCGTTGTATACGTAGCCCATGGCATCGCGGTCGGAATCCGCCTCAAGCGCGTCGGTGAGAGCGGAGAGCATCTCGTCGAACTCGCCGGTGAGCCTATCGTATCTTCTGAATTGCCTTTTGGCGTCCTTGATGAGCGAGCTGGGCGCGCAGCCAGCCGCCATGGCCATGGGTGCTGCAGTCGTCGTGACGAAGGCGGACCAGATGTCGCGATCGTCCCTTCCTGTCGCTTTCAGGCGCGAAAAGGCCTCCGTGATCCGGCGCAGATTAGCGTCTTGCGGAGTGAAGGTGTTCTTTGAGCGGGGCATCGAAGCTCCTTTCATGACGATGACGATTTGGGAGAAGCGCCGCCAGCCATGTCGAGCCGGCGGCGCTCGGGGCGATCTACTTGCGAGGGACGATCTGGCACGTCTCGCCGTGCGGGTAGTTGTTCGGGTTCCACGAATAGTCGCCGTCGTGGTCGTAGCGCTGGACGTAAGCGACGCCCTTGCAGTCAGACCCGTTCACCATGCCGGTGCCGAAGCCCACGACCGGATACGCCTCGAGCTTGTCGCCCCCGCCGCGCATCCAGACCATGTCGCCGAGCTTCAGCTCAGACACGGGGATTTCGACGGAGTCCAGGTACGCTCCGAGGCGCTCCTCTTCGGGCATGCACTCGTCGAAGGCCTTGAGCATCTTGTCGAAGCCGTATTCGGATTGCTCTTGGGACTCGGGATAGGGGATCATGCCGACCGCGTTGAAGTCCTCGTCGTAGTCGGTCGTGAGCCGCTCGACGATTCTCCAGCCGTCGATGACGTAGATGCCGTTGTCGCCCGGATCCATCCGTCGGTCGGTCGTGTACGGGCCGATGCCGACGCTGAGCGTGCCGCCGAAGAAGTTGCCGAGCACCTGGCACAGCCGGGCCCAGCCGTACGAGTCGGAGCTGGGCGGGCGGAAGCCCTTCAGCTCGCAGTACTTGAGGAGCGGCTGGATCGTGTCGCGCCCTCCGTTCCAGTGCACGTATAGTCCGATCTTGCGGTCTACCGTTGTGATGACTGCTCGATTTCCCATGGTTTGCGACCTCCTATGTCTGCGGCGAGGCCTCATGCCTTCGCCTTTCGGGCGGAGAGGTGCCGGGGTTCTGGCCAAGGCGCAAGGGGGAAATGCGAAAACCCGGAGGGCCTAAGAGTTTTGCCGCTTGCAAAGATGATCGCATCGGGCAAAAGTTTTTCGCGGCCCTTGCACCGGGCAGGTTCTCGGCAACTCTTCTAGCCAGAAGGAGAAGGGGTCTTCGCCAGGGCAGGTCGCGGGAGATGCGCAGGCGGCTATCAGTAGATTACTAGACACAAAAGCTGTAAAATATGTGTCTGAAAATCTAGGAGGGCCAGTGACCGAATCTATAGCGGAGCATATCGAGGAGCTTGGAGGCGTGGCAACGTCCGCGCAGCTCAAGGAGGCTGGGTTTGCGCCCGGCGTGATCGAGTACGCCCTGAACAGCGGAAAGATTGACAGGCTCACACGCGGCGTCTACTGCTCGCTTGACATGTTCGACGACGAGTTCGCGGCTGTCACGATGCGCTGGCCGAAGTGCATTCTATCGCACGGCACGGCACTGTATCTGCTGGGGCTCTCAGACCGCGCGCCCGGCAACCTGAGCGTCAGTGTCCCTCGGGGATATAATCCGCAGGAGCTGAGGCGAACCTATCCGGACATGAGGATCCATCGCGAGGGCGAGGGGCTCTACGGGCTCGGCAAGACCACCGCGAAAGACCCCATGGGCGTTATGGTCCCCGTCTACGATGCGGAGCGCTCCATAGCCGACATCATCAGGGAGAGGGCGAAGGGCACGGTCAACCCGCAGCTCGTGAGGGACGCCATGGTCGGCTATTTCAGGAAGGACGACCGCGACCTGCCCAGGCTCGCGAAGATGTGCGAGGCGGTGGGCGTGCGCGATGAGCTGCAGAAGTATCTGGAGGTGCTTGGATGAGCGCAATGAGAAGCGACGCCAGCCTCACTTGAAGACGGCGGCAGGTTGCTGACTTGAAACGAACGCCAGAAGACTAGCTATGCGACGATCGCCTGTACTTCTGCTTGCTGCTTCGGGGCTTGTCGGGGATGGTTCTCTCGATGAGACCTGCCTCCAGGGCGGGGTTCAAGTAGTTCTTAGTGAAATTGTTCCTGTCGGCGAGCCGCATGGCGTCCATGAGCTCCCTGCCGCTGAGCTCCTGATCGCCTAGGGCATTCAAGAGGCTTGACACTTGTTGGGCGACTTGCTGGGTTGCGTTGTCGGGCAAGCTGTCTTCCAGGCGTTTCTCATCACGGACTTGCTGGGCGTCTGGGGGGGCAACACCGATGTTCATGTTCCAAAGCGTGACGAAGAAGAAGCCGGTCCTCTCCTCGAATCTGGGCATGAAGCGCTTTTCGTAGTTGTCTTCGTTCATGGTGGCCTGGCAAATCTTGCGAAGGCCGCTGCCGCGCCTCTCCATGAAGTGCATGCGCTGGAAGAGGTCGGCGAGCACCGGGTTTCTGCGCAGGCTCGGGATGCTCTCCGTGAGCACGTCATCGGGAGTCCTTCCGCCTTCGAACACGGAACCCGGCGAGGTTAATCGAACCTAATCGGCTCAACCAATCCCTTTTCGATGCCAACTTGCAGATTCTGAAGCTTCCACTTCATGGCCGGAGAAGCAATGGCGTTTCGAAGAGCATCGCTGTTCGAGTCGAAGAGCAGCTCGGGGCGATAATCGCCAGTAGAGAGCGATGCGAGAAACTCGGCCTCTTGTTCGTTTTGGGGTGCTGTTGCCCAGGAGAGGAACGGTAGCGCAGCGCTTCTCATCTCGTCCAGCGTTGGCCTCTCATCTACGGGGAGAACCGGCCAGAGAATCATCTCGATATCTCGCTCTCTTCCGTCGAACCTGGATAGAATGTCTTGCGGCTTGGGAAATGAGGAGGAGAGCGCGAAGTAGAAGATCATGAGAGCATGGTCTGAAGCATCGTTGCCCGTTGACCAATCGCTTTGCGTCTTCGCTATGCGGCCGATATCGTATAGGTCGCGTGGCACGACTCGCTCGCATATTGCCTTTAATTTCCCGGCAGCAATTTCGGCGGGGGCGTTGATGGGGAATTTCACAACAGGGCTTTCGAGCTTTGACTTCGCCATGACGGGTGATAATATCGGCACCCTGTTTATATAGTCGAGGTCAGCTTTGATGAAATCCGTTGACCCCGTAATGGAAGAAACGTACATCAGCTTGAAGGTGCGTCCCGCATGCCCGCCTCTTCCAGTGCGCGGGGTATATCCGAGTTCTCTCGCAACAGCCATGACGGCATTCTCGAGCGCATCCCTTACCGGAGCCATCTCATCAGCCGCGCATTCGCCGATGTAGTTGATATCTGCGTCAAGCGAGAGCCTTTCGGGCGTCAGCACGAACAGGTTGAGCGCCGTGCCGCCATGGAGGCACACCTTTCCATTCGCGTCTGGATGCGAACGGAAACTCTCAAGAAACTCAAGTGTTCGGGCAGCCTTGTCAGCCGAATCCGCATCGAAGATCAAATCGCTCATCCTTCCAACCACCTCTCGCATTCCGCTACAGATGCAGGAAGATAGAGTCGCCATTTCCCGTACCATGAATCGGTCACGACATCATGACTTCTCGTGAAGTAGAAGGGGCCCCTTCCTGAAATCTCTTCCCGGAGACGCTCAAGTACGCTTTCGGAGACGGACCATTCGCCTTTCTTCGCGTCGAGCAGCCATCCTAGCTTTGCCGCCAGGCTCTTCGAATGATTCATCGCCTCGTTTGCCAACCTGGCGGCATCAACGAACTCAATCGCAGAGAGGCTTCTTAGGAGGGCTTCCGATCCTCCGCATCTATCTGGCCTTGTAAGGCAGTCCAGGATGGTCTGCTCCTTGTCGGTGAACCTCACCGATGTGCCATCGGGCAGCCTGCGCTCTTTGGTGGAGACCCCATCGGGCTTCGGATAACCCACGTATTCATGTCCGCCCCACTTGATGCGCCTCTCGGTTGAATTCGCGTAGAAGACCACCCTCGATGTTACGTCATGGGTCCCGACAAGCAACGATAGCGCGCTGTTGTAGGCAAATACAACGTCTGTTCCGAGCTTCTCTGCCACGGCATACGGGCTCGCCTCATTCGCGCGATAGCGGCCCGTGTTGGATGCGTAGACGCCCCTTGCGATGGAGATAACCTTGCCAGCTCTCTTTGCGCGATAGAGCAGATTCGCGTTATTCTGGGTATCGCCGCAGCTGTCCATAAGCTCCTGACGCGTGAACACCGGATGGGTTTCGATGTAGCCTTCGATCATGATGATTCCTGTTTACAATTGCTCCTAGAAAATAATACTAAGGATATTACATGAACATCTAATTTGTAAATGATAAGCTGCTGGGACAAATTGTCCCAGCAGCTATGTCCAATGGCTAGCACGCTCTTTCAAGCACTGTGAGCATAGCCCGAAGCTCTTCGATTGAGAACGGTATCGACTCAGGGGCAAGGTTGCCGATTCTGCTCGGGTCTGAAATAGGCTGCTGCTCGATTTCTGCGCGGCGCTGCTCCACATCGCGCTGGAAGACGCTCAAGGTGTCATCAAATGCGCCCTCAATATATTTAACAGCCTGCATCTTGGCCTCTGGATCAACATCGGCGTAGATGTCGAGCGTCATGGATGCGTTCGCGTGCCCTAGGTATGCTGACACCGTGCGCACATCCGCTCCCTCGGCGATCATGAATGTGGCGAAGGTGTGACGCAAATCGTGCAAGGTGCACTCGAAGCCGTTCATCTTGCAAAACGCGGCGAAGTCCTTGCCGAGCTGCGTGGGGTTGTAGGGGCGGCTCTCGGTCTCAAGCGTTCCCAGGATGTAGGCATCAGCGATCTTGACTTTCAGCTTGTCGCACATCCATTTCACGTCGTCGCGCATACCCTTCAGCATCTCATAGGTGTGAGCCGTAAGCGGAATGGAACGCATCTTGCCCGCCTTGGGCTCCTTCAGGTAGAAGCCGCCATCGCCATTTCCGAGGGCATGGGAGACGGTGATGGTCCTCTTGTCCACATCGAAGTCGCTCCAGCGAAGGGCGCATACCTCGGCTCGTCTCATGCCGGTCGTGAGGATTATCTCTATTGCGACTGCCATAGCGGCGGGTTGTGCGCGGCGGGCGAGGTCGAGCATGCGGCTTCTGTTCTCACGCGAGAGGGCGTTGATCTTTGGCTTTACGCGCTTCGGAGGTTTGCAGAAGTTGCACGGGTTCTTGGTCAGAAGGTCTTGGGCTAGAGCGTAGTTCAGGGCTTGCTTCAGGAGCATGAAGCACTTTGAGATGCTCTTGGGCGAGTACCCGTCCTCAGACATCTTGGCCATCCAGGCATTGACTGCCGGTATGTTGAGGTCTCGCAGCTCTATAGCACCGATATACTTGCACATCATCTTCGCTTCGCTCCGATAGCCGCGTATTGTGGATGCCTCGATGGTTTTCGACTGCACCTTGTAATCCAGGAACAGGTTAATGAACTGACGAGTGGTCATGTCCGTAGACGCCGAGAAGCCCTTTAGCTCCAACTCCACTATCAGATCGCATCTTGCCTGCTCGGCCTGCTTCCTCGTCTTTCCCTCGACCGTGTGATAGGTGGGAACCTCGTCTCCCGTGAGAGGGTCGATATGGGTCAGCGTGACCTCCCATTTGTCCGTATTTCTGCGCCGTCTCAGGCTTTTCGGCTTGTACTGCATGTCATGTCCTTTCCCTGCGTTATCCACATTTCTGGGCGGAAAAATGTGACCACCAAATGACCACCTTAGTGACCACCAAATGACCACCAAATCGCGTCAAAAAAGCTGGAAAACATGACATTGCGTGAATATGCATGAGAAAGTAAAACAGTCTCTGGCCAGCGGATTCAGTTGGATGTGGTGACTGGGACTAAGCCAGCAAATCGGGTTTGAATCGCTCATAACCCGGAGGTCGTTGGTTCAAATCCAGCCCCCGCGACCATTCATTCAACGCCGTTCTTCCGAACGGCGTTTTTTTGTTGATGCTGCGAGGAAGCAAGACAACCAATCTAGCATTTCGGCGCTTTCTTTCATGGACCAAAGTCTATTCAAACGCACCTCAAAGCTATCTTGATCATCTTGCTTCCTCTCGCTCTCTTTTCCAATCAAGAAATGCTTTTCTTTTGTTATGGGGCTGATGCAGAACCAGCGTTTCAAAACGCCAGCTAAATTAAGGAAACGATATGTACTTGTGGTATACTTGTTTTGCCGAACGAGAGGGATGAGCATTATGGCACAGCTATCGCTTTATATGGATGACATCGCAATGGAAGAACTACGAGCAGATGCTGAAGCGGCTGGGAAGTCGATCTCTTCTTATGCGCGCGAGGTTCTTGAAAAACGTCACGAGGCCGAACGCGGCTGGGTGAATGGTTGGCCTCCAGGGTATTTCGAGAATTTGAAGCCCTTAAATTTTGAGGAACCTGTTGATCTGCCACCCGAGCCCATTGAGCCCCTCAATACTATTTAAGGATGCTTATGTATTTGCTAGATACGAATATCCTTATCGATATATCAAGACGCAAATTAAATGCTGCATATGAGCTGCTCCTAAATAGCGATGCAGGGCTTTTCAAAGTTCCGGCCGTGGTCAAAGCCGAACTACTTCTGGGTGCAGAAAAGAGCATGCAGCCTGAAGAAGAACGCCTAAAAGTGGAATCTTTGCTCTTGCCTTTCGAGATCATCCCTTTTGACGAAACCTGCGCTGCACACTATGCGAAGATTCGTGCAGATCTTGAGCGCAAAGGGCTAACCATCGGCGGTAATGACTATCTGATCGCAGCAACAGCCCTTGCCCACGGCGCCGTTCTGGTCACCAACAACGTGGATGAGTTCAAACGTGTGCCTGGGCTTTCCCTTGAATGCTGGGAAGAGATCGATTTCTAGGCGGGCCTCATCGAGTGTATCAGTTGATCAAGGAATGACGCTCAGCTTCCGTCTCAGTTCTTGGCTTCGTTCTTCCAGCGATCCAGATGCGGGAGCAATGTGGCCATGAGAGAAACCGCTTCTTCGCGTGAGATACCCATCGCATCAGCTTCCATTTGGGCTGTTGCCTCGATGAATTCATCCATATCGACATCTTTTGCCGTGAAATCGCCCTCTTGATAGCACCACTTGCAGTAGTGTTCGCTCGGCGAGCCATCTGCTTCCGTGCCATGCAAAGCTTCATCGGGCATCGGCATCGAACAGCACTGACAGTAATACTCCGCTGGCATCTCAAAGAAGCGCTCGAGTGGGATCGAATAGGTAACGCAGATCAACTTCACCATGTCGATACTCGGTGAGGTCTCGCCAGTCTCCCAACGAGAGATCGCTTGTCTGGTCACGAACAGATCACGCGCCATCTGCTCTTGCGTCAGCCCCTTTTCGGTTCGGATCTGTGTGATCGTATCGCTCATGGCCATGGTAGGTCCTTTCGTTGTAAATGCCTAACCCCATTATGAAGATACCGTTCGCGGGTTCAAGCAACACCTTGTTGCATCTTGGTTGCAACGTGCCTATTATTCATATCCGCAGAAGATACCGCTACCCAATTTGAACGAGAACAAAGAGGACGATGCCCGCAGTAGATTTGAAAGTATACGGAGCGATCTTGAGCGTTCGCCCAGCGCGACGATTCGACATCGCCTGCCTGCTGATGCGCATGTATGGCTACATGATGAACATCGGCACTGTTGCCATGCTTTCGCTGGCTGGGTATTCGTTTCTCGAATCAGGCCTCGTCTCGTCAGTTATCGCACTTGCGATCTTCCTGATCGGCCCGCGCCTAGGAAAGCTGGTCGATGAACGCGGTCAATCACGCGTAGTGCCTTTTGCCGCACTGGTTAGCCTAACGGGGCTGGTCGCGCTCCTGATCACGGTGCAATTCCATGGCCCCCTCTGGATCCTGTTCATCGCATCGGTCTTCGTCGGTTGCATCCCCAGCGCTCAAGCCCTCTCGCGTGCTCGCTGGGTCTATCTCTTGCGCATGGGTAAACTGGGTGAAAAGGCGCCGAACATAACCACCATCTTTTCTTATGAAGGGATTTTGGACGACATCGGTTTCATGATCGCCCCCGCCCTTTCGATCTTCCTTGCCTCATCCTTTACCCCGATCGCAGGTCTTGCGGTAGGTGGCGTGTGCTTCTTGATCGGCGCAACGTTACTCACGCACGCAAAAGAGACCGAGCCTCACCCCGGATGGAGATCAGCCACGGATACCGCTTCGTCTGATGCCCTAGCATCCAACAGCTCAGCACCCGAAAAGAGCGAAGCGCCTGCGAAAGAGAAGAAGAGCCTTTTCCGTACGTCGCGCATCGTGCGGGTGCTCTTCGTCTTGATGCTCCTGCTCGGCTCATTCTTCGGAACCTTCGATACCACTTCTGTTGCATTCGCCGAAGAGCTGGGCGAACCGAACATCGCCAGTGGTGCGCTGATGCTCTCAGCGCTCGTCTCGATCGCAATAGGCTTTCTGTTCGGCACCTTGCGCCTTGCGATCCCCCACTATAAACAAGTGCTGATCGCTGCTACCTGCATCGGCGTGGGTTATGGGTCGATGATGCTCATCAGCGATGCCGTGAGCCTGTATGTGGTCTCTTGTTTTGGCGCGCTCTTCTACGCACCCTTCCTGATCGTGATGAATGGTGCCTGCGAACGCTCTGTTCCTGGCAAGCGCCTGACCGAAGCCATCACCTGGCTCAACGCAGGCTGCACGTGCGGTCTTGCGATCGGCCCGACACTTGCGGGCATCATGATCGACCTGTGGGGTGCTCAGGCTGGATTTATCATGGGAGGCGTGCTCGCTCTCGCGATTCCCGTTATTGCGCTCCTGCATCACCGCACGATCAAGACTGGGCGCAAGAGCACCGTACACCGCGCCAAGATCAAGATACCTGAAGCCGCCTAGGAAAACTACAGAATTCCAGCCTATCTGGTAGCCAGATTGAATCTTGAGAATTGGCGATACATCTTCAAGCGAGTGATCAGTTCTTCTTTGTTCACCTGCTGAATGGCACAAACATGATCCAGTGCAACCGATGCTGCATCCATCAAAAAATCGACGGGAATAGTATCGATCTTCTCTCGCTTTTCACCACTGAAATAAGCGATATCCCCCAATATGCCACTGGCTGTATATTCGATGATAAGACGCGACTTGAGATCGAGCTCTCCCCCTTCAGGCAACAGGAAGGTTGACCAGATCTTGACCACGTAGCTTTTGAGGTTCCTCTCAACGATCGTTTGTCCGCCCTGCTCCATGAAGAGAGAAAGGCGCGGAATATGCCCTTCGATCATCGATTCAAGAACTGCTTCAGGATTATCGCCAGCAATAACGGAAATAATGCAGTTGGGCAGCCCCTTAACTTCCCGACTCAGAGCCGCTAGCATGAGCTCATCCTTATCTGCAAAATGATAGTAGAACGTTCCTCGGTTGCATCCTGCTTTTGCCACGATCATCCCAACCGATATCTCGTGCAGTTGGTTATCCTCGAGCAGCTGCCAAAAAGCCTCGATCATTCGATCGCGCACGGAGGGTTGATTGCTTTTCTTCGGTCTTGCCATATGCCACTTCTTTCGAACAAGATCGCATTCGTCGGCTCTGTGGTAGCAAAGCGATGCCCTATCAGTAAGGCGCATTCACGCGAAGCCTCTTGGCCAAATGACGCTGCGCCCATGACAAATATAACATGCTGTACAAATAATACCATGCAAATAGCCCTGTTAAACCACCTATCCTATTGAAGGAAATTCGCCAGAAAGCCTAAGAATGCTTCTGTTAACTTGATTCGGTGCTCTGCAGAACCAAAGGGGACAAGGTTACAGAAGCCCACATCAGCAATACTGCTCGCTCGACTCCATACCTTCTTGAAGCGAACAACCATCGCAGTCATCACGAAGCAAGCCGCTTTCATCGAATACTAAGCGCAAGCCTCAGGTATGCTCGCTATAGTAGAGAGAGTCTCAATTACCGTGAGCGCAACATCAGTTTTGCGCCGTAACGCCGTAAAAAGGGAGTTCGAGCGCTTCATGAGCAAACGTGGTGTCATCATAGCGAACACGGGCACACCCGATGTACCCGAAGCAGATGTCGTGCGCGCATATTTGGCCGAATTCCTTCAAGACCCGCGCATTTGTCCGCTGCCCGCTCCCTTGTGGAAGATCATCCTCCATGCATTCATCTTGCCAAAACGCGCTCACGCATCAGCAGAAAAATACCGACAGATCTGGACTTCCCAAGGCTCTCCGCTCCAATCAGGAATGGCATCACTTGCCCATAAGGTGCAAGCCTCTTTCAACGAGCAGGACAAAGCAACTCTCGTTCGGCATGGCATGAGCTATGGCTCGCCATCGATCAAACAAGCACTGGGCGAACTTAAAGCCGAAGGGTGCGATGAACTGGTGGTCTTATCGCTTTATCCGCAGAACGCGCTCTCAACCACGGGCGTCGTAGCAGATAAAACGCTTGCTGCTTTAAGCGCCCTCGACTGGCATCCGCAAACGAAGCTCGTCGGCTATTACAGTGCTCACCTGCTCTATCTTGAAGCCATCGCGGCATCGATTCGCGCTGCTGGCTTCGATAGCTCTGCAGGAGACAAGCTGCTCTTCGCGTTCCACTCCATCCCGGTACGAGATATTCGCAATGGTGACGATTATGAGGACAAAGCGCGCGCAACCGCCAACGCAGTGGCACGTCTTCTCGAGCTCGACGTTCAGGACTGGGCTCTTGGCTTTCAATGTCGCTTCGATAAGGCACGTTCGTGGCTTGGCCCCTTCATCCCTGAAGCCCTTCAAACGCTCGGCGCACCGCGCGGACGATTGTTTGTGGTTGCTCCGAACTTTTCGATCGACTGCCTCGAAACGCTCTATGACATCGATATCGAGTTGCGCCAACAAGTATGTGAAGACCCTGCTTTGCAGATCGAAAGCGACCGCTTCGTTTATGTGCCTTGTTTGAATGACACCGATGCACACGTCGAGCTGTTAACCGATATCGTCAACTCCGTTAATGCTGAAAACTAATCTCTTGCTTTTGCTTGCAACCCGCCAATCTCTACAAACTTTCTGCCAAATTGTTCGATTTGTCTCAATCCCTCAATGCATATCCTCTCCATTTCTTCACCACATATAAGCCTTTCATCTGCGATCTTGGGGGTACCGCCCCTATAATCAAGTAGTTTTTATTGCGGTAAGGCAACAGCGCGCGATTCGATGCGATAATCGAATCCCATGAGAGAACAGACCGAACAACAAGCGCGATTCAGCTTTGCCAGCTTAAGGGAGAAATTTCTTGACGCCCTTCCTTATCTGGTGTTTTTCGTTCTGCTCTTCTTCACCATCTATTACCTTTTTGGCGTAGCCGATGCCCTGCTCGGCATCGTGTTCCTCTTCTTTTCGCGCGCCATCATCCAAGACCCAGGGCTTTCGTTCGCGAACTATCTGCGGCGCCTTTGCTGGTTCGTGCTCATGGGCGTCTGCGCGAGCATCGCAGGACTCAACGATGTGCTCTTCGTGGTCATGAGCTTCTGCTACCTGTTCTTCATAACGCTCACCCAATCCGACGACTATCTTCCCCGCAATTTCTACTGGCTCGGGCTTGGCTACCTGTTCCTGCTGATCTACCCCATTACCCCTGGTGAGATCCTTCCACGCCTTGCGGCGCTTGGCCTTTCGATCGCACTCACCACCGCCTTCATCTACCTGATGCGCTTTACCCTGCGCAAGACCGGCAAGCTCGACGAATTTGCCCGCGATCGCGCCTTCATGCGCGAAGCCTTCGACGATGTAGCCACTCAACTTCGTCTCCTCGCACAAGCACCCGAAACCGAACCAACTAATAACACGGATCCCTCGCTCACAGACACTTCACCATCATCGTCTGCCACAAGCGCAGCAAAAGAGCCGCAACCTTCCGCCTCAACCCTCGAAGCGCAGGTTGAGCCCGAAAGAACGTTCACCCTCGCCCAAGACTACGCGCAAACCGAATACGCCACGGTCTTGCGCCAAGGCGGCATACTCTCGGGCCGACAATGCTACACCTTCGCACTGCTCCTTTGCTGCGAGCAAATCTCGGACCTGATCCATGCCACTTCCAAGAACGCGCAGGGCATCACGCCGAAGAACCGAGAATACTTCGCCGATCTGGCCGCCGTTTTCGAAGCGGTCGCCACCAAGAAGATCACGCGCATCTCCGAGATAGTGAGTGAACTCGAAGCATTCCTTGAGCGTCGTGGCTTCGACACTACGTGCTACCACGAATCATGGAATGCGATCCTTGAAGCACTCGTGCGCACCTTGCGCGACACCCGCCTCTCGCGCGACGAATCCACCCCGTTCCTCAAGAGCATTCGCTATCGCTACCACTTCTTGCGTGACAACATCAGCCTCAAGAACACGCAAACGCGCTTCTCTCTTCAGCTTGCCACCATCGTAACGATCGCCGTACTAGCCGACATCGCGCTCACGCACCTGATCGGGCTCGATTTCGGCATCTGGATACCGATTGTCGCCTTCACGATCTTGAACACCTACAACGATGAAACGCTACGCTCAACGAAGAACAGCACCATCGGCACGCTCGTCGGCATCGCGATCTTTGCGCTCTTCGTGCATTTCATCCCAAGCCCCTTCCTCATGCCAACGGTCATCACGCTGTGTTACCTGGTCATCCTCATGAATATCAGCCAAACGGTCTCCATCACTGCCGGAACGCAGATGGCGCTCACCGCACTCTATTCCGCCGATGCATCGCTTGGCATGACGCTCGTTATCCGCCTTGGCTTTGTGATCATCGCAGCAACTTGCGTGGTGATGGTGATCTTCCTGTTTATGCGCACGCAACGAACCACCACCATCCGCACGAAGATCATCGAGCTAGAGCGTATCGATGGCCGCCTGCTCGCGCAGATCGATCTTGGCATCAAACGCGGCCACGTTAACCTGTGGCGCGCGGTGCAGCTGCTCTACTACCTGCACATGAATTCTGCGTTCATGGAAAACCTGGCGAACAGCCTTAGCCTGAAAGAGATCAAATGGGAAGAACGCCCCTCGCGGCGCGAATCACTTGCACAGATCAAGCAGCTGAAACAGGACGTTCAGCGCGTCCTGCAGCTCAATTACAAGTTCGCGATGGATGCCGCCCACGCCGTGATGCTGCTCGATCCGCGGCGCGTGCATGACGATCTGCTCTCCGACGAGCCTCAGCATGATCTTGATAACGCATCGCCTGATACCACCGCGCGCATCAAGCATATCGATGCCACCAACGAACGTCTCAAAGAGAAGACGCACGACCTCGAAACCATGCGCTATCTGGAAGAGGATCTCAAAGACTAACCACCCGACCCACTACACCAGCGCGGCAAGCCTTTTGATAGAATAGCGAGCATGAACAAGGAGGTTTACGTGGCCGACTATCAACGCGCACGCTCGCCGCAACAAAAAGCTGAACGCATGAGCGCGATCATGGATGCAACCGAAACACTGTTCGCACAGCTTCCCTATCACGAGATCAACATGGGGCTCATCGCAAAAGAACTGGGCTGGTCACGCTCTAATCTCTACAAATATGCCGCAACCCAAGAAGAGATATTCCTTGCGCTCCACAGTCGCGCTAATCGTGCTTTGGTCGATGATCTTATGGCTTCGCTTGCAGGCAAGAAGCTCACAAATGCTGAATTTGCGCATGAGTGGGCATGTGCCGTTGCGCGCCATCCAGAATTCTTGCGCTATCAAAGTATCTTGATCCCGATCATCGAAACGAACACGTCGCTCGATCGTCTCGTTGAATTCAAGAAGAACTTCGCACTCATGAACGAATCGATTCGCACATTGCTGCGAAAGCACCTCTCATGCAGCGCAAACGAAGCCTCCGATCTCTCTTTGTGTCTCATCTATCAAGCGGCTGCGCTATTCAATCACTTCAATTGCGCCGAGCAGGTGGCCGAAGCTATGCGTCTTGCTGGCTTGCCGCCTATAGAGGGCAATTTCGAGGATGCCTACACGAGCTTCGTCGAGATGTGCCTCGATCGTCTTTCGCAATAAAAAAGGTCGTTCCTTCTGCCTGACGCAAAAAGAACGGCCTCGCATTACTTAACGGTCACAAAGCCTACAACATCGCTCCGCGATCGACCACGATCTCACGACCATTGAATTTCGTGGCAGCTTCTGATTCTGCAAGCCAAAGCACCATATCCGTCACGTCTTCAGGATTGAGGAATTTCAGTCCTCCGGGATTCTTCTCGTCTTCGAACATCTCCTGCCAGCTGGTAAAGCTCTTACCCATCGTTGAGTTCACGAAGTCAACGTAGCTCTCCGTTTCGCACATGGGCGTACGCACCTTCGTGGGGCATACAACGTTACAGTAGATCGGCAGGCCTTCGCTTTGGAGTTCGAGCGCAAGCGTTTTGGTAAGCCCGATGATGCCGAATTTGGTCATGCAATACGTTGCCAACTGCGCAGTTCCCTTAAGACCCGACACAGAAGAGATGTTGATGATGCGTCCGTAACCTTGTTTGCGCATGTAGATCGCAGCATATTTATCTGTGCGCCAGGTTCCCTCGAGATTCACCGCGAGCGCGCGCTCGACCTGTTCATCGCTCAATTCCCAAGTGTAACCAAAATTGATGATGCCCGCATTGGCCACCACCACATCCAAGCGACCAAACGTTTCCCATGCCTGAGCGAACGCTGCTTCGACCTCAGGCGTGGAGCAGATGTTCGCCTGCAACGCCAACACCTCGCCACCCGCATCGCGAACCAACGCGATGGTCTCTTTGAAGATCTCGTTCTCTGGTTCGAGCATATCGATGAGCACTACATCGAACCCTGCCTTTGCGAACGCAACCGCATGTGTGCGCCCCTGGCCCATCGCGCCGCCCGTGATCAGAACAACCTGTTTAGATGATTTTGCCATCGTAGTAACTCCTAATTCTTCGAACGCGTGACTGCTTCAACGATAAAGCCCAGCTTATCGAGCGAATCGTAGTAGGTGAAACGCGCGGTTGGATCGATGAGCGAGGTGCCTTCCATCCAAACAGCGATTCCCTTTTCCGCCATGAGCTTCGTGACCACATCGTTATCGGTCACATCGAAGCGAATATGGTGCAAGCCATTTTGCCCCATCTTCAGATAATCGCTCCAGATCGTGTCATCCTCACCCGTCGGCTGCAAGAACTCAAGCTGGATATTGAAGAAGTTATAGAACGCAGAGACAACCTCTGCATCGACGACCTTGCCATCGCGATAAACCGACTTCTTGTACACCGAATGACCGCCTGCATCAGGCTCGAGGCCGAACACTTCAAGCATGCCTTTCTTGGTACGCTCAATATCGTCGGTGATGATGCCAATCTGAACGATGTCTCTCAATTCGTCAGTAAGAGTAAGATCTTGAACTTTCATGATGCCTTCCTGCTTCAGTTGTCGGAAACCCTCTTGGGAGCGTAACACTACTTAGACAATCTTAGCTGATTGTCCAACTTCCCTTACGGTCTTATTACGAAAGCCAGATACGTTTCTGATGTTTCTTTTTACAGTTTTGTGATTACGGTTACGTTCTAGTGAACACCTTGTCGCCTATGATAAGCTAAGCTCACACCTGCGAAAGGAGTGTTCTCTATGAGCAAATCCAAAGTATATTTCACCAAAGAAATCACCCCAGAAAACGTCGTGAAGCTCTATGAACATCTTGGCGTGAAGCTGCCAGGCAAGGTTGCGGTCAAGGTTCATTCCGGCGAAGAGGGCAACCAGAACTTCCTTCATCCTGAATTCATGCGCCCCATGATCGAAGAAGTGGACGGCACGGTCGTCGAGTGCAACACCGCCTACGATGGTGCGCGCGATACCACCGAAAAGCACGAGAAGCTCATGGCCGCACACGGCTGGACCGAGTACTTCGATGTTGACATCATGGATGCGGATGGTCCGAGCTCCGACATCATCTTCCCGATCGAGAATGGCCGCGTGCTGAAGGATAACCGTGTGGGTGGCCACCTGGCGAACTACGCTTCGATGCTCGTGCTCTCTCACTTCAAAGGGCATCCGATGGGCGGCTTTGGCGGTGCGCTCAAGCAGCTCTCGATCGGTTGTGCTTCTAACCAGGGCAAGGTGAACATCCACTCTGGTGGTGCAACCCTCAACCAGGGCGAATTCTGGGATAAGCACGCCGAACAGGATGATTTCATCGAGGCGATGGCCGAAGCAGCCGAGACCGTGGTCAACCACTTCGGCAGCAACCTCGCGTTCGTGAACATCGCTTGCAACCTTTCGGTCGATTGCGACTGCTGCGCAGTAGCAGAAGATCCCTGCATGAAGGACATCGGCATCTTCGCTTCACTCGATCCGGTGGCTGTCGATGCTGCCTGCCTCGATGCCGTACGCAATTCCGATGACCCCGGCCGCGACACGTTGCTCGAGCGCATCACCTCACGCCATGGCGAGAAGATCATCGATGATGCAGTGCGCCTGGGCTATGGCAGTGCCGATTACGAATTGATCGAGGTCTAAGGCCAGATCAACATACCATCTGCTCGAAAACCAAGAGGGAAAGAATCATCCGATTTCTTTCCCTCTTTTTTGATAAGGCCGCGGCTTTTCTACACTCTCCACTACATAACAACAGAGATGATATCCGCTGGCGCGACCACGCCTTCTTCAGTAATGATAGCCGTGATCAAATCCGCAGGCGTTACATCGAACGCAGGATTGTAAACCTTCACACCTGGAATAGGCGGATCGAGCACTTCTGAAGCAGCGCGCTCTTCGATGGGAATGTCTTCGCCATGTTGCGCACTCACATCGATCGTTGAAGTGGGCGCTACCACGTAGAACGGAATCCCATACCGAGCAGCGGCGATCGCAACTCCCAGCGTACCGACCTTGTTAGCCGTGTCTCCATTCGCTGCAATACGGTCGGCACCTACGAACACCGCATCAACACGCCCCTGCGCCATCGTAGTAGCAGCCATGTCATCGCAGATCAGCGTTACGGGCACCTGCGCTTTCGCAAGTTCGAACGCGGTCAGGCGCGCACCCTGACGCAGTGGACGAGTCTCGTCGGCATACACCATCTCTATCTTGCCTTGCAGTGCCGCCTCATAGATTACGCCAAGCGCGGTTCCGAAGAACGCCGTTGCCAAACTACCGGCATTGCAATGGGTGAGCACGCTCGATTTTTCCTCGAGCAGCGCGGCGCCAAACTCTCCCATCTTCCTGTTCGCGTCTTCATCTTCAACGATCAGCTGCTTGGTGAATTCATAGAGCTTGTCTGCGATCACAACAGGCGAAGACCCTGAAACAGCCTCTTCCTCAACGATCTCCATTGCCGCATCCACCATATGCATCAGGTTCACTGCAGTAGGACGCGCATGAGCGATACGTTCGGCAGCTTGTCGCATGAACTCCAAATAGTCGGCAGGTTCGTTCATCTCATCATGCGAAGCCTCCTTGTTGGTCTCGCAGAACTCCGCAGCAGCAAGCGCTACTGAAGCCGCCCCCGCGATCCCGATCGCAGGCGCGCCGCGAACCTTCAGTTGCTTGATCGCCTCGATCGCCTCGCGCCAATCGGTCAGATGAAGATATGCTTCTGCATAGGGCAACTGCGTCTGATCGATGATGCTAAGCACCGGGTATCCATCAGGAATTACTGATGTATTGGAATCACTGCGCACCAGGTCGATCGTGCGCGGAATGTTGTCGATATCGATAGCCATGTAGACTCCCTGCTATTCAAACGATTACCGCGTTCCAATATACCCGAACAGGGAATGCTGGAGATCGCATCTTGCGTATGAGCAGCTTACTCGTTCAAAGAAACCCCGCGCGAATCTGAATAACACTGAATATGTCACACGAAGCGGCACGCAAAGCATCAGTGTCCTTGAATCTGGCATTCCTCTAAGGTCGCGAGAAGCTCCGGAGGCATCTCCTCTTTAGGCATCTTGCGCGGAACTTCACAAGTGCCCGCAGCAGAGGCTGTATCGTAGAACCAACATTTATACTCGATAAACCTGAGCGTGCGGTTTAGATCCTCGATCTGCTCAAGGATCTTCTCACGACGTCCATGCACTAATGCGCGTCTGTCCTCGATGGATTCATCGCCCAATTCGCTCAGACGCACGAATTCCCTGATCTCTTGCAACGACATGCCTGACATCTTCAAATGTCCGATCAAGCGCAATAGATCCAAATCCGCATCCGTGAAACTGCGGATGCCACCCTCAGTTCGTCCGATGTGAGGCAAGAGCCCATTTTTCTCGTAATACCTGATAGTTGACGCAGGTATATCCAAAGCTTTCGCAGCTTCACCAATTGAGTAACCATTTTTCAGTTCCATGATCGAGCCTGCTCTCGTCTTTTTGTTAGCATCAAAGCAGCTTCTATTATCAGCTTAAACCGCACTTCAAGTACAACACGAAGATCGAAGTCAAAACCACCTGCAAACCTTCTGATAAAACCCCTGAATAAAGTATATGAAAGATGCTATACTTTCTTAGATATAAAGATGGGCTCATTTACCAACGTAGCGTTAGGAAAATGGGTGCGCTTCACGTGTCATTTTGAACAGCACTAGCAAAGGGTAGCATGCAGAACATGTGGATCAGCGTCGCACTGATCGTAGCGGTCATAATCGTTGGTATCATCGCCGGTAAGCGATTGAGTACCCCAGGCCCTCAGCGTCGTGCTGTTTATTTTGCTTTTGGCACCCTTGCTGTTCTCGCTCTTTGGTTCTTCATCTTCGTTGCGTTCTTCCCCGCTGAATGGATCGTTCCCTTCTTTACGGTCGCTTGTATCATCATTCCCATCTGCGTTTATATGATGGTTTTACGTAGCGGAGGCAAAGAACGCGCTAAAGTTCCTTCGAAGCGTTCGTTCGAGATTCCCAAGAAGGACATCACCGTTGAAAGCGCGAAGGCTGCCAGCACGGTCAGCTCTGGAACAGCTTCTGCATCAAGTGCCACAACGCCGTCCAAGGCTGCTACTCCTGCCCCCAGCGCTTCTCAACAGACTGCGCCTGCTTCATCAACTCCTACTTCAGCAGCGAAAACAGATACTTCTTCTGCTCCTGCCACTAAAGCAAAGGCGCCTGCTACTGCTGCTGTTGCTACTGCGCCAACTAAACCAGCTACCTCAGAAGCTCCAAAAGCAACTGCGAAGCCTTCTGCAGAAGCGCCGAAGCCTACGCAACCTGCCTCAAAGGCCGAAGCTCCATCTACGCAGAAATCAACAACGGAATCCGCGCCCGTTGCTGCGCCTGCATCGACGAAGCCTGTTGAACCCGCAAAATCTACCGAGCCTCAAAAAGCCAAACCCACGAAGCCCACAAAGCAAGCGGCCAAGCCCGCTTCTCACGAAGCTGCAAGCAAGCCTTTTGCGAACAAGGAGCACGTGGCCGAGAGCGCCATCGAAGAGGCAACGAAGAAAACGTCCGAACCTCCTGTTAAGGCTGCTCCTGCCACCACTTCTCCAAGCGAAGACCAACTGCGCGAAGCTGCCGAGATCGAGATTCTCGTCGATTGCGCAGCGGAAGAAGAAGCTGCCAAGATCGAAGAGCTCGTTCGTCCTTTTGCTTCGCAAGCAACCCCTACTATGAACGCCGAGAAGGAGCGCGAGCTGAATGTTGGCGCACCGGTCAGCTCATCGAAAGAAAAAACACCCACAAACAAGGAAGTTACACCCGCTAAGGCCTCAACCGCACCAACACCAACACCAGCACCAACGCCTGAGTCCACACCGAAACCAGCAGCGAAGCCTGCGCCTAAACCGGCTAAAAAAGCACCGGTCGATCACTTCGCGGAGTTCAGTGCCCGCGCTACCGCATTACGCGATCAAGGCGCTTACGCCATTGCGGCAATGCTTTTTGAGGAAGCTGCTGCTCTCGCACCTAACGCCAATGAAGCACGTAACAGCCACTTCGAAGAGCTTGCCTGTTACGTAAAAGCGGGCGATGCTGCCAAGGCAAAAGAAATCGCTGCAAAGCTTCGTCAATCGAGCGTTCTCACGCGCTTCGAGCGTATTAAGCTTGATGCCGTTGAAAGGATGAGCTAATGTCTGCCGCGCGCTCAAGAAGAGCAAACGACAAACACAACCATCTACAGCGCACTCCCATCCTTGTTATGGGCTGCTCGCTTCTTATCGCCTGCTGCATCGCGTTCGGCGGAACGAATTGGACTGCCTCAGCACAGCCCAGCGAAGACCAGCTCCCTGAGCAGAACGCCATCGTCGAACCAGGATATTATCAAGAGACTATTGGCAGCTACGAAGCCATTTCCCAAAGCGATGACGACGAGCGTGCCGAAAACCTCCGTCTAGCCGCTGAGGCTATCAACGGTTACGTGATCGAACCTGGTGCCACCTTCTCATTCAACGAAGTGGTCGGCGACACCACGGCTGAACGCGGCTATAAAGAAGCACCGGTTCTCTACAGCAGTGGCTTAGGTTCAAGCGATGGAGGCGGCATCTGCCAGGTCTCAACTGCACTCTATATCGCAGCGGTAAAGGCCGACCTCGAAATCGTTGAGCGCCATCCGCACTCAGTGCCTTCCGACTATGCCCCTATCGGTCTGGATGCCACGATCGTTTATGGCAGCCGTGACTTGCGCATCAAGAACAACACCGACTTCCCTATCACGATCTATGCAAAAGCAGTTGGCCAGACCGTGAGCGTGAACTTGCTCGGCAAGCCTCGTGACGACGGAATCACAATCGATGCCACTTCGCGCGTGGTCGATCGCTATGAACAGGCTACCAAGGATGGCGGCAAGCAGCAGTATTATGTTTCGGAGTCCTTCCGCGTCTACTATAAAGACGGCGTGCGTACCTCGCGCGATCTGCTCTCAAGTGATATCTATGCGGTGGATAAAGATACAACAGTCACGCTTGCCGAAGGTAGCGTTAACCCCAATAAATAGGATCGCTCCACGCTATGATCGTTTGAGTTTTCTGCAAAGCTCGCCAGTTGCTCACCGATCTTTCCATGCGCACTTTCTCACAAAACCCGCGGCTGCAGGGGCGCAAGACGAGCACATAAGCAAGGCATCAACATGCAACATTCCGTTCAACGCAAAACCCTCCATATGTGTGAATTAAAGTGTGGGTTTTTCTTACTTCTCGAGCACTTTCAGATACAATGAGTCTATTGGAAAAGCACGAAACGAAGTCTCTGCTTCGTTGAAATCTAAAACGTCAATCAGAAAGGGTCAGCATGGAGACCAATGAATCGATTCTTACCCGCAGCATCGTTGGCTTAGACGAGCGCAAAGTCCTCGGCAAGATGAGCAGCCTTCGTGTAGATTACGACACACAAGCTGTCAGCCACTACATCGTCATGAATGCTTCAACGAACAACGCGATTGCGCTGCCGTTTGAAAATGCCATCGCAGTGGGCGATACGTTCATTACGGTTCAGTCCTACGGCTCTTTTGTCGACGCGAATTCGCCGGCTTCCAAAGAGCTCGTTTCCGACTCTAACAAGCTCGTAGGCGTAGAAGTCTACTCCCGCACTGGTAATACTCTGGGCACAGTTACCGCATTCGATTTCGATCCAGTCTTCGGCGCCATCAAGAGTATCACGCTCGACAATGGCTCAGAATTCAAGTCGGATGCTTTCCTCTTCTTTGCTCCCGACTTCGTATTCGTCGACGACGGCAGCAAATCCGCTGCTGATCTGCGTCAGGCTGAAGACAACACGAGCGATGCTCCTGCAGCTGCTCCGGCAAGCACGCCAGCAACCCAACCTGCTCCGGCTGCACAGCCTGCTGCACCTGCCGCTAACGCAGACGGCCTTTCTAACGAGGATGCTTTACTCGTCGACTTCCTCATTGGCAAGACACTGAACGACGATGTCGCAAATGCCGATGACACCTTCGCACTGCCCAAGGGCACCGAAATCACGCGTGAAATCGCACTCGATGCTAAAAAGCACGACGCACTGTTGCTCCTCACTATGAGCGTCGACTAAATTTGCCACGATTCGTCGAGGGCTTCGACGAGTCCGCAGTACAGATCAGATGAAGCGGCGCGCCTTGAGCGCGTCGCTTTTATTTCACCCACCCAACAAAAGGAACCACGATGGACTACCAGACTTTGCAAGATGAGATCAAATCAGCCATGAAGGCGCACGACAATAATCGACGCGACATTTTGCGTCAGGTTCACACGGAACTGAAGGCGATCGAAGTGAACGAACGCCGCGACATCACGGAAGCCGATGTGGATGCGACGCTCAAACGCGTTATCAAGCAAACGAAGGAAACACTCGATGGCTCGATCAAGGCAGGCAACAACCAAGAACGCACCGATACGCTCACTGAGCAAGTTGCCATTCTAGAAGGCTATCTTCCTGAGCAGGTTGAAGGCGAAGCGCTCATGGCGCTCATCGACGAAGTAGTCGTTGAAACAGGCGCAACCACCAAAAAGGACATGGGGCGCGTGATGGGCGCGCTCATGCAGCGCGCAGGTGGCAACTTCGACAAAGCCGCTGCAGCTGCTACATTGAACCAGCGCCTGAGCTGATCGGGCATCAAGCTTTCTCAAAGGCTTTTTCTCGCTGCTCAAGATCGCGTTCGATCTGAGCATCGAAGGCATTGTTCCAGCATTCACACGCAGGCAAACCGGGGATCGACGCCGCATTGAACACGGGGTTGATCCCTTGCTTTCTTTGTCGCGTGTAATCATCTAGGCACTTGAGAGCCCACTTCCCTAGCGCAAGGATCGCAATGAGGTTGATGATGCACATGATGCCCATCAAGATATCTGCCACATTCCACGCCAGATCGAAGCTGCTCAAACAGCCCGCGAAGATGATCGCCAAGCACGCAACCCTAAACCAGAAGAGCAGCATCTTACGATCGCCGAAGATGAACTTCAAATTGGACTCCGCATAAAAGTAATTGCCGATCAAGCTGGTGTAAGCGAACAAGAACACCGCCGCGGTGATGAAGGCGATCCCCACATCGCCCGCAAAATGATAGACCGCCATCTGGACGAGCGGCATGCCATTCAATCCAGCTGCCGTCTGGGGATCCTGAACCATGAACACCAACACGATCATGGCCGAACACGTGCAGATGAAGAGCGTATCGATATAGACCGAAAGCGTCTGCACCAGGCCTTGCTTCGCGGGATGCGAGACCGATGCTGTTGCTGCAGCGTTCGGAGCTGAACCCATACCAGCTTCGTTGGAGAACAGACCACGCTTGATGCCCAGCATCAAAGCAGACCCCGCAAACCCACCGAATATCGCCTGAAAGTCGAACGCAGAAGCGAACATCATTCCGAAAGCTGCCGGCAGCAAATTCAGATGCGAGAACGTGATCCAAACGCCCAAGCCGATATAGGCAAGCGCCATGATGGGCACGACCCACGAATTGATGACCGAAATACGCTTCTGGCCTCCAAAGATAACAGCAGCAGTAGCGATGGTGAACACGACCCCCAAGACCACCGCAGCACCATTGGTCGCATAATCAGGGATGTAATACTCCAGACCAGAAGCAGCGTTATAAGCTTGCAGTTCATTGAAACCCACCACATAACAGGCAATGAGCGAGACCGCGAACACGATGCCCATCCAACGTTTGCCCAAACCTTGTTGGATGTAATAAGCAGGTCCACCACGGAATTGCCCATCTTTGCCGCGAATCTTGAAGATCTGCGCGAGCGTTGATTCGATGAACGCCGATGCACCACCGATAAGCGCCATGACCCACATCCAGAAGAGCGCGCCCGGACCACCCATAGCAAGCGCCGTTGCGATACCAGCGATATTGCCGGTGCCCACACGCGACCCCGTCGAGACCATCATCGCCTGAAACGAAGAGATCGCCTTTCCGTTCTTATCGACCTTCTTCTCGAAGAGCTGCGTGAACATATCTTTGATGTAACGAAACTGCACGCCTTTCGTGCGAATCGTGAAATAAATACCGGTGAACACGAGCAACGCAACAAGAATATAGGTATACATGAAGTTATCGATGTCGCCCGTTATCAGAACGAGAAAACTGTTGATACTATTCGTCTCCATAGGGTCTTCTTTCTTGAAAAAATATGAGAATTCTATTGTGAAGGAAGTTCGCAGTTTGTACAGATAATGTAATGAATTTGATGGCCGTTCTTAGACTGTAGTATCTTTGACGGATGCTCGCTGGCTTTCTCAGAAGCAGGCAACTACGATCTTGAACCGGTTTAAAGGACTCCTGTGGCTTTCGACCTTTCGCAACATATGTCCATGAGCAAGCTCATTCGCTTTACGCTCCCTACCATCTTCATGATGATCTTCACCTCGCTCTACACCATCGTAGACGGTATTTTTGTCTCGAACTTCGCAGGCAAAACCGCATTCGCCGCCGTGAACTTCATCTTGCCCTTCTGCATGATTCTTGCCTCAGTAGGCATGATGATCGGCACTGGTGGCAGTGCGATCGTTGCAAAAACGCTCGGAGAGGGCGACCATCCGCGCGCACGCCGCTATTTCACCCTACTCGTTATCTTTGCGGGTGTTATCGGTACGGCGCTCGCTATTATGGGCATCTTCTTCATGGAAGACATGGCGGGCTTTCTCGGAGCAGAAGGGGCGATGCTTGAAGCAGCTACCCTCTACGGTGTCTTCATGATGTTCTCCCTGCCCTTCTTCGTGCTGCAATACGCCTTCCAAAGCTTCTTCGTAACCGCAGGTCAACCTAAACTTGGATTCTATGTCATCGTTATCGCAGGCGTTACCAATATCGTTTTGGACTTTCTTTTCGTGGGCGTATTCCAATGGGGGCTCATCGGTGCTGCGATCGCCACCAATATCGGCGAGGTCTTAGGCGGCGGCATTCCGCTTATCTACTTCATGAAGAAACGCGCGAGTCATCTCTATTTCGTGAAGCCTCACCTACGCCTAAAGGTCATCGGCAAAGCATGCGTGAATGGCTCGTCTGAAATGGTCACCAATATCGCAATGAGCTTCGTGTCCATGCTCTATAATTGGCAGCTTTTGCACTACATTGGCGAAGATGGCGTAGCGGCATACGGCGTGATCATGTATACCGCCATGATCTTTGCTGCTATCTTCATGGGATATTCGGTAGGCGCTTCACCCCTTATGAGCTTCCAATACGGTGCGAAGAATCACAAAGAGATGCGCTCGCTGCTCATGAAGAGCTTAGGACTCATCACCATTGCCTCGTTGTTCATGTTCCTCGCTGGACAAGCATTCGCCGAGCCTATATCGAAGATCTTCGTGGCCTACGACACCTCTTTGCTTGACCTTACCGTATATGCTTACAAGATATATGCGCTCTGTTTCTTGTTCATGGGCTTTTCGATATACGCATCGTCCCTATTCACCGCACTCAATAATGGGCTTGTTTCGGCGCTCATCTCGTTTTTGCGCACACTCGTGTTCGAAACAGGAGCGGTTATCATTCTGCCGCTCATCTTCGGCATCGACGGCATCTGGTTCTCCGTAACCGTCGCTGAGATGTTCGCCTGCGCAATAGCGGCTTGCTTTATGATCGGCCTCTCTGGTCACTACGGCTATCGTAAACAAAAGAAACTTCCTGCAGAGAACCCGCTCCCTCCTCAGCCGTGATATGCTAACGAAAGAGCGTTCATCATGGTTTTCGCGGGCGGTCCGAAGCCTACGCGAGTCGCTAAAGCAGCTGATGAATCACCCGATAATCCACTTCTTGCTTACCAGGAATTAAGGAGCTGGCCATGCATGCACCAACCTTGCCCAAGTTGAAGAAGCCTCCTAAACGCATCCTCGACCTTGTCCATCTGTTGTTCGCGAGCCTGTGGCTTGGCGGCTTCACCATCGTGTTCGTATGCTCGATCAGGCTCTGGACGCAAACGATCGATCCGGTCTTCGGTCTTGCAACGATCAACTTCGTCCAAGAGGTCGTGAAGGTCTGCATCCCTGCGCTCATGGCAACCGGACTTCTGTACGGCTTTGCCACAAAATGGGGTTTCTTCTCTCATGGTTGGGTCACCGCAAAATGGGTGCTCACTATTGCGCTTGTCGTCTCAACTGCACTCGTCCCCATCCATCCGCTCTGCTTGAGCGGGATCGTGGCAGGCATGATCGCGCTCTTTGCTCTTTCGATCTTCAAGCCCCACAAGAAAACTCAAAAAGCGCCGCAGCGCGCATAGTCACACGAAAAGGAACTGAATGAACGAGATCAAATGCCCTCATTGTGGCCAAGTCTTCACCGTTGACGAAAGCGGCTACGCTGCTCTTTTGAACCAGGTACGCGACCATGAATTTCAACGCGAGCTGAACGAACGCATCTCGCTTGCTGAAAAGAATCGCGAACAGGATATGGCTCTTGTGGTTGCGAAAGCTGAAGAGGAGCTGCGCGCGCAAATTGCGCAGCGCGATAGCCAGCTTGCCGCACAGACCGAGCAGTTCCGTGCCGAAGCCAAAGATCTTCAGCTTGCAGCTCAAAACGAAAAGGCGGAGCTTGAAAAGCAGCTCGAAGCACTGAAGGCGCAGCTTCAGTCACAGGCGAGCGAGGCTGATACTGCCCGAAAGCTTGCCGTTGCCGATGCTTTGAACGCGGAAAGCGATAAGCTACGCGCCGTCGAAAAGGAGCGCGATTCGCTCGCGCAACAGCTTGAAACGCAGCGTCAACAGGCTTCGACTGAAACCCAACTTGCGCTCCAGAAGCAAGAATCGACCCTGAAGGACGCCCGCATCGCAGTTGAACGTGAGCGTGATGAACTGCGCGCTCAGGTGGTTCGCGAACAAGAGGCACTCGCACGCATCGAAGCCGAGCATAAGGCAACGCTGGCAGAAAAGCTCGCTGCTAAGGATGAGCTCATCGCCGATCGCGAACGCGAGATCCTCCGCATTCAAGACATGAAAGCGCAGCTCTCTACGAAGATGCTCGGCGAGAGCCTCGAGCAACACTGCGAGATCGAGTTCAACCGTCTGCGCCCCACCGCCTTCCCACATGCCTATTTCGAGAAGGACAACGAAGTGATCGAGGGCACCAAGGGCGATTTCGTCTTCCGCGATTTTGATGAAGAGGGCAACGAGATCATCTCCATCATGTTCGAGATGAAGAACGAGGCAGACGATTCTGTGAATCGCAAAACTAACGAATCGCACTTCAAGAAACTCGATGCCGATCGCAAGAAGAAGAACTGCGAATATGCGGTGCTCGTTTCGCTGCTCGAGCCCGAAAACGAGCTTTACAACGCCGGCATCACTGATGTGTCTTACCGCTTCGAGAAGATGTATGTGATCCGACCGCAGTTCTTCATTCCCATCATCACGCTTCTGCGCAACGCAGCGCTCTCTTCGCTGCAGTACCGTAAAGAGCTTGCGCTCGTTCGGCAGCAGAACATCGATGTGACGAATTTCGAAGACCAACTGGCTGATTTCAAGGACAAGTTCAGGCGCAACTACCGCATTGCGAGCCAGAAATTCCAAAAAGCCATCGAAGAGATCGATAAGTCGATCGATCATCTGCAGAAGATAAAGGACAACCTGATCGGCAGCGAAAATCAGCTTCGTCTGGCAAATGACAAAGCCGAAGATCTTACGGTCAAGAAGCTCACACGCAAGAACCCCACCATGAAAGCACTGCTCGATGAAGCACGTGAAGCGAAAAGCACCTCGACTGACAATGACTAGTTCAAAGGGCTTGTCTTGAATCGCGTTCTGTTCAATTCTCTTATCGTTTTTATAGCGGGATCCTGTTACGGATTCATTGTTCCAGCCATCAAGAGCGCAGCTGAGATCGGCATTTATCCTCACACGTTCGTGCCCTTGCAGTATTTGGTGGCCTTTTTAGTGTGCCTTGCTATCATGCTCATTCGGCGCATCAAATGGGCGTCGCCTAAAAACCTTGCCAAGCTTGCCTTGCTCGGTGTTTTCACCGGCGGTACGAGCGTTTGCTACTATTCAGCAGTTTCGCTCCTGCCCTCTTCTGCCGCCTTAACGCTGCTCTTCCAATACATTTGGATCAGCGTGTTGATCGAGTGCCTTCACAAGAAAAAGCTCCCAGCAACCTCAACGATCATTGCCATTGTTATCACACTCGTTGGAACGCTCTTCGCAACTGGCTTGCTTGATGGAAGCGTTGCGGCGCTCAACCCCCTTGGCATTGCCTATGGTCTTGGATCCGCACTCTTCTACGCGCTTTTTCTCTACTATTCAGGAACCTTGGGAACAGGCCAGCCTATCGTACTGCGCACGACCATGCTAACCGCTGGCGGCTTGCTCTTCACTTCGATCGCAAGCCCAGCAGCTTACACGCAAGCCTTCTTCGATCCTATAACCTGGCCGTTCGCCATCGGTTTCGCAGTGCTTGGCATCCTCATTCCCACTACGCTCATCAACTTCGCAAGCCCCAAGCTCACCACGGGCATGGTTTCGATCATGGCCTCGAGCGAGCTGCCGGTGGGTATTTTCGCAGCTTGGGCCATCGTGGGCGATGCACCTTCCCCGCTCGTGCTCTTCGGTGCTTTCCTCGTTTTGGCGGGCATTGTTGTCAAGCAACTTCCGTCTCTCATGAAACGAAATGCGGGCACTCCTTCGTGAACAGGGGACAGGGCAAGTGTTCAATCCGCGCTATGGGCGCAAACCATATCTGAAACGTAATGGATTGAACACTTGCCCTGTCCCCTGTTCACGCCCTGCATGATAGACTAAAACAAACACATGAAGGGGGTTCGCTGTGGCTGAATATCTAGGAGATGGCATCTATCGCGTGGGCAAGGCCGAGAGGCTCTGGTCATGCCGAAAAGCGGTTATGGATGATGCGATTGACCAGGTAGAACCAGGAATTCCTCCTGCAGATGCTCGCTTTGGTTGGTTTAAGGGAGCGATCCCTACGCCATCGAACGAGGGCGGCTTCTATGTGGTCGAGTTCCTTGACGATCAGAAGATCCGCGTGCTTGCCTACGTCGATATGTACGGTCGCGCTTTCACCACCGAAACTGGCTTCGAACGCCCTCCCGCTCAGCCGCAAGATCTTTTCATCGCGCTTGCTGAAGGCTCTTCGAGCAACGGCACGATCTTCGTGCGCGGAGAAGATGGCAGCCCCATTGCTTGCGCTCCCTTCACGAAAAGTGGCAGTGGGCAAAACGCCAAATACACGATCGGCGAAACCTGGTATGACTTCAAAGGCCACGGGAAGCGCCTTCATTATTATGACCTGATGACCCGCGCTTATCTGGCTTTCGTGTACCGACCAACACTCGGCAAAGCAACACTACCTTTCGGCATCGATGAGGTCTATCGAGTGCTCGCACAAGACGAACTGCTCCCCGCCTTGAAGACCGTGATCGAACGAGCGAACAAGGTTGAAACGGACCATCTTGTTACAGCTCATCCGGTGGTCTCGAAGTTGAGCGACCGACTTATTGCGGCCGGCATACCCGATCTTGCAGCTGAAGATAAAGATGCCGAACTCCGTCTGATCCGCACTGCGCAATATGCCAACACCTTCTTCGTGCGCGACATGAATGAATCGTCAGCCCTGCCAGAGACCACGATTTGGGAGATCGAAGCTGCACTCAATTTGTTCTCACTTACCGAATCGCTTCTCCAGGTCCTGCAATCCAAAGGCGAACTCGCGAGCCTTGCTGGCTGTGAGGCTTATCTTCTTGAAACAGCCGCGGGACAATCGATCGAGCTCGAACTTGCCAGCGAATTAGCTGTTGGCAAGCCAGCCGGGCAGTGGCAGGCGCGCTCGCATATCGCTGCAGGAATAGAGAACATGGCACTCCCCCTTCGGGTAGAAGCACGCTTCAGACTCGATCTGCCAGCTGGGCAGGTCAAGTTCGAGATGCGTGTTCCTGATGCTTCGATGATGGCTTCGCTGTTCGATAAATCTGAAGGCGAAGCAGCCGCACTTGCAGAACGCTATGCGCGGCAGGTGGGACTTCTTCTCGTTGATATCGCGATGCGCTCTTCTGCCCGCATCGAGCGCGTTGACCTGGTCGCACGAACCATCGGTCGAGATGGTTCAGAAGATGTTGACCTCTTCTCCGCTTCGTTCGATCGCGATCTCTACGAGCGCTCAAACGGGTTCCTTGAAGAACGCAAAGGCAATCCCTCAACCCTCTATGAGAGCCTTCTCGACCAGGCAACAAGTGCGAACTTCACCGAAACTGCATCGCTTTCAGCTACACCTCAACCTGATCCCCATGCAGAACTCTCACCAGAAGTTGCTGCGGCCTTTGGTGCAAAAACGTACCGCGACCTGGAAATCTTCTTCAACGCTGAATTGCGCTCGACAGCAGAGCGCCTTGCCGATGCGATAGCTGCTGCAGCAGACACTTCAAGCGCCGTCGCCAGCGTTCGCCAGATCGAAGCGGATACGCTCGCGCACGATTCGAACCCCCGCATCGGCGAAGCGTTCACCCGCCTTCTGCGAGCGCTCGCTGAAGGAACCATCGATCCTCATGAGCAGAACACCACGGTCAATTGCTTCCTGGGCGAAGACGAATGCATGAGCGCCTATCGCGCCGCTGAAGCATTGACCTCAGCTGACCAACCTGAAGAGGCACTCCAAATTCTGACCAACGCCGTTGCAAAACTCGAAGAAACGGGGCATTTTGCAGACAACGAAACGACCGTTTATCGTGTGTTCGATTCGTACGCTGCGCGACTCGTCTATAACCAGGTGAAAGCAGGCACGCTCCCTGCACCGCAAGATTGCACGATCTTGCAAGACAAAGGAAAAGAAACACAGCTCGCACCCGATAGCTATGCGTTCTGCCTTTTCGAGCTCGCCTATTTGCTCTGCTCGCGCGACCACATCGATGAAGCGATGCGCTACGCCAAGAAAGCAATCACAATAGCTCCCACCATGAGCGCAGGATATCGTGCTCTTGGGCGAATCTTCGTGTTCAATGATGATTTCGCAAACGCGCGAGCCACGCTTGAGAGCGCTCTTACGCTCATGACCTCGCCCGATGATATTGCCGCCCTCTACTACCATCTTGCCTATGCGCTCTGGAAATCGGGCGACCCTGAAACAGCGCTCGCAAGTTATATCAAGGCGCTCCAAACTTCCAATGTTGTGAGTGCGGCCTGTGTGTCGGAGATCGAAGAGCTTCAGAAAGACACGGGGCTGCCACTTCCCCTCAGCGAAGATATCGATAGGCTCCTTGATGAAGCAAGAGTTCCTCTTGTGCCGACTGAAAGCATGCGCGCTGTTCTAGAAGAAGCTGCAATCACCGCGCTCGACGAAGGCTTATTCGACATCGCACGCGTTCTTCTGTCCTTCGTATTCCGCTATCGCAACGATGATGCCTTGGTGGGCGTGCTGCGTTCACTTGAAACAAGTCTGTTCTGATCAGAAGAAGCGCGCTGCTCTGCGAAAACAAGTCATTAAGCAGCTTCTTTGCGGATGAGAACTACACGAGAAAAGCTATCCGAACATCAAGAGCTCTTGCTTTTCAGGCACGATCGGACGTCCATCAAACACCCCATCAGGATGCCACTTCGAAAGTCCTTCGATCAATCCTTCGACGGTTTTGGGGAATTGGAACGCATCCTTATCCCAATGCTCAATGAAATCATGCTCATGCATGTTCTCAATGAGCTGGTGAAGTGGCTCATAAAATCCATCGATATCAAGGCAGAAACAAGGACCAGGAGTCAGGTGCAGACGAATGCGCGACATGATCTCCGAGATCTCTTCGAGCGTACCAACGCCCCCTGGAAGCGCCACGAAAACATCGCCGAGTTCGATCATCTTCGCTTTGCGTTCACTCATGTTCTCGACCACATAAAGCTCGGTCAGATCCTGTTGCTCAACGCCCGCGTCGATGAAGAACTGCGGCTCAACGCCATACACTTCGCCACCATGCTCGAGCACCACGCGTGATATCAGCCCCATAAGGCCTACCGAGCTTCCTCCATACACGAGCGTATTGCCTGAATCTCCGATCCAAGCGCCCAGTTCAAGGGCGGCTTTTGCATAGTTCGTGTTGTTTCCCGGATTCGATCCGCAATAGACGACGACATTCATAGTGGTTCCTTTAATACTGCGTTTTAGCTTTATTTCTTCTTCGTTTTGCGCGCAGGAAGTTCAGGATACATCGCTTCGAACAGCTCCTTGATCGCGGCAGCATCTTCAACGTTCTCGATCTTCAGCATCTCCTTCGCTCCCGCATAGGGAATTTCAAGAGAAGCGTTCGCAAGCAACGCGCGAGAAGAATCCGTCACCTTCACCAGAAGACGATCGTCGTAGATGCCTCCGATCACTTTATCACGATAATAGACGACATATTCCCCCATCATCGCACGAGATGAAACATTGCCATCAGTTGCAATGTTCAGCCGTTCGATCACGTATGCAACGCGCTCTTTTGATGATGCCATTTCCTTCTCCATTCCTTACGTTCTATAAAAGAATATCGGATACTTCACCTGTGCTCAATTCGCACATAAAAAGGACGGATGCAAAAACAAAGCAAAGAAGAGTGGGGGCTCTCTTCTTTGCTTCAGAATGCTTGTATGAAGTTTTGGAATCAGAGTATCAAGGTTTATTCATCTGCGAACATTGGTGTTGAAAGGTAGCGCTCACCGGTATCAGGCAAGATAGCCACGATGGTCTTGCCTTCGTTTTCGGGACGTTTTGCCAGTTCAAGAGCAGCCCATACAGCGGCTCCCGAAGAGATTCCTACCAGCACGCCTTCTTCGCGCCCGATCTCGCGCCCAATCGCGAACGCATCGTCGCTTTCGACCGTGATCACTTCGTCGTAGAGCGTGGTATCCAGAACCTCTGGCACGAATCCCGCACCAATGCCTTGGATCTTGTGCGAACCAGCACGTCCTTCAGAAAGAACCGGCGAATCAGAAGGCTCAACTGCAACGAGCTTCACCTCGGGGTTCTGTTCCTTCAAATACTGGCCGATGCCCGTGAGCGTGCCTCCCGTACCAACACCAGCGACCAAGATGTCCACGGTGCCATCTGTATCCTGCCAGATCTCAGGACCCGTGGTGGCCTTATGGATTGCCGGATTCGCTGGGTTGATGAACTGCCCGGGAATGAAGCTGCCTTCGATCTCCGCCGCGAGTTCGTTCGCTTTTTCGATAGCGCCGGTCATACCCTTCGCACCATCGGTCAACACGATCTTGGCCCCATATGCCTTGATGAGGTTACGTCGCTCGACGCTCATCGTTTCCGGCATGGTCAAAATGAGCTGGTAACCACGAGCTGCCGCAATAGAAGCCAGTCCTATTCCCGTATTTCCCGAGGTTGGCTCAATAATGGTCGCTCCAGGCTTCAAGATGCCTGCTGCTTCGGCATCATCGATCATCGCTTTCGCAATACGATCCTTAATCGAGCCCGCTGGATTGAAATACTCGAGCTTTCCTAGAATTCGCGCTGAAACCCCATGTGCTTCCTCAACGCGCTTGAGCTCCAAAAGGGGCGTATGCCCAACGAGCTGATCGACTGACTCATAAACCTTCATGGTGCATCCTCTCTAATTCCTATTATTTCTATAGGTTAATAGGATTATAACCCGCTGTTCTTCGCTGTCAAGCACAAGCCCACAACTTCCCTACAAGACTGTATTACAATATTCCTAGTAAATTAGAAGGAATAAGGAGCATCCGTTATGCTGGTCTCAACAAAAGGACGTTATGCGCTTCGCGCAGTGGTCGATATCGCAGAGAATTCTTGCGTCGATCGCGTTTCGCTCCGTTCCGTTGCAGAACGCCAGGGCATATCTGATAAATACCTTGAAGCCATCATCAAACCCCTGGTCGTAGCAGGCATACTGGCAAGCGTGCGCGGAAAGAACGGCGGCTATCAGCTCGCGCGACCAGCAAGCGATATAACTGCTGGTGATGTGATTCGCGCCGTTGAAGGAGAGGTTGCTTCCGCCCCCTGTAGCGCAGAGGGCGAGCCTTGCGAACGTGCTTCGATGTGCCGCACTATTCGTTTTTGGATGGGGCTCGAAAACGTGGTGGACCAGTATCTTGATGCTACCAACATCGCTGATCTCGCAGTGCCCGACCTAGCTGGCAACGACTACGTTATTTAATTGGTAGAAATTTTGAAGTTCAGCGGAAGCGATTCAAAATGATCGCGAGCCGCGCTAAGCAAGGCGCGTCTTCTTCGTGACGGGGCACGTGAGCGACTTGCCCCGCTTGAGGTAGTGAATGAAGAACCCGATGCCTGCAAGCGCCAACGCCGACCCAATACCGGTATACATGAACGCCACGATCCATGCAGGAATGATCCCGAATTCGCGCAGCGCAATGCCGCCGCCCATCATGATAGCCATCATGATGTAGCCCTTCACATCGAAGAAAGCGAACGCGCAGGTTGGCTCATTGCCATAAGCACGAATGCGGTTCGACTGCTTTCCCACTAACTTCGCGAACATCATATGAAAGAGCAGGAAGGTGACCACGATGCCGATCGCGAGCAACGCCGCGACAAGTTCGGTGTCCAAGATCGCGATGATGCCCAAACGCAAAATGTTGATACCGGCGAGCAGCCAAACCGCCGCTGCGATGATGAGGAGTTTTTCCGATCTGACCTTCAACATGTTCGCTCACCCCCGTATGGACTCGATCCATCTGTCCTCATTTTCCTCTGCTGGGCGGTCGTTTTCAAGGGCGCGGCGAGACAATCCGCATAAGTCGAACATGCATGAGGAGCATACCTGAAGCGAGCGCATGCTCGCTGATGGCTCGCAAGTTGAACGCTTGTTTTCACCTCATGCCGATACGCGCATGAAGCTCTATACTAGAAAAGCAGATAACTCGCCGATCTCTGCATCCTCTACATCCTGGAACGCAGAGGATCCCGACCGCGAACAGGAAAGACCGCTCCATGGCCGCTAACGAATCGAAGAAGAAGCTTTCGCTCACCACCTGGATCCTTGTATCGCTCGTGGCCGGCATCGTAGTGGGCCTGCTCTTTTCTGCCATCGTTCCAACCGACTCGCCCTTCGACCTTTACGTGATCGAGGGCATCTTCTATGTGCTCGGCCAATGGTTCATCCGCCTGATGCAGATGCTCGTCATCCCGCTCGTGTTCTGCTCAATCGTGTGCGGCGCTGCGGCTATGTCCGACCCGAAGCTGCTCGGCAAAGTAGGCTTAGGCACGATCGCCCTGTATCTGCTCACCACAGCTATCGCCGTGCTGATCGCACTCGGCCTTGCTGAAGTGGTCGAACCGGGTGTGGGCCTCGATCTCTCAGCGGTCATCATGGCGGACACCTCCAGTGCGAGCGCCGAAGTGAGCATGGCCGACACGCTCATCAACATCATCCCCGCCAACATCATCGCAGCCATGAATAGCGGCGCGATGCTCCAGATCATCTTCTTCGCACTCGTGCTCGGCTTCGTGCTCGGCCGCCTCGGCAAGAAGGTCGAGACCGTGAATCGCTTCTTCACGCAGTTCAACACCGTCATGATGACCATGATCAACCTCGTGCTGAAAGTGGCCCCCGTCGGTATCTTCTGCCTGATCGTCCGCACATTCGCCAACCTTGGCATCGATGGCATGCTGCCCATGCTGAAGTTCATCCTCACCGTATACGGTGGGCTCTTCCTTCAACTGTTCGTGGTATATCTGATCCTTTTCGTGCTATTCACGCGACTCAACCCGCTACGTTTTCTGCGCAAGATCCTGCCCGTCATGCTCTTCGCCTTTTCCACCAGCTCATCAAATGCGACCATCCCTTTGAACCTGGAAACGCTCGAGCGCAAATGCGGCGTCGATGAGAAAGTCGCTTCGTTCACCATCCCGCTCGGAGCTACCATCAACATGGACGGCACCGCTATCATGCAGGGTGTCGCGGTCATCTTCATCGCGCAAGCCTTCGGGATCGAGCTTTCGCTCGCCGCGCTCGTAACCGTGGTCATCACAGCGGTCACCGCATCGATCGGAACCGCTGGCGTCCCCGGCGTAGGAACGATCATGCTCGCTATGGTGTTCGAGTCGATCGGGTTGCCTGCGGAGGGTGTTGCGATGATCATGGGTGTCGACCGCATTCTTGACATGGGACGTACGGCCATGAACGTTACTGGCGATGCCGTCGTGACCATGTGCATCGCAAGTCTCACCAAAACGCTCGACCGCAGCGTTTTCAAGAACGCAGATTCTTAAACATCTCGATGAGCGCGCCAAAGGCGCGGCGGCAATTTTTGCTGTGCCTGCATGAAGGCAGGAACTGTATCGTATTGAACCCTTACGAGCATATCGACCGGCCACTCCATCTGCCCACGGCACCATTCGAGGAAGGTGTCGGTCACACCGATGATCGTCTGCTCGATCGCGATCGTGCGATACATCTGCTCCTGTTCATCGAGGTCGTTGCGGAGAAACTCGCTCTTCAAGAACTCTCTCATATGATGAAGAAATGTATCGCGAAAGTTATTCTGCCCGCTATGGCGCGGCAGCTGCGAGAAGAACCCTTTGTGCTCGAGCGCATAATTGTACGCCTCATAGACGGTCTCAGCGAAATAGATCGGATGTCCGTAAGTCTCAAGGAAGTTGATCGGGATGTAACCGATCAACTCGTTGATGTCCGAAAAATGGTTGTAAAAAGTCTGACGGGCTGTTCCGGCAGCCTCGATCACATTCGTGACCGTGATGGAAGACAGATCCCTTGTCTCGCAAAGTTGCAGGAAGGCATCACAATACAGCTTTTTCTTCAAGTCACCATATGTCATGATGGCCGACACCTCCGCCTGCGCCGCCGTTTTCGTTCTCTTCAGTCTACCATCATCGACGCGAGCGGTGGGCTGATTCGAATATCGCCGCTGCTTCTCAAGTAGACGATCATTCCCTGATTGTCCAACTGGCCCCTTGGCACGCCGTACTATTGGACACGTTCAAAACATGTTCACGAACAGCGACTGAAAGCGAGGAGGGTTTCGATGGATGCAGAAACGATCGTAGTAGGCGGCGGGATCGCAGGCATGAGCTGCGCACGCAAGTTGAAAGAAAACGGCAGAGACGTATTGCTCATCACCGAGGACTTGGGTGGGCGCGTCTGTTACGACCCGAAACTACACAACAACTTCGGCGCGGTGTTTTGCATGGAGAACTACAACAACGCCTTCAAGATCCTCGACGAAGACGGTCCGCTCGAGGTGCCTCTGGGAAAGCTCATGCTGCACAGCTCCCCCACGAAAGCCTTCAAGGGCATGAGCCCGACCATGATCGCGAGCGTTCCGCAACTGCTCCGCTTCAAATCGTTCATGCAGAAACACTTCATCCCGGAATATGCCGCGTATAAGAAGGATTGCGAGACCATGCCAGCAGCGAAGGCGCTCGCGAAGCATCCGAAGATCGACCGCTACTACCATATGCGCGCGAGCGAGATCATCGATGAACTGGGCATCGCGAAGGCAGCCGACAACTTCATCTCGAAATTCGCCTACGCTTGCACGGGATCGCGCGTGAATGAACTCAATGCGCTCGATTTCCTGAATGTCACCCAGGGTATCGTCGTGAAGCTCTTCAACTTCACGCTCGACCGCGAGAAGTTCACGAACTTCCTGGACGGACGTGTCGAGATCGCCTCGGTGCGAACTGCAGAAAAAGGAGACGGTGGCTGGACGGTTCGAACCGAGGAAGGGAAGACCTATACCGCGAAGAATCTCGTCATCGCAACGACCGGGCTGACCACGCAGAAGCTCCTGGGCATCAAGGAGATCCGCCAGCCTACGAAACTTGTAAGCTACCTGGTTAAAGGCATACCCAACCAAGAAACAGCCAAAGCGATGGCGCACTACTACAGCGACGAATTCGACGTGATCGCGATCTCGCAACGTCCCGACGGCCTTTTCAACATCTACAGCCGAGACGAGATCGACCTCGGCGAACACTTCAGCGACTACGAGATCGTCGACTACCGCATCTGGAACGAGGCGCTCTTCACGTACGGCACGAGCGTCCTCGAACAGGATTGGGACGAAAACTGCTATATCGCATCAGACGTGAACGGTCTCGGTGTCGAACCCGCTGCGATCTCAGGCATCTATGCCGCCAATCGCATCCTGAACGTCGCGTAAGAACCTGAAGGCGAACCCTCCGATCGAAAGGAGCTACCCCATGAGCACGGTCAACCCCTATATCCCCGCCACTCCGCTCGACGAAGCGCACCTCAAAAACCAGCGCGCCCGCGTGTGGCCCCAAGTTTGGTTCTGCGTGATCCTCGTCGCTGCGATCATCGCCTTCTGCTGGGTCCAGTTCGGATGGCTTCCGACCGTTATCGGCTGCGTCGCGATCGCGCTCGTCGGCATCGTGGTGCTGCTCGGCTACGGCATGGCGCACAGCAGCCCGAAAGAAGAGATACGAGCCTGCGAAGAAACGCTGCCCGGCCACGACATCTTCAGCCCGGAAGACATTCGCATCACGGGAGGTCAATCGTTCGATTTCGATTGCGCGCCAGAAGACTTCTACCCGTATCTCGCCCAGATGAACCTGACCAAGGCTGGATTCTACAGCTTCCAGCATCTTGAGCGATTCTTCGGCTTCCATATCTGCAACGATTACACGATTCGCCCTGAATGGCAGAGCGTCAAGTCAGGCGACTGGATGTACTATCATCAAAATGGGATGGGCACGGGTGTCGTGGACGTGAAACCCAACGAATACATCCTCACCTACTCCGACACGCGCTTCAAACCGACGCAGGATCTTGCGGTTGCTTGGCGACCGAAATGGATGAAAGGGTTCGCGTGGACCTGGAACTTCATCCTCCAGCCCACCAGCAACGGTGAAGGCACGCATTTCGTGAGCTACCTACAAGCATGGTGGCCCGAGAACACCTCGAAGGCGACCATCGCACGGCTTGCGTTGCAGTGGGGCGTCCCCTCGAACTTCATGATGCACCGCATGGCAGCGAAGATGGGCAAGCTCGCCTGCAAAGACGCGCAGCTGCGTCGCGCCAACAAGATTCTGGAATACCAAAGCTCGCAGATGGACCGTGCTGCCTAGCACGAAGATGCGAAACGTTTCAAGGAGGCTCTGATGGAGAAGAGAGGAACCGAACGCGTGCTCACCTACACCGGCGAAGAGCCGGCCGACGGAGCGCTTCCCGCGTTCTACACCAATATCGACGAACAGGGCAATGTGCTCTTCCTTGACGAGGAGCGGCTCAGCAGGAAGAGCGCCGGTCCCAGCCCACGTCCGCTTTACCAGAACAAGCCCAACGGCCTCGGGATCAAGAACTTCATCGTCACGCACACCTCTGCACGCCAATGGAATTGGAAGGTAGTGCTGAAGGTCTTCAAGAAGATCCTCGACCTGTCGAAGCACCTGGGAAAGCCCGGTTCGATCGGCGACAAGCTCTATCGCAAGGCGATGATGTTCGACCCGCCCGAGGATTCTTATTCCGCCGGCTTTGCCTTCAACCTCAACGTCGATGTCGACGAAGACCGCCCCGGAACGGCTCGTTATAACAACTACGTCGTCCACAAGAATCCCGAAGCAGCGAAGGGGGCATTCGCTTGCAAGCTCGAACGGCTTGCCCCGCGACCGGAAAAGAGCGCGACGAAGGTGGAAGGCGCGAAGGAAACGACGGAAGCAAGTTGCTCGTGCGGTAGCCACCATCACGGCACCACTTCGACCAAGACCATCCAGCTGAACGAGACCATCTCGAACGACATCGAGCGTGATATGGCAACGGTCACGCTGCCGATCGATCTAGTGAAGAAGGCAATCGATGAAGCAGAGTTCATCGGCGGCATGAAAGAATGTCTTTGCCGCGCTGGCAGCGACTGCCAGAGCTATCCGCACGACCTCGCCTGCCTCTTCCTCGATCTCGGCGGTCGCGTAGTGGTCGATCACGGCATGGCGGTCGAGCTCACGAAAGAAGAGGCGTACGAACGCGTGGAACGCGCTGCGGCGCTCGGGCTCACCTGTCAGTCGCTTTGGGTGCAGGTCGAACAGTTGATCTGGGGTTTTCGCAATGACCAAATGGACTCGTTCCTCGAGATCTGTTTTTGCTGTCCGTGCTGCTGCGTGGGCATGAACCTCTCGAAGAACGGCCCGCGCAACATCAAGCGCGGCTTCCTGCCAAGCGGCTGGACCGCGGTGGTCGACCACGATCGCTGTGTCGGTTGCGGCAAATGCCAGATCGACTATTGCCCTCAGGATGCCATTCATTTTCGCGAGAGCGACGGGAAGATGGTCGTGAACCAAGAGGTGTGTCTCGGTTGCGGCTATTGCCGGTCTCGCTGCCCGGAAGGTGCGATCTCGGTGAAGCAGACGATGCCCATGCTCGGAAGCATCAAGGACTACTTCCACGACCAAGCTCAACTCAAGATCGTCCCCGGCATCTACCGCAAATAACATGGCGGATACGAAGAAGCTGTATTGCGATACGCTGCTGCGTCTCTGCGAGACCCAGCCGCTGAACCGCATCACCGTTACCGCGCTCATCAAAGAGACCCATACTGCCCGGCAGACGTTCTACAACAACTTCCGCGACATGAACGATCTCGTCAGCTACATCCCGATCAGCCATCTCGTGCAGAGCGGCCTGCCGATCAACACGGTCGAGAATATCCGTCACGCCTTCGCGTTCGCACAGCATCACAAGGGGTTTTTCCGACAGCTGCCCGATCATGCCGGCCAGAACAACTTCCGCGACACGATCCTCGAGTGGCTTCAGCAAGCGAGCTACGAGCAACACCTGAGCCCGAGTCTTTCGCCCGACGAAAAGCTCTTGCTCAAGCTCAAGATCGATGTCTATCTCTGCGGAATCGTCGACGTCTTCCTGCAATGGTGTCATTGCGATCTGCAATGGTCCTTCGAGGTCGTTCTCGATGCGATCTGGCAATGCGCACCGGACTTCCTCAGGAAAGAACCATTGCAGGCCACATTGGAATAACGAGATCGGCCGAAGCCGGAATCACTACGAGTGGCGACGAGCACCGTGTTCGGGCGAGCACTCGTTCCGAGCAAGAGAGCGCCCGCTTCGCCACATCGCTAGGCGCTCACCGGATAACGCACGCCCTCAATGATCGCCTCCTTATTGCTGCCGAGGAAGTACTGCTCCCAGAGGCCTTCTTCGGTTACGTGGTCGAATTCGCCGTTGCGCTCAACATCCACCGTAACGTCGCCCATAACGCGCATGTAGGTAGGGTTCATGCCCACCAGCTTCGCGAAGAATCGCTTCACGGGCGAGACGACTTCAAGAAGGCTGCGCGGCATGATATCGCGTTTGCGTTCGAAGGTGATCACATACTTTTCATCAGGGCTCACGTCCTGATAATAGACGAGCGTGTCATCCATAAACTTCTTGGTGAAATCGTTGATGTGCGTATCGGAGCGCTCGACCTTCGTGATCGAAGCATCGTCGTTCAAGATCTCGCCGTCCTTAGCGATCATGAACACCGGCAGACGCTTATTGCCGTATTTCTTCTCGGCGATGATGTCGCACGCGATGACCGTGTAGTCGCCCACCTTGGCGCGGCCCCAATACCAGTGGTTCATCATGTTCTCGAGGCCAGTGTAACCCCAGTTGTGATCGTGATAGCCAGTGCCTTTCAGGCGCTTGGTCACGCCCTTCATGGTGAGCGTAGCCTCCACATCTGCCGTAGGAGCAGCGACGAACCAACCGTATTCGAGGTCGCCGAAATTCCAGATGCCGGTGTCGGGGCGCCACATGGGCGTGGTCGGCGTCATAACCGCGTCGTAGACGTAATCGCCGCTATCGAAGTGGAGCACATAGCGCCCCTCATCGTATTTGATGTAGCATTTCTCGATCTGCACGTCGCACGGACCGCCTGACTTCCTTACCGGGACGCCCTTCTGCCCGTGGACCACCGGATTGATGCGCGTGCCGTCCTTGAGCGTGATCTCGAGATCGACCGTCGGCCAAGCCGGGCCGGGCACATCGAAGTAGTTCTTCGTGAACCAGATTGCCACCACAGTGGTGCCGTCGTCGAAATTCGCATCGGTGTACCACCATTCGAAGGTTCCCTTGCCACCTGGCGTGTGCATGTCGTCCTCGAACGGCTGCGGGTTGCCCTTCTCGATCCCGTAGCGGCGATAGTCCCGGTCTTCGGTGCATAGTCGTGCTGTTTCTACCGTCATAGCGAATTCCCTTCTTCGTTGTTGGTCGTTTTTCCTTCTTCTATCGTAGAAAGACGCCTTTGTGGAACCAACAGACGAAGCTTCTCGGGATTCTATTTGACTAGACGATCCATCCGATTCATCTACTTTTCACGGTTACCCGATCCCCCCGCGGTCGAATCTCGATCTTGCTTCGCTCACGTGAAGTTCGACCACCGAGCACTTTATTAAGACAAAGCACCCGAATCCTCTCTTGCTTTTCTTCGAGTTTTACTAGAATTACGACTGTTGCTCTAAACGAGCAGCCACACACTGTTCGCAGCTCTCTGCGAAAAGCCGTGAACCATCCATATCAAAGCCATAGGAGAATCCACCCATGGAAGAAGCTTTGCTGAACATCGTCGTTACCATCAATTCGTACCTTTCGAATTACGTGCTGATCATCCTGCTCATCGGCGCAGGCCTCTACTTCACCATCCGCACGCGCTTCGTGCAGATTCGCTGCTTCGGAGAAGGCTGGAAGCGCGTTTTTGGCGGCTTTTCGCTCTTCGGCAAAAAGGAAAAGAGCGGCATGAGCTCCTTCCAGGCGCTCACCACTGCTGTTGCAGCGCAGGTCGGCACCGGCAACATCGTCGGTGCGTGCGGCGCAATCCTGATCGGTGGTCCTGGCGCGATCTTCTGGATGTGGCTCATTGCATTCCTCGGTATGGCTACGAACTACGCCGAGGCGGTGCTCGCACAAAAGACGCGTATCGTCGATAGCGAAGGCATCGTTCACGGCGGTCCGGTCTACTACATCAGAACGGCATTCCGCGGTGGGTTCGGTAAGTTCCTCGCGGGCTTCTTCTCAGTTGCGATCATCCTCGCACTTGGCTTCATGGGCTGCATGGTGCAGTCAAACTCCATCGCTTCGACCTGCGAAACTGCTTTCGGCATCCCCGCATGGGTATGGGGCATCGCGGTTGTTGCGATCGCTGCTTACGTGTTCATCGGTGGCGTTGGACGTTTGGCAGTCGTTACGGAGAAGATCGTTCCAATCATGGCGATCGTCTACCTGATCGGTGGCCTTATCGTACTGCTCGCAAATCTTCCTGCAACCGGCGAAGCGTTCGCGCTCATCTTCTCTTGCGCGTTCAATCCACAGGCAGAGATCGGTGGTGTGACCTTCGGTATCCTGGCAGCACTCGCTCAAGGTGCAAAGCGCGGTCTCTTCTCCAATGAGGCCGGCATGGGTTCTACTCCGCACGCTCACGCACAGGCGAATGTGAAAAACCCGCATGAACAGGGCACGGTCGCACTCATCGGTGTTTTCGTTGACACCTTCATCGTTGTTACCATTACCGCGCTCGTTGTTATTAGCGTGCTCTACACGGGCAATGGCGCACTCGCGCAAGGCGCGTATGAAGGCATCGACAAGACCAACATGGCACAGCTCGCGTTCGGTTCGATGTTTGGCGAAGTGGGCGGCAATGTGTTCGTGGCTATCTGCTTGCTCTTCTTCGCGTTCTCCACGATCTTGAGCTGGAACCTGTTCGCGAAGATCAACGTCGAATACCTTTTCGGCAAGAAGGCGGTTCCGGTGTTCACCGTTATTGCACTCGTGTTCATCTTCATGGGCTCACTGCTCTCGAATGATCTGGTCTGGGAACTTGCCGATATGTTCAACCAGCTCATGGTTCTCCCGAATGTTATCGGCTTGGTTGCCCTCGGCGGCGGTGTTGCAGCGTGCGCACGGACGGCTGGCAAATCGTGGGGCAAGGCTGCCGCGAAGATCGAAAAGGAGCACGAACAGGGCATCCACCGTGCTGGCAGCGATAAGCATAAATGGGAAGCCTAGTTTTTCGAAATCCCACTGCTTGATTCTTGCTAAGCCAATCGAATTTCGGCTGGCTTAGTTGTTTATTGGAGGTACTTACCGGTGATGCTCTGAGGGTTCGCCGCTATATCTTCTGGCGTGCCCGTGGCAACCACCTTGCCGCCAGCCTCGCCTCCGCCTGGACCAAGGTCGATCACGTAATCCGAGTTCGCGATCATATCCAAATCGTGCTCGATCACGATCACCGTTGCTCCTTTATCGATCAAGCGCTGCAATACACGCAGCAATACCTCAACATCGTGCGGATGCAGACCAATAGTAGGTTCGTCGAAGACGAATAGAGCCCCCTGTTGCTTTTTGTGCATCTCACCTGCAAGTTTCAATCGTTGCGCTTCACCACCCGAAAGAGCGGGCGTTGCTTCTCCAAGGGTAAGATAGCCCAAGCCAAGCTCGGAAAGCGTGCGTAGCTTCACGGCCATGCTCGGCAAATTTCCACTCAACGCCAAAAGTTGGTCGACCGTAAGCGCCAGGATTTCAGGGAGCGAAAGCTCATCATCGTGCGCGGTTTCGGGCGCGTCGATAGATTTGGCTAGCTCGTCTGCTTCGTCCTGTTCGCTCTCTCCATCAAGTTCATTCAGCTCATCTGGCAAAACTTGCAGGGGCAACCGAATCTGATACGCCTCTTTGCCATAACGCGAGCCGCCACAATCGGGACAAGGAATGTCTACATCGGGCAAGAACTGCACATCGAGCGATATCTGCCCTGTTCCATCGCAGGTCGGGCACCGCAAACTGCCGGTGTTGTAGGAGAAGGCACCTGCCTTAAGCCCGCGTTCCTTCGCAGCTGGCAATGCGGCAAAGGAACGGCGCAAGATATCGAGCACCCCCGAATAGGTTGCAACTGTCGAGCGAATGTTAGCACCGATCGGCGTCGAATCGATCAGGTGAACACGCTCGATATCTCCTGGGTCGATCTGATGAACGTGTGCGGGCAGCGCTTTTCCTGCGAAGCTCGCAACAAGCGCCGGCACCAAGCTTTCCAAGATGAGCGTCGTCTTCCCCGAACCTGAAACGCCCGTGATCGACGTAAGGTGCGCAATCGGAAAATCGACCGAAAGCGGCTTCACAGTATGGATCGCACCTGTTTCAAGATGAATCGCGCCTTCATCGAACAAGTGGGCTTTCGCAACGCGGCTGCGCACATCCACCTTGCGCTTGCCCGAAAGATATGGCCCGATGCGCGAAGCGGGATCGCTCTCTACCTCATCTACCGTTCCCTGCGCGATCACGCGTCCCCCGTGCGTGCCAGATCCCGGCCCTATCTCGATGATCCAGTTCACCTGCTCGAGCACGCGCACATCATGGTCGATCACAACAACCGAATTACCATCGCCAAGCAGATCATCCATCACACCCAGCAAGCCTTCGACATTGGAAGGATGAAGGCCGATCGAAGGCTCATCGAGCACATAGAGCACCCCGGTCGTACGACTTCGCACCGCACGAGCGAAGGCCACGCGCTGACGCTCTCCATTGGAAAGCGTTGCGCTCGCGCGATCGAGGCTCAAATACCCAAGCCCCAGCTGCTGCAGGCGCTCGATCGGCTCTTGTGTCTCAGCAATGATCGCGCGTGCCATAGGCTGCATATCTTCAGGCAAGCTTGCGGGGATCGTAGGCAGCCACCAGCTCAATTCATCGAGCGTGAGCGCTGTTGCTTCGGCCAGGTTCTTCCCATCGAGCAGCGAAGAACGCGCACGCTTCGAAAGACGCGAGCCACCGCAATCGGGGCAGGCCTCTTGCTTCAAGAACTTGGCAACGCGTGCAAGACCTTTATCGTCTTTCACTTTAGAAAGCGCATTCTTCACCGTGTTCACCGCACTGTAATACGTGAAATCGAGCTCGGTAGCATGGTCCTTATTCTTCGGCACATAGAGAATGTGCTTCTTCTCCATCGGGCCATGCAGAACGATATCCTGCTCCTTAGGAGTCAGCTCGCAATAGGGAACATCGATGCGCACACCCATTTCCTTCGCGACCTGCGGCATGAGCGACCACATGAGTTGGCGCCAAGGCGCAACCGCCCCTTCTTCGAGCGTAAGCTTGGGGTCTGCGATAAGGGTATCCTCGTCCACTTCGCGCACCACACCTGTTCCGCCGCATGTTGGGCAAGCGCCCGCGCTGTTGAACGCCAGATCTTCAGCGCTTGGCCCATAGAATTCCACATGACAGATCGGACATTCGAGCGGTTTTTCGGCGGCAACATTCAAGCTTGGTGGCACATGGTGACCATTGGGACATTCATGACTGCCGAGACGAGAGAACAACAAGCGCAGATAATTGAGCAATTCGGTCGACGTTCCGAAGGTCGAATGCACGCCGCCCGCACCTGGCCGCTGACGCAAGGCAATGGCAGCTGGAACATGGAGCACCTCATCAACTTGCGCGCGCGTAGTTTGGCTGATGCGGCGCCTCGTATATGTCGAAAGCGCCTCAAGATACCGCCTGCTTCCTTCGGCGTAGAGCACCCCAAGCGCCAGCGAACTCTTTCCCGAGCCCGAAACGCCCGCAATACCAACCAGCTCATGCAGCGGAACATCCACATCAATGTTCTTCAGATTGTGCACGCGCGCACCGCGCACCTCGATCGCTTGCGGCTCATGAAACGCAGCGCTTCCCTCTTGTTGAGATGAAATGGACTCGTTCGATGCGACTTTGCTCGATGCGTTCATGCTTGCTACCAATCCAACCGTCGTTTTGCCTTTTTTCGCCCGCACTTGAGAAGCTCAAGATTGGATGCTTCTTAATCATAGCTTGGTCTTTTCCCTTGCTAAACACGAATTGTAGCTGTTACGTATTCGCTCAATTATCAACGCATAGTGAGAGCTTTGTTCACTCTTGCGTATAAGCCAAACCCTTTCTTCCTTTAGGCTCAGACAGACGCGGCGGTGCTTATTCGAGCACGAACAACGCCTTCACTCCATGTTGCGGCCTCTCCTTAATCTCGCTTGCGCACTTTGTTAGAATGGGTGTACAAAATACCCGAACGCAATCGAGGACTCATGTACGACGGTCAACCCCAACCTGAACGCAACGATCCCTGCTGGTGTGGCAGCGGCAAGAAATACAAGAAATGCCACCTTTCGATCGACAACCAGCTCCAGCACTTCTACGACGAAGGGCTTGAGGTTCCTTCGCGCGCCATGCTGAAAAACGCTGAGGATATCGAAGCGGTACGCAAGAGTGCGGCAGTGAACATCGGCGTGCTCGATTATGTTGCAGAACGCATCGGTCCTGGCGTAACAACTGCCCAGATCAACGATTGGGTGAACGAATACACGGAAGCGCACGGAGGTATCCCTGCCGATCTTGATTTCGAAGGCTATCCGTTCAGCGTGTGCACCTCCATCAATGAGGTTGTTTGCCACGGCATGCCCTCCGAAGACGACGTGCTCAAAGAAGGAGACATCGTGAACGTGGATTGCTCCACGATCGTTGATGGCTACTTTTCTGATTCCTCGCGTATGTTCTGCATCGGCGAGGTTTCCGAAGAACGCAAGCGCCTTGTTGAAGTGACGCGTGAAGCCATGTTAAAGGGGCTTGAACAGGTGAAACCGTGGAGCCGCTTGGGTGATGTGGGCGCTGCCGTGAAGGCGCATGCTGAAGCGAACGGCTTTTCGGTCGTGCGCGAATTCGGCGGACACGGCATCGGCTGGGACTTCCACGAGGATCCGTTCGTCAGCCATGTCTCGGAAGCGGGTACTGGCGTGGTTCTCGCACCGGGCATGATGTTCACGATCGAACCGATGATAAACGCCGGCGAATCACCCATCGACATGAGCGATCCCAACGGCTGGACCGTACGCACGGCCGACGGAAGCGATTCTGCGCAGTGGGAGATTCAGGTCGTCGTCACTGAAGACGGCTACGAACTCCTCTCCTGGTAAAGGTGACAAACTACCCGGTCGTTCGACACCTGCAAGTGCTGCTTGCGTGTGGTGGTTTTGCAATTACGCGAAGGTATGAAGGGTGGAGCTGTCGAGGTCAACAGCGCTCATAGGGTAAGGCTTGATTGCGGGGTCTTCGTAGAGCGACATGTAATACGTGTTGGTCGCTGAAGAGAAGCCACCCGTATAGATGGTGTACTCGTACTTCCCATCTTCCATCAGCCCTCCGCCAAGGAATTGCTCGACCGAACCGAGTGTACGAAACAGACGCGTTACATTGGCCGATTCGCCCTGCTGAGCCGGATAATGCGTATTGTAGTAGGCAGCACGCACAAAGCGATCAGGCGAATAGTTCGACCCGGGCATGCCGACCAGATTCTCGCCACTCCCATAAGGAGCGAACTCGACATTCCCCCACTTCACCTGAGGCTTGAATTCTGAACTCAGGTTCAAGTAGCTGCGCAGGTGTTCATGATGCCAATCGTAGGTGGGCTGATTCGCAAGCACATCAACATCGTTATGGTGAACATGCATGCCATCAGCCATATATTCGACTACGATCGAACGCTTTGCATCACAGATTATATAGTGAAGCAGCGCCACAGGGTATTGCTCGTTCACCTGCTTAGCCACGATGGCAACGTTCTCCAGCGCCGCCTCAACCTCATCAACAGAAGTGAAGTTGCTCGCAACCCAGAGAGGAAATTCATAGGCAGCAACATTCGTCTTCCCCTCAACGGCGTTCGCCTCATACTGAGCATAGCCAGGGAAATTCAGGCCAGCAATGTAGAGCCCTTTTTCATTGCCGCAGTCGAAATACAGCGGTATATCTTCAACGACGATGCAGGTGCCAATGGTCGCAAACCCCGTTGCGTGTTGTTCGAACGCATACGGACGCACGTAATCGCGCGGGGTAACGGTTACTTTTTCGCCATAACCGCATTCCCAATCGAGATTACGACCAGCATACATATTGCCTTCATTATCAGTAAAACGAATCCCTGTGCACATGATGAACCCCCTGCATTATCGGCGTTAGGCGCAGGAATCAAACTCCCCGCTTATTCTTGTCATTATAGGGGCGGGTCAAACGCTTCTCTTTTGTACGAACGAACTGTTGAACGTCTGTTGTTCATGCGGCACGCATGTGCAAAAAACGCCATCAGTTAGATGGCGTTTTTAGTTAGATGGCAGATTACCGAGTAGTTGTCATCTTTTATTTCATGGCGTCTTGCGAATCACCTGAGCCAGCCGTTTGATCACCATTCGCTGGTTGTTGCGGAACAGGGTCGTTCGGCCCTGGTCCTTCAGGAGTACCTGGAGCAGGCGGCGCAACATTCGACTCGGGAGGAACATTCGAGATCGGATTGCCAGTTGGTGCAGGAGGGACATCAACGGGAGCCTCTGCTGATGAAGCATTCCCGAAAGGCGGTGGTGGAACCGCACCCGCCATCGCAGCCTGCTGTGCCGCGATCCTCTCCTGCCTACGCGTCTTATGAATATCCCAATAGCTCATCCATAGATAGCCTGCGGTGAATACGATGCAGAAGATCACGGTAATGATGGACAGGATCGGCAGGTACGCGCAGATCGTCAAGATAAGCGTACCGATAACGGCTGCAAGCACTGGATTCATACGATCCTTGAACAGCATCATACCAAGCGCCGAACCTGCAAAAGGAATCGAAAACAGCGCAATGATCAGCATCACGAGCACCATGAGTACCACCACAGGAATGGTGATGAGCGGGAAGATGAGCAGCAAGCATGCCAGCGGCGCCACCAAGAACACCACAAGACCAGCCAAAAGCATCATGCCAAGACGCTTGCGCGCCATGATCGAAGCGCTCACGAGTTGCTTGCGAATGATAACGAAGAACAAGCCCACGAGCACAATGTGAGCCATGCAGGCATACACGATCGATATGATGTCATCGAACAAGGTCGGCTGAGCAGTATTGATAGGGGCGCTATAGGTGACGTTAGGAACTTGCGCGCCATCTGCGATGTTGACCGTTACGCCTTCAGGAAGAACGAGCTGCCCCTTCACCTGCGCATTCTTTCCAATGTTGATCTGTTCTGCCTGGATGTTCAGATCCCCTTCGACCGCACCGTCGAAGCTCACCGTTTCACCGACGAGCAATCCACCCTGGTAAGAGCCAGAAATAGACAAGGTTCGCGCAGACGCATAGACGCCATTTGCACTCACGTCATTACCGAGCGAAATGTTCTGGGCGGCAACCGTGATATTGTTCGAGATCTGCGCATGGTCGATCATGATATCCTGAGCGGCAGCACGCACGCTGTCTGCCACCTTCACATTCTTCAGCGTAATGCTCTGACCAGCAGCAAGGATGCTGCCATGACCCGAAGTACCTACGTTGACCTTGCTCGCATCGAGGGTTTGCCCTGCCCAATACAGATCGTTCTCGATATCGGTATTCGAAACAGGATGCATAACGGCGAACAGATTGCCCGCATTGTAGGTAACATCAGATTCAATACCAGCAGCAGCCATGCTCGATCCGCCTTGGTCGAACGCGCTTGCTGCGAACGCCGCCGGGGTGCAGATCGGCAAACAGAAAGCGAGCGCAAAGGTTGCGAGAAGCGCTGCGATTCTCTTTCTCATAAATCTCTCCTTCATCATGCAGGCCAGACGCCTTTCGATCTATCTAGCCAGCTCGCGTATCCTTCAGCAGAGTTTCCGCGAAAACCTACTTAATACTACCTACTTAGTAATACGGATCTCTTCGATCGTGATCTTCTTCAAATATTCCTTGTCGAGCACACAGCCGATACCCGCATCATGACCTGGTGCGTTAAGCGTAAGTGCTCCGTTCTTGAGTGCAACCGGCGGCAGCGCAACATCCTCTTTGAAATAGTGCCCCGCATCTGAGATATCACCCGGCAAGTTCACATAGGGCAGCGTCTCGAACGCAGCATAGGTGCGCTTTGAAACACCCGTATCGAACATCCCTGCCATCCAGATCTGCTTGCCATGCTCAGCTGCCCAATTGCAGAAATCAAGCGCAGGCTGAATGCCGCCGAATTTGGCGATCTTGATAGCATACACGCTCAAGTTGTCGATCTCCATCGCATGATGCATATCGCGCGCAGAAACCACCGACTCATCTAAACAGATGGGGGTCTTGATCGAATCCTGCAAGAGTGAAAGGCGCTCAAGCAGGTCTTTCGATCCAGAGGTGGGCGTATAGTTCGGATCGAGCGGCTCTTCAAGACACGTGATGTTGAGTGCGTCGAGCTTATAGAGGATATCCATGGTCTCTTCCGTGAACGACTGATTCGCATCGAGGAAGATCATGAGGTCGGAGTGCTTTTCGCGCACCGCACGCACTTTCTCAAGACAGGAATCCGGCGTGATCTTGATCTTCACGCGATCATATCCAGCAGCAACCGCACGATCAACTTCGGCAAGCGTGTCTTCGGTACTCATGATGCCTATCACGGTTCCACCACGAACCTGCTTGCCGCGCACGCCACCGATGAGCTCCCACAAAGGTGCACCGACCACTTTGCCATACAGATCCCACACGGCCGATTCGACCGCAGCCTTCGCCATCGGATAATTCGCAAGCGCTGGGAAGGTAGCGAATGACCGGCTCACTTCGCTCGGATGAAGATAGCGCTCGTTCATCACGATGCTCGAAATAACATCCTTGGTAATCGCGTAATCGTCGCCGAGCGTTTCGGGAAGATACCAGTTCGTCGTGAATGAAACGCACTCGCCGATGCCGGTACGCCCTGCCCAGTCTTCAAGCTCGACGAAGAACGACTCGCGGGTGTCGATCTCGCGCTTCGGCGTTTTGATGGGCGTGTTGTAGGGCTGACGCGTGCGATAGAGCGTGACCGACTTGATATCGATGCGCCTATCGTAAAGACGCTTGAGCGCGATGCGATCGACCTTACCCACAGATGTCTGCGGGAACTGCTCGAGCACGAGAATATGCTTCGGATGATGCAAATGCGACATATGAGGCTCGAGGTATTCGTGAATATTGCGCGCGAATTCTTGCGGGCAAGAAGCAGGCCGGATACCCGTCTCTTCGGGATCGAGGCCCAGCTCCTTATAGTCTTTTGCAATGGCTTCAGGCGAATAGTCGGCCTCGATGAACGCCACCGGCCTATAGCCCCACAGCTCATCTGCGGTGCCGAACACATAGGCATCCTTCACGCCAGGAATGCGCAAGAGCGCCTCGCGAATCTCTTCAGGATAGATGTTCTCACCACCGGAAATGATGAGATCTTCCACGCGCTCATACACATAGAGCTTGCCATCGCGCCCCATGCGAGCGCGATCGCCCGTCACGAAATAGCCATCCATGCTCATTGCAGCACGTGCGTTCAGATAACCCGAGAACACCCCAGGGCCTTTTACCTGAAGTTGGCCGACCCCCTGCTTGTCGGGCTGAACGATGTGAACGAGATAGCCCGGCAGCATGCGCAAGCCACCATCGAACCCGCGCGTGATGGGCGCACAAGCGATCATGGAGGACGTCTCGGTCATGCCGTAGCTCGCGAAAACGCTCGCCCGAGCGCGAAGCGCCTGCTTGATGGTCTTCTTATTGAGCGCAGCGCCACCCAGCAGGATGCATTTATACTGCGCGATGATACGGTCGTTGTCGTAGGCGAGCAGGTCCTGCAAGATCTTGTCGACCACGGAGATGTGCGTAACCTTGAAACTTAAGGCATCGTTGAGCAGGCGCGATGGCTGGTAACGAAGGTAGAGCAAGAACGGGCTTTCGTTTACGAGCGAACGCACCATGACTTCGAACCCACCGATATGACACATGGGTAAAACGAGCTGCCATATACCTTTGCCTGGTTTGCAGAGCGCCTTGGTCGCCGCCACCGCTGCACCGTGGAGCGAACGCCAGGAAAGCTGCGTTGCCTTCGGGGTGCCAGAAGAGCCCGAGGTGAACATGATGAGCCCGATATGGTCGGGGTCGAATTCGCGCTCTTTCTTCTCCGCATAGGAAAGGATCTCCATCGTGCGCGGATTCACCGGGATCTGGCCGTTGGGCTCATGCGCGAGCTCCATGATACCGATGCCGAGTGAATCGATGATCATGCGCTGAATGTGCTCTTCGGTAAGGATCGTGATGTTGTTCTGGTTCGACGCGTTTTCGAGCTCGACCTTGCGCAGCAAGCGCTCTTCATCGGATAAGCGCGGATTCAGCACGGCAAGCGTTGCCCCCAGATAAGCGACAGCAAAGGAGAGGAACACGAATTCGGGTCCGTTGAACAGGTTGCATGCAATATAGCGCGTGTCCTTGCCAAGGCCTTTTTTCTCGAGCTCTTGCGCAAGCGCCGCAGCGGCAAGGTGTGTTTGGCGATACGAAAAGACTTCCGATCCCGATTCAAGTTGCGTGTAGAAGAACGCCTTCGAACCTTTTTCTCGGGCAAGTTGTGCGAGCTTAATGATCATGGCTCTATCCTTTATCGATCGTGAAGTCTCTTTTGTTTATCTTCAAGGTGGCGAACGCAACGGTGAGCGCAGAATCCATTCGCAAGCTCGCTAACGAACTGCTTGAACTACTGACAACAACACCAAACGCTTTTACCGAGCATCACGGGAATTTCGGGAATTGTCCGAAATCGGGATCACGATGTTCCTTGAACGCATCGCGGCCTTCCATCGCTTCTTCGGTGGTGTAGTACAGAAGCGTAGCATCACCGCCAAGTTGCTGAATGCCCGCAAGTCCATCTGTTGCTGCATTGAAAGACGCTTTCATGAAGCGCAATGCCGTGGGCGAATGCTTTAAGATCTCGCGTGCCCAAGAAACACATTCGGCTTCAAGCTCGTCAAAGGGAACGACCTTGTTCACAAGCCCCATGTCGAGTGCTTCTTGCGCGGTGTATTGGCGGCAGAGATACCAGATCTCGCGCGCTTTCTTCTGCCCGACGATGGCAGCCAGATAACCTGCACCATATCCCGCATCGAAACTGCCTACGCGTGGACCGGTCTGACCGAACTTCGCAGTATCAGCTGCGATCGTTAGGTCGCAGAGCATGTTGAGCACGTTGCCACCACCGATGGAGTAACCATTCACCATCGCGATGACCGGCTTCGGGATCACACGAATGAGACGCTGAACGTCCAAGATGTTCAAGCGCGGAATATTGTCTTCGCCCACGTATCCGCCGGTGCCGCGCTTCTTTTGATCGCCGCCCGAGCAGAACGCTTCATCTTCGTGGCGCCCACCATGGTTCGCACCCGTAAGCAACACAACACCGATCGCGGCATCGTCGCGCGCTTCGGTGAAAGCATCGTAGAGTTCAACGGCAGTCAGTGGCGTGAACGCATTGCGACGCTCGGGACGGTTGATCGTGATCTTCGCGATGCCGTCAAGCGTTTCGTAGATGATCTCTTGGTATTCTTTGCCACGTTGCCAGGCAAATTCGCTCATGGACGCTTCTCCTTTTCTTTCGCGCTTCTTCGCTGTATCAGCGTTGCTCGTTTTGTTGCGTACGTGCGCCTTGCAGCAAGCCCATCCATTGCGCAGCAGAGAACGCTCCGCTCTATGCCGTACGCATCAAAAACGCACGTACGACTTGTGCAAATTGATCGGGTGCTTCGAGATGAGTGTTGTGACCTACGTCACGCATCACCTCTATTTGCAGAAATCCCGTACCGCAAAGCAGAGAATCCTTGTGTTCGTCCGCCCAGGTACGCATCAAATCTCGTGCAATCTCAGTATAAGCCACATCACGCTCACCCACTATATAAAGTAAGGGCTTATTGAGGCGCGCCAACGCGGGACGGAGATCATCCATCTTGTGCTGGCCCGCATCGCTCAAATTTGCACGCAAGGCCAGCGGGTCATTCGCCGCGCGCTCTTCACGAACGCGCGAACGCGTTGCCTCTGGAAGCTCAGCTTGCGTGGCAAAGAGGGGTAGTGCTTCCCAATAATCGAGAAAAGCAGCCAGCGGGTGTGTTGGGTCAAGAGCGATCGAACGATCAAGTTCAGCGATCATGCGTGCCGTTTTTTCTGCACGCGCCGTGCGCGCATCATCGTTTTTGGAACCCAATCCGGCCGACTCCAATATGAGCGCAGAGACATTCTCAGGATAGCGAGAGGCATAGAGTGCCGCGATGCGCCCACCTAAGGAATAGCCCACGAGCGAAACAGACCGCGTTCTCCCTGTTAGATCGTTCTTTCTTGCCCAAGCAACAAGCGTATTCACCTGTTCGACATACGCCTCGAGCGATAGCTCATCCCCGCGTGAAAACAGGGTTTTTCCATGTCCTAAGAGATCAGGCGCTAGGACATGATAACCTTCCAACTGCGCCGCTATCTGCGTCCAAGAAGCACCTGTTTGCATGAAGCCATGCAAGAGGATGACCAGCGGATTCCCTGGTTTTCCACACGCATGAATCCGTCCAACCCCATCGATATCAAACGCACGGTTTTCAACAATGTCATGTATCATATTCGCTCTTCTTTGCTTTCTCATTCTGTGTTCAGTGGAAAACTGGTGCTAGCAAAATGCCTGCTCAAAGCCAAATTTGTGGCACAATTACTGAAACTGACGGAATCGGCCAGCAAGACCTTCGAGCGAGAAATCAACCTCCAACAGGTGTATCCCTCCTGTCCCACTCCAGCTATCAAGCGTGGCACGAAATTCGTCGAGGCCAGATACGTTTTTGTATAGCACGCCGAAGAGTTTTCCACATGCTTCGAAATCGACCTGTTGCGGCGTTAAGAACAAACGTTCGAAATAGGGATCGCTCGATTTTTGAGGAAGCATATCGAAGATGCCGCCGCCACCATTATTGAAAAGGATCACGATGATCGAAGGCATCGGTTTGCCGGATGCCGCGCGCAATTCGAATTCGTGTTGAAGCGCAAACGCGTTGAAGTCGTGAAGCAGCGTAAGGTCTCCCGTAAGAAAATAGGTCTGATCATACGCTTGCGCTGCACCGAGCGCGGAGGAAAGCGTGCCGTCGATCCCGTTGAGCCCACGATTTGCGAGCAGCGTCACATCGCAGGCGCGGCAGGCACGCGGTGCTCCTAATTCGATAACTCCCGCATCAGGCGTAGAAGGTTTCACGTAAAACGTATCGAGCGCGCGAATGGCCATGCTGTTAGCACTGAAGATGAGCGAGCGAGGAGCTGCATGCTCGATGAGCGCTTGAACATACGCACCCTCAAGAGCGATCTCCTGATTGAAGCATCCTTCGCGCGTACAGGTATAGACAAAACTCGCGTCTTCAACGCTCGTAATAAGTGCGGCTTCGGCTTCATTCGCTTCGGCCCATCGATCGATGTTGGGCGTAGAGGCTTTTTCGCTCGTTTCACTTGCCCCACCAAAGCTCGTAACGAACGCAAGCGGATCGCACTTCACAAACGTGGTAGTGGCAGCATCGAAGTCACGTGTTTCGAGCGGATCGACCACGATCTGAATATGGGGCTTCGTCTCGAGCGTCTTGAATATGCGCTTCGAAACGGGATAGCGCCCGAACCGAACGACCACATCGAACTCGGGGCAGGTTTCACGCCCGAAGATGTTGTCGTAGTTGTCGATGATCTCCGCATCGGCATAGTTGCGCAGCTGCGAAAGCGGGTCGGCTAACAGGGGAATGTCGAAGCGGCGCGCCCACGAAAGAAGCGCGCGGGCAGATTCATCACGCATATCCCAACTTGCAGAGACGCACGCATCGAACACGCCGAGCGTTCCTTCTCCGCAGAGCGCGATCGCCCGCCTTCCTTCAAGCAAACGCTCAAGCTCCGCAACTTGATCGGGCATAAGCGCGCAGGAAGGCTCGATCAAAAGCGGCAGCTCGTCATGCGATGCAGCACGCCCAAGTTCGAACACCCCTGCCCTATCGTATGCCGGAACGAGCGGCTCATCGAACGGGAAGTTGATATGCACCGGCGCACTCACTAATGTTTGCGGAGCAAGCGCCACCAACGCTTCACGCGCTACTTGTCGTGCATAGCGCACCTGTTCGATCGCCCCCCTCGGCTCAGGCATGTTCCAGAACTGACGCACATGATTGCCGAAGATCTTGAGCTGATCGCACGTTTGGGGAGCTCCAAGCTGCTGCAAACGCGCGGGGCGATCGCCTGAAAGAACGAGCAGCGGCACGCGCGAAGATTCTGCTTCGAGCACTGCCGGGTAATAGTTGGCCACCGCAGTACCCGAGGTGCAGATCACCGCCACCGCTTGCCCCGTCGCTTTCGCCAAGCCTAGCGCAAAAAAGGCAGCGCCGCGTTCATCCACATCCACATACACATCCAGATCGGAAGCGTAAGCCATCATGGAAAGCGGGGTCGAGCGCGAACCAGGACTTACGACCACGGCACTCACGCCGCCACGGATTAGCTCATCGAAAAACGCACCTATATAGGTAGCGAGCGCTACGGAGTGATCGGTAGCGCTCGGCATTGGGTGTTCGCTCGTGCAGGCTTCGTTATCCTGCGTAAAATCATTCATCGTCTCATTCGTCATACTATTCCCCTTGAAAGGCGCTCAGGATCGTTTCGAATTTCATATCGATCTCATTGAATTCCTCACGCGGATCGCTCCCTTCGACCACGCCGCAACCCGCATAGATCCAGCCGGCTTCACCATCGAACACGCCCGAGCGGATCGCCACGGAAAATTCGCCGTTGTCTTCAGCATCTACCACGCCGATGGCACCACCGAAGAAGCCGCGGTTGTAGCTCTCGATCTCACGAAGCGACATGAGCGCTTCGCCCACTGGTTGGCCAGCGAGCGCTGGTGTGGGATGCAGCTGCTCCATAAGAGAGAAGAGCGAAACACCCTCCATGACGCATGCGCGAGCAGGAGTGTAGAGATGTTGGACATGCTTGAGCGGCAGAATAGTGGGTTCGGTTGGAATATCAACATCGTAGCAATTGCGTTCGAACACTTCACGAATGAAGCGCACCACGTAATCATGCTCACGACGATTCTTCTCATCATTCATAAGGAACGTTGCGAACTGTTCGCGCTCCTCAGGCGTTGATCCAATTGCAGCCGTACCCGCAAGGCACATGCTCTCAACTTGGCAACCTTGCTTGCGCACGAGCAACTCCGGCGTGCATCCGCAGAAGAAGACATCGCCATAGCGATACAAGAACACCGTGCCCTGCGCCTTCCCATCGATGAGGTTCAGCAGCACATCCTTTGGTGAGAACGGAGCAGTTGCCACGACCGCCTGGCGCCGCGAAGGCACGAGCTTCTTCACGCGCCCAGCTTTAATAAGAGAGAGCGTGGATCGCATCTCTTCTTCCCATGCCTCATAACTATCGGGTACCACCGAATAGCAAATCGAACGTCGCTCGCGCATCGGCGCGTCGTTCGCATGGCGAAGAAAACGCTCGACCCTTCCCTTGTACACGGGACCAAGACTGTTCACCTGCATGAAGCAGCCCTGTTCGTTTTCGATCAGCACCACTTCAGGAATCATGAGACGTAGACGTGGAAACGCCTGCATCATCTCGTCGGCCGGTTTGGGATTAGAGGTATCGAAGCGATTGAACGAGAACATGACCGTGGGCAGAGCAACCTCACCCTGCAGAACATGATCGAGGTCTTCGCGCGATGCGATCGCGATACAACGACCAAGCCCTAGATACCGCTGCGGCCTGTCCTTACGATAGTAGACGAATTGATCGGTGAAGCCCTTTTGCAACACACAATACGTATTGAGCAGATCGCTATTGAGTGGAACCGTGTAGGAATAAAGCTTTGCCACCGACGCCCCTTTGTTCATTGCAGCTATGTTGTACAACGCTGTGTTTCTCTTGCCTGAGGTTAGCCTTATACGATCTACTCGCTAACCACTCAGCTTGTGATACCAACGTGTTCATTTCCTATTCTATCATGGGCATACGGGGTGCAGCTTCCTACCGTTCACCCGGCGATAGAGCACAAATGATTACGCTATAACCCCTGATAAACACGTTCATCCTACAAAACAATCCGTTCACCTTGTGAAGGTTTCAATATGGTATTGAAAGATTAATAATGCACTTGTGGCTAATCCCCCCTCCAAGCCACCCTTTTTCCTTTGGAAGATGATCATCCCCCCTTCAGGTCATCTTCTCCACGGAGCTCGTGACCCTTGAGTTCCATTATTCTTCGTGGCCCGGGTTCCACCGGGCTTCACGAAGACCCCTTCCTTTTCAATGAGCCGTCCCCTTTGGCTCATTGAACTTTTTTGGGGCACTTTTAAGGATGTAATCAACCTTTCAAAAACTTTATTCCCCCGTGTGATACGTTTCGCGTAAAATTAAAAAGCTCGAAAACTGCTTAGGCATTTTCGCGCCAACTATTACCTAAGGAAAGGACGTTACGTGAAGGTTCGAAAATCGAAACCTCACAGTAATTAGTCTTTAACCTCCCTTCGAGGATCTCCTTCGTCGCGGTGGCTAAAGACAACTGCGACGAAAAGAGGTTTGCTGCTTCTTTGCGATGCTCAAAAAGCACTCGCATCTGAAGCACGGCCGTTTCCTTGATCTTCTGCTGCAAACCGCTGCGCAGAGTTCATATGAAACCGCGCCGATCAAACCGCCCAAAGGAGATCTATGCTCTATTTGTCACAAATGCTTGGCGAGCCCGTCATCGACGCCAATGGCGAAAAGATCGGCTCCATTTCAGACCTTGCCATCCAAACCGGCGAAGTATTCCCGCGCATCACCTCGCTTGCGTTCTTGGGTCCTGGCAAAACGCCTTTCATGATCTCATGGCGCAAGTATGTCAAAGACGTCACCGACGATGGCATCGAGCTCAAAGTCGATAAGACCGGCATCCGCTTCAGCTACCTTCAGCCCGATGAGGTTTTGCTCGCGCGCGATCTGCTTGACCGCCAGATCGTCGACACGCAGGGTATGAAGGTCGTGCGCGTAAATGACCTCAAACTTTCCACTTCTGGTTCGCAACTGCGCCTGCTCGGTGCCGAAGTGGGCGTTCGTGGCATTCTGCGCGGGTTGGCTCCCTGGGTTGAACGCGTAGCGCTCAAGTTGAGCAAGCTCTTTCGCAAGCCGCTCGATGAGAAGATCATCGCATGGAACTACATGGACCTGCTCGACCGCAATCTTTCCGACGTGCAGCTTTCCGTTTCCCACACCCGTCTTGATGAACTTCATCCGGCCGACGTCGCCGACATTCTCGAACAGCTCGATCCTCAGCAGCGTGCCAACGTGTTCAAGCACCTCGATGATGCACGTGCGGGCGATGCGATCTCGGAGATGGAAGACGAATACCAGGCGGATGTTATCGACGACCTGGACGAAAAGCGCGCTTCTCGCCTGCTCGAAGATATGGATCCCGACGATGCAGCCGACATCGTAGGCGATCTTCCCTACGAAAAAGCTGAAACCTTGCTGCGCTTGATGGGTGTTGAAGAAGCCGCGGGCATTCGCCGCTTGCTCGGTTATAAGGAAGACACTGCAGGTGGCCTTATGACCACGCAGTATGTTGCGATGCGCGCCGACGATACCGTCGACCAAACCATCGAAGCACTGCGCGCACTCGATGAAGATCACCCTACGGTCAGCTACGTTTACGTGCTCAACGAATACGACAAGCTCATCGGCGTGCTTTCGCTCCGCACGCTCGTGCTCGCCACCAAGAACACGCAGCTCAAGGACATCATGTTCGACGACGTGATCACTGCCTTCCCCGAAGAGACCGAAGAAGATGTTGCGGCAGACATCTCGAAATACGATCTGATCGCCATGCCGGTGGTCGATGAGAACGGGCGCATGCTCGGCATCGTCACGGTCGACGACGCAATGGAGGTCATCGAGGACAGTGCAGAGGAGACCACGAACAAGCGCACCTGGGTTGCCGTAGTGGTCGCGCTCTTGTGCTTCTTGATCTTCCTCGTTCCCTATACCGTTATCATTTTGCATTTCTTCGGCGGAGCTGCAGGATAAGAGCTGGCTATGGCAGAAGAGCAGAACATCCAGCCCAATCCCTCCATCAAGGAGCATGCTGAAGCAGGGCTTGCCAAAGAGATCACCGAAGTGCGCAAGCCTTCGAAGCTATTGCTCGTGCTCATGGCCATGGGCCCAGGGATCGTTACGGCCATGGCAGGTAACGATGCGGGCGGTATCTCGACCTACTCCACGGTGGGCGCGAAGTTTGGCTTCCTCACCCTGTGGATCATTCCGATCATGTGCCTGCTTCTGGTTGTCGTGCAAACGACCGCCACGCGCATGGGCGCGGTAACAGGCAAGGGCTTTGCGGCGCTCATTCGCGAACGCTTCGGCATTCGCCTTACCTCGCTTGCCATGCTCGCCTTGCTCATCGGCAATGTTGCGACCACGTTTTCCGAATTCGCAGGCATCGCTTCTGGTATGGAGATGTTCGGCGTACCGCGCTGGGTATCGGTCCCCATCGCCGCAGCTGCTGTTTGGGGGCTTATCGTAGGCGGCAGTTTCAAGCGCGTGCAGCGCGTTTTCATGGTGCTCTCGTTCGTCTTCGTCACCTATATCGTGGCAGCCATTATCGCGCAACCGAACTGGAACCTTGCACTCATGCACACCGTTATCCCCGAAGTCTCTTCCGACTTCTCGTTTCTTTCGCTCACGGTTGCCATGGTCGGCACCACCATCGCTCCCTGGATGATGTTCTTCGCACAGAGCAACGTGGTCGAGAAGGGCGTGACCGTAAAGGATCTCTTCTTCCAGCGCATCGATGCGATCACGGGCGCAGTGGTTGCCTGCATCATCGCCTGGTTCATCATCGTGACCACGGGTGCAGTGCTCTTCCCGCAAGGCATCGAGATCGAAAGTGCCGCCGATGCCGCTATGGCGCTCGCCCCCTTTGCGGGCCCGTATGCTGAAGCGCTCTTTGCCATCGGGCTCGTTGCAGCAAGTTTGCTCGCAGCCTGTGTACTGCCCCTCACCACCTCGTTCGTCATCTGCGAAGCGTTCGGCTGGGAAGCGGGTGTGAACTTCACCTGGAAGGAAGCGCCGCTCTTCAAAGGCATCTTCACGTTCACGATCGTGGGTTCCGCGTTGGTCATCCTGGTTCCAGGGCTTAACCTGATGGGCATCATGCTGACCGCGCAGTTCGTCAACGGCGTTATCCTGCCGGTGCTGCTCGTGTTCATGGCCATCATCGCTACCGACAAGCATGTGATGAAGGAACACACCATCGGCCCGATCGCGCGCGTGCTGCTTGTCGCAACGATCGTGGTCGTGGGCATTCTCTCGATCGTTTGCCTTGCCCTGCAGATTCTTGGCTTGGCCTAATAGGTGCACAGAGCAACAGAGAAGGTTTCTGTTGGGGCAAAAACCTTTCGAGATATTCTGGGAAGCCTCGAAAGCCTTACTATAGTAATAAGATCAGTAGCCTAACGAGAAAGCCGCAATCATGAACGCGAACGCAATGCCTGAACCAACTGTTTCGATCGAAGAAGAGTCCGAAAGAACGCTCGATAGCGAAACGTCCGAGAGTCGCGAGCAGATTCGGCGCCAAGTGCTTGCCGAACGCGCCGCCTTGCCGAAGCCGTATCGCCTTCATAAGAGTTCTGCCATTTGCGATGAGCTTGAGACCTCCCTCGCGATCACCCGCGCAACGATCGGCATCGATCCGCCGGCTTGCACGATCGCGGTCTATGCAGCGTTTGAAGAAGAAGTGCAGCTCGACCAATTCATTCGCGCTGCCTATGCGCAAGGAACGCAAATTGCTTTTCCTTGCATCGTAGAAGATGCGTGGGGCCTTGAAGGTACTCCTCAACAAACCATGGAAATGCGTCTGGTCTCACCTGAAGCTTACGAGAAGGATGAGGTTCCCTTCATCGCGCATCCTCTGCGCAAGTACCATCACAATGATGAAGTATTGCGCGATTTTCCCTATGTTCCAGCGAATGATCTGACGATGATCGTGATTCCCCTTGTCGCGTTCGATGCGCATCACAACAGGCTCGGATACGGGGGTGGGAACTATGATCGCTACCTGCCGCAGCTTGGCAAAGACTGCCGCCAGATCGCCGTTGCGTTCTCCGAGCAGGAAGTCGCTTTCATCCCTGCCGAAGAACATGACGTTCCTGTTACGGTATTAGCAAAATAGCGCATTTGGCTTCTTAGAGAGATACAGCACCGAACCCTTAAGCAAACGTGCCCGGCATTCCCGCTTCAAAGCTTGGTCGATTTAGGCAACGTGGATGTTGAGGTAGCGACGACGCTCGAAGAAGCCCATGTTCGCGATACGCGCACGTTCTTCACGCGCACCAGATTCACGCGCCGTAGTAGCGCGGTCATCCAAGTACGTCATCGCATCACGATAACCATCGTTACGCGCTTTGTTGATAACATCTTCGAATTCGTGTTGCTGAGCTTTGCGGCCTTCTTGCTCACCCAAAATACGAGCATCTTTAACCTGTTGCTTGAATGCAGCCATAACACCATTGAGCATATTGAGCATCGAAATAGCACCAACGGGGGATTCTTCCGTGAAGGTCGAGGCGTCAAAAGTAACAGGAGAGAGCGACATGGAGTTCGCATTGCTCAACTGAACACGTGCTTGCGCTTCACTTAGTTGACTGCGAAGGTCAGTAATCTGTCTGTCGCGATCGGCAATGATCGCATCGCGTGATGAAATCTCTGCATCTTTGTTGGCAAGGGTACGAGCCTGATCATCGTACCCCACTTCTTTGCTTGCAAGCGCACGGATCTTCTCCTCGAGCGTGGCTGCCTGCTTGGCAACGAGCGCACGCAAACGCTCGACCTCTTCCTCGGCCGCTTCAGTACGACGGCTATCATTGGAAGAAACATGGGCGCTTTGAGCCTGAGCAGTCGCAAGATCGCTCTGGGCATTGCGAGCGCGATTCTCCGCTTCGTCGCGCTGACGCTGAGCATCACGCAAACGATCTTCTGCGGACTGGAGGGCACGCTCCGCATCGGTAGCACGCTCTTCAGCTTTCTTAAGTTTCGCGCGCAGGTCTTCAAGTTCGGCGTCAGAAGCGCCGCCAGCACTACTGCCGCCCGTGACCGGCATTCCGCCATGACCGCTGTCGTATGAAGCCTGCATACAATCAAGCGCACGGGTGATGCCCGTTGCTTTCGTGATGTCTTCGCGACGTGCGAAATCGTCGATCAAAGCCATGTATTCGAGCGGAAGACGGAAGTTCGCCTGCTTAACTTTTGAGCTCAACTCAAACCCACCTAACGGTTCCTTGCGCGGTTATGTTGGTGATTTTCCTTGCGGACAAAGAACACGACCGCTTAAGAGTGACTTCGCGGATGTAATTCATGAACTATACATCCCTGTAGAACCTTACAAATTCTATAGCACGATTGTAGCGTATATCTAGGAGTTGGCATGGGAGAAAACCACAATATTTTGTGTTCGTTAGCGTTTGGGTAGCCGATTTTATCAGGGGCATTTCAGCATAGATTAATGCAAAAAAGCTGTGCTACGGCCTTTACTGCTAGCATTTTCTGCAGGCGTGTTATGGCGTATTCCCCGTATAGTGGCACGTGCTTGAAAAGCCCTTTTGATAAGGGTGTATAGCAACTTCACCGTGTTCATGCTAGCAAGGGTTTTCCACATTTTAGTACGTTTTTTGAGTTTTCCACACAGAAAAGACAGGCCAATTTTAGGCTATTTTAAACTGAAAAAATTTTTCTTGAATAGCCGTTTACCTCAGGGAGTGGCAATGAAAACGAGCTCTTTCACGCCTTGCAAACCAGTAAGATGCCCTTGATTCGACACGCCGAAAACCCGCCATCTTGCAAGAGTGAAACCTTCTCTTTAGACATAGATGATGATCATGCCAATGAGCATACCGATGATAACGAAGAATGCTGGCACCTTCGAACGATACATCAACACAGCCTGAGGAATGATCTCTCCGAAGACCACATAGAGCATCGCGCCAGAAGCAAAACCGAGCGAGGCCGCAAGACCTATCGCACCGATGTCGCCGATCCAGTAGCCCAGCCAAGCGCCCAAAACAACCGGCGCTCCGGAAGCTGCCGTGAGCAATGCCGCTTTGATGCGCTTCATCCCTCCAGCGACCAAGGGAACAGAAACAGCCATGCCTTCGGGAATGTTATGAAGTCCAATGAGCACCGCAAGAATGAGCGCCATGCTCACCCCACCCTCGGTATCGATGTTATAACTCGCTCCAATGGACATGCCTTCGGGAATGTTATGGAGCGCGATAGCGCATGCGATGACCACACCAGCAACCCAGAGTTCGCGTTTGGGCGCATGCTCTTTCAGGTGCTGATTGTAATGATCGATATGGCTCAGTTCATCGATGTTGTCATGGGTCTTTGGATGCAGGCTGCTCGCAGTGTGAGGCACCTCGCCCTCCGTGCGTTTATCGATCAACCAATTCAAGAGGAATACCACCGCCATGCCCACAAGGACCGCAATGCATACGACAAAGACTGCCCCATCTGAAAAGACTGACTGAGCCGCTTCAAGGCTTTCGACCATCAGCTCGAAACAGACGATCGAGATCATCACACCGCTCGTTGCGCTCAACAACAGACTGACGATGCGATTGGATTCAGTGCGAACGAGCGCACCGAGGATGCCACCAAGACCGGTGCCACCAACGCCAGCGATCAACGTCATCAAGGTTACGGTAAGAAATGCGTCCATACGATTCGGAACTTTCCTCTTTCACTTTTCAAAGGCTTGGCTGTTGTTCAACACTTCAGCTTCATGCGCTCGATCCAAACGCGAGAGAGCTAGAATGAAACTGATTATAAACCTGCGCGCGATCGCGCATGATCGCGTGTCACACTTTGTAGGTAATAAGTAAGATAAGGAATACTTATGAAAGACTTCGATGATTTCGCACAGCTGGTAGACCGAACGACCGATCAGGATATGGCACGTATCTTCGCGAACGTGATCGAACAGATGAACCTTCCCAAAGATGCCAATGGGAACGTCTCTTTTAGCGTTGAAGACCTCATGCCCTTCTCGACCGCTGTTTCCAACGCGCGCACGATGTCGCTTCTGCGTAAATATCACGAATGGGCGAACGCCGAAGAACGCGAGCTTCTTTAGCGTCTTTTTCGCGCAAGTCGTCTATCGCATTGCTTGCACGTATCTTGCTTGAGCGCACGAGCAGCCTAACCCTGTTGCCCAAACGCAGCAGGAACCTGCGCGCTTGCACGCGAACACCGTGAAGCTAGCTTTTCGCAACGTCCTGTGTGCACCCGTGTTGCACGCGCGAGGGCCGAGCACATTTTGCTGCGCCCTTCGAAGCTATGCTCGTCTTAGCAAAACCCCATGGCCCGCGAGCGTGCACACAGAAAAACACTTCTTCACCTGCAAAACTACCAAAAAAGCGCCCGGCTAGTTCCCAGGCGCTTTTTTCGCATTTCGGTTGTTGCTTTAACCTATTCTTCCTGAACTGAACCTTCTGTCGCACGCGCAGCACGAAGCTTCTGCTGTTCGTCTATGATCTTCTGTTCCTTAAGACCATAGACATATTCGCGGTCGATAGCACCTGCTGTCGAAGGAGGCTTCACCACGAACGGTACTGGCTTGGTGAAGAAGCTCACGATCGGCACCAGGATAAGAGAGAGCACCATCGTGATCGCACCGCAATTGATCGGCGATGCAATGTAGCCGAAGATCATGTTGGTCACGGTCATGCCAACACCAAGCGCAAAGCTGCACCAAACTGCTGGCTTCGAAATGCGACCGGAGAACAAGCCCCAGAAGAAGGGACCAAGGAACGAACCCGAAAGCGCGCCCCACGAATAGCCCATCAACTGAGCGATGAACACGATGGTCGAATGGTACTGCACCAGCGCGATGCCAGCAGAGATAGCCACGAACACCACGATGAAGAAGCGCATGTAACGCACTTGCTTCTTCTCGCTCATCTTCTTCACGATGTTGCCCTTGATCAAGTCGAGCGTGAGCGTTGAAGACGAAGTGAGCACAAGGCCAGCAAGCGTCGACATGGATGCCGAGAGCACGAGCACCACCACGATACCAAGCAAAATGTCAGGAAGCCCAGCAAGCATGGTCGGCACGATCGAGTCGTAGATAGGCGTGCCATTGGCAGCATAGGCGATATCGCCACCGAACAAGCGGCCGAAACCACCCAAGAAATACGAGCCACCCGCAACCACGAGCGCGAAGATCGTCGAGATGATGGCACCCTGCTTGATGGCTGGACCGGTCTTGATGGCGTAGAACTTCTGGACCATCTGCGGGAGTGCCCACGTGCCGAGCGAAGTAAGGATGATAACGCCAAGCAAGTTGAGCGCATCGGGACCGAACATCGAAGTGAACGGTCCTGCCATGGCGCTTCCCTCTGCCGGGATCTGCGAGAGATTCACGATAGCCGTTGCGATACCGCCCTGGCCATTCAACACCGCGAAGATAACGGCAATGATACCGATGAGCATGATCGTGCCCTGGATGAAGTCGTTCCAAACCGAGGCCACATAACCACCGAGCACCACATAGATACAGGTGACCACCGCCATGCCGATCACGCACCATTCGTACGGCAGCCCGAAAGCCATGCCGAACAAACGCGAAAGACCGTTGTAGACAGATGCCGTATACGGGATGAGGAACACGAAGATGATCGCGGCAGCGGCAATGCGCAACGCTCGAGAGTTATAGCGTTTGCCGAAGAATTCCGGCATGGTCGTAGCCTTGAGCCGTTGCGTCATCTCGCGCGTACGCGGGCCGAGCACCCACCACGCCAGAAGCGAACCGATGACCGCATTACCGATACCGACCCAAAATACCGACATGCCGTATTTCCAGCCGAACTGGCCAGCATAGCCGATGAACACAACAGCGGAAAAATAGCTCGTGCCAAAAGCAAAGGCTGAGAGCCACGGACCAACATTACGTCCGCCGAGCACGAAGCCATCGACACTGTTGGAATGTTTGCGGGCGAAGACGCCCACTGCCACAGTGACCGCAACGAAGATCGCCACGATCAAGATCTTGAGAAACATGCGCTCCTCTTCTTTCACTCGTTTTCCAATACGTCAGTTTTCTCAGGACGGTATACCCGCGCGTTTCCTCTCTTCGTACACCAAGACGAACAACAACGACCCGATCGAGCGCATAAAAAAAGCACCGGATCGAGATCCGTGTGCTTATCTATAGTGAAAGTAGAGAGGTGGGGTGCAGAAAATGCAGGTCGAACCCTGAGCAAGATGCTCGGACATGACCGCACGATCGCTTTCGGAACACTGTGCCAAGTGCTCCGACATGATCGCGCAAACATCGTTCGAACCCTGTGCCCAGTGCTGGGCACGGATCGCCGCGCTTTGGGTATGCATTCCTGAAAAAACCATGGCAGCACTTTACCACAACAGAGCGCTTATAGGGCGGCAAGTTGAATGCCGCCCCCAAAAAGTGGTCGAATCGGCGCAGGCGGCACTAGATCGAATGCATCTCGCCCGCGAGCGAACGGTCCTCAAATGAAACGCCTTATATCCTTGTATATTAGTAGCGATTATCGAAGATGCGCTGCGTCTTCTTCTCGGAACGAGGCAGTTCGCCAATTGCCACTGCCTTAGCATTCGGCGTCATGCCCAACTTGCCCTTGAAGATCGACTCCATGTTGCGCTCGATCTGTTCACGATCTTCAACGCTTGCATCGGTCTCAAAGAACACGGTCATGATGTCCTTGCCTTCAAGATGGTCGATCATAACCTGGTATTCCGAAGAAGCACCATCGGTGAACTTGATGATCTCTTCGATCTGGGCAGGGAAGATATTCACGCCCTTCACCTTCACCATATCGTCCGTGCGCCCGATGAGCGTATCGATGCGCGGGAACGGAGAGCCACATTCGCACTCACCAGGAATGATGCGCGAAAGATCGTGCGTACGATAACGTACGAGCGGAGCACCTTCTTTGCGCAGCGTGGTGATAACGAGCTCGCCGATCTCTCCATCAGGGAACACCTTGCCCGTCTTGGGATCCACAATCTCGAAGTAGCAATAGTCATCCCATACATGCATGCCGCATTCATAATCGCACGAAACACCAATGCCGGGACCGTATACTTCCGTAAGACCGTAGATGTCATAGATCTTCACGCCCAGTTCATTAGCGATACGCTGACGCATCTTGTGACCCCAACGCTCGGATCCGATGACCGCGCGCTTAAGATTCAGCTCATCACGCACGCCACGCTTGGCGATCTCTTCGGCCAAGAGAAGCGCATAAGAGCTGGTCGCGCAAAGAACGGTCGATTGCATGTCCTTCATGAAGCGGATCTGCTTATCGGTATTGCCCGGCCCCATGGGAACCGCCATCGCACCAAGGCGCTCGGCGCCTAACTGGAAACCAATACCCGCTGTCCACAGTCCATACCCAGGAGTGATCTGGATGCGGTCGTCTTTCGTGATGCCCGCCATCTCATAGCAACGCGCGAATTGCACGGCCCAATCGATTACGTCTTGCTGGGTGTAAGGGATGATGACTGGCGTGCCTGTTGTACCTGACGAAGAATGGATGCGCACGATCTCGCTCTCAGGAACAGCGGCGAGTCCCAGCGGATACGCATCGCGCAGGTCCGCCTTTTCCGAAAATGGCAGCGCTTCGAAATCGGCCTGAGTTTGCACATCGCTAAGATCGATGCCCTCGAACTTCTTCGCGTAAAACGGCGAACGATCCTTCAATGTTTTGAATTGCTCTTTTAAGACTGCAAACTGCTCTTCTTTGAGTTCCATCCTCAACCCTTCTTATGTTGATCGGCGCACATGATGCGCTATATATAGGTAGCGTTTTTATATTGTAGCCCTATGCTCGAGTCCTTATGTTTCGCAACTATTGCAAAGCGGGGCCATCTCGCAAAACGAACGGACAACTTACGAACCAGCTACACTCGCGCAGCCTGCTGAACTACCTTGATCGCCTTTTCGTTCACGGAAACGAGCTTGCGCTTCACACACAGCGGAATGGCCGCTTCGATATCTTCGAGCGTGATCGCACCGCGCAGCGCATTATCTACGCAGTCTTCTCGCTTGTTCACCGCGATGATGGCATAGGCGAGCATCATCACGTTGAGCGCTTTCGGTTCGCCTAAACGATGCACGAGCTCGGCATCATCGACCACGACCATCTTCACGCCTGCAGCCTGCATGTCATCGATCAGATGCTGCGGATCGTAGGTCTGTCGCTTGAAGTTCGCCATCACGGGTGGGATACCCGTTGAAGCAACCACGAGCAGGCCGTTCTCTTTAAGGTACGGAAGCGCGCGGGCAGCTTCGCCTGGTTCGAGCGCGATCAGAACATCCACGGTTCCTTTCGCAGGAAGAGGAGAAAAGACCTCTTCACCTGCATTTCCCATGCGCACGTGAGACATAACGTCTCCGCCGCGCTGCGCCATACCGATGGTTTCCGCGCTGCGTACCTGCCAGCCTTTTGCTTCTGCAGCTTGCGCTAAGATGCGTGCAGCGAGCACGCTTCCCTGCCCACCGATTCCGGCGATAGAAACGTTAATCATCGCTACCTCCTTCGATCTCAGCCAACTCTTGTGGCGTAGGGAATCGACTGAGCGATCCGTCTTCCGCATGCAAACGCTGCGAGCGCGGCGGCAATGCAGGCCGTACTCGTTTTCGTGTGGGGCAGGTGATAGCCCCGTATTCGCAAATGTCCGTGCAAAGACCGCACCCAACGCACATCGCACGGTTGATCACGATCGAATGGCCAACTTCGCTCCACCCCAGCGCAGGACAACCGATGGTGGTGACGCATTTGCGGCAACCTGCGCACGCGTTCGCGATGAAGTAAACAGGGGGCTTCGCTTTGGTGAGCTTCGTGCAGGGCGATTCGTAGATGACCGCCGAAGGGCCATCGTAGTCGATCGCTTCGCGCGCTGCTTCTATAGCCTTATCGGCGAACAGCGGATTGGCCTTCGTGATCTTCTTCACGCCAAGTGCGCTGAGCACTTCTTGGATCGAGATCGGCGCACTGAACCCGCCCATGAGCGTTGCGCCCGTGCCTGGATGAGGCTGCGAACCGGTCATCGCGGTGGTCGCGTTATCGAGCACTACGATGGTGATGTCATGCTTGTTGTAAACCGCATTGGCCACGCCGGTCATCCCAGAAGCGAAGAACGTGGAATCACCCACGAACGCGATCGCTTTCTTATCAGGCTCGATCACATTGAAGCCTTGCGCCATCGTGATGCCCGCGCCCATGTCGAGACAGGTATCGACTGCATTGAGCGGCGCAGCATTGCCAAGCGTGTAGCAGCCGATATCACCGCACATCACCGCTTCGCGCCTGCGACCGAGCGCCTTCTTCACGGCATAGAACGCACCGCGATGAGGGCATCCTGCACACAGGACTGCGGGGCGGTCGGGTATCGGGTCGCTGAATTCGACCGTGCGCTCAGCGGCAGCAGGAAGATCGAGACCGAAGAATTCCTGGATCTGCGCACGGATCGCATCGACCGTGTTTTCGCCACGCGTGGTAGTGGTACCCGTGAGCTTGCCCTGTACCTCGAATCCCGCATGCAGCTTGCCGCAGAGTTTGAGCAGTTCGTCTTCGATCACATGATCGAGCTCTTCGAACACGATGATGCGATCGAGGTCTTCGGCGAATTTTGCCACGGCCGCCTCGGGGAAGGGATAGGGAGTGCCCACCTGCATAAGACGATAGCTTGGCGAAAGCGCACCGGTTGCTTCTACCGCATCTTCGATCTGAGCAAGAGCTTCTTCGGCGTAGGAATACGATACGCCACCTGCGATGATGCCGATCTTCGCGCCTTCATCAGTGCCGGCGACTTCGCGCCACGGATTGAACGGAGAAGCACTGAAATCTGCTGCGATCTTGGGTAAACGCTCGTTGATCTCGCCGTGTCCGCAATACGAACGCCCAGGGAAGATGACCCATTTGCTGGGATCGCTCTCGAAGCCTTCTGGTTCGCGCGCATGGGTCTCATCAGCTACTTCCACGAAAGTTGATGCGTGACAGATGCGCGTGGAAGGGCGGAAGATCACCGGCGTATGATATTTTTCAGAAAGATCGTACGCGGCTGCGATCATCGCACAGCCTTGCTCGGGCGTTGCTGGATCGAATACGGGAACCTTCGCAAAAGAGGCAAATCGACGCGTATCCTGTTCGGTTTGCGAAGAGATCGGGCCGGGGTCGTCGGCAACGAGCAACACCGTGCCACCCTCAACGCCAATATAGTTGAGCGACATGAGCGGGTCGCTTGCCACATTGAGTCCAACCTGTTTGGCAGTGAAGAGCGTACGTGCTCCACACAGCGCAGCCCCCGCCAACATTTCAAGGGCGGCTTTCTCGTTGGTAGACCACTCGACATACACGTCATGGGCCGATCCTGCATCGCGCAACTTTGCGACGGTTTCAATAACCTCGGATGACGGCGTACCGGGGTACCCTGCGCATATGCGCACGCCAGCTTCAAGGGCAGCGTGGGCAAATGCTTGATTACCCATCAAAAAAGATTTGGTCACAACTACCTCGTTTTCTTATCGCTTGATTTAGGTAAAGGAACGTAATGGCCTGGAAGAACGCTGAGCACATTAACAGTTTGCGTTAGGCGTTTGCCATTTCTGCTTTGAGGTCGATGATCTTCTGACGCGCGCCTTCACAGCCCGTACCCATCATCTGAACAGCCAGAATAGCCGCATTCTTCGCGCCGTTGATGGCCACGCACGCGACAGGCACACCGCTTGGCATCTGCACCATAGAGAGCAACGAGTCCAAGCCGCCTAGATCGCTCGTCTTCATGGGAACCGCGATAACGGGTGCAGGGGTATAGGCAGCAACGACCCCACCGAGATGTGCTGCTTTACCTGCAGCTGCGATGATCACACGAATGCCACGATCGATAGCAGTCGAGGCCCATTCATGCACTTCGGCAGGTTTACGATGAGCGCTCGCGATCTTCACCTCATAAGGCACGCCAAATTCGTCGAGCTGTTTCATGCAGGCATCCATAACGGGCATATCTGATTCGGAGCCCATGATGATACCGATAACAGGTTTTGTTGCACTACAGGTCATAGAACGATCCTATCCTCGATTCAAAACATCTTTAAAGTTTATCATTCTCGCCTGCGGACATAAGCCAAGTACACGGCGGCGCAACAAACTCCCCACTGGATGGGTCGATATAAAAGAAACGGCCGAACCATCTCGACCGTTTCTAGGAGAACTGAAGTGGATGAATAGCTGTTCTTGACCCGATGCTATGCTTTTTTGCCTTAGACCTCTGACGCATCCACTTCAACGAGAAGCGGAATTGATTGTTGGGCACCGATACGCGTGGTTGCCAGCGCGGAAGCTTCTGTGGCAAGGGCGAGCGTTTCGTCAAGACACGCACCACGCGAATAGCCCGCAACAAGGGCACCGATATAGGTATCCCCTGCACACGTAGTATCGATCGCGTTCACACATGGAGCGATCATTTCGTAGTCTTTGCCACGAACGCGCACGATCGAACCGCGTGCGCCGAGCGTGATAGCCACTGCACCTACCCCGCGAGCGCACAGTATATCCATGGCGTTCACGAGATCGTCGTGCATGACCGGATAGATGCCAGTGAGGATCTCACATTCACTTTCGTTGACCACCACCAAATCGATATGCTCATACACCCATTCTGGCAAGGCGCGCGCAGGAGCAGGATTCAAGACAGTGTACATTCCGCATTCGTGCGCAGACTTAATAGCATCCATCGTTGTATCGAAATCGCATTCGAGCTGGCACAGGAATACATCGCCTGCCTGGGCTTCTTCCTTGAGCACCTGTTCAACGTAGGTTAGATCGCCGGACAGGTTGGCACCGGGGTCGATGGTGATGAAGTTATCTCCCGAAACACGCGTGATAACGGCAACGCCCGTTGGGTGAGCATCCACGCGCTCGATCAAATCGCAGCGCACTCCTTGCTCGACGAGCGTTGCGATCATCTGATCCCCGAAAGGATCGAGACCCACCGCGCCCAGCATCACCACGTCCGCTCCCAGTTTTGCAGCCGCAACGGCTTGATTCGCCCCTTTTCCACCGGGGTTTATGATGAAACGGCGCCCCATGATGGTCTCGCCAAGTTGAGGCATATGGTCACTTTCGATAGAAAGGTCCATATTCAAGCTACCGAATACGATCACCTTGCTCATGGAATCACACCACCTAGCTGTTGTCGGCATCAGAAGGCTTCGGAATGAAGAGCGAAACGAGCAATGCCGCGCCAAGCAACACGGCCGACGCGATCATTGCTGCAGAATAGCCAACCTGTGCTCCGTTCATCGCAAAAGCATCCATGACCGCATAGAGAACCGCGAACGAAAGGCCAGCGCCCAAGTTGAAAGCACCGGCATTCATGCCTGGAAGATAACCAGGATTATCCTCGGGAGAAAGCACGATTCCCAATCCGTTCAGCATGATGTTCGCCGTACCAGCATACGCGATACCCAAGACCACCGAAATGATGACGAGCGAAGGAATGCTCGCATTGTTCGAAAGGAATATGCCGAAAAGCACGCCAGCGATGCTCACGATAAGACCCGCACGCAGCACACTGCGATATCCAAATTTGCTCGCGAGTACGCCAGCGACAGGACCAAAGCACAGACCGAGCAGCGCATAAGGCGTGAGCGTGGCGAACGAGACCATGTCAGGTTTCATGTCAACGCCCATAACAGGGTCTTGCGCGATCGCCGGCACCACGCCATTCATGATAGCGAACACGCCAGTCATGGTAAGGAGCGTGGTGAGCAACAAACCCCAGGTCCTGCGCTGCTTGAGATAGTGAGTAGTTACCATCGGGTCTTTCTTGCGCGACTCGATGTTCCAAAATATCACGAAAAACACGACCGCGATAACAACGAGGATGGCAACCAATCCCCAGTTCGCTGCCGCAAGAGCACCAACTTCATCGATCGCAAGATAGATCGCCAAGAACGCGATGCCGAGCGTGACCACACCAGCCCAGTCCATCTTGGGCGTTTCTTCGGCGGTGCTCTCCTGCGTGAGCGCGAACACGAGAACGACCGCAAGAGCCGCAACCGCTGCCATCACTACGAACACCGAACGGAAGCCGAAGTTGCCAGCAAGCCAGCCCCCTAGAATCGCATCGACGCCCGCGATACCACCATTCACTGACGTGAGGATAGCCATCAAGCGGGCATAGCGTGCGTCTTCGGTTACGCGCTGGTGGAGCATGATCAGGCACAACGGCACTACCGGGCCAGCAACACCCTGCAGAACACGACCGATCATGAGCACTTCAACGTTCGGCGCGAGCGCACTGATCACGCATCCGATGCCCGTGACCAAGAGCATGCCGCACAGCACTTTACGGCGCCCCTTCAAGTCGGCAAGACGCGGAAGGAACAACGAGAAGAGCGCTGCCGCTGTAAAGAACACCGTTTGTGTGTTGCCGATCTCGACCGCCGTGGTAGAAAGTTCGTTCTGCATGGCTACGAGCGCCGGGGAGAGCATCGAAGCATTGAGCTGGAATGCGAAGATAGCCACCAGCAACGCTGCCATTACCGCGACAATTGACTTGCCGCCTTCATCAAGGAGAGGTTTTTTCGCTTCAGTCATGTTCTTATCCAATGTTCTCGATTGCTTGTATTACCAAATTCCAGAACTTATCGAAGTCCAGTTTTGTCGCAACTTGCGTATGGCACTCTTCTTCGGAAGGTTCTGGTCCACGAAGGTCTGCCACGGTCATACCGAGCGTAAGTTCTCCGTGAAGTTCCACGTCAAGAGGGCACCGTCTGGTTTGCACCACGGAAGGATCGATAAGATACGCCACGGTGCACGGATCATGCACGGGCGGATCCACGAAGTCTTGATTGTCCTGATAGGTCTTGCGGAAGAAATCCATGAGTCCGCTAACGATGACAGCAAGTGGCGTGCCAATCTCTTCGATGCGGCGCTGCACTTCAGGCGTGCAAAGTGCCTGATGCGTAAGATCGAGCCCGACCATGGTCAGTTTCCAGGGGGCATTGAACACGATATGGGCTGCTTCGGGATCGACGATGATGTTGAATTCAGCCACCGCGCTCCAATTCCCCTCATGGAAACCGCCGCCCATCAGCACCACTTCGCTCACCCGTTCTGCAATGCGCGGCTCCATGCGCAACGCCAGAGCGATGTTAGTCAGCGGCCCGGTGGGGACCAATGTGATCGTGCCTGGTTCAGACTCCATGATGGTCTTCACGATGAAATTCACGGCATGCATGTCTTCGAGCGGACGAGTAGGCACGGGCAGTTCGACGCCATCCAACCCTGTTTCACCATGGATCGATTCTGCCACTTCCTGTTCGCGCACGAGCGGACGATCGGATCCTGCGTATATGGGAATATCATGAGCATGCGCTGCTTCGAGCATTGCACGCGCATTATAGGTGACCTTCTCAAGGCTTTGATTCCCCCCGACCGTGGTGATGCCCACGATCTCGATCTCTGGATTTCCTAGAGCTAAAAGGATCGCGACCGCATCATCGTGACCTGGGTCGCAATCGAGAATGATCTTCTTTGCCATGTTCGCCCCTCTCATTTCGAACAGCAAAATAGCACGTAGTGCCCCCTACGTGCCCAAATTCGAATGCTGGCTCACGAGTCCAACAATGGAATACTATTTTACCTGTTCACTTCTGAAAATCTGAAAGAATGAAAGAAGAGATACGGCTCTGTAAGAAAAGCGCGTTCTTTCATTGAGTCGACAGGGGCAGCTTGCATATGAAGCCTCCTGATGAATGCGCGCACAAGGTTTCTGATGCGGTTTTGTGCAAGTCTTGCCCAACTCAAAACGCCCTCTATAGAAGAGGGCGTTTAGTGTCTAGCTTAAAACCTATGAGCTTTTCGGTTGCGTTACAACCCGAGCGCTTTCTTGAGCGAAGAAACACGACGGCGGGAAACCGGGATCTTCTCTTCAACACCATCGAGCGTGAGCAACAGCGTGCCGCCTGATTGCGGCTCGACCTCTTTCACGAGCGAAAGGTTAACGAGGTAGCCGCGATGAACGCGGAAGAAGCCATGGCCATCGAGCGTTTTTTCGAGCTGCGCCAAGCTGACCGTTGAGAAGTAACGATCAGTGTCGGTCTGTAGATAGGCATAATCATCGCGCGCCATGACAAAACGGATCTGATCGATATTGATAAGGATCTTCTTGCCGCCCTTTTCGACGGGAATACGTTCGGCTTTTTGAGCACGTGCATGCAGAACCACATGTTCGCGCACGCGGGCAAGCGCATGAGCCAAACGCTCAGTTTCGACAGGCTTGACCAGATAGTCGACAGCATTGACCTTGAATGCATCAAGTGCGAACTCGCTGTAGGCAGTAACGAACACGACAGCGGGCGGGAACTTCAGATGCTGGAGCGCTTCGGCCAATTGAAGACCCGTGGCTTCAGGCATGTTGATGTCGAGAAACATAACATCGCACGGATATTCTTTGAGCTTCTCGATAGCCTCACGGACACTTGCTGCTTCAGATACAACCTCAGCTTGATTGAGCTCTCCGAGAAGAAAACGCAGTTCGGAGCGTGCTGGCGCTTCGTCGTCTACAATAATCGCCTTTAGCAACACGACCTCCTCTGTTGAAAACCTATAGAAAATCGTACCAATTATAGACTATTCTGAATGATTCTGCAGCGTTGATTAACAAAGCCCATTCAAAACAAACATTTGTCCCTTCTACTAGGGAACAATGGTATGAACAGCCCTAGTGAACAGCATCTTCACCAGCGAAGTATGCGACGAATTCGAGAGGTGCCAAAAGACCTTACGAAGGCTGATTTTCTGCACAGCCCTTCAAGTACAACGTCACGCGTGTGCCTTTGCCAAGTTCGCTCGCGTACTTCATGAAGGACTCTTCGCCAAAATAACCCAGGATGCGGTCGTTCACGTTCTTCACCGCGATGCCGAGCCCCGTTTGAGAGCTGGGGTCCATGATGTTCTCGAGTGCCTCTTCGGTCATGCCAAGTCCGTTATCCGCAACATACAAGAACACATCTGCTGCTTGGATCTCGCCGCTGATCGAGATGACCAGCTGGCCTTCAGCGGGGAACGCATGCTTGATGGAGTTCTCCACCAACGGCTGGATCATGAATGCTGGCACCATGAGTGCCTTGACCTCGTCGCTGATATCCACATCCACGCGCAAGCGGTCTTCACCGAAGCGCGCCTGTTCCAGCGAAAGATAGCGCACGGTCTGCTCGACTTCTCGCGCGAGCGGAATAAGATCGGAAGCATTTTCGAGCGCACCGCGATAGAAGGTCGCGAACTCGCGCAGAAGGATGCGGGCCTTGTCGGGATCCGTGCGAGTGAGCGAAGCCATGGTGTTGATGGTGTTGAACAAGAAATGGGGATTGATCTGGCTTTGAAGCGCTTTGAGCTCCATGCTCGTGGCAAGCTTCTTCTGCTCTTCAAGCTCCATCGCCGCGATCTGGGTGGCGATGAGCTGCGCGAAGCCTTCAGCGATCGAAACTTGCGTTTCGGTGATGCGCGAAGCCGATGGATAGTAGAACTTCAACGTGCCCACGATGCTCTTGCCGATCTTCAGCGGCACGATGATGGCCGCTTTGATGCCGCGCGTTTTGGTGGGAAGCCCTACTTCTTCGGGCGAATTGAGCACGCGCGTTTTGCCGTCTTTGAGCGATTCGCGGGTTGCTTCCGTGCGGAGCGGGCTGATTCCATGGGGCAAGCTATCTTCCCCCGTCCCGCAATAACCAAGAATATTCTCGGTATCTGTGATCGCCACAGCCGAAGCTGAAGAGGAGCGATGCAATATCTCACAAGCATGTTGAGCGCTGGTAGAATTGAAGCCCCCCTGCATTCCTTCGAGCAGGTTGGAAGCAAGACCGAGCACCGATAGCGACTGGCGCGCGCGGATCTTATCGGGGTCGAGCATGAGCGTAAGCGTAATGAGCAAGAAGATGGTGAACACCAGTCCCGAGATTCCTATGAGCACATAGTTCTTTTCGCCGAACATAGCCCAACCAAGCACGCACCCAGAAATGAGCACCAGGCACAAACCGAGTATCTCGAGAAACACGTAAAGATTATGACGAGGGAAATTCATAGTTCGACCTTCATGCACCGAAAACGTTCAGTTCGTTGATAACTAGAATAATAGCGGCAAACAGCAGGAAAAACCCGAATAAAAACCGCATTTTCCGCTCGGGAATATAACGGATGAGCGACGCTCCAATAAGTGCGCCCGGGATCGAACCGATCGCCATCGCGATACCGGCAACAAAATCGACGTTCCCGTGCAGGGTTTGCGTGATAACGCCAGGAATCGCAAGGATCACCACCGCGATCAAGCTGGTGCCTGAAGCCTTCTTCATCGTGATGCCGAGCAGCGAGATGAAGAGCGGAACCATGAGGAAACCGCCGCCCACGCCCACATACCCCGAGGCGAATCCCGCAACAAGTCCGATCGCAGCACCAGTAAGGAGGCGCTTGGTCGTCATAGGTGCTTCGAGAGTATTCACGCTCTTTTGAACTTCATGGGCGATCGCCGTCTCGGTTGTTCTTGCTGGTGCGGCTTGGGTTTCTCTTACGTGAGCACCCTGAACTTGCCCTGTTCGTTCACCAGAATCTTGCCGACCATCAGGCATTTCTTCTGCTTCGTCGGCAAACTCCATGCGAAACCGCTGAAGCGTCGCGCGCATCGAAAGATCCGAATCGGTACGTTTGGGCATCTTGATCGCCTTGCGGAACATCGTGATAGCCGAATACGCAATGATGATCGCGGCACAAGCCATGATGGCGATATCGGGCGAATTCGTCGCGGCCAGCACACCAAGTGGTGAAGTGCACGCACCCGCAACGCCAGCGATCAGGCCGATCTTCGCAATGCACGTCTTATTCTTAAGGTGCGTGATGCAACCCGCAATAGAGGTAGGTACGATCGTGAAGAGCGAGGTTGCGGTAGAGACGATGGCAGAAAGCCCGAACCCCAAGCGGAAGAGCGGAATCATGAGCGTGCCGCCGCCAATACCTAAAAGGCCCGAGAAGATTCCTACGATCAGCCCCGCTACGATCGAAAAAGCAAACTGTTCTATCACGCTGGGCGCCTACTCACCATCAGCAAGGTTGAGGTGGATCTCCCCTGTTTTACCCGCGTCGAAGCTCGGCTTAGGGATCGAGACTTCGATCTCGCCACCAGCTTCACGCACGAGCGCCGCTTCGATAAGCGCCTGCTGAAGCACTTTGTCGTTTTCGGTTTGCGCCATGATCTGCATCCAGATGCGTTGGAACTCGAAATAGCGGTCGCAGTACTTTTGGGCATATTCGATCGCTTCGTTGGTAGCAACATGCGCCGCCTTGCGATACGCCGCGCGGTCGGGACGCGCCAAAGAACGCAGAAGCGCGGTTCTCTTGATGCGCTTTTCCAGCCCACGTTCAAGGAAGGGGCCGGGATAGGGCTCGAGCGACGAAGGCTTGATCTGCAAAAGGTCGATCTGCGACTGGCTGAATTCGATCTTGTAGTATTCGTAGATCCAACGGAAGATATCCTTACGGAATCGGTGTCCTTCGTGTCGTTCTTGCGGAGGAAGATGCACCAGATACCACTGATTGTCGAACCACACATCTGAACCATACATGCGCAGGTTGATGAGGTAATCAAGATCTTCGCCGCGCGGGATCCACGGATCGAACGGTACGCGCATATAAGCTTGTTTGTGAAGGGACAAGCAACCACCGCACACATGATTCGACCGCGAAAGGCGCGGACCCGACATGGCTTTGGTGATCCAGTTATTGAACGCTGAGCCCTGCTGCCAATAGTGGTTGTACCACTTGTTCTGACTCATGGATAAGAAGCTGCCTTTAGCATTCAGGTAGTAGCCCGACTTCGCGAGAATAGGAATCTCACGACGGGTAAGTTTCCCCAAACCATACATAGCTTTTATCAAGAACTCGGGGTCTTCCACCACTTCATCGTCATCGAGGAAAACAACGGAATCGAAACCGAGGATGTTCGAGATGACCAACCCAAGGTTGCGCACTGCCGAATATCCGTGAACACCGATCTTGTCGGCAGTGTCACCAAAGCCCAGCTGTTCAAGACGTTGCTGAACGATGGCAGCTTCACTTTCGCTGATGACGAGCGTGTGCATCTGGGGGAAGCGATCGACGATTCCCTTTACCTTCTCAACTGCTTCGTTATGCGAAACAGTGATGATGATCTGGCCGAGGCCCTGTACTTTCTGCAGCGATTCCAAGCAACGCTCGAGCGTGCCGGGCGCATCAAGCGGAGTGGGATGATCGTAAATGCTCTCGGCAAGAGATTTATCACGATCGGCCGCAGCCTGATGAAACGTTGGGATGATGATCGCTGGGTTCATGAAGCTCCCCTTCAAATGTAGCGTCTCTATTGTAGCGCATGTAGCGATTTGCTGTACGAATCACCTACGCGCAAGACGTATGCAAGACGCCCGAAATGGATCGACGCGTTGTTCATTTCACGCCGCGATGACGCGGATGGCCACGTCGTTCGCGGATGCGTGCAGCTTCAACGCGTTTTGCGGCTACTTCATCGTTTTCCTGTTTCAAGCGCAAATAGGAATCGAGGCGCATTTGCGAGAGCGCACCTTCTTCAACAGCCTCTCGCACCGCGCATCCTTGTTCTTTCGTGTGCGAACAATCACGGAACTTGCACTGCTGCGCGAGGTCTTCTATCTCACTGAAGGCTGCTTTTATGCCCACTTCCGCATCCCACAGTCCTAAGCCACGGACCCCTGGCATGTCGACCACGAAGCCCCCTTTGGGAAGTGTGATGATTTCACGTGAAACAGTAGTGTGTCTGCCTTTGCCGTCCGACTCTCGCACGGGCGTGGTGGCTTGAATATCTTGCCCCACCAGCAAGTTCACCAAGCTCGATTTGCCAACACCACTTCGTCCGATCAAGACCGCTGTCTTGTTGCCCTCTGCGATGAAGCTCCCCACTTGCTCGATGGAAGCAGGATCGTCCTGGCTCACCACGAACACCGCATCATGCCCCACGAGGCTTCGCACCTTGTCGATCGTCTCATGAACTTCGGCACTTTCGCCAATCAGATCCGCCTTGGTCAACACGACAGCCACCGTCGCGCCCGTTTCATGAGCCAACACCAATTCGCGTTCAAGTCGCTTGAAATTCACCTCTTCGGCTGGTTGCGCGATGAGCACTAGATCGAAATTGGATGCGAGCGTTTGCGGCAGCGCTCGTTCGGTCGGATCTTTACGCACGAACTTCGTCGTACGCGGATAGATCGCCTCGATGATTCCCTTTTCGTGCCCTGCGGGAAGATGGACTTCCACACGATCCCCGATCACGGCGCGATCGGTCTTGCGCTTCACCAAGCTGGTAGCGTGCTCGCAGCGGATCGTTCGCCCATCGGAAAGCGAGACGAGCGGATAGCCGCGATCGAGCTTGATCACGGCCCCCTCGTACCTATCACGTCCGTTTGGTTGCATGCCGGTTATTTTCTCCGTTCGCGCAAGAAAGAGTAGGTGAACAAGCTCAGCACGCCAAGGCCGACCGCCAAACAGGAAGTCCAAAGCACCGCATCATTGACTGGATGCTTGCGCGGCGATCCTTGCTTGACCACGGTCACTTCTTTTGCGTGGATGTCAGAAAGACCCTGGTGTTCGGAACAGCTCAAGTAGAAGGTGCCGCGTACTTGAAGGATCGTGCCGTCTGTGTTGTAGTTGCCGTAATTCTCGATGAGCTTTGCTTGCTCGTTGGTCATGAGGACCGAGACGAGCGAATAATCATCGGCTTTCGTGCTCTGCAGCGTGATCCAACAGAGGTTGGAATCGAGCTCGTCGTTGATATGGTCGCCCACCACTTCACCCGTCACTTGCACGGTTTGGGTGTCATGAAAAGACTCGGCGCCAGCAAGATCGGCGATATCGGTGTTGTAAAGAAACGAACTGTCAGGCATTTGGTTAACGTTGACGATGTTGCCGTTCGTGTCGACCGATTGTGTGGCAGATTCCTCTTCGTCAGCCCACGCCGGAAAAGCGACTGCGAACAAGAGCACCAAACAACACGCAAGTGCTGCCAACAAAAGAATAGGTTGCTTCACGCCAAAGACCTGGGCAGATCCTTGTTGCCCACAGCGTGCAACAGCGCGCTCCTTCGCCGAAGTGCACAGGGTCTTCGCTCTCTTTTCGTTCTGTGTGTTGCGCCGTATCACGTGCTTCACCTATCGATCTCGTTTTGGTTTACGAACGGGTAAGAGCGAAGCAACGATCTTGACGACGAGCGCAATGAGCGTGATGAATTCAAGACGACCTGCCCACATCTCAAGGATATAGATGAGTTCGAGCGTTTTCGGCATGCCCTGCGTGGTGATGCCGAACGACAAGCCACCATTGGAAGCCATTGCCACGCTTTCCGCGATCGATGCGGTCGCGTCGTAGCCATGCGCGATACCGACGAGCGCGCCCACAACATAGGTGACCACGAAAAGCGTTGATACCGTCATGGCCGCTCGCGCGATCTCATTATTGAGCACCTGCTTGCCAATGTGGTGATAGACCACTGACACGCGGGCGGAATCCGGCGAAGTGGCTTCCTTGATCGAAGAGACGATCGACTTCACCGTAAGACCGATGCGTGAGAGCTTCATACCACCAGCAGTGCTTCCGCTCGAACCGCCAACCGCCATAAGGATCGCCAGGATCAGGATCGCACCCGAGGAGAATACAGTCAGAACCTGGTTGGTCGTCACGACCGAGAAGCCTGTCGTACTTGAAGCAGAGATGAGCATGAATACACCGCGGCGAATCATCGTAAGCAAATCGGAAAAGAGCGGCGTAGTGGAGAGGGTCGCGATGAAGATGATGCACATGAACACGAGCCAGAAGAATCCAGTTCGAATCTCGAAATCCTTGAAGAAGAGATCGGTCTTCCCACGAAGCACCGCAACGAACAACCCGAAATTGATCATGCCGAGCAGCATCAAGAGCATACAGGCGATCTCAAGGAAATAGGAATGGTAATACATGATGGACTGGCTGGTGGGCGTGAAGCCTGCGGTCATGAAGCCTGAGATGGAGATCCATAGTCCATGGAAGAATGCACGCACCGGTTCCATACCTGCAACGAAGCAGAACAGCATGAGCAAGACCGTTGCTATACCGATCACCGCCAGCGAGATCTTACTGATCAGGCGCGTGGTGGTGATGACATTGGGGACCACATGCTCGCTGCGCCCTTCCGAAGAATACAACCCCGACGTTGATGAAGAAAGAAGACCGAGCGAAAGCGCGATAACGATAAGACCCATACCACCGAGGAAGTGCATGATAAAACGCCACATGTTATCTGCGTAGGAAAGGTGCTCAAGATCCATGATCAGTGCGGCACCTGTGGTAGTGAGACCAGAAACGCTATCGAAGAGCGCATCGAGATAGCTCGCGAAGTGGCCCGACATCGCCAACGGAACCGACGCGATGAACGCGAGGAACATCCATGCGAAGCCGGTCAGCGCCATCGCTTGTTGGCGGGTAAGACGGCCAGGATCGACCTTGGCCATACGCAGCAACGAACCGATGGTAAGAGAGATGCCCGCGGCAAGGAAATAACGGGTTGCCGGTTCCCACTCCTGAAACACCAATGCGGTGATGAGCGGAATGAGCAAGGCAACTGTGAACTGCGAGGTGAGCGTCCCCAGATAATGAGCGATGATGCGAATGTCTTCGAAGGTAAATCGGGTCCACATCTTGGCGTCCGCCCTTAAGCCAGCACCGACGAAAACGCGCGCACGATAATGGTGATGAGATACAGAACAACGATGAACCCGACAACACTTGCAACAACAGCACCGATGCTGCAAATCTGTTCTTCGAGGTGTTCTTTTAGATTGACCTGTTTTCTCATGCGTTCATTCTAGTACATTTGCTGCTTTGCGCCGCTACGATGTTCGCACGTGCACACGGGAGCTTATCGAAGGGCAGCGAGGCTCATCATAGAGAAACGGAACACAAGTTCTGCTCGAGGAAAGTTGTCCTTAAAATGGGCAACGATGCGTTCATAAACCATGCGTGCGTTTTCGGCGCTCGCCCCGGGCAACAACACCAAGAACTGATTCGATCCCACTTTGGTAAACGGATCGCTCGCGCGAAGCGTCGCGGAAAGCACTTGCGCGACCCGTTTGGCGTTGATGACGCGGCGTGCTGTTTTGGTCGAAGGATTGCTGAACGAGATCGCGATGATATGCGAGTCTTCTCCGCTGCGCTCCATCTCACGCAGCCGTAAAAGAGCGATCTCGCGAAAAACAGCGTTGCTACACACGAATGCACCTTCATCATCGTTGCTTTCAAAAAGGAAGGTGCGGATACCTTGTTCATCCATGCTTTGCCCATAGAGTTCTTGAAGGGCGATCTCTCGCTGAGTCTCAAGTTCAGCGCTTGGCTGAATATCGTAGGTTTGGGAAAGATAGTTGGCGATCGTTTGATATTGCTCGAGCGCAGCGGTCGGATTGGCATCGGCAAGATAAACTTGCATGAGCAATAAGCTAAATTCTTCTGCGGCAGGATCGAATGCACAAACCTGAAGGCAAAGAGCCTGTGCTTCTTTTAATCGTCCCGCTCCTATAAGGGCAACGATGGTTGTCTTACATAAACGTTTATAGAGCGTGCGATAATAAACTGCTAGATTCGCGCACCAAGTAATATCGGTGGCATCGTCTAGAAAATCGCCCGTGTAAAGCTTACAAGTTTCAAGAGCGAGATCGATTCCTTCAGTATCTTCAGCAGAAAGAAAGTCTCCGATGCGACGCACATTGGCCTCGAAGATCTCTGTATCGAGAAGAGTCGAACGTTCGGGAGCCCAATAATAAAGGCCGTCGGTATGCTTGATCAGATCGCGCGCGTCATCGAAATTGGCTTCGCTGAAGAGCGCGCGTGCACGTGAAACATTGTTCTGCAGAGTGGATGCGGGATTGTTGCTCGTGACTTCTGGCCAGAGAAGGTCGATGAGTTCTTGCGGTGAAACACCATGATCACGATTGACGATAAGGTAAGCCACCAGAAGCCAAAGGCGATGGGCGCGCCCCGAAAGACTCGCGGTGATCTCTGCCACTGATTCGACCGAAGTGAACGTGTCGATGCGAGCAAGAGCGATTTCGGCGGTGGACGCATTGCCTGATGCTGTCGTTATATCGCGCATCGCCTTCGCCGGAATTTGTGAGATCGAGAACGAGCCGAACATTTTGATGCAAAGCACATCATTGGTCTTTCGTTTTTTAGGATGTGCAGCCATCGTGTCTCTCTTACAGCATAGGTATCAGGTGCCCATCATTTTAATACTTTCAGAAGAGCACCCTTGCTCGTTTCGATCACTTTGTTTTTGAAACTCCAAAATACTTCGCCGTCTTTCTCGGGAACGCCTTCTGTTGTTGATCGGTCCTTCGCTCTTTTGGAGCGCTCTTAGTTGTTGAATGGCGCTCGGTTCGCTCGAGGTCTTGTCTCACAGGATTTTCGAAACGAAATGCGTGACACAGTTCTTGAAAGCCGATATTTCAAAAGTGCGCGATCGTTGTGCAACAGCGTAGGGACAAGAACGATCCACATTCGATCACTGTCCCCGCGTCAATGGTTCTCCCCTTAAATCTGTTCCACGCAGATTTGCCCGTTGTATGACCTTGCAAAAAGTGAGCACGCAGCATCGAGTCTTCGTCACTGCTTTTCAAGGCGATCGAATTGTCTCCAAGGGTTTCAACAACGAAAGACCATGATGGCTAGCATCCTATTCCGAAAGTGAAGTGCTTTGATAGCAACCTCTGATTTTGGTGCTAGCTCCTTTTCCCGAAGTTATTAACAGAGTGATTTGCAAGAGAAGGAGCGGAACTCTTGCAGGATGATGATCCTTTGCTCAAGAGAGCTCCGCGTTAGCTTTTGTCCTTGAAATACTGTCTTGTGTTCACGTTCTTACCGTGTGCTGTCTGTATACGTATGCTTTGATTTAGAGCTTTTCCGTACCACATGACCTATTCTATCCTTTTCTCTCTACAGGTTCTTATTGTGTTCTCTTCCTCATGGCTCGCTGCATTGGTTTCACACGATCGCACATGGGTTTTCATCGGTGAACACGTTGTGCTACAAGTGTGTTCTGCCTGTTTAAGGGCATAGTATCCAGAACAAAGGCACTCTCTACCCTTTTGGCGCTTCCTACTTCTGTAAGCCTTTGGTTCGCACAAGATAACCGCTGCGAAAGCTTCAACGCAGGTTATGCAAGCTACGCAACAACCTCTTCGATATGTTCACAAAACGAAGAAGAGCGTGGTTCTCTGGTGTCTATAACAGCCACGATCCAGAACAGGACACAGGCGAACAACCCAACAATAAGAGATGCTCAAATGCCCGTTAACCCAAACATCAAAACATGAACTGAGCTACAGAACGTACTCCCTGAGAAAGAAGAGCCGCCTCTCAGGAGAAGCGTTCGAGCGTAGATTCGCCGCTAAAGAACATCGATTCATGGTTGCAGAAAACCATGCCCCCAAGAATCAAAAAGGCTCCCCGAAGGGAGCCTGCATCAACTGGCGGAAGGGGAGGGATTTGAACCCTCGTTACCTCGATTAGAGGCAAAACGGTTTTCGAGACCGCCGCATTCAGCCGCTCTGCCACCCTTCCAAGTTCCGCTTCTCACAACTAAATGCGTCGCGGAGTTTGTCAAAAGAAAACGCTCTCGCGAGCGCTTCTGGTAAAGACTTCGGTGCTCGATTTGGACTAACCCACTCGAGCTACCGTGTCTTAGCAACACGCCAGAAGGCGTGGGATTCACTGGCGGAGAGATGGGGATTCGAACCCCAGATACGCTTTTGGCGTATACACGATTTCCAATCGTGCTCCTTAAGCCAGACTCGGACATCTCTCCAGCTTCTCCGTGTAAAACAAGTTTTGCACGTGCGATGATAGATTATATACCAGTTTAATATTCACTCACAAGGGAAAAATAGCCATCTTGCTCAATAATCCGCAAAGGCACATTGAACAACTCCGACATACGCACACTCGTAAGAAGCTCTTCCTTTTTGCCATCATCGAAGAGCTTACCTTCTTTGATCATGACAACGCGCTCGATTTCGGGGATGATGTCCTCGGGATAATGCGTCACTAAGATGATCGACTTTCCTCGCTCAACCAGATCGCGCATCGACTTTCTTACATAGTACATGCCTTCTGGATCAAGACCAGTCGTCGGCTCATCAAAAACAAGAACTTCCGGATCATGGATGAGTGCGCGAGCCAAAAGGATGCGGCGCGCCTGGCCGGTCGAAAGCGTCTTGATATCACGCTCGGCAAGATCTGCCACGCCAAGCATTTCCAATATCTCCATCACCCGTTGTTGCGATTCAGGAGTCACGCGATACATCTGAGGAACACCGAGCGTGCCGAAAAGACCGCCAGCAACGATGTCCTTCGCAGGAAGATGAACCGTGATCTGATCCTGCATCGTCGAGGAAACAACACCGAGCACTTTCTTCGTTTCTTGAAGAGTGGTGCGATCATTCCCGCGGAAGAGCACGGGAGGGTTGTCGCGATAGAGCGGAAAATCTTCGCGCGTAATAAGGCGAATGAACGTAGACTTTCCCGCGCCATTAGGACCGAGCAAGGCGATGTTCTCACCAGAGTGCAATACAAAGGAGTCGACCTCTAAGATATTCTTTCCGTCCCGACGCACGATCGCATCAGTGAGTTGAATGAGTGGCGCTTCGTTCTTCACGTCTGTCATGCTTGCATACCTCCTGTTCTTCACGATTGCTCTCCATGATAAGCCTACTTTGCCAAAACAAAAGAGCGGAGACCATGCCTCCGCTCTTACTGTAGCTTTAGTCGGTATCGATCGACTTTGATTACTCGCTCTTGTTTCCGCCTTCGATGGCGCTCAGGTTAGAGCCTTCTTCACCGGGCTTATCAGAACCCTCCTGGTTGCCAGGATTATTATCGCCCGAATCGCCTTCGGTGTTGCTACCATCTGAATTTTCGTCAGAATTGTTGCCTTCATATTTACTCAGATCGACGTTATAGGGAACATTGGCAGGCATTTCATTAACAACAACCTCAGATTCTTCCTTGTAGTGATTAAGCCACTCTTGGAAATCTTCGGCTTTCTTTTGTGATCCGTAAATTTTACGCATGTAGTCAACGATCTCTGAAGGATAGGCAGAAAGAGAAGTCGGATTGCCTTCAATGTTGAGAACATCGGTGCAGAGGATAACATGAATACCGTAATCGCTTGCAGTAAGGGTGATTTGACCCTCTTCTATACTATCAAGAGCCTGATTGTAGGCATCAACATAATTGTTGATCGTATTCCAGCCTACATCACCGCCATTACGAGCAGAACCCGTATCGGTTGAGTATTGCTGAGCCGCTGTTGCAAAATCGATCTGGCCAGAGGTGAGCATGCCAACCACCTCTTCAGCCTTTGCAGCATCGTCCGCAGCAAACAGGATGTGAGAAGAACGCTTTGAACCATTGATCATGTCTTTATATTGGTTCATGAATTCAAGTAATCCCGCATCGTCGCTCGTGTCTACTTCTGTAATCACCTTATCTTGAAGAGCCCGAGAGGTAAGACCGATTTTGATTGAATCACGGTATTGATCTTCCGTGACACCAGACTGAGCAAGTGCATCTTGCCAAGCCTTATCGTTACTGTAATTTTTCTTCATCGCATCGACTTGTTCATCGATCTGCGATTGTTCGATCACTACTTCGTTCTCATCAGCAGCCTGACGAATAAGCTCCTGCTGCACATAATAATCGACTACCTGGCTACGTACCGACGCAGGATCTTGTGAACTTTCTTTAAGCCAGTTAGCCCAAGCTTCTTCTTCAGTAAGGTTCGAGCTCGTGCGGAAGTCTTCAATATATTTAGTAACGGTATCTTCTTCGATAGGTGTTCCGTTAACTGTTGCAGCCGTTCCGCCAGTAAAACCGTATTTCGAATTACAGCCGGCAAGCACCAAACAACAGATGACGGCAAGAATAAAAGCTGAAACCTTTAAAAACGTTGCTTTGAGCGTCATAGCGTTCCTTTACTTTATATATGGTTATGCACAGTAAAATACACTGCGCGAGTGCGCAAAACGATTGTTGCACATCTCGACTTTCTTGCGTTTGTCTGCACAAATGCTCCATTTTAAGAGCACTGTTTTCATATGCTCTTCATATATCGACACCTGGAAAGATGCCAATTTACTTATTCTTTTGCTCCTTCTTACGTTGCACCGAAGACAGCGTTCTTTTGCGCAGGCGAATATTTTGAGGAGTGATCTCAACTAATTCGTCATCTTCAATGTACTCAAGCGCTTCTTCGAGCGTGAATTCGATCGGAGGGGTAAGCTGGATCGCCTTATCAGCACCCGAAGAACGTTGATTGCCCAGCTGTTTAGCTTTTGCAACATTCACAACCATGTCGCCCTCTTTGGCAGACTCGCCGACGATCATACCCTCATAGCATTCCTCACCAGGGCCAACGAATAGGCTGCCACGCTGCTGGAGTGTATCGAGCGCATAGGCTACCGACTTTTCCGTTGCCATCGCGATCATCGAACCATTCTTGCGGCCGCCAAATTCACCGCGATATGCACCATACTCGCTGAAGTGATGGAACATCGTTGCTTCACCACGGGAAACATTGAGCAAGCGCGTGCGCAGACCCATCGTTCCACGACTGGGTATCTTGAACACAAGATGCGTCTGGTCGCCGCGCTGGAACATATCGGTCATTTCGCCGCCTGCTGTACCGAACACCTCGATGCACTTACCCGCATATTCGCTTGGAACATCGACTGTCGCTTCCTCGATGGGCTCGAGCAGATTTCCTTGGTCGTCCTTCTTGATGATCACGCGCGGGCGTCCAACCTGGAATTCAAATCCTTCACGACGCATCGTTTCCATCAGGACGGACAGATGCAAAAGCCCACGACCAGCTACTTCTACACCAGATTTATCCTCGGTTTCACGGATACGCATAGAGATGTTGCTCTCCGCCTCTTTGAACAAACGCTCCTTCAGCTGACGCGCGCCCACGATCTCACCCTCGCGGCCAACAAGCGGAGAAGTCGAGGCCTCAAACACGACCGCCATCGTAGGCTCTTCCACTTCGATCGGGTCGAGCTCGATCGGGTTTTCACGGCTGGTGACCATATCGCCGATGTCGGCATCTTCCACACCAACTACTGCGATGATATCGCCAGCGGAAACTTGCTGCTCCTCTTTCTTTCCGAGCGCGTCGAAGGTGAATACCTGTTTGATCACCGTGTTGTATCGAGCCCCATCATTCTTGATCACGAGTACCTGCTCATTTTTCGACATCGTGCCCGAAAACAAGCGCCCTACCCCGATACGACCTACGAAGCTCGAATGATCGATCGTGCAAAGCTGTAGCGCAACGGGCCCTTCCGGATCGCAGTCGGGTGCGGGAACTTCTTTCAAGATGGTGTCGAGCAGGGGGATCATGTTGTCGTTATCGTCATTCGGCTCATAACGCGCATAGCCATTCACCGCCGAAGCATAGATGATGGGGAAATCGAGCTGCTCATCGCTCGCCTCGAGTTCAACCATAAGGTCGAACACTTCGTCGACCACTTCTTCGGGGCGCGAACCGGGACGGTCGATCTTATTGATAACGAGCACGATGCGCAAGCCCAGCTCGAGTGCATGACGCAGAACAAAACGTGTTTGAGGCATAGGTCCTTCGAAAGCATCCACGATCAGAAGTGCACCATCAGCCATATTGAGCACGCGCTCGACTTCGCCGCCGAAATCGGCGTGGCCAGGCGTGTCGATGACGTTGATCTTCACATCTTTATAGGAGATCGAGATATTCTTGGACAAGATGGTGATGCCGCGTTCGCGCTCTTGATCATTCGAGTCGAGCACGCGCTCTTGAACGTCCTGGTTCTCACGAAAGACGCCTGCAGTATAGAGCAAGCGGTCGACGAGCGTGGTTTTGCCGTGGTCGACATGAGCGATGATCGCAACGTTACGGATGTTTTCCTGTCTCATAGTTTTAGGTAGCCTTCTCTTATCTCGATCGTTTGGACGATGATGTTTGGTGCTAAGTTGACCGCGCAACATAGTCTTGCCGATAGCAAGGTCTTGCACGTGATTCAGCTTCCTGCACAAGCCTTTCAATAATAGTACCGTGCTCTTTTACACATGAATGAAGGAAAGATTTGGGCTGTGAAAGGTTCGCTCAAGAAATTATTCGGCGAATTTTACGCTATGCTTTCCCTGTAATGTTTTCATGAGAAGGGGGAATCATGACGGTATACCAAGATCAATACCACATGGCCGATTTCACGTACGACGATTACGAGAAGATCGTCATCACACAGAAGGGTCCTATCTATATTTGCGCATTCAACGATGCAGGCAACTTGAATGCGATGTCCTACCAGCAAATGGCGGAATTCAATGACTTCCTTATTAAAGTACGCATGGATCCCGATTGTCGTGTGATTGTGCTGACCGGCGAAGGCTCGTCGTTCTGTGCAGGCTTCAACTTGAACGATCTCGCACTCGATCCACCTGAGGAAATGGGACGCACTCAACGCGATTTCTTCATCATGCAAACGATCTGCTCTGACCAGGTGGTGAACATGCGTGCATGTCCGCAACCGATCATCGGAGCGTTGAAAGGTCACGCGGTTGGTGGCGGCCTTTCCATATCTTGTGCTTGCGACCTGCGCGTTTTAGGTCAATCCTTCAAGATGCAGGCAGGATACTTGAATATCGGCCTTACCGGAACCGATATGTCGGGATCGTTCTATCTGCCGAAGATCATTGGGTTTGCCCGCGCGAATGAAGTACTCATGACGGCGCGGCGCATCGGTGCTGAAGAGCTCTACGACTGGGGCTTCGCAAATCGCCTGGTCGCCGATGAAGATGTGATCGACACAGCACTGGAGCTTGCGGAGATGATGGTGAAGAACACCTCTCCGTTCGGCTTGCGTCTGACCAAAGAATCGATGCAGTCCTCTGTTGATGGCAATAGCTTCGATACGCAGATCAAGATGGAAAATCGCAACCAAGTGGTGGCAACAGAAACGCAAGATGCGTACCGCGGAACGCGCAAGATGAATCCGAAACTGCGCGAAGATGTGAAAGCTCACCCAGAAAACTATACGTTCAGCAATCACTAGATCTTGTAACCACTGAACATAGACACAAAACGAAAGAGCGGTTGCGAAACGTACCCGCTCTTGTTTTAGTGAAGCAAGAAAGTATTGAACATTTTCGGTCGCACTTTCTACGTAGCGGGCTTCCCTACGTCGGGCTTTGCCCTCCTTACACAACAGTCCACTGGACTGTTGCGCCCTCACGGGGTTCGATCCGTGTAAGTTGCCCAATAAAAAACGACCACCCAAATGGATGGTCGTATTCATGATGGTGGAGCATAGGGGGATCGAACCCCTGACCTCAGGCTTGCAAAGCCCGCGCTCTCCCAGCTGAGCTAATGCCCCAAAAAAATAGCAACTTCCGTTGCATACGCGATGGATCTATTGGATCCTCGAACTTTTATAATAAACACTCCACCGGCTAACTCGGCTCACGGTGGAGTGTTTATCCACAAAAAATGGTGGGCCCAAGCAGATTTGAACTGCTGACCTCACGCTTATCAGGCGTGCGCTCTAACCAACTGAGCTATGGGCCCGAAAATCGCGCCCATTTAATATATAAAACCCCTCACTTTTTTTCAAGTTATTTTCAAAAATGGAAGATTTTACACGCGAGCGGAGTTTATTCCTTCTCTTCTTCAAAGTCTTCTGGCTCGATCGTCTTGATAAAGGTGTGGAACTGCTCGATATCATTCTCGTTCAAAATATGGTTCTTTTTGATGATGAACGGGTACGATTCCTTTTCGAGCACGTCCTCTTCGATATAGATCGGCGCATTTTGGCGGACCGCAAGGTTGATCGCATCGCTTGGACGTGCGTCAAGGTCGATAAGATCTCCATGGTGGCGTAAATAGAGCCGCACAAAGAACGTTTCATTCTTCACGCCCGTTATGAGCACATGATCAACGTAGGTATTCAAGTTCGTAAGTGCATCGAGAAATACATCATGAGTAACAGGACGCGGAAGACGAATGTTCTCGATGGCAAGCCCCATCTGCGTTGCTTCGGTAAGCCCGATCCAGATGGGAAGCACCCGACACGTATCTTGAACAGGCTCATCGCTATACGGGCGCAGCACAAGCACCGAAGGCGAAACGGCCTGCGAGATGATGAGCGTCTGTATATAGCAACGAACCATGAGGTGCTTCTTGTTCTCGTTTGCTTATTGGTCTACCTTCACCTTAGGTGTTTTTTCCTCATGAGGGGGCGCGAACCTTAAAAAGACACATCTCTGTGATTTTGTCGTAGCGCAAAAGACACAATCGCCTTGGCGCTCCATAACTTTCAGCACCAAGGCGATCGGCGAATTTTCGAAGAAGCACTTGCTATGCTTCTTCGCAAGAGTTTTTATTCATCGAGCAACGAAGTCTGATTCTCCGAAACCTCTTTCTTGCTCGATTTCTTCGATGAAGTGCCTTCGGTAACCGCCACCGCTGTCACTTTATCTTTGTCGGCAACGTTCATAATATGAACACCTTGAGTAGAGCGTCCAAGCTGCGAAACACCCTCGACTGGCGTACGGACCACAACGCCTTCCTCGGTGATGATCATGAGCTCGTCGTTCTCTTCGACGATCTTCATGGCTGCGAGCAGGCCTTTCTTTGCGGTCATCGTAATGGTGAACACACCCTGGCCGCCACGATGATGAATGGGATAATCCTCGACCGAGGTTCGCTTTCCATACCCACGCTCGGTGATCACGAACAGTTCAGAACCGGGGCGAACGATCTCCATACCCAACACTTTGGCATCAGCCTGAACATTCATGCCACGCACACCTTGCGTATCGCGACCCATCGCGCGTACTTCTTCTTCATCCCATTGAATCGCCTTACCAGCAGATGAGACCATCATGACCTTTTCGCCGGTAGCAACGCGCTGGACGGAAATGAGCTCATCGCCATCTTTCAAACTGATAGCGATCAAGCCATCACGACGGGTACGGTCGTAAAGCTTCATGGCGGTCTTCTTCACCATGCCGCCGGCAGTTGCGAACATGAGATAATCGTCTTCAGGGAAATCCTTCGTAGCGATGACTGCTGAAACCTTTTCATCCTTTTCGAACGGCAAAAGATTCACGATCGCATTACCGCGGGCATGACGTGAAGCCTCGGGAATCTCGTACACTTTCAGGCGGTAGACCTTGCCCTTGTTCGAGAAGAACAGGATGTAGTCGTGCGTTGAGGCGATGAAGAGATGCTCAACGAAGTCGCTTTCTTTCAGGTTCACGCCCTGCATGCCTTTGCCGCCACGTTTTTGCTGGCGATAGGTGGATACGGGCAAGCGCTTGATATAGCCTGCCTTCGTAACGGTAACCGCAACTTCTTCTTCGGCAATGAGGTCTTCAACGTCGAGCTCTTTCACCGCGCCCGTGATTTTCGTCTTGCGCGGGGTGGAATAGCGGCTCTTGATCTCGAGCAATTCGTCTTTGATGACTCCATGGACCATGTTCGTATCATTCAAAAGCTGCTTGTAATAGGCGATCGATTCGCGCAACTCAGCAAGCTCGTTCTCGATCTTCTCACGCTCGAGTCCGGTCAAACGGCGTAGACGCATCTCAAGGATCGCTTCGCTTTGTTTTTCTGAAAGCTTAAATGCTTCCATCAAGCGCTCTTTAGCCTCAACATCAGTTTCAGAAGAGCGGATGATGTTGATCACCTTATCGATATCGTCAAGCGCGATGACGAAACCTTCTAAGATATGGGCGCGCGCCTCGGCCTTCGCCAGATCGTAACGCGTACGACGCTCGATAACTTCTTCCTGATGAAGAATGTAATAATGCAGCATTTCCTTCAAAGAAAGCGTGCGAGGAACGCCATTCACCAAGGCGAGCATGTTACAACCAAAGCCAACCTGCAGCTGCGTATGCTTGTAGAGTTTATTTAGTACGACCTGCGGAATCGCATTTTGTTTGAGGTCGATGATGATATCGATACCACTACGGTCAGCAGCATCGTGAACAGCCGAAACCTCTGGCAGTTTCTTATCGCGCACCAGATCGGCGATCTTCTTGAGTAAGTTCGTACGATTCACCTGGTAGGGAATCTCAGAGATCACGATCGAGCTCTTGCCGTTCTTCCCCTCTTCGATGCGACATTTCGAACGAATCGTGAGGCTTCCACGACCTGTTTCATAAGCTTCCTTGATACCTTCGCGGCCCATGATGATCGCGCCCGTTGGGAAATCCGGTCCGGGAAGTACGGTCATGAGCTCTTCAGTGGTCACATCAGGATTGTCGAGCATCATGCAGGTAGCGTCGATGGTCTCACCTAAGTTATGCGGCGGGATGTTAGTCGCCATACCAACGGCGATACCAGAAGACCCATTGACCAGCAGGTTCGGGAAGCGAGCCGGCAGAACAACAGGCTCTTCGAGCGAATCATCGTAGTTCGGCTGAAAATCAACCGTCTCTTTATCAAGGTCGCGCAGTAGTTCCATCGCTGGTTTATCGAGGCGGGCTTCGGTATAACGCATAGCAGCAGCCGAATCGCCGTCGATCGAGCCGAAGTTTCCATGGCCATCGACCAGGGGAACGCGCATCGAGAACCACTGAGCCAAGCGGACCATCGTGTCGTAAACTGCAGTATCGCCATGCGGATGATACTTACCGATTACGTCACCAACGGTACGTGCTGACTTAGCATGCGGACGGCGCGGCGTGATGCCGCTTTCATTCATCGCGTAGAGGATACGACGATGAACAGGCTTCAAGCCATCGCGCACATCAGGCAGTGCACGAGAAACGATAACGCTCATCGAGTACTCAAGGAACGACGTGCGCATCTCCTTGCTCAGTTCAGCGGAAAGGATATTTGATTGGGTCTCTTCGACCTCTGTTTCGTTGTTATCAGCCACAAAAGCTCCTTAACCAGGGCATTCTTTACCAAATGAATAAAACGGATGGAATCTCGTGAATAGATGTGCTCTTAGAAGTCGAGGAAGCGAACATCGTGCGCATGTTTCTGGATGAATTCCTTACGCGGTTCAACCTGATCGCCCATCAATTCGCTCACCACACGCTCTGCTTCAGCAGCATCCTCGATGCTCACTTGCAGAAGGGTGCGAGATTTCGGTTCCATGGTGGTTTCCCATAATTGTTCAGGATCCATCTCGCCCAGACCTTTATAGCGCTGTAGCGAAATGCTATCGCGATCCTTCTCAGGGATTTCTTCAAGACGCTTCGTAAGGGCATCGTCATTGAAGATATATTCGAGCTTCTTACCGCCTTTTTTCTTAAGACCATACAGCGGCGGCTGCGCGATATAGATGTATCCACGCTGAATGAGCTCAGGCATATAACGATAGAAGAACGTGAGCAGCAAACAACGAATATGAGCGCCGTCAACGTCAGCATCGGTCATGATGATGATGCGATGATAACGTGCATTATCCGCATTGAAATCTGCGCCGATATTCGTTCCGATCGCAGTGATGAGCGAAGAGATCGTATCTGAAGAGAGGCTACGATTAAGACCAGCACGCTCGACATTCAAGATCTTGCCGCGCAAAGGCATGATAGCCTGGTACTTTCGGTCGCGCGCCATCTTCGCGGAACCACCTGCAGAATCGCCCTCGACGATGAAGATCTCAGAATCCGCTGGGCTCTTCGAAGAGCAGTCTGCGAGCTTGCCCGGAAGCGAGAAAGAATCGAGTACACCTTTGCGGCGAGTCATCTCACGTGCTTTTCGTGCAGCTTCACGAGCTTTGAATGCTTGAGATGCCTTATTGATGATGCGTTTCGCCGGAGCAGGGTTTTCTTCAAGATACTCAGCAAGTCCCTGTGTAACCGCGCCCTGGACAAGACCGCGGATCTCGGTATTACCGAGTTTACCCTTCGTCTGACCTTCAAACTGCGGGTCGCGCAATTTCACTGAGATGACCGCGGCAAGACCTTCGCGCGTGTCGTCGCCAGAAAGGTTTGCGTCCTTATCCTTCAGGATGCCTTTATTGCGGGCGTAATCATTGATCGTACGGGTCACACCCTGCTTGAAACCATCAAGATGCGTGCCGCCATCGATCGTATGAATGTTGTTTGCAAAAGAAAGCACTGAATTCGTTGAATAAGAGGTGGTCCACTGCATAGCGATCTCGACCATACCATCAGCGTTTTCCACTTCAAAATAAATGGGCTTGTTCAGCGTTTCTTTACCGGTATTGATATATTTGACAAAATCCTGCAAACCGCCGAGCGCCTGGAACACTTCTTTAGTGGGCTTACCATCTTCATTCAAGGTACGTTCATCGATGAGCGTAATCTTAAGGCCCTTGTTCAAGAAAGACATCTCACGGAAACGCGCTGCTAACGTGTTGTAATCGTAGACCGTAGTCTCTTGGAAGATCTCGGGATCAGGCCAGAACGTGACCGTAGTTCCAGTGTGTTTCGCTGAACCGATCTTGTGAAGTTTCTCTTTCGTTTTGCCGTGATCGAACGAGATCTCATATTCCGTACCATCACGACGAACTTGCACAACGACCTTAGTTGAAAGAGCATTCACTACTGAAACGCCCACGCCGTGAAGGCCGCCGGAAACCTTATATCCTTCACCACCGAATTTACCACCAGCATGCAAGATCGTAAGAACAACCTCAACTGTTGGAATTTTCTCTTTTGGATGCTTATCAACAGGGATACCGCGACCATTGTCATCAACAGTGATCGAATTATCTTCATGTATGGTCACCATAATATCGGTACAATAACCAGCGAGTGCTTCGTCGACCGCATTATCGACAACTTCATACACAAGATGATGAAGACCACGAGGGCCCGTTGAACCGATATACATACCAGGGCGTTTACGAACCGCCTCAAGTCCTTCAAGGATTTGAATGTCGGAACCATCATAGTGAGAATCTTTTGTAGCCAATCTTGCTCCTTTTTAAACAGCGTTTTATTGGTACGAAGAAGCGCACAGAACGCTCCTATGAACAGCAGCTCATTCTACCACAAAATATGGTGGTTTATGTACCTCTACTTATGATATATCCACAAGAGGTTGTAAGCGCGTATGAGCGGGTATATCGATATTTTTGAGAAAATACTTAATTTTTAAAGGGGTGTTCTTTAGTCGCTTTTAGAACACGCCGAAACGATTCGCGAATATCTTTATCTTCGATACCAGAAACACACGTCTCTATTTCTTGTTCTTCTTCTGTAGTCAGCTTGTGAGGGGTGGGTAAATTTTTTTGATATTGCGGCTTTTTGAAAGGATAATTCTCCCGATAGGCACCGCGCGATATTTTAATATCGAATCTATCCACCTTCACGTCGAATTGCTCGCGATACTTAAGAATAATCAATTCGCGCTGCGCGTTGAGCTCTGCTGCTACCAGGGAATTATCAACGTAGACAGTAAGTATCTGATGTGTTTCACGAGAAACATCCCCAGAATCAGGGATCTCTTCTTTGGTCATATAGACTGAATTGATGTGTTCGAGAATGAACTCATCAACACAAGCCGCAAACTGAGCATGCACTTGCTTGATCTTGCGATCGATGAGCGCGCGCTTCTTTTGTTCATCAGGAAGTTGGTTGAAGAAGGCGGTCATATAATTCGAAACGTGAGTCTGCGGTCTTTTCATATCACCTCTCCCCTTCTTGAGTTAGCTCGATAATCTCAGCATTTGAGAGAAATTCATCATCGAAATAGGAAAGATTCGTTGAGGTAATGAAGGTTTGAATATCCTGGGATATCACCTTGATCAGTTGAGTACGGCGCTGTTCATCAAGCTCTGACATCACATCATCGAGCAAGAGCACGGGGGTTTGATTCAAACGGTCGCGTAAAAGTGCGACTTCTGCCATCTTATAGCTTAAAACAAGCGATCGTTGTTGACCTTGGCTCGCAAAATGGCTTGCATCTTTGCCGTTGATAAGAAATACGATCTGATCTGCATGAGGACCGAATAAAGAGAGCCTTCGTTGATGTTCGCGAGAGAACTCTCGTTCGATCACGGTATCAAGCTGCTCTTTCACTTCATCTCGAGAAAGCTGAGAATCTATAATCTCTTGAAGTGAGGGGTCCTCATATTTCAACCATGAAGGGATATACGCGATCGAAACCTCTTCCTTGCCAACGCAAAGTTCCGCATAGTAGGTCTTGATGTAAGGAATGAGCTCTTGAACAAGTCGAGTGCGCAATACATAGAACTGAGAACCGATCGTAGTGAGCACTTCATTAACACTCTCGAGGAACATGTGCGTTGTATCTTCCTTGAGATACCGATTCTTCTGTTTAAGGATACGCTCGTAATCGTGACGCACATTGCTATAGTTCGCTGAGAGTTGGGAACCAAGGTTATCGATCTCAGCGCGCTTGATGCTTTGAGATCCTTTGATGAAATTCAGATCATCCGGAGAAAAGACTACTGAAGGAAGGATACCGCGCAAATTTTTGATTTGCTTTCGTTTTCCGTTCAACGAGAACGAGCGTTTTCCTTCATGAATGGTGAAATCGATATCAAGCTTACGCACCCCATCGCTGAGTACTGCTCTAATAAAGGAAGAATCTTCTCCGAAGCGAACGAGATGCTCTGTTTTAGAGCTACGAAACGAATTGAAAGCAGTTATGAGCTGAATTCCTTCGACCAGATTCGTCTTCCCGATCGCATTCGGTCCAACAAATACCGTAACATCGCCGATATCAGTAAGCTCGTAATTATCGTAATTACGAAAATTACGATAATGAATCTGTTGAATCTTCAATCCCATGAACGGAATATTACCTGTTCATACTCTTAGTGAGTGAACTACCGCAGGTAAAACGTCTTAAAAGCGTACAGGCATGATGAGATACAGGAACTGCTCTTCTCCGAGCGCTTCGATAATACCGGGTTTCATCTCGCCTAACAGATTGAAAGATATCTCATCGGTCTTGATAGAAGAGAGTCCATCGAGCATGAACGAATAATTGAAGGCAATATCGATCGACGCACCTTCGACATCACAGACAAGCGATTCTTGTGCATTTCCCACATCTTGGGAAGTTGAGATGAGCGTGATCACCCCTGCTTCAGCATCGACCGATATTTGAACAGGGGAAACTTTGTTGCTCAACAGAGAAACACGGCGAATTGCATCCATAAGTTCAGTACGAGAAAGCTTGATCTTCGTCGTGAAATCCGTTGAAAGAAGCTGCTTGTAGTTCGGGAATACCCCTTCGATACGGCGATTGATGAAGGTTGCATTGTGATAGGTAACGACAATTTGGTTGTCATTGAAGGCAAGGGTCACCGGATCCGAACTCGAGGGCAAAGCGATGATATCCTGCAAGAACGTGCCTGCCACTACCGCCTCGAATTCACGAGGAGGTACAGAATCGAGCTCAACCTCAGCTACTGCAAGACGGTAGGAATCGGTAGCGACCATCTTGAGCGTGTTCCCTGCTTGAGTGATAAGGACACCCGTAAGAACAGGATGACTCTCATCGCGCGAAACCGTCTTTGCTGTGCTCTTCACCATTGAAGCAAAGGTATCAAAGGGAAAGGAAATCTCCTGCTCTGCTTCAACCTCAGGAAACAGAGGAAAATCAAGAGGATTCAATGTCTTGAGAGAATACGTGGTGTTATTACAGAAGATCGTTGCTGTTTGATCATTGGTCGAAATACTCACTGCCATATCGGGAAGGTTCTTCACAATATCGCTGAACAGCTTTGCAGGAACGACCGTATCGCCAGCTTCCTCTACCAATGCTGGCAAAATGATTCGAATCGAAAGCTTAAGATCGGTTGTTTGGAGAACGATCTCACCATCACGTGCTTGGATCAAGATCCCTGAAAGAATCGATAGCGTTGAACGGCTCGAAGATCCTTTGACCACAGTAGCAAGAGCACGAGATAATTCAGATTGATTGACGCTTACCTTCATAGAGTGAACTCACATTCTTATCTGGTTGGCGATGTTTCACCAAATATCGAAGACAATCTGGCAGGCAAACATCGCTTGATAACGATTTCTGTTCAAGGAGCTACCATCGATCATTCAAGATCGGTAACTGAGAACGACTTGATTATAGCTTGCTCTCTCCATTCCGCACGAACGAAAATTAAGCCACGAAAAAGCCTTCTCCTATTTAATTCTTTTTTATAAATAAATCTAAGTAGTAATAGTAATAGGCATGGTTGAAATGTGCATAACGAAGCTTTCTGCTGGTGAAGCGTGAAAAAGAGGGGAGGAATATCTTGTTAAGAAAAGCTTTCGTTTTCCACAAGGAAAAACAGTCGAAAAACTTATCCTTATCTTCCTCCTAGTTTCGGACATGTTTTGACATACCGTTTCAACCGCTTATGCACTAAAAACTTTTCTAAATATGAAGAAATAGTGCTGTGAGTGGTATCTCGACTAACTCTAACAAGGACGATCTGATAACGCTGTCGCGAAAGTTCACCTAGTATTCTTTTGAGCGCAACATTCCTCGGATCGCTTCGATCTCTTCACGTAGATTCCTGTCTTCGTTCAGGCCTTTTTCAATAAGATCGAATGAATGCATGATGGTAGAATGATCGCGGTTGAACGCTTTACCAATATCCTTATAGGTAGTATTCACGAGCTCGCGAGCAAGATAGACAGCAACGTGACGCGGATGCGCGATCGATCGGCTTCGACTCTTACTTACGAGATCAGCATGTGAAACCTTATAGAAGTCTTCGACAGCAGCTTGGATCGTTTCTATCGTGAAGCGCGTACCCGTCTCATTGATGAAATGATTAGCCAGCATATCCTTCACATCTTGCGTGGTAACGCTGTTCTCACCTTTCATCTTTACGGCATACATCACGTTTGTAATAGCGCTCTTCAGTTCGCGAATATTCGTACCGGAATGTTCAACCACGTAATCCAAGATCTCGTCAGAAAGTTCGAAATTGAAGTCTTCGTCCTGTTGATATTGCTGAACGAAGTTCTTGATGATCCCGCGTTTCGTTTCATGATCGGCCGGTTGGATATCGATCGTTGCACCTGAATTGAAACGAGAAGTGTAGCGCTCATCTAAGTCGATATTCTTCGGTGCGCGATCTGCACTGAATACGAATTGCTTTCCCTGGTTGATGTTCGCATTGAAGATACGGAATAAGATCCCGAGCGTACCAGGAGAGCTTTGGAGGTTTTGGATATCATCGACAAGCAAGACATCAGCGTTTTTGAGGAAATTGTCAAAGTTCTTGAAAGAAGACTTGTCGACAGATTTCTCACGTGCAGCTTCGGTATAACGTTCTGCTAATTCGTTCGAGTCGATATAGAGTACGTTCAAATTAGGATATTGCTCATCAATGTAATTTTTGATCGCGCACATCAGGTGAGTCTTACCCACCCCGCTTCGTCCATAGATGAACAATGGATTGAGGTTCGATGTTCCCGGTCGTTCAGCAACTTCAGTTGCCATTGCATAAGCAAGGCGATTCGAATCTCCGATAACGAACGAATCGAACGTCAATAATCGAGTTGATGGATCGCTTGAGGATGATCGTTGATCCGCGTTCGTTTGATCAGGCGAAACAGGAGGTATCTGAGGAACTGATGACGAAGGAATATCTATCGATGCTGGAGCATTATCAATCGAAACCGAAGAATTCAGCGAAGAGGAGTTCTCAATCGTAGTGGCTGGAGTGCTCGTCTGATGCGAAGGTAAGGTTTGAGTGCTTGGCTGTGAACTTACTCCTGACAGAGATGGCTCGTTCGATGCCTGCTGTTGGGGAGAAGGATTCGTCGTTTGTTGTGTGCTGTTCGCACCTACTCCTTCTGCTTCTTCAGCAGTGGTATCAACCTCGATCTGAACGAAGAATTCAACATGATAGATATCTTCGAGCGCACGCTGGATATCTTTCATATAGTGTCGTTCTACCCATTCTTTCACGAATGCCGTGCACGAAGTGAGCATGATAAAACCAGGACTAACTGCCTGGATTTGAATACGAGAGAAAAAAGCGTCGAGCTGAGAAGGATTAACACCTGGATAGCTCTTGATAGTTGAGATGAGCTTATCCCAAACTTCTTGGATATCCATGTCCTTCCTTTCTTTTCCACATGTCTAAGATGGGGTTTTATCTTAGCAAGTAATTGTGGAAAAGTAAGAGAAGATCGGAATTTAGAGCGAAAGCGTGATTTGCCTTCCCTCGTTCGTAAGTTGTCTTTTTTTGCCGATTTTTTCTAAAATGCCTGCTCCTTCAAGCTTTTTGAAGGATGCATGAATACTTGCATTCGGCATACCTGTTTCATTGTGGATATCGGTAACGCCAAGTTGATTATGCGGCATAAGGGCAAGTAATACCTTTTTATCATTGTCGGTCAATGAAGGAAGTTCGGTTGTTTGGGGCTGTTTTGAATTATCCAGATCACGCAAAAGAGAGATGGTTACCACAGAGCCTTGCCCGATGTTGTCTTCGATCTTTATGGTGCCATGAGAAAAGCTCAGCACTTCTTTCACTAACGGAAGCCCAGATCCAACACCACGAATATACTTCTTCATCGGTTCGCTTGCTGAAGTGAATCCTGGTTCTTGAGCACGGTCTTTATCTTGGATTCCTGGACCTTGATCAGCAAAGCGGATGGTGTTGCCCTTATCGAAAACAGAAACGACCGGTTCACTGAAATTAGCATGGATGAAGTTTTCTGTGACTTCACGAATGACCGTATAAGGGATCATGCCGCCTCGTTGTTGTGCTTCTCTGTAGGTAGTTGAAGCTATATTCTCAATGAATTGATGTGTTGGGCCACCTGGGATCTGAATGATCTGAGGCGTGCTCGTGAGCGTGTCATAGATAGCCACGCAGGCGATCGTGTCGATATAGTCGTAATTGAAGTTGGATGGATCAGACTGAGGAACTGCAGCACGTTCTGGAGCTACTGAAGATGTTGACCTGTTGAACGGACCATAAGGATCGATCCCTCCGTTCGTACTGATGGGTCTATCTTGAGATTCATCCATGGTAATGGCTGCTCCTTGAGCCTTTCCAAAATTTTCACGAGTTTTCACATAATAATACGTGTTTTAGGGAATATATAGGGCACTTTAGGTAAATATCGATAAGATTCAAGTTAGTTTTCATTCTATTGCTGATTTTCACTACCTTTTCATCTTGTATTTTCAGCTTTTTCAACAATTTATTAAGAAAATGTGTAAAAACATGAAAAACGAATTGAAACATAATGATAGGAGGAAGAGATTTTGATAGACAATATGGAAAACTCTGGCTCTCCAGTGATGTTTCATGAGAAATAAAAGCAAAGATAGAGCGTGGAAAAGCAGTAGATCAGATGGTGAAGATCACTGATTAAAAAGTTTTTCCTTGCTCTTTGTCGATTGTTGTGATTTATACAAAATACCAGTTCAAAAGCCTATTATTGAAACTCATCTCAAAAGATTCTTGTAAAAGTTTTCTCAAAATTTCGGTGAAAAGTGCTTGACAAAATGAAACAAGAGAAGAAATCAACATTGATTTATATATCAAACAAATACTTTTCAACATTATCAACATTTATACAAAATGGTATTGTTGAAAACTTTCTTTTTTGCTTCCTTTATGATGGTCTCATATGTTACGGCATAGGTATGACCTTCGACGGGATAAGGTGATCGATATGAAGATATCTCTTCCAACAGAAAATGGTTTTCTTCCTGATAAGTATGGAAAATACGCTCCAGCTGCTGATCGTAAGTACGATCATGCGGTCTGTTCATTCCCTATTACGATCGAAGAGGTGCCTGAGGGGACTCAAACGCTCGCGCTTACATTCATTGACTACGATTCAACTCCTGTTTGCGGGTTCACATGGATCCATTGGCTCATGTGTGAGATAGATCCGAACATCGGAGTCATCCCAGAAGATGCGAGCCAGAATCCTCAGCCTGAATGGAGACAAGGTTTCAACAGCTGTTTTAGTAATATGGAAGAGATAGATAACGATCTTACGGTTGCGCAAGCGTATATTGGTCCACGTCCACCCGATGCTGATCATACCTATACCTTGCGTGTTTATGCGCTTGATAACCATCTCGATCTTGCTGAGGGGTATTTCTATAATCAACTTCATTGGGCGATGAAGGGGCATATCATCGAAACCGCTGAGTATGATGTTATCAGCCGTTCATAGAGGTTATAGATTGACTTTCAGATTAAGTATTTCTACAATTTTTAGGCTACACGTAATCTGAAAGGACAGGTAATGAAGCGTACCTATCAACCCAATAAACACAAGCGTGCAAAAACGCATGGTTTCCGTGCTCGTATGTCTACCAAAGGCGGTCGTGCGGTTCTTTCCGCTCGTCGCGCTAAGGGTCGTAAGCGTCTGTGTGTCTAACCAGCGGCTTTTACCGAACTTGTGCGTAATACGATAAAATCCTCTACTGAAATTTCCTCTATCTTTACGCACGGAAAGCGCTATAACACCTCAGGTATGACGCTGATCGTGCTTGATGCTCAACACGGCCCTTCTGGTCGTGTTGCTTTTATAGCGGGGAAAAAGAACGGTAATGCAGTTTGGCGTAATGCCGCAAAACGGCGGATGAGGGCACTCTGTGCTGATTTCGGCGGATCGATCTCAGGTTTAGATATCGTCTTTCTTGCAAAACGTAGGATCTTACAGCTTCCCTACCAGAAGTTGCAAAACGAAGGCATGAAGATCATGAGATCACTCCGTAAAGAAGAGGCTCAAAGAAACGAACAAGAGGCTTGATCGAAAAGGCTTGTTCTTACGAGGTAGGGTGCGATGCGGAAGTTGTGGACAATTCTTAAGTCGATTCCTTGTACCATTGCAGTACTTTGCGTGAAGTTCTATCGTCTAGCCCTTTCACCGATACTACCTCCGTCATGTCGCTTTGTACCAACCTGCTCGGAATATAGTATTACTGCACTCAAACGCTTTGGTTTTATAAAAGGTTCTTATCTCAGCATAAGAAGAATAGTAAGATGTCACCCAGGCGGCGATTACGGATACGATCCGGTGCCCGAAACTTTCTCACTGAAACTGGGAGATAGAAACTGAGAGGACACACATAATGTGGGACGCGTTTAAGGACGCAATATTCATATGTATTGAGTTCTTCTATAACTTTGTGCATGACTGGGGTCTTGCCATCGTTATCGTTACTCTTATCTTCCGCTTGATCTTGTTCCCGCTTATGCAGAAACAGATCAAATCAACGTTCCAAATGCAGAAATTCAGCCCGCTTATGCAGGAGATTCAGACAAAGTACGCTGATGATAAGCAGCGTCAATCTGCGGAAATGCAGAAACTTTATGCTGAATCAGGCTTTAATCCGCTTGCTGGCTGTTTGCCGATGATCCTACAGATGCCGATCTTTATCGCGTTGTTCCAAGTACTGTACGATATGAACACGCGTACTGGTGGTTCTGAGTATACGTTCTACAACATCCTGCCAAACCTCGTTGCTTCACCAGCAAACGCATGGTCGGTTGGTATTGGTCCGTTCATTCCTTATGGAATCTTGCTTATTGTCTTTGCAGGTGCGACCTTCCTTCCTACTTTGCTTCAGCAAAAAGGAACGAATAACCCGCAGAAGAATCAGCAGATCTTCATGATGGTCATCATGACGCTCATGATGCTCTGGATCGGTTGGGGCTCTCCTGCAGGCGTGTTGTTATTCTGGGCTACTTCTTCAGTTTTTGCGGTCGCGCAGCAGCAGATCACGCTCAGTATTCTTCGCCGCAAGGATCGAGAGCGTGAGGCGCTTGAAGCCGAGGTCAAGCCAGTTAAGGTGGATGTTACGCGTAAGGCTAAGAAACCTCGTCCGACTAAAAAAGCAAAATAACTGATTGAACATGGACGTTAGGAAACTATCGTCCATGTTTCTTTTATAGGCTCCTCCCATCTTGGGAGATTTGAATATTAAGGAGAATCATGACTGACGAAATTCTAGAAGGTGAAGAGCTTCAATCACTCGAGCAGGATGAGCAAGCTCTTGCTGAACAAGCAGAAGAACAGACTATCGATCAGATGGAGGATGAAGACGCTCCTAAGCAAGTTCTTACCGATGAAGAACTTGATCTTGTTGCTGACACCGCCATTGCCGCTCTCAAAGACATCTTGAAGTACTTTAACGTCGGTCAGGTTACGATCGATGAATATGAAGGTGATGAGGGCGAGCTGATCCTTGATATCACTGGTGATGATCTTGCGGTGCTCATTGGCCGTCATGGTCGCACGCTCGATTCACTGCAATTCCTCATTTCTGTTATCACTTCACGTAAGATAGGATTCCGTTATCCTGTCGTGATCGATGTTGAGGGGTATAAGGCTCGCCAGCGTCAAAAACTTGAATCTATCGCAGAGAATGCTGCCCGTCGCGCTGTTTCTCAGGATAAGAAGATTGCACTTCGCCCCATGACACCGTATGAGCGTCGTATCATCCATATCACGTTGCGTGATAACCCTGAGGTTGAGACGCACTCAGAAGGCGAAGGTCACGGGCGCCGCGTAGTTGTTACCCCTGTTTAGTGTTTCACGTGAAACAGTAAGGAATATCATGGGTCATCAACCCGAACTTCAGATCGAGCAGCGGAAGTTGCTCGATCTTCATTTAGAGCTTGTTTTAAAAGAGAATGAGCGCTCGAACCTTACCCGTATTGTTGACTGGCAGCAAGGACAGTTACTCCACATTGAAGACTCTTTGGTAGGGCTGCAAGAGTTCGAAGACGCTCCTTCAGGCCGCGCTGCCGATCTTGGTTCAGGAGGAGGCTTTCCTGGAATCCCTCTAGCAATCGTATCAGGACGACCGATCATGCTGGTTGATTCAGTTACGAAGAAGACCATTGCTCTTGATCGCATGATCGAAGAGTTAGGTCTGGAAGGTCAAGTTTCAACCTATACCGGACGTTCAGAAGAGCTTGCTCTTGAAATGCCTGAATCATTTGCAGTTATTACTGCCCGCGCACTCTCTTCTCTTCCTTCTTTGCTTGAACTTGCAGTTCCGCTGCTTTCTTTAGGCGGGCAACTTATCTGTTATAAAGCGGCTGTTGAAGCTGAAGAATTAGAACAAGCAGCCGGGCTTGAAGAGAAGCTGGGCATGAAACTTGTTTCGATGCGGACGACACAGCTTTCAGATAATGGAACGAATCTCACTATTTTAGTGTATGAAAAGGTTGGAGAACCTATGGTCTCATTACCGCGTCGTCCAGGCATGGCACAAAAAAGGCCCTATAAGGCATAACCACGCAACATTTCCTCGATATGCTGTTTCACGTGAAACAGTTTATCGGTATAATCTCAGTGATATTTCATGAAAGGAGTGTTCGTGGGATTACTTGACAGTCTTAAACGCAATACAAAACCAGCACCGACTTCGCCTTACGAACCGAAAGCATCTCAACCAGCCGATCCTGGCTACCAAAACTTCGAAGAGATCAACGAAACTGCTCAAGTTATTGAGCGTGATGTAGCTGTTTCAACTTCGCCGTATGAAGAGCCAGCTATGCCAGCAGGCCAAGGCAGTGTTGCAGTCGAAGAGATCGACGAAGAGTTCGATGAAGGTCCTTCATATGTACCGTTCAGGGAAAAAGGTCCAGTTTCGCATATTATCGGACAAACGAAGATCCTGGCTATCATCAATCAAAAAGGTGGCGTAGGTAAGTCTACGACTGCGGTGAACCTCGCTGCTGCGCTTGGCGCTGCAGGCAAGGAAGTATTGCTCGTTGATCTTGATCCTCAGGGAAATGCGACAAGTGGCTATGGTATCGATAAACGCGATATCGGTCAGTGCGTTTATAATGTGCTTCTTGGTGAAACACCCGTTGAGGACGTCATCCTTGCAAACGTGGGTAAAGGAGTAGATGTCCTTCCTTCAACGATCAGCCTTGCTGGAGCTGAAGTTGAATTGGTTAACGAAATGGCGCGCGAGAATCGTCTCAAGAACGCTCTTGGTAGTTTGCGCGGTCGTTATGACTATATCCTTATTGACTGCCCACCTTCGCTTGGCTTACTCACGATCAATGCTTTAGTCGCAGCCGACAAACTTCTTATTCCCATTCAGTGTGAATTCTACGCACTTGAAGGTGTGACAAAACTTCTTGATTCGATGAAACGTGTCAAAAGTGTTCTTAATCCAAGCTTGGATATCTATGGCATCGTTCTTACGATGTATGATTCGCGCACGAATCTTTCTAAACAGGTTGTGGATGAAGTGCGCTCCTTCTTCGGTGATACCGTTTTCAAAACGCTCATCCCACGCACGGTCAAACTTTCAGAGGCTCCTAGTTATGGTCAGCCCATTATCGAATATGCTCCTGAGAACAAGGGCACTGAAGCTTATAACGAACTTGCCCAAGAGGTGATACAACGTGGCTAAACAGAAAAGTGGTTTAGGAAAAGGTCTTGGTGCACTTTTCAATGACGCATCATCTTATGCTTCGAACGAGAATAGATCCACAGAAGCTGAAGAATCTAAGCAAAAGGTAGCGAAGCAAGCTGTTTCTACTGAAAAGGAAGTAACTCCATCAGTAACAGAGCCGTCTGCTCCAGAAATGCAAACTGAAGAGACTGCAACAAAACCATCCGCAGATATCTATATCTCTGAAGACGCGATCGAGCATGCTAAGGTCGTTGAGCGTGCAGCTCGTCCTGTGGCAAATTCTTCTGCTGTGAAAAAAGCCCCATCTTCCAAGCGTGCAACTCCTGTTGCTGCTCGCCCGAAGGGTGATAAAAATCAGCCTTCAGAGAGCCCGTCTAAGGCTCAAAGCTTACCGAAGACGGGTGCAAGTTCGTCTAAAGCGAACAATCCGCTTAAATCGGCTCCTGTGGCTCCTGCCGCGAAATCTGTGAAAAACGATGAAAAAGGCATGGTGGGCGAGGTCTTGCTCGCGCAAGTTCATCCCAATCCCAACCAGCCGCGTACGAATTTCAAACCAGAAGAGATCGAAGAGCTTGCAAACTCGATCAAGCGCCATGGTTTGCTCCAGCCCATTCTTGTTCGCAAGACAGGCGATGGTTATGAGATCATCGCGGGCGAGCGTCGCTGGCAAGCATGCCGGAGTCTTGGTATGGAAACGATCCCCGTTCGCTTCTGGCTCGCTGATGACACGGAAGCATTCGAGGCTGCGCTCGTTGAGAACATCCAGCGCTCCGATTTGAATCCTATCGAAGAAGCGTATGGCTACAAACGTCTTATGGAGCGCAAAGGTATGACCCAGTCTGAGGTGGCTCAGACCGTTTCTAAGGGCCGATCGACCATCGCCAACGCCTTGCGCCTTCTCGACCTTCCTGAGGAGGCTCAGCAGCTTCTCTTCGAAGAGAAGATCACCGCAGGACACGCACGCGCTATCCTTTCAGTGCCTACGCTCGAGGGTAAGAAGTCACTCACGAACAAGCTCATGGAAGAGAAGCTGAGCGTTCGTGAGACCGAAGCGATCGCTCGTTTGCTCGCTGGTCGCGAAAAAGCGGCAAGCACTCCTTCTTCACGCGTTCCTACTCCACAGAGCTTCAAGAAAGCTGCGCGAAGCATGTCGAAGATCCTGGAACTTCCTGTTCGTGTCAAAACTGTTCAGGGAAAGAACAAGATAGAGATTCAATTCAAGGACGAAGACGAGCTACAGCGCGTCGTTGCCGTGCTCAGCGAACACAAGAATTAAGCATCGCGAAACACAGATAAACGAAAAAGGGAGGTCTTACCTCCCTTTTCTGTTCCAAAACCTTTTCTCAGACCTAATTAGATCGGGCAAGCTTGTTCTTGAGCTGCCCACATGCTCCATCGATGTCGCCTCCCCGTGAATTACGCACCGTTGTCTCTATTCCTGCGGATGAAAGGGTCTTCTGCCAGTGTTCGATCACGTTTTGGGCGCTTGGCTTAAGACGTGAATGATCGACCGCGTTGAGCGGGATCAAGTTCACATGACACATAAGATCACGGGTGAAGGCAATGAGCGCTTCAAGCGCAGTTTCCGTGTCGTTCACCCCATCGATCATGAGATATTCCAGGCTCACGCGACGTCCGGAGGCTGCTTGATACGCGCAGAGCGCAGTTTTAAGCTCAGGAAGGGGCTGTGCACTGCAACGCGGCATGAGCATATCGCGTACGACTTGTTCAGCAGAATGAAGCGAAACGGCGAGAGTATATTGGTGAGGATCGTTTCCCAATTGCTCGATCCCCGATATAACGCCACAAGTTGAGATCGTTATATGACGCGCCCCAATGCCAAATCCTTTCTTGCTGTTCAGAAAGTCGAGCGCCTGAAGGGTAGCATCGTAATTCAGGAAGGGTTCGCCTTGTCCCATGGACACCACATGGGAAACACGCAAGCCGAAATCTTCTTGGATGAAGGCTACTTGATCGATCATTTCCCCTGATGAGAGGTTCCGCGTGAACCCTTCGCTACCGGTAGCGCAGAACAGACACTGCATAGAACAGCCTGCTTGCGTTGAGAAGCAAACAGTAAGCGATCTGGGTTCTCCTGAAGCATTGGTTTGCATCGAAGGGATACCAACAGCTTCTACGCGAGCTCCGTCAGCCAGTTCAAAGCAGTACTTTCGCGTGCCATCTGAAGAAACCTGGCGATCGATCAGGCGAGCAGGCACGAGAGGATAGTCTTCAGCAAGCGTTGCTCGAAAGGCTTTTGGCAAGTTCGACATCTCATCATAGTTGTTTGCTTGTTTGACGAACAGCCAGGAAATGAGCTGGTCAGCGCGGTAACGTGGCTGGCCAAGTTCGTTGCAGAGGTTGTAGATCTGGTCGAACGAGAGCGTTTTGATAGGGGTAGACATGCTGCTCCTTGTTCAGGTGATGCACGTAGTTTTGTGGGATTTGCTTCCCTCGGTAAGGCAATTATACCGCCTCGACAGTAGGGAACGTGAGGTTTGTTATACTCACAACAAGCCTCATGAGGGGGCATCCTACCTAAGCGAAAGCAGGTTCCATGAATACCACGATAATTCCCCAGGAAACTTCAGTAGCGCTTATTTCTGGAGGTAAGAGCGGCGAACGTGAAATCTCGCTGGTTTCTGGTAGCGCCGTCTATGATACGCTCTCAGATGCAGGGTTCTCGGTCACGCAGATCGATCCTGCAAAGAAAGAAGACCTGGTCACGCTTGTTTCAGAGGACTTCGACGTGGCATTTTTGGCACTTCATGGAAAACTTGGTGAAGACGGTACGATCCAAGGGATGCTCGAGATTCTTGGTATCCCCTACACGGGTCCTGGTGTTTGGTCGAGCGCAACTGCGATCGATAAGCCCAAAACGAAGATCATCTATGAGCAGGTAGGAGTGCCTACCCCTCGAGCGGTTCTGCTCCATTTTCCCGACCAGATGACGGCAGAAGACATCGAGCGAGAGTTCGGCAGCTCTTGCGTTATCAAAGCGGCAACCGAAGGGAGTGCGCTTGGTGTATACCTCTGCAATGGTCGTGAAGAGATCGAATCGGCTCTTAAGAACGTCTTTGAGATCGATGACCAGGCGCTGGTCGAAACGATGATCCAAGGAGATGAATACACGGTTGGCGTGCTCGGAACAGAGGACCCACAGGTTCTTCCCGTCATTCAGATCATCCCGATCAATGAATTCTACGATTTCGAGTCAAAGTACGCCGAAGGCGGCTCGAAGCACATCTGTCCGGCTCCATTGAGCGAAGAACTTACCAAGAAAGCTCAGAACATCGCTCTTCTCGCACATAAAGGCCTGGAATGTAGCGGAGTTTCACGTACTGACCTGCTGCTCGATAGCGAAGGCAATTTCTACGCACTTGAGACCAATACGATCCCTGGCATGACGCCAACTTCGCTTTTGCCTGATGCGGCGCGTGTTGCCGGCATGGATTTCACTCAGCTGTGCATCGCGCTCATCGAAGACGCGATCACGTACGCGCGCTAGAACATGCCGCAAGATTTCATCGCGAAGATCACAGCTACCACGAAGATGATCACGATCGCCCAGCTTATGATCGTGCACCCCACGCGGGTCTTCCTTGCCTGATTCACCAGCTTATCGGTGGTGGTACGCTCGGTCTTGATGAAGGCTGAACCTTTTTTCAGCTTAGGGAGCGGGACGCGCCCGGTAGGTACCCAAGCACCCTTGCTTTCGAGCACGCGTGAGATGCCGCTATTCCCCAGGTCAAGCGCAGGACGAATGCCTTTTCCCAGTTCGTTGCCGATCGTTTTCACATAGGTAGAGAACGCATCTTCATGCACAGGATCATAGGAGATGATGGCTACCTGGCCCCAATATTCACCAGGTTTGGGTTCTTCCTTGAAGGCAACACAAGCAAGGAGCGCGACCGTTTTCCAGCCTTTTGCGTTGCAGAGGTCGACCTGCTTTGCCGTCTTCTCATTCAAAACGCCCATGCGAAAGCCAAAAGGGTTCACGATCCATGCTTGGCGCTTATTGCCGCTGTAGTCCATTTCGATGGTAAACGGATCGCCTACGATGTTATCGGAGTTCATAAATGCAGGTGCAGCCTTACGATCGGGGCACGTGAAGTCGGCATAGCTTCCGTAGTATCCGGTATCTGACATGTTTTCTCCTAGGAGTCGTCTGATAGTGAGCGCGTATTCGTTGGTTAAATGATAGTCTTAGCGCTATGGAAAAACAAAATGTGACTGCAGAGTCATCGCTTAAAACATATATTCTCGAAAACACTCCTGCACGCATCCGTGAGCGTTATGCGCATCTGAAAGAATATGCCCAAACGCATACCTTCGGCACGCTTGATGCAGATGTGGTGGTGCTCGATACGGAAACCACGGGCTTTTCCTTCAACCATGACGAGCTCATCCAGATCGCGGCTGCCCGCATGCGCAATGGAGAGATTGTCGAATGGTACGTTACCTTCGTAAATCCAGGTAAAGAAATACCTGATGAAGTGGCTCATCTCACGAATATTCATGAAGAGGATGTTGCCGATGCGCCCGATCCAGATACCGCACTCGCTGGGCTTGTCGATTTCGTGGGGGACTCGCTCGTTGTTGCGCACAACGTCGGGTTCGACCGCACGTTCGTCACGAAACGGGCAGCAGGGGCCACGCTGAAGAACAACATCTGGATCGACTCGCTCGATCTTGCGCGCATCGCACTACCGCGCCTCAATTCTCATCGCTTGCTCGATCTCGTGCGCGCTTTCGGTGGTGCAGACTCCACTCATCGTGCCGATGACGATGTTGCGGCAACATGCTTGGTCTATCGCGTCTTGCTTGCGGCGGTTGCGAATATGCCGGCGCCGCTTGTAGCGCACATTGCAGATATGGCTGATGTGGAACGTTGGAACTCGGTGTATGTGTTCAAGGAAATTGCCAGCTCAGAGGCAGCACCGTATTCGCTCTTCAAGTCGCGCAAGGCTCAGGTTGCCGAGGTGCAAGCCGATCTGTTCGGCGCGGCAGACCTTCGCGCTGATCAAGAAGCTGAGCTCGATCGTGCAGAAGCGCCGGTCTTTGCAGCGGGGATCGCTTCAGCGCAAAACGCGCAACAAGCAGAATGTTTCACGGGAAACATTTCTGGTGCACAACAACGCAGTAACAACGAAATGCCTGGTCATCGTGGAGATGCTGCGAAACTTAACACGCCGCATCCTTCAGAGAATGAAGAAGAACCTCGTCCTTTCGTTCTTGTTCCAGACAAGGAGATCGCGCAAGCGTTCGACCCGAACGGCATCATTGGCAAGCTGTATGAAGACTACGAGCCACGCGAGCCGCAGAAACTCATGGCGCTCTCTATCCAGCAGGCTCTCCGCAAGGGAGAGAATGCCGCGATCGAAGCAGGTACCGGAGTAGGGAAATCCATGGCATATCTTTTGCCGCTTGCCCTGCTTGCGAAAGCGAACAACGTGCCCACGGGCGTTGCGACGAAAACGAACACCCTGCTCGATCAGCTGGTGAACAAAGAGCTGCCCTTGTTGCAACAGGCACTTGGCATATCGTACGCGTCGCTCAAAGGATTCACGCATTACCCCTGTTTGCGCAAGATCGAGCGCATCGATGCTCAAGGGCCACAGCAATACCTGGTGAACAACCAAATGGTCGACCAAGCACCAGCACTTGCAACGCTCCTTTCCTTCATCGAACAGACTGATTATGACGATATCGACGGTCTCAAGCTCAACTTCAAAGCCTTGCCGCGCTATCGCATCACTTCTACCAGTACGGAGTGTTTGCGCAGGAAATGCCCCTTCTTCGGGAAATCGTGCTTTGTTCACGGAGCTCGTGCCCGCGCAGAGCATTGCGATATCGTGGTAACGAATCATAGCCTTCTGTTTTGGGACGCACGTTTCGAGCATGGCCTGCTCCCGCCGATCCGCTATTGGGTCGTGGATGAGGCTCACAATGCCGAAGATGAGGCACGCCGCGCATTTTCGACCAGCCTTTCGTCCGAGACGGTAAAGCGCTTGATCCGTACGCTGACCTCGGATTCTTCTCGTTATAATCCGCTCATTCGTGCGGAACGGGAACAGGTGGTCGAAGAAGCGAAGACGCTCCTTTCAACCATGCTCTCCAAGACGCGCAATGCGGGTGTGGCATTTGCTATCGCTGCTGAAGAATACTGCTTGAGCGTGAAGGACCTGCTGTATTTCGACACGGCGAACAAACGCCAGCGCTATGAATACCTCGATCTGTGGCTCAACGAAGAGATCCGCCAAAGCTCGGTGTTCCAGGGCGTGCGATCATGTGCGCAAGCTATGCAGAATACGCTTGAGAAGCTCATTGCTGCGATCCGTGATGTGGTGGCATATTTCGAAGAGCTCGATCATTCTTCGAGTGCTCAGCGCGAGATCGCGCTTCTCGCACTTGAACTGCGTGAACTGTATGAGTCGCTCGATGTCATCTTTTTCACCAATAAAGAGAACCAGGTGTATTCGGTTCGCTTGAATCGTGCAAAAGATCAGATGAAAGATGCCTTTATGGCACAGCCTCTCAACGTAGGGCAAAATCTCAACGAAGCGTTTTACTCTGAAACCGATACGGTCGTCTATACGTCTGCCACGCTTTCGGTGGACAATTCATTCGAGTCGTTCGTCCAGGCTATGGGCTTGAATGAGGGCGAGGCTTCTCGGGCTGAGACGCTTCAGATCGAATCGACCTATGATTTCGATATCAATATGCGCGTCTATTTACCCTCAGACATGCCAGAACCCCAAGACCCCGCGTATCTTTCTACGCTTTCCGAGTTCCTTACGCGCTTGCATCTTGCTCAGGGAGGCTCGATGCTCACGCTCTTCACAAATCGAAAAGAGATGGAAGAATGCTTTGACTTGGCGAATCCGCAGATCAAAGCCGCAGGATTGCGCTTGGTGTGTCAGAAATGGGGAGTATCCGTCAAAGGCTTGCGCGATGATTTCCTGAAAGACGAGCATCTAAGTCTCTTTGCCTTGAAGAGTTTCTGGGAAGGCTTTGATGCTCCTGGCGCCACTCTTAAAGGGGTGGTGATACCGAAACTTCCCTTTGGGCTTCCTACGGACCCGCTCTCTTGTGAGCGCGAACTCCACGATTCTCGTGCTTGGGCGCATTTCTCTTTGCCACAGGCGGTGATCGCGATCAAGCAGGCGGTAGGGCGCCTCATTCGCACTTCAAGCGATAAAGGAATCGTGGTGCTAGCCGATAAACGCCTGGTCACAAAGCATTATGGGAAGAAATTCCTCAATTCGCTCCCAACGAAAAACATTGTTTCGCTCACGATGGACGAGATCATTGAAGAAATCGAAGCATAAGAATACCGATCAAGACTACCTTCATGTTGTTGAGTTCTCGCAAGGTAAGCCTAACGAGATCTCATTCAATGTGCTCGGTAAGAAGTCTTCTGCTTCTGCTGGCCCCGAAAAGAAGGGCTTCTGGGCACGTCTTCGTCGTAAGAACAAAGGAAGCTACGAGGGCTTTGGTGCTTCTATGGCGCTTGGGAGTGGAGAAAACCCTGCGCTCAAAGATGCGCTTTCTCGCGACACTTCGTCTGAATCAGGCGTTTCACGTGAGACAACAACAAATGCTCCATCAGGAAAAGCCCGAGGGAAACATGCGCAACCTGCACAAAAGCGCTTTGGCAGGCAAACCGAAGAGGCACCCTTCCTTCCTAATGCTTCAGGGTTTAGTGCAGAAGCCTATGCGGAGATCAGTCGTCGTCAAAAACAACGTTCGCGCAGCCGCCTCATCAGCATACTGCTGGTGGTTTTAGTTATTGCGGTGCTTGCGACGTTCGCTGGGATGTGGCTCTACCAGGAATACGAAAAGAACCGCACGAATCGCGAACTTATCGAGCAGGCATGCGACTACATCGAAGAAAGCGATCAAACGCTCGTTGCTATCGACGAATTCTTCGCGCAGCCATTTGCGGACGACACGATCTCTCGTGCAGAACAGCTGCAAAGCCAGATTCCTCATGCGCTCGAGTTACTTGAAAATGCAAAAAAATATGCCGTTCGTGCAGATGAGGCCATAGAGGGTTCTACAACCGACAAGGAAGCGGCGCAAAGTGCCTACAACACGATTGTTTCACGTGAAACAATGCTTGATGTTGCGAGCAAGAAGCTTGCAGTGGATATTGATGCCAAGAAAGCCATGGACGATCTTGCTCTTGTTGAAAAGAGCATCGACGATGCTCAATATCTCTTGGCTCAGGCTGCTACTACTGTTCAACAAACATCCCCTGAGACAGTTGCGCAGTCAACCGAATGGCTTACTGAAGCACAGACGACACTTCGAAATGCCCAGACAGCGCTGAATGAGGCTGCAGAGCTCTTCCCTCAGGGAGATTTCTCTCTCTATGGCGATTACTTAGCGAAGCGTCTCGAAGAGATCAACTTCGGGCTCCTTTCGAACGAAGCAATTCTGATCCAAGATCGCAAAACAGCTGAAAAGAACAATGATCTTTACAATAAAGCCGATAGTGCTTCGGTCGAGCTGGCGCAAAAGTTCCCCGAAACGTTCGCTCAGCCTCTCGTTGATGCCTATGCTCAGGCAAGCGCGGATCTCGATAATCAATTAACGCAGCTTCGTAATGATGTTGGAAGATACGACTCTTTCCTGCGCGAATATTTAGGTAATGAGACGCAAGAGTCGTAGCACAAAAGAAACGCCCCAGTCGTTTGCGCACCCTGTTCTGAAGCGCAATCGCGCACAAAAAGGGGAAAAGAAACGACTTTCTTGAAAGGTTATGCCAGTTCAAGCCGCCGTACGTAGCAAGTACAAAAACCGCCCAGATTACAAATTAAACAGATTCAAGTTCGATGGTCGGTTATATAGCCAAATGGCGTATACTAAAACCAAATATCTGAATACCTTTTTCAAGGTAGAGAAGAAGACACATAACACAGACATCGCCTTGAAAACGAGAGGGCATTTCATGACGAACATGATGGACGATATCGCGCATCTTTCACAGGAAATAGGGCCGCGTCCTGCGGGAACCGAAGAGGAACAACAGGCTGCGTTATATATCGCCGATGAGCTACAGAAGAGTGCAGGGTTTTCGACCATCGTTGAAGATGTTTCTTGTGCATCGAACGGGAACACGGTTCGGGCGATCTGTTTTGGGCTCGCGTTTGTCTGTGCGCTCTTGCCCATCATCTTTCCTGTTCTTTCGATCCCTTGTTTCATCATCGGGCTTCTTGCCGCTGCTCTTTTTGCCTGTGAAGTGTTCGGCAAGCCCGTCCTTTCGCGTTTTCTGCGTAGCGGCGTGAGCCAAAATGTTGTTGCAAAATACAATCCGCTTTCTATCACGAACACCAACAAGCGTCGCAAGATCATTCTCGTTACGCACTACGACAGTGCGCGCGTCGCAACAGAATACCAAGGTATCATCGGCCGTTATCTGCCGATTATTCACAATGTGTGTGCTATTACGTTGGCAGTTGCGCCCCTCGTACTTCTTATCAAGACCGTGTTCTTTGCCAGTGAAGCAGGCGGCTTTGCTATCGTGCTCTTGGTCTTGCAGATTATCTGCGTTGTTCTCTTGGCGCTCCCACTCGCGAGCATCATCAAAACGCGCTTTTCTGCCTATAACGACGCAGCGAACAACGATGCTGCTGGCGTAGCCGTACTCCTCGATGTTGCGCGTACGGTTGGAAATGGCCTGGTGAGCAATGAGGAAATGGAGCAGCATGCCCGTGAAGCAGGGGTAGAGATCCATGGAGAAGATGCAGCATACGAAGCTGGCGTTGTTCCCGATGGTGTTGAGGTTACCTACCAGGCGCGCGAAAACCGCATGACCCCTGAAGAGTCGCTCGCTGCTGCAAAAGCAGCCATTGCAGCGCTTACAGGCAAGCCTGTTGCGGACAAGGTTCCTCTATCCGATATCTCATCCAAGCTCGTTCAGCATGGTGGCCTGGAAGATACCGCAGAAGAAGCTGCAGCTGCAGCTGTACATTTTACGGCGGAAGAAGAGGATTCGCTTCGTTATACGCCAGGCAACGCGAAAGCAGCAACACCTGTTTCAACTTCAGAATCCTCGGAAAAGACCGCAGCTACGCCTTCTCAAACAGCCGTTGAACAAAATACTGAACAACCCGCTGAAATGCAGGAATCCTTTGTGCGCGAATCTGTTGAAGCGCTGCAACCAGGAGCCACTGGCATGGGTAGCTCCTATCAAAAGCAGGTTCCTTCATGGGCTCGTGCTGCTCAAGAAAAGGCACATGCGAACAAACCCGATCTGGCGCGCGAGGCAAATGTCTCGCGTTCTCGTTTTGCCGACGCGCCTGCAGCGCACATGGCAGATGCTGCACGTCAGCGCAACGCCGCTCCCACGATAGCCGAGCGTTTGGCAGAGCAGAATGCCGCTACTGCTACTGTTGCAGAAGCTGGAGCTGCACAAGCTGGAGCTGCACAAGAAGCCCCTGCCTATCAAGAGCCTGAGTCTGAGCTGGCAAAACGCGTGGCTGCTTTACGCCAGGAGATCGGTGGAGCGGCAGCTCCTCTCTTGAAGAAGTCCCAGCACGAAGACGCGGAAGGCGCAGCTCCTGTAGAGAAAACGATCGTTCGTGAGCGAGAAGTTGTTGCAGAAGAACCCGCACCGGTCGTATCTGTTGCTTCACGTGTAACCGAAGGTGAAGTGCCAGAAGGCAACTTCGAAGAAATCGACGAAACATTCGTTACTGAAGAGCCGGTCATCATTCCCGTCATGGAGGAGGAAGCTCCCTCTGCTTCATCGCGCAAGAGCTCGGTGAAGCGCAAGACAGCATCCCATCGTGCTCATACGAAAAGGAATGGCATTGGCGGTTTTCTGAATCGTGCCTCAGATATGGTTAGCTCTGCTGCGTCGAAGGTTACGCATCGTCATGAAGACGAAGCGGAGATCGATCAGTTCGATGACGAATATTATGATGAGGTAGAAGCCGAGGGTCATACGATCGCAATGTCGCCCATCGACGTTGAGCAATTCAACGAAGAAGAGACGTTCTCTGCATCTGAAGAAGGCATTTCAAGCCAAGTATCACTGCAAGAAACTACGGTTTCACCGGCACTCTTCGATGAAGATGCGGTCTATGCAGAAGAGAATGTCGATACCGCCGAAGCCGAGATCGATTACGAAACAGCACCTGTTTCTCCGATCATGGGCATGGAAGGTATGGGTACGGCAAGCACGTCAGTTGCTCAGGAGAGCAATGATGCTTCGCAGTCTGATCGTCATGTGATCGTGCTGCCTGATGTGGTTGCCCCAGTGGGCGGTTCAATAGAAAGTGCCAAGCAACGTGCACCCATGGCAGTCGATGACGAAAAGACCATGCCGCAGCCTGCGTTGCTTTCCAACATGTTACCGCGCATCGGCGCAGATCAACCTCAGCGTCAGGCAGAGGCGCAAGCGAGCGAACAACGTACGCTCTTCAAAACCCCTGGTCTGGAATTGCCTGATTTCAACACGAGCGATTTCGAGCGCATTACGGTGCCACCGATCGACGTGATAGGGAGCAACGCAGCCACCAGCTCTTCGAACGAAACGCTTGGTACGACGCTTGCCGACCTATACGTTGATGAGGAATCATTCGTTCCTTCTTCGGGCTCTGCAGGAAATACGGGCACCTTTGCCGATGTCAGCACTGAACTCAGTGAAGAGTATATTGCCGAGGACGACTACATCGAAGATGCTGATGATTCTGTCTATGAAGAAGGCTATACGCAAACAGGAGCATTTGCTGGTCCCGATTATGTTGAAATGCCCAAGTCGCGCGTTGGTCGCATTTTTGGTCGTTTTGGCAAGAAGAAGAAATCACAAGACGAGCAGTCCGTGCGTGAATGGGTAAATGTTGATGCATCGTATGAAGCTCAGAGCGTAGGTAGGGAGCGCGGTAGCTGGGAAAGCTTCCGTTCCGATGATGATCTTGACGCTGAATTCATCGATGTCGATTATGGCGAACCAAATCCCAATGATCGAGGTTGGAACGGCGGTGCGTTCTCGTTGCAGAGCTTGCGCAATCATGTTTCTGGTACTGCTCAAGGTCAGGATGTGGAAGCCGACGGCGATTTTGTGGACGAGGAAGCAAGTGCAGGAAATCAGCGGCCCTTGAAACGTTCAGTACCTAAAGATGTGAAGATCACTGAAGAGATCAATAATGAAATGCGTCTGCTGCGCGATTTCCGTCATCCTGATATCGACACGGAAGTGTGGTTCGTTGCGCTTGGCGCCGAAGAGGCGCTCAATTCGGGTATGACGGCATTTCTTGAAGAGCATCAAGAAGAGCTCAAGGGTGCCATTATCGTGAATCTTGAGGGTGTTGGTGCTGGGCAATTCTCCTTTATTGAAGAAGAAGGCCAGTATCGCCCCAATAAGGTTTCATCGCGCATCAAGCGAGTTCTGCGTCAAGCAAGCGAGAAGAGCGGAGTTTCGTTCGTTACGAACAAACTGCTCAGCCGCAATACGTCTGCTCATGTTGCTGCTCAGCATGGCTTGCAGGCGGTAACGCTTGCAGGGATGTCCGGCAATCAGACAGCGTTTTACGGCAGCATTGATGATGTGCTCGAAAACATCAAACCAAGCGTGCTCGAAGAAAATTCAAAATTTGTATTGGAACTTCTCAAAAGCATGTAACAAATGTCGAAATAGTGCTTGTAATACCTGGTCATCACGCTACAATGGTTAAAGCAAATAAGTGATTGTGCTGCCTTCGTTCCGGGGGTAACATAGGAACGGAAAGAGGTTCTAATGGCAGTAGTTGGATATTGCGTTAAGTGCAAAGCTAAGAAGGAAATGGTTAACCCTCAGGAAGGCGTTACCAAGAATAACCGCATCATCACTAAGGGTACTTGCCCCGACTGCGGCACCAAGATGTCTCTCATCGGCGGTCTCAAGAAATAACGAGAACGCATTTCCATATCTTCTTTAAAGGCGGCTTCGGTCGCCTTTTTTGTTGTCGGTTTTCTTTTGGGTATGGCTTTGCAGCAGAAAGCAGCGCGCTTGCAGGGGACGAGAAGGGCTGAACAGGGAGAAGTGCTACACTTCTAATCTATGGAGATCCTTGTACATAATGCCCTTCACGTGCTCGAGCATTCTTTTGTTGAAACGATATATCTTGTTCCATTTCTTTTCCTTGCTTATTTAGCGATGGAATGGCTCGAACATAAAACGGGAGAAAGAACACAGAAAGCGATTACGCGTGCAGGAACAGCAGGGCCTGTTGTTGGCTCAGTGCTTGGCGTTGTTCCTCAGTGTGGGTTTTCTGCGGTGGCAGCAACGCTTTATGCGGGACGCGTTATCACGCTAGGTACGCTCTTCGCGGTTTTTCTTTCAACTTCTGATGAAATGCTTCCGATCTTTCTTGCCGAAGCAGTTCCTGCGGAAACCATCCTTTCTATCATGGGAACGAAGCTGATCATCGGCATGATCATGGGCTTCATCGTCGATCTGGTCCTGCGACTAGCTCGTCGCGACAAGCAAGGTTTACGAATCCATGAACTGTGCGAACAGGACAACTGTGGCTGTAACGATGATTGCGCTACTTGCGAGCAGGCTCCCGAGCGCGCTTATGAGCATCACGACGATGTAGAACATACGCACGTGCACGGATCCGGCTGGAAAGGAATCCTGAAGAGCGCCACCAAGCACACGTTACAGGTGATGGTCTTCATCTTCTTGATCGTCCTTGTTCTTAATGCGGTCATCGAAGGAGTAGGAGAAGACGCGCTAGCTTCATTTGTCGAGGCCAATCCTAATTTCTCTGTTTTTGCCTCTGCTCTCGTTGGTCTTATTCCAAATTGCGCTCCGAGTGTGATCATCGCTCAGCTCTATGTTGAAGGAATGCTCGGTGCTGGAGCGATGCTCTCTGGATTGCTCGTAAGTGCTGGTGTCGGCTTGCTCGTGTTAGTGCGTGCGAATCGTCACTGGAAACAAAATCTTGCTATCATTGCCGTGCTGTATGCAATTGGCGTAGTGTGGGGTTTGATCGTGAACGCGCTTGGAATCGTGTTCTAGTGAGAAGTAATTTGTTTATCAACAAATTACTTCCTCGACGCTGCGCAGTTTTCATGTACTCCATCTTTGCCTTCAAAACGCATGATGCGACCAAAAGGTCAGCACCATGCACCTTTCAGGCAAATATGAAGCACCTGAAAACTGTTCGCTGACTTACTCGCCAACCCGAATGGTAATAATACGGAAATCCACCTTATCGGTTCGATTCCCTCAAAGGAGCTTGAAATAAAACAACTCGGCTAGTTCAATAACATTGACCACGCATGTTCGGTAAAGGAGCGAAAAGAAAACGGGTGCCTTAGATAGGTTTAAATTCCGAAGGAGCGTACTTCGGTACGTGATTGAAGGAAATGAGAACCTAGATAAGATGACCGTTTTCTTTGCAGCGTTAAAGCGAAACGCCTGCCGGTAAAGGCAGGCGTGAGATTCTTGGAGCGGGCGACGGGAATCGAACCCGCGTCTTAGGCTTGGGAAGCTTATTCCTTACCCGACCTTCCGCGACTCGAATTAACCGTCTGACCTCGCTGTTCTTAAAACCAATACTGTAATTCTAGCAAACGTACTGGACGAAATACTGGAAAAACGATTGGTTTTCTAACCAATAGTCAATTCTACTCTGAAATACGAAAGTCGCCAAAGAGGCGACTTCCGACACAATTGTTTATGGAGCGGGCGACGAGAATCGAACTCGCGTGAGCAGCTTGGGAAGCTGCCGTAATAACCATTATACGACGCCCGCATTGGCAATCCATTATAACCTTACCTCCTTTGTACCGCCGGTCATTTCAGGGAATCCCCACGAGTAACACCTTAAGCGGCAGCCCGTAGGAAGTTCATGTATCGCGTGCCGATCCCTATACCCGTGTTTGGAACATAGGCAGCATAGAGGTCGAGTGTGTAGGCAGAGCTGGCATGGCCCATAAGCACCGCCACGGTCTTTATGTTCTCTCCGTTTGCAAGATTCAACGTTGCGAAAGTGTGACGCAGGGCATAAGGCCGCACCCCCTCAAACCCTGCCTCTGCCGCAAATCGCATCCAATCTCGGTGCCAGGATTGATAGGTGCGAGGAATCATCTCAGGGCCACAGACCAGCATACTCATGGAGGGCTTGAGCCCCATCTTCCTCATCATCTCCGACTTGAGCTCTATCCATGCTCGTACAGTATCTGCCGTATAGTCGTCCACAGGCAACGATCGCCGCCCTGCGTCCGACTTCGGATAGTCCTTGATGGTTTTCCCATCGCGATCGAGAGCACTCGTGATGCTGATGATGGTCTCATTACCATCGGAGGTGATGTTGCCTACGCGGATAGCGAGCATTTCCTCTGGCCTCATCCCGGTGTTGAGAAGGAGAAGTAGCGTGACCTTGAGATAGCCCAAAGGCAGCTTCTCCACTTCCTGGAGAAATCTAGCGGCATCATCAGCCATGAGGGGATCGATGAGGGGCTTGCTCTTCTTGAATAACCTCGTGAGGAATTTCGCCTTCGCGACGTTCTTCGTGATGTCATCCTTTTCCAGCGCATAGTTCATGAGCTCGCGCAGAAACTTGAGCACCTTTGCCTGCATGCCAGGTCCTGCCACCTTAATTGGCTTGAATGGCTTAACAAGTGTACCGTGCTTCTTTGCCCATCGTGCCGTTTTTCGGTTCTCCTCCCAAGCTGCTCTACGCTCAAGCGCCCATTTCTCAGAGAGCTCCGGTACCTTGAGGATGCATCCCTCTATGTCCTCAGCTGTCACCTTGCAGATGGGGATGCTGCCTATCACAGCGTCAACGTACTGCAAGAGACGACGTTCGCTCGTGATAGTTTCTTTGCCAACTGAGCCGTTGCTCCTGATGTCGATATAGCGTTCGGCATAACTTCCGAGCGGGGTCATGCATCGCCCCGGCTCGTTTCTGTCATCTCCTTGGCGTGCATATCCACGCTCTTCTTGCTTGCGCTCAAGTTCAGCGTTCTTCTCGTTCTCAAAAGACTCAATCTGAGACTTCAGGTCATCCTTCCTGTTGAGCGCGAACACAACTCGGGTGAGCTTTTTCTTGTTATCGAAGTAGGTGCGATATTCCTCCGGAATGCGAATGGTCAGCTCGTAGGCTGTAGTGCGCGAATCTGAACGCTTTCGGCGCGGGAGCCCCTTCTTCTTGCGAGCTTCATCTATGTCATACGGTTTGTCGCACTTTAGCTTCTTCGTCCCCAATTTCATCTACCGCCTTTCGGTTCTTGTTGAGGTAGTTGAGAAGACCGAGCTTTGGGATGCACCACTTGATGCCGATTCGGCAACCTTGGATATCTCCTCTGTTCAGGAGTTTCCTGATCTCTTGTCCGGTCGATCCGGTGAAGTCTGCGACCTGATCCGGAGTCATCATGTATGGGTAAGGCTCCAGCATGAAAAGGTAGAGACCATCGGGGTCGGCGTCTCTTAAGCGCTGCTCGTCGTACGGGACTTCTTCTATCTCATGTTCCATATCAGCCTCCTCTCGCTAAGGTGGCTTCCTGCCACAATCTTTTCTTCTGTCGGCATCCGGAGCAACGATGCGAAAGCCCCGTTCGCGTCGTTGACGCCTCGGGGTAGGTATGCCTCGCGCCTGCGAGGCGGATGCGTATTTGAGTGTCAAGGTGTATGGCTCGGCGCACGTTTCCCAGATTGCGAAAACGAAGCGCTGTGTCGTTTCTCGAACACTAGTGAGAAAAGGGTAAGGAGCTGGAAATATTCACCATGCCGGTGAAATAAATCACCCTGAAGGGGAAACAATCGCAAGAGCATCTATATCGCCTTTAGCCTAATAAATGTTCCTATTGGATTAATGAGAAGGATGCGTTAGGTAGACGAGGATGGAGCTAATCGAGCTAATATCGATAAGGATTGACGAAGTCCGCTCGCAATGTGGCCAGGACATCACCGAACTGGCAAGGCGCGCAGGCATCAAGAACAAGACCCTCTGGAAGACCCTTCACGGAAACCGAGAGATGAAGGCAGACGAGCTTGTTGCTCTCTGCTACGTCCTCAAGCTCGACTTCAACCATTTCATCAACGAGAAGATCCAAGAAGACCTCGATGCCAGATGCTGGAAGGCGATTCGGGATCTGAGCACGAATCCGCATAGCTTCGAGAGCTGATTGTCCTATCAGCTTGCAAATCTATTCGAGATAGTTCCATGAGCGAAGACAGTCCCAAACAAGAGAAGCGGCAAATCCTGCCCCAGGATTATTACGACTCAAGGCAAGTCATGGCGCTGTTGAAACTGAGCAAGCAGAAATACTACGAGCTTGTCGAACGCGAAGAAGATCCGTTGCCTATGCGTATGTATGGCTGGTCAGCAAGGGGAGCCCTTGCGGAGCGCGGCGAGCTCATGGCTTGGTTCAAGCGAAACACGCGCTTGGCACGAGATAGCAAGAAGTCCCGAAAAACTTGAAGCTCCTTTGCGGAGATCAGTATGAAAATTAATTCATGTAATCACTCACATGGTCTTGTTTAATGTGAGTGATTACAATACTATTGTCGTCATGGATAACGCAGTGATGACATATGAGCAAGCCTTGGCAGATGCAGGATCGGCCTTCCTCTTGAAGAAGAAGCTGGAATCGAAGGAGTTGCACAAGCTTACGCGTGGGGCATATTCGAAGATCGAGCATCCGGATCCTCTGGTGCTCGCGCACGTTCTCTATCCCGAGGCAGTCATTACCATGGACAGCGCGCTCTACGCCCACGACCTTACCGATGTGATTCCCGATGAAGTGCATCTCGCCACAAGCAGAAGCTCCACACGGATCGCTCGGCCTGGATATCGACAGTACTTCACCGAGGATGCGCTCCTGACACCGGGGACGATGGATGTCGAGCGAGATGGCGGAACAGCGCGCATGTACAACCGTGAGCGCATGCTCGTTGAGGTGATGCGCCGCCAGGCATCCCTTCCCCTCGACTATTACAAGGAGGTCATAAGCTCCTATCGCAAGATAGCCGACGAGCTCGACATCGCACTCGTCGAGGACTACATGGCCCTCTTCAAGAAGAATGACTTCATGTTCGACATACTCCAGAGGGAGGTTCTGTAGAAATGGAAAGCCTGGCGGAGATCAGAGACTCCTACATTGCCGACGGACTTGTCTACGAGCAGGCTCGGGCGCGAACCGCCCAGGACGCTATGCTGGACCTTATCGCCAAATCCGACCTCGCGCGCAACGTGACGGTAAAAGGCGGCGTCCTCATGCAGCACGTATCCAATGACACGCGCCGCGCAACCACAGACTTCGACCTGGACTTCGTGCGCTTTTCGATAGCCGATGACTCTATCAGGAAGTTTATCGGCGCGCTCTCAGACGGGTCTTCGACATTCTCGATAAGGATGACGGGCAAGATAGAGCAACTGAAGCACCAAGACTACAGCGGCAAGAGGATCCATGTCGTCATATCAGATGCCCAAGGGAGCTCCATCGAGACCAAGGTGGACATAGGAGTGCACAACCTCGTCTCCCCAGACCTTGACGAAATATGCTTCGATCTCGGCAAGCTTGACGATGCCGTGACGATCCTCGCCGATAGCAACGAGCAGGTGGTAGCTGAAAAGCTCCGCTCCTTGCTGCGCATCGGTGCTGCGTCCACCCGCTACAAAGATGTCTTCGACATCTACTACCTGCTCTGCAAAAAAGGTGTGCGAGAACGTGAGCTCGACGATGCGGTTCGCGCCCTTGTTATCGAAGATCCGACAATGCGTGAGAGAAGTTACGGTGACATAGCCAATCGCCTTTCTCGCGTGTTCGGTGACCGCAGATTCAAAAGGGAGCTTTCGCGAGCGAAGAACAATTGGCTTGAGATTTCTCCTGACAAGGTGACATCCGCTATTACGGCATACTTCTCTTAAAACATTCAATCTTGCTTTCTTGATCCAGTAAACCTTATAGAACCTAGTTGAACTTTCCGAATAGCCTCACGCAAGCAATCGCCTTGCCTCCCCGCTATAAAGCAAATTAGCGGCGGGGAGATGCAGGTCGCCCGAAACACAACTAACTCGGACCCCCTCAGGGCTTGGCTCGAAAGACATGCGCCCCGCCGCCATCGAATGGCAAACAAGGAGCGCACCGTATGTTCAACCTCACACCGGCAACCCAGGAGGAGCACGACTCGCTCGTCGAGAAGTGCCAGAAGAACGGATGGCTCAAGCGAGGCGGATTCGATTGGCAAGACGATCCGTGGCTCGAAGAGTATCCTTACGACTTCTCCCGCGCATCCACGATCAAAGACCTCGCCGACTTCTTCTCAAACGGTAACTGGGCAATCCGCCAAGGCGTGCTCTTCGGTGACCTTGCCTTCATCCAGCAGGTCAACGGGGGCGACGAATGGTGGACGCTGAAGAGATGCCCCGATGGGTCATGGCTTGCTTTCGAGAGCTACACCATGAGCTACATCCTGCCCGACATGAGCCGTTTCACGCGTGCGATCGCGAGCATGCAGCTGGCAACGCCAGAGGAGTGCAAGCGCCTCGAATACTCGCTGCCGAAGACCTCTCTCGTTTGGGACGGAGAGGCCTTCCCCGACGATTCGAGCGGCTACGTCAGGGCACGAGGCGAGAATTTCGAGCTAGAAGTCGTTGCAAGCCGAATAGGGCGCGGCGTCTCGATGACGGCCCAGGAGGGCCTGCTCGAAGGCCTCGATTCAGAGAACTTCGGCACATTGATAGAGCAGCTAAGAGC
>OLPQ01000012.1_pt1 | contig 182292 bp, 154 predicted proteins | sample 1672451 | NCBI WGS metagenome assembly OLPQ01 (sample SAMEA3136687, study PRJEB25190) | human gut metagenome | biome: human gut; feature: human-associated habitat; material: faeces | place: Austria | collected 2013
TTTTGTAGTAATTTTGACTTCTTTTCTCTTTATGGGCTAACTGCCTTTGCAGTTTCACCAGTTTCTTTTCGTATTTTCTGATGATTTTTGGATTTTCGTATTTCTTTCCAGCAGAAGTAATACATAACTCCTTAATACCTAAATCTATTCCTGTATTTTGTTTTATATGTGGCAGTTCCACGTGTTCTGTTTCCACTAAAATTGATACATAATACTTTCCACTCGGAACTTGTGATATCGTTGCCGATTTTATCTGTCCGATAAAATTTCTATGCAGTTTTGCTTTTATTCCTTTTAATTTAGGCAGTTTTACTCTATTGCACCCGAAATCTACTGTTATATTGCCATTCGTAAAATTTGTTGTATATGACTTATGATTATTGTGTTTACTCTTAAACTTCGGATAACCTGCGTGTTCCTTGAAAAACTTCTGGTATGCAGCATCCATGTTGTAAATCGCATTTGTCAGAGCAAATTTATCCACTTCTTTCAGCCATTCATACTCTTTCTTTAATTGTCTATTGCAGTAATTGTTACAGTCGGTTTTACTAACTGTTTTTTTCTCTTTCTCATATACTTCTTTCCGGTATGCCAGTGTCTGATTATATACAAAACGGCAACAGCCAAATGTTTTTGCAATCTGTATTTTCTGCTCATTATTTGGATATATTCTATATTTATATGCCTTTAACATCCACTGTCACCTTCTTTCTCAACCTTGATTTTCTATATATCTCTTCAGCATTTCTTCCGATACATTTCCTACACTACAGGCAAAATATCCATCTGTCCAAAAGGTATGTTCTTTCCAGAATTGTTTTCGTAAATATTGGGGATATCTTTTCCATATATGGTATGTTGTATAGCTCTTCATCAGGTTTATAATCTTACTAATAGACATTGTTGGTTCTGTCTCTATCATATAGTGAATGTGGTCTTTATCTGTTTCCATATATCTTATTATCACACTGTGTCTCTGACATATCTCATACGAAAACTGTTTTATATCATCTGATATCTGCCTCGAAACCAGTAATTTCTTCCTATATTTACAGACAAAAATAATGTGATATTGTAATAGGTATTTGTGTCTGTTTTTAGATTTCCATGTTCCCATGCCATGAGTATACAATAATTTCTGATTTTTGGCTACCTTAACCCACCGTCTAAAGCCAGTGGGATTGCGGTAGCCTTATTTCAAAACAATCCTAATTAAGAGAAGAATTAACAGATGCTTTCAGAGACTATGAAGCATCTCATCAGAAATAAATGACAAAGGCAGTGCACAGATCATCACTCCGTGTACTGCCTTTTTACATTTTTTAGTTTTACAAATTATGATTTCTTTTTTCCACATCCATGATCATGTCCACTCTCGCGGCATGTCTTCCGCCTTCAAACTTCGCGTTCAGCCATTCATCAACGATACATTTCGCTGTTTCAATACCGATCACACGTGCTCCGAATGCAATTATATTCGCATCGTTGTGTTCTTTCGCCATTCTTGCTGTATATGGATCGCTGCATACTACTGCACGGATACCATTCACTTTATTCGCTGCAAGTGAGATTCCCGCACCGGTTCCGCAGATTGCAATTCCCTGCTCTACTTCACCGCTTGCCACCGCATTACCAATCTTTTCACCATACTCCGGATAATTGCAGCTTTCATAAGTATCTGTTCCATAATTCACAACTTCATATCCCAGGCTTTTCAGATATTCTACAATCTCATTTTTCATGTCTACTGCCGAATGATCGTTTGCAATCCCTATCTTCATATCCTTGTTCCTACCTTTGTCTTTCATATTTTACTCATTTATATTATAATTAGTAGCGAAATAAATATCAATGTTTTCAGAAATGTTTTATCTAAGGAGTTATTTATGGTTAAATTAATCGCCAGTGACCTCGACGGCACATTACTTCAAAACGGCGCACGCGATGTAAATCCCATCGTTTTCGATCAGATCCGTACATTAAAAGAACACGGAATCATGTTCGCAGCAGCCAGCGGACGCCAGTATCTGAACCTGCGCAGGCTGTTCACTCCGGTTCAGGATGATATCGCATACATAGCCGAAAACGGTTCTCTTTGCATATACAACGAAGAGACTATTTCCAAAGGGATCATCGAACAAGACCTTGCTTACCGTATCCTGGATGAAGTTGCCAGATATCCACAATACAATTGCATTATCTCCGGCGAACGTATCTGCTACAGCACCTCGAAAAATCCTAAATTCTATAATCACATGGTAAATGTCATCAAGAATCATATGAAATTCATTGATGATCCAAAAAGCGAGATTCCGGAACCGATTCTTAAGATTGCAGTCTGCGATTACAACGGAACCGATGCATGTGAAAAGCATTTAAAAGAAATGTTTTCTTCCGACATTAAAGTGGTTACTTCCGGTAACCTCTGGGTAGATTTTATCTGTCCGACAGCCAACAAAGGAAGTGCACTGAAAAATCTGCTCGATCATCTGCATATCGATGCAAAGGACTGTGTTGTATTCGGTGATCAGTACAACGATGTTGAAATGCTCAAGACCGCTGGTACAAGCTATGCTATGACTAATGCTGCACCCGGGATTGATAAATATGCAACCCATGTCACGGATTCTGTTGAGAAGGTTTTGCAGCAGATTATTGATGAATTGCCTGCAGTATAACAAAAAAAAATCTTCCAGCTGCTTCTCTTGCATGTCAGAGTCTAAAAAACCGATGGAAATAGCTGTTATCAGCTACTCCATCGGTTTTCTCACTTATTTTTTAACACCAGATTATTTCCAATCCAACATATATCTCTGGAACTCAACTGATCGTTTTGCATCTGCATCAAGTTCTGCTTCACTTGCCCCACGACTGATATCTCTCCAGATCTTAATATCCGATCCAACCTGACCACCCATACGTACAAACGGTTCCATAACTACATTCCCGTCATATTTAATATCCTGTAATGCATCACCGATTTCTCTCCAAGGCATACGTCCCTTTCCCGGTACCATACGGTTACATTCGCCTGTATGCAGGTGTCCCAGAAGATTTCCCGCATGGCGGATTGCGTCTCCAATACTCACCTCTTCAATATTCATGTGGAATGTATCAAGCATCACTTTTACATTGTCTTTATCTACTTCTTTTACAAATTCCACACCTTCTTCTGATGTATTCAAAATGTGCGTCTCAAATCTGTTAATAACTTCCATTCCAAGATCAATTCCATATGGTTTTGCAGCATCTGCAAGTTCCCGTACACCTTCTACACTATATTTCCAGTCTTCCGGTTTATTTACCGTTGAAAAATCAACCGGCCAGTAAGAATAAAGTGCACCTCCAAGCCAGTGCATATCCAATTCACCCATTACATCAAACGTCCGCTTATACCAGTCAAGCGCCTCTGCTTTGATCTTCGGATCAGAGGATCCCATATTATGATTAAATGTCGGACCATATCCGCCTGTCAGGATAATACCATTATCATCCGCACATTTTCTTAATTCTTTGATCTCTGTCTGAGAATAATCTGCAATCGGACCTACCCCGATTTCCAGAATATCAAATCCAAGTCTGGCTACTTTTTCCACATAATATTTGTAATCAGCAGCCCATTCACTTTCCCAATAAGCGTAATAAATTCCATGTTTCATGTTGTATATCCTCCTTTTCTTTGTATGTCTTTATATACATCTTACATACTTTCCATTTCTGTTCTATTCTTCTGCGGACATTTTGTAATAATCCAACAGACACTCATATCCTTTTTCAAACAATTTTTTCTGATGATCATATACCGGCTTATATTCTTCACGCGGAACAAATGTCTTTTCTCGTTTCACGAACTGATCTACAACAGAAAAATCTTTAAACACACCTACACCGATACCTGCAATAACCGCTGCTGCCACGGAAGTTGCAGTCTCCACCTGATCCAGCCGGTGCAGGCGTACACCCAGCACATCTGCCAGTATCTGAGACAACGTATCTCCTTTGGCTCCTCCTCCGGTAAGTACCAGATCCTGGATCTCTCCGTTCTCCCTCTGCTTTTCAAGGATTATACCCAGATTCATTGCTACTCCTTCCAGTACGGCACGGATATAATCACACTTTTCATGCTCCATCCGGATTCCGAGAAAGCTTCCCGATGCATCCGGATTCCATCTCGGACTTCTCTCCCCCACAAGATATGGAAGGAATACAAGTCCTTTCGCTCCCGCCGGCGACTGTTCTACCAGACGGTTCATGACATCATAGATAGATACCCCTTCTTTTTCTGCGGTCACTTCTTCCTCTCCACACATTGCATGGCGGATATAAGAATAAGAGCTTCCTGCTGCCTGCATGGTACCACAAGGCATATATTTTCCCGGTATTACATGCCCAAAACAGATTAATGTGCGGTCTTTGTCCAGGAATACTTCATCTGAAGTTCCTGCGATCCATGCTGAGGTGCCATACGACAGGAACATCTGCCCATTCTCCGTACTTCCGGCTCCCAGTGCAGAACATGGTCCGTCTCCCCCTCCGCATACTACCTTTGTATTCACTACAAGTCCCAATTCTTCCGCTGCATGAGCAGTCAAATTACCGATCACATCCGTCGATGCATGTAATTCAGGCATCTTATCTGTTGGAATTCCTGCAGCACTCAGCACTTCTTCCGACCATTCCATTCCTTTAAGGTCGAATGCATCCGTTCCGGAAGCTTCCGAATAATCCGTAACAAATTTTCCTGTCAGTCTGCAGATAATATAATCTTTTGCCAGCAGCATCTTATATGTATTCTGATATATTTCCGGTTCATGATCCCTGATCCACATCAGCTTCTCGATACTGTAGCTTGCACTCGGACGATGTCCGTTAATCTCGTACATCCGGTCCGCTCCTACTTTTTCGGTCAGTTTCTCCATCTGTTCTTCGGATCTCTGATCCGCCCAGATCATAACCGGACGCAGCGCATTTCCTTTTTCATCTACCACAACACACGCCTGCATCTGCGACGAAAAGGAAATTCCAAGAACCGCTTCGGGTTCTATATCCTTAACAATTTCCTTTGTTGACCTGCAGATTGCTTCCCACCAGTCTTCTGTCTCCTGTTCTGCATAATTATTATGAAAATAATGCGTTTTGTAAGATGCCGTATAGCTTTTTACCAGCTTTCCCTCTATTGAAAATAAGGATGCTTTGTCTCCCGATGTTCCAAGATCATGTGCGATTAAATATTTATCCATTTCACCGCTCTCCTTCTCCTCTTTCTCTGTCTATTACTATACCACATAGTCATCTCCTTGTAAACATTTTGAAACTTTTTATCTTTCGTACGTAACTTTTGACATTGACTTATGTTATTTTCAGTGATAATATAACAACTGTAGAAATCACATAACTTAAAGGAGGTGTGCATTTTGACATCAAAAGAACGACATACCGCATTACTTGAATATATGACGGAACATGGCAAGACCGAAGTATCTACACTTGCAGAATATCTGCATACATCTAAAGTAACAATCCGCAAGGATTTAGACACGCTGTCCGGACGCGGCATTATAAAAAGAGAGCGCGGTTATGCTGTACTAAAAGATCCCGGGGATATCAATTACCGTATGGCCTTTCATTACGATAACAAGCAGAAGATTGCACAGTCTGCCGCATCACTTGTAAAGGACGGCGAGACGTTGATCATTGAATCTGGTTCGACTTGCGCACTTTTCGCAGAAGAACTTGCCAAAACAAAACAGAATATTACGATTATTACCAATTCCGTATATCTTGCCGATTACGTTGCTGACTATAGCAATATCCAGATTATTCTTTTGGGAGGTACTTTACAGCCGAAAGGCAGATCCCTGGTCGGTCCCCTTACCAAACAAGCTATTAAAGCGTTTCATGTAGATAAAATATTTACCGGAACCGATGGCTTTTCCATGGAATTCGGATTCACCGGAGAAGATCTGACACGTACTGATACTGTACGTGAAATGACAAACTCTGCAGATCACACCTACATTCTTGCCGATTCTGCAAAATTTCGTCAATCCGGAGCTGTTGCTTATCTACGGTTTCAGGATGTTTATCAGCTCATTACCGATGCCGGCATTTCCGAAGAGGAAAAATCTTTTCTCTCCGAAAAGGGAATCCAGATACTGGTTGCACAGTAATCACTTATTTATTTCATATTATTAATTTTCAGGAGGTTTCTTATGAAGTATTTATTAGACACAGCTAATCTTGATGCAATTCGTTACTATACAGACATTTTCCCGATCGCCGGTGTTACATCAAATCCATCGATTGTAAAAAAAGAAGGAAAGATTGATTTCTTTGCGCATATGAATGAGATCCGTTCTATCATCGGAATGGACAAGACTCTGCATATCCAGGTTACGGCACAGGACACTGACGGAATGCTCCGTGATGCAGAGACGATCCTTAACAAAGTAGACGATCAGGTATGCGTCAAACTTCCTGTTACATTAGAAGGTATCAAAGCGATTAAAACCCTCAAAAAACAGGACGTTAATGTAACCGCTACCGCAATCTACAGCAAACAGCAGGGATTCCTTGCCATGGAAGCAGGAGCCGATTATATCGCACCATACTTTAACAGGATGGAAAATATGGGAATCGATCCGGATGATGTCATTGCTTCTTTTGCAGAAATGATAGGACTTTACGGATATCACACACAGATTCTTGGTGCAAGCTTTAAGAATGCAGGCCAGGTTAACCGCGCTTTCCTTGCCGGTGCACAGACAGCAACCATGGATCCTTCCATCTTATCAGCTGCACTGACACAGGCTCATATTCTGAAAGCCGTAGATGATTTTGATGCTGACTGGAAATCTGTATATGGTGATGTAACCATCTCGGAACTCCAGTAAGTAATACATATCCCTCCCCTGGGATAGCAAAACTCTGGAGAAGATTTGAACAATCTCTTCTCCGGAGTTTTTATTATGTTTTTTTATTCTAATTCTTCTTCCTGTCTTTTTGTCACCTGACAGTAACGTGCATATGCCTGACTCCACTCTTCTGTATTCTGCGGTTCATAATAACAGGTCGCCTCAGAACGTTCAATGATCTCTCTTGCTTCTTTGATATCTTTGATCTGGCCAAGTGCGATCATCTGTACTGCAATATTTCCAAATGCAGTAGCTTCTACTGGTCCTGCAGCTACGCGGCAGCCGGTTGCATTAGCCGTCATCTGGCAGAGCAGTTTACTCTGGATTCCTCCACCGATCATATGGATCGTGTCATACTTCTTGTTCAGGCAATACTGGATCTTATCCAGTTCCCTTCTGTATTTCATTGCAAGACTCTGATTGATGCAGCATACGATCTCGCCCGGCGTCTCCGGTACTGTCTGACCCGTCTGTTTACAATATTCACGAATCCTGCGCGGCATATTGCCAGATGGTACAAATTCTTCTGCATTGGCATCCACAAAGTTCTGGAATAATTCCACTTCTTTTGCCTGTGTCTCCAGTTCTCCGAAGCTATATTCATTGCCTTCCCGGATCCATTGCCTTCTGCTTTCCTGCACCATCCAAAGACCGGTCAGATTCTTAAGGAAATTAATCTTTCCTCCATAACCGCCTTCATTCGATACATTCATCTCAAGTGATTTTTCTCCAATAACCGGCTCATCCAGTTCTGTGCCATACAGACTCCATGTACCACAACTGATAAAGATAAAATCTTTTTCCTGCGTTGGGACTGCTGCCGATGCACTCTGTGTATCATGAGAGGCTACAGCTATAACCTTCATCGAATTCACGCCAAGTTCTTCACAGATTTCTTTTTTCAGAGGACCGACGATACTTCCACTTGCGATCAGCTCCGGGAATAATTCTTTCTTCAGTCCGATCCGTTCTATCACTTCTTCCGACCACTCTCTTTTCCGGATATCCAGGAGTGAGGACGTTGTTGCCATCGTATACTCTGCTTTCTTTTCTCCTGTCAGGAAATAGTTAAAAAGATCCGGTGTAAAGAGGAATTTATCCGCTCTTTCTAACATCCATGGGCGATTTTCTTTCAATGCATTTAACTGAAAGATTGTATTGAAGTAGTTAAATTCATTTCCTGTTATATTATAAAGTTCTGATTTCGGGATCTTCGTAAATACTTTTCTGTCCATTCCGCGTGTCCGCTCATCACGATAATGTACGGCATTTTCCAGAAGTGCACCATGTTCATCGATCAGTCCAAAATCCACGCCCCATGTATCAATCCCCATACTGTCGATGGTTCCATATTTTTTCGCTTTGACAATTCCCTGCTTGATCTCAAAGAACTGCCGGAGTGTATCCCAGTACATCGTTCCGTTTACGATAACAGGATCATTCGAAAAGCGGTGGATCTCTTTCATCTCTATTTTCCCATCTTTCAGGGCGCCGAGAATTGCCCTTCCACTGGAAGCACCAAAATCAAATGCCAGAACATAATGTGTATTCTGATTTTCCATCCTGTACGCTCCTTTCTTTCCCGTTTTTCAGCTCTTTTGTGATTATTTTTTCAGTTTGTCGGCAGGATGTCTTCCTGTCAGTCCATACTGGCTTCTCATAGAATAAAGTCTCAGTACCTGTTCTTCCGGAAGTTCTTTCGGGCCGCCAAGCATTTTTGCCTGATACAGGAGTCTTGCATAGAACTCCAGTGATTCCATCTTGAAATACGCATTCATCAGGGAATCGGAATAGGTCAAAGCTCCATGGTTTTCCAGAAGTACTGCATCATAATAATCCAGATATTCTGCAACTGCATCCGGAATCTCGTCTGTAGAAGGTGTTCCGTATTTTGCAAGCGGTACTTCTCCAAGTGACAGTACTGCTTCCGGCATGATCTTCTCTGTCAGACCCATTCCACAACATGCGAATGATGTTGCATACATCGGATGTGCATGTACAACAGATTTTACATCTGGTCTTTCTTTATAAACACGCATATGCATCTTAATTTCCGAAGAGGGACGGAATCCCTCATTAGCCTCTAATACATTCGCATTCTCATCTACTTTACAGATGAATTCCGGTGTCATGAACCCTTTACTTACACCTGTTGGTGTGCATAAGAATTCGTGATCATTTAATTTTACGGAAAAGTTTCCATCATTGGCCGCCACCATGCCTTTGTTATATACGCGTCTGCCCACTTCACACATCTGTTCCTTGATTTCTAATTCTGTCATCTTTTTTCCTCCTTGATCTCTTAGATTCTTTTACAATCTGACTGCCGCCTGATTGATATAATACATTGCTGCTCCGATCGCGATCACATTCTCTCCATCTTCGCAGACTTTTACATAATCCTTTGCACTTTCTTCCCGGTAGATGTCCTGGCTGTCCAGAATCCCCCATATTTTTTCGATGAAGTAGTCAGCATATTCTCCCAGTTCACCGCCGATCAGCACCGTGTCATCATACAGCATACGGATATTGAATACCGCATCACTGAGTCTTTCCACATATTCGTCAAGAATTCGTTCATATTCCCGATTCCCCTGATCGATCCCGGCAAAAAAATCTTTTAATTCTCCTCCCGCCGCATCTTTCAGGATCAATGAATTGCAATACGCATCAAAACATCCATAATTACCGCAATAACAACGTCTTCCATTTTTTTCAAGACGCATATGTCCGATCTCACCGGCCCGGTTATGATTCCCATTATAGACTTCATCCTGCACAAGAACAGTTCCACCGATACTGCTGTTCAAGGATAGGTAGAATACATTCTGTCCGAGTTTTAGCTTCTGGTTGTATCCAGCTGCCGTCATATCATGAAACAGCCGTGTTTCAACCGGAATGTACTTTGCAAGTTCTTCTCTTCGGACATCTGACATTTGCTCCGTAAAACTGCAGGTCACACGTTCTCCCTCATTATCTGTCAGCCCTTCTACTGTGATTCCCACACCCAGGATCTCTCCTTCTTTTAATCCCATCTCCCGTACCAGACGTTGATATAATTCACCTATTTTCCGCCTGTAATTATCATCCGACCGAAACTTTAACTTTTCTGTAATCACATTTCCAATTACATTCCCCTGCAGATTCAGAACAAGTCCTTTCATATAACGTTCCGATAACTGGATACCAATCGCACATCTTGCATTTTCATCGCAGCTATACGCCATCGATGACCGGCCGCCTGTATTGGTTGTACTTTTTTCAGCCCGGATCAGTCCTGCTTCTTCCAACTCTGTAACGATACTGGTCACGGTCGGAAAACTTAAGTTCAGCTCTTTCGCCACATCGGCTCTTGCTGCCATCGGATTCTTTTTGATATATTCAAATGTCTGTTCCCGGTTCAACTGCCGTATCTTTATTGTATCAATCTTTGTTCCCGTCATCTGTATTACCGCAGCTCCTCCTTCAATCCTCCATTATTCACATATCGTTGGATTGTCATCTTATATTACAATTTCAAATTTCTGTTCGTCATTCAATGCCACCTTGGTACAGTCATTCATGTAGGTTCCTTCCGGTAATACAATCAGACTCTGCAGTTCTTCTACATTCACGGGCATAGCTGCCAGATGCCATACTGCCGCATCCAGTTTTACCATCGTTCCTTTTGGTACAATAAACGCTTCTGTCAGTTCAGTCACTACATCCCCGCCGGACTTTGGTGCTGTATGCAGAACAGCGTCATCATTCAACGGCATAAACATCTCCCATGTCGTCTTATGATATTCCAGTTCCTCTACAATATACTTCTCCGGTTTACTCACTTTCAGTGTTGAAAAACCTATCCTTTTCTCTGATGACACTGCAATCCGGTCCGGATAAAATGTAAAAAATCCTCCGCCCAATCCATATCCTTCTCCATCGACTGCAGACCAGAATGTTCCGTACTGTCTGAATGCATCTGCTGTTAATGGCTTCGCCTGAATTGTTCTCATAATTGTATCTCCTTTCGTTATTTAAAACACTTTTTAAATGTGGTTTAATATATATTAAAAATAATATTATTTTTCAAAAAATTCAAGCGCATTTAACAAAGAACTCTGTTTTCTCTTTTTTCACCAAAAACAGAGTTCTCTTTTTATCTATTTTCACAATTTACTATTGCACTCCCACATCACATCGATGTAGACTCCATATCCAGACGTTTGATAATATCTTCCTGAATATCCGGTGACAGATCCAGGAAATTCACAAACGTTCCATGAATTCTCATAATATATACTCCGCTTGGTGCATATTTCTTCGGATTCGCCAATACTTTTCTTAGCATCTCCGGTGTGGTTACATTAACATACAGGTAGAATGGAGAGATTCCGTCTGTCTTCTTAGGATTAAAGAAGAGCGGGGCCATGATCTTGTCTTTGAATTCCATTCCTTTGCCTTCCATAGTTTCACTCTTGAAGTAATTTGGATTAATTCCAAGGTGAGATGCACATCCGCCATTCATCTTATCAAATGGAAGTTTCATGTTAGACATGATTCTGAATCCGAGTCCCTGATGCGCTTCGCCGTATAATGGGTCGATACCATATCCAAGCTCTTCTCTTGCAAGTCTTCCGTCCGGTGTTGCACCTACCCAGTAGCCATACAAGAGGTGAGTAGACGGTGAAGCCCAGTCTGCACGGAATGCATTGCCAAGATAATTCTTCTTAGAGCATACCATGTCACTTACTTTTCCTGCAATTTCCGCTGCATCCTTATCTACAGATGCGATGTTATTGCCATATTTCTTTGCTTTCATCAGATACTGACGCATCTCCGGATCATGTTCAAAGTTATCACGAAGTGCCTCTACCATACGTTCTGCATCTTCCGGTCTTTCTGCAAGCAGCGTATCAATTGCCGCAAATGAATCTGCTACTACAGACAGTCCATGGATCAGACAGCCGCTTCCGTTATATTTTGTTCCCTGTGTTTTTGTATCTCTGGTGTCTACGCCGGTCTTTATTCCATCCATCAGAGTTGAGAGAAATGGTACCTGTAAGATAGAGATTGCTTCAGAGGCTGCATTGGCACATTCTACCATCTGGTCTACGTATTCTTCCAGGTTCTCATAGAAGATCGGGCGGATATTCTGAAGCAGTTCCAGTGCGTTCTTACATCCGTTTTCTTCATAACTCTTGCCAAACTTCTTTCCTGAGATTTCTGATTTTCCATCATTTATGCACAGTTCCAGAACTTTTGCCATATTAAGCCAGCTGTTGGTTGTATTACCATTATCTTTACCCATGATTAGAGGCTCCTGACATCCTGCTACCGAGTAGTCTTCCAGATCCTGTGGTTCTACATGATTCTTCTCTTTTAAGAACTCAAATACGGAATCATCGTTAAAGAAAGACGGTGTCAGGCATCCAGGTGTGAATAAAAATCTTCCAAGGCTTTCATATAATTTATCCGGTGTATTCTTATGTAATTTCACAGACAGGATCGGCTGTGGAAGGTTCATGTCATAATATGCATCTAACAGCGCATACGAAGTTGGGTTTGTCATATCCTCTCCTGTATTGGACTTTCCGCCAATGATCAGGTTCTGTGAAATTGCCCAGCTTCTGTCTGCTACGTTATAGAATACAAGCAGGTGCTTTAATAATGCAGCTGTCATGTCTCTGCCTGTATCTTCTTTGCTTCTGTAAGGTTCGAAGATACGATCTGCATTTCCAACAGAGAAAGCATATGGGTTCGGTGTCTGCTCCAGGCACATTACCTGCCACATAATGATAAATAACTGAATTGCCTCATACAGATTCTCTGCTCCGTTCTCCGGTACTTTTCTAAGCGTTGCAGCCATCAGTTTAAAGCGCTCTTTATCTTTCGCTTCCAGTCCTTTCGCTTTTTCTTCTGCCATATCCGCATATCTGTTTGCAATGATCACTGCTGCATCCAGTGCAATATCCATAGCATCAAAATATACCTTCTTATCTTCATCCGTTTCTTTTGCTTTATTTACTTTGATCTGCTCTTTTAATCCTTTCACACCGACTTTTAATGCACCTCGCATATCCGGGATCAGATGTCCGGTAACCTGCTCGATAAAGAAGATTGCCTCGCTTGTCTTGTCGCCTGCAATATCATAAGCTGCACAGAGTGCCTGTGCAAATTTTGTATTTTCATTGTATTTTTTCAGATCATCAATTCTTTCCCGTGTAATATCCCCAATTGGATCAATATCACCAAATACAGCAACCGGATCGCAGTATCCTGTAAATGAATCTACCGAAAATGCAGGATTGATCAGTGCATAAGATCTTGCAAATGCATCGTCCTGTGTTCCCGCAAAAATATGATAATCACTGAGCCACAGTGGAATTCTCTTTGCAATTTCTACCAGTGTCTTTGAGATACGGATACTATCAACATCTTCTTTGAACTTCTCATCGCACTCTCTCATGATCTCTTTTGCAAGAAACCATCCTTCCAGGTGATCGGTTGCCCTTTCTTCTTTGAATCTTTCTTTTGCCAGTTCTGTAATTTCCTGTGCGTTTAAAATACTTTCGATCTTCATATCCTGCTTCTCCTCCTTTTTGAAGTTTTTACCGAAAACCTTTCTTTTGCCTTTAGGTTTTCTTATATTTAAGTCCCGCATCTTTGATCATCTGACGGAACTGTTTTACCAGTTCCTGATCTACGTACGCATCTTTGGTCATGCGGTATTTCCATCCACACTCTTCCCATTTTTTCTTACCGAATTCGTGATAAGAAAGCACTTCAAATGTTACATTGTCTCCATTGATTTCTTTAAAAAAGCGGACAAATGCTTCCAGATCTTCCGTTGCATTGTTCACGCCACCGATCAACGGAACTCTTACATGAAAATACGGATGCTCTTTTGCTGCTTTCCTGATATTTTTCATAATCTCTTCATTCGCACCGCCTGTGTATTTCTGATGTTTTACCGGATCACATAACTTACAGTCCATAATCAGCTGATCAACATATGGGAACAATTCTTCTGTCCTTACATGCGTTCCATTTGTCTCAATTGCTGTATTGATTCTATGTTCTTTCAGTTTTTTCAATGACTCAAGAAGTTCTTCAAACTGCATTGTTACTTCCCCTCCGGTAAATGTAACTCCGCCGCCATCGTAATACATCATTTCGTTATTCAAGACTTCTTCTACGATCTCGTCAACCGTATAATTCTGGTAAGACAGATACATCCCCTTTGTATCATGTTCTGTGATGCACTCATGATTTTTACATCCTACACAGATGGTCCTGTCTACTTTTGTTCCACTGATCGCTCCATGCGGACAGATGCTTTCCAAAATCCACTCCGGATCTGATACGATCGTTCCTTTACACTGCATCCCCTCCGGGTTCGCACACCATGGACACTTCAGATTACAGCCTTGCATATGATATACCAGTCTGTTTCCATCTCCGTCCTGGGAGTAATTGAATCCTTTCTGAAATATCTTCATCTGTCATCTGTCCTTTCTTAATAGTCTCACTATAACCTGAACAGATCTGCGTTATGTCCATATAACTCACGGAATATCGCGAACTGTTCTTCATAGTATTTCTGATTCTCATGGTTTGGTGTTACAATTGTATCTTTCATATGTACCAGTTTATCGCAGGCTTCCTCATAGTTTCCGAATTCTCCGGCCGCAATTGCTGCTGTTATCGCAGCTCCGATGCATGCCTGTTCATTTCCCTGATTTGTATAGATCTCGCAATCGAAGATATCTGCCTGCATCTCCAGAAAAAGCTTTCCTCTTGCTCCTCCACCGGATGCTATAATTTTGTGATATTCAATTCCGAGGTCTTTAAATATTTCTATCGATGTCCGAAGTCCGAATACAATTCCTTCCATCGTGCTCCGGATCATATGCGCTCTTTCATGTTTCAGTGTCATTCCAAAGTAAATGCCTTTTGCATTCGGATCATTATATGGCGTTCTCTCGCCACTCAGATACGGAAGGAATACCAGTCCCTCGCTTCCTGCTGGTACAGACGCCGCAAGTGAGGTCATCTCATCATAAGATCCCATCTCCAGAATGTTGTTCATCAGCCACTTCAGCGCAACACCGCCGCTTAAGTGTGCTCCCATCAGCATCCATAAGTCTTCTTTCACATGACAGAATGTATTGGTCCGGAATTTTTCATCATATAATGGTTCGTTAAATCCTCCCGAGATCTGACAGGACGTTCCGATGTTCGCTGCAAGTACGCCCGGCCGGATAATTCCGTTACCCACGCCCTGCATCAGAGTATCGCCACCGCCATAAGCGATCTTGATTCCTTCTTTTAATCCGGTCTGTTCTGCACATTCTTTATTAACTGTTCCCGCTGCTTCGTATGCTTCATGACATTCCGGGAAGATTTCTTTTGGCATCTGAAGTTTCTCTATCAGCCCCCATGCCCAGTCACGCTTCTTTGTATCGAATATTGCACCACTTGACGCATCCGACATGTCCGTTCCGATCTCTCCGCACATCTTATAACGGATATAATCTTTCGGGAAAACTACATAACGGATCTTTTCAAAATTCTCCGGCTCATGTTCTTTCACCCACATCAGTGAGGAGATCAAGAATCCTGTACTAAGTGAATTCAGCACGGTTCCACGATATGTATCCTTTCCTGTGATATCGTATATCTTCTGGATCTCTTTTTCTGATCTCTGGTCTGCCCAGATAATTGCATTGCGAATCAGCTTGCCGTCTGCACCTATCATAACCAGTCCGTGCATCTGTCCGGAATAACTGATCCCATGAATCTTAGCTGATTCCTCCGGATATCTCTTCACAAGATCTGTAATCGTCTCTTTTGTTGCCTCCCATAACTTCTCCATATCCTGTTCTGCATATTGTAACTTTTCTTTAATAATGTCATACCCAATCTGAGAAGTTCCGACTGTCTTTCCCTCGCTGTCCATCAATAATGATTTCACGCTGGATGTTCCTACATCCACACCAAGATAATAATTCATAACTGCTCTCCTTTTGGTATTGTCGAGTAGTACCATTTGTTTTCTAATATAAGGGACGGAATATATAATAGTTCCGCCCCTTGTTTTTTTACATTCGCAACTGCTTAATCTGCAATCTTTATCATGACCTTTCCGGCTCTTCTGTATTCAGGCTTTGTAAATACATCTGCAATATCATCCAATGGTACAATATTTGTGATCAAGTCCTCCAAACGTAATGTCTTTGACTCCAGAACCTGTATTGCTCTCTCGTACGTATAAGGATTGATAAATGATGATGTAATATGCAATTCTTTCTTAAACACATCATCCGGCTTCAGTGGGAAACTATCCTCTGGCGAAGCAAGACCAAAAAACATTACTGTCGCACCCTTACCGGCAAATTTCACTGCATCTTCCTGTGTATGTATATTTCCCACACACTCAATTACAACATTTACATTCGGTGTATATTCATCCAACACCGCCTGAACATCTTCGTTTATTGGATCGATTACTTTTGTTGCGCCTAATTTTAATGCAAGTTCACGTTTTTCTTCTACCGGTTCGGACAGGATCAGCTTTGTTGCACCTTCATTCTTTGCAAGCTGCAACATGATCATTCCAATCGGTCCTCCGCCTATAACAAGCACCGTATCACCAGATTTAATATGACAGAGATCTATTCCATGCAGGCAACAGGAAACTGGTTCTGCCATTGCAGCCTCGATAAAACTCAGATCATCCGAAAATGTATACAACTGTTTTTCATGCATAATAACATATTCTGCAAATCCTCCATCTACAGTTGTACCTACACCAATATTATCTGTACAAAAATGCTGCATAGCATTTTTACAGAAATAACATTCCCCACACATATCATTCGGGTCACCGCTCACACGGTCCCCCACTTTAATTCTATTTACATTAGCTCCGATTTTTTTTACAACTCCCGAAAACTCATGCCCCGGAATCAACGGCGGTGTAACTTCAAAAGATCCTCCATCACCATTAAAAATGTGCACATCCGTTCCACATACTCCACAATACTTTACCTGGATCAACACTTCATTGTCTTTCAGTTCCCTTACCGGAACATCTTCTACTACCAGATTATGTTTTCCGTAATATACTGCCGCTTTCATATTGTACCTCCATAGTTTAATTTTTAACTTGCTTCTTTTAATGGCATTGTAGCACAATACCATTATTTCATCAATATTTTAACTTAAATTATCTCAAAAAACTCATCAATCATATGGATTGCTGCTCCCACTCCTGTCGGTTCTTTCTTATATTTAGAAGGAACAAGATACCTTTCTGATTTTTCCTTAAATGAATCTCTGGCATCTACCCTGGCACACAGATCTTCCATATACTTCTCTATATATGCCCCTACATAACCGCCGATTACAATTTTCGTATCATATAACATACGTATGTTGTGAATACCTATTGACAAATATTCTAAATATCTGTTCCAATGGCGCCTTGCTCCGAGATCCTTCGTTTCTAATAATTCAAAGAATTTTTCCAGATCACCATCCGCATATTCTGCAAGCACATTTGCTCTGCACACTGTGTCAAAACAACCCCTTTGGCCACAATAGCATCTGTCTCCGGCTTTCGGAATAATCGTCATGTGTCCGATTTCACCGCTTTTCCTGCGTTCTCCCTCAAATATTTTATTAGCAACAATCACAGCTCCACCTACACTGTTGCTAAGACTAAGATAGAATGCATCATCCAGGTCATTTCTGTCCCATACTTCCGCATAACCTGCTGCTGCCGAATCATGGAACAGCCGGTTATGATATGGAATATATTTCGCAATATCTGCTCTGGTCACTCCTGTGAAATTAAGCGTAAGCCCGTAAGTAACCCTTTCACCATCATCACTGATCAATCCCTGAACTGCAATCCCGACTCCGAGAAATCTGTCATCCGGAAGGCCAGTATCCTTTTTGACTTCTTCTACCGTCTCTCCAATCTTTCTCAGATAATTATCGTCATTCAAATCAAAATTCTCCCTGACCCTGATCAGACTGATAACATTACCGGATAAATCTACTGCCACACAATTAATATGATGCCTGTTTAAATACAAGCCGACTGCATATCTGGCTTTTTCTATGTAGGAATAAGCGGTCGCATTTCTCCCACCTGTATTTGATATTTTTTTTGACGTATCAATCAATCCCAACTCCGCCAGATTATTTAAATTCTGCGTGATCGTCGGAAGACTCAGCCCTAATCCGATCACAATATCCTGCTTTGATACTGCTCCCTGTTCCCTGATATATTGATATATTAACTGACTTTTCCTCAAAACTCTTCCCCTTGTCTACTAAAGTATTTAACGAAAATATTTTAGCAAAAATATTTTAGCAAAAAATCCCGGTAAAATAAACTTTTACCGGGATTTTAATATCTTTTCAGCTTTATTATTAGTTAGCCTGTCTCTTCTTCTGGATACAGTCAAAACCAACAGCAAGGACAAGTACAATACCAAGTACGATATCCTGAATCCAGGTATTGATATTCATAAGCACCATACCATTATTCAATGCCCCAATAATAAATGTACCAGCTACAACACCAGACATTCTACCGGAACCACCTGCTACAGACACACCTCCAAGGACAACGCAGGTAATAACTTTGAATTCGTAGCCAAGTCCTGCATTACCCATACCGGAATTTGTTCGTGACAAAAGTACAATACCGGCAAGTCCTGCAAAAAATCCTGATAATGCAAATACCAGATATTTAACTCTTCCTGTACGGATACCAGAAAGTCTTGCAGCTTCAATGTTACCACCTACTGCATAGAAATAACGTCCAAAATATGTCTTATTCAGAATAAATGCTCCAATGATAAAGCAGATAATCATAATAATTACCGGAATAGGTACCGGTCCAACCCATCCTGCACCAAATACAGAGAATTTTTCAGGGAATCCATTGATTGGCTGTCCATTACACATAATCAATGCAATACCGGAAAATGCTGTTTGTGTCGCAAATGTTGCGATCAGTGCCGGGATACCGATTGTCGCTACCATGAAACCATTCAAAAGACCAATCAGTGTAGATGCCAGTAACGAAATCAGTACTGCAAGATACATATTAACACCGAACTCAACCATCAGTTTTGCACATAAAATATTAACGAATGTAATAACAGATCCTGTACCAAGGTCGATGTCACCCAGCAAGATAACAAACATCATACCTACAGAAGCAATTCCCCATACAGCGACCTGACGCAGCATAATTAATAAGTTACTCATTGTAATGAATCTTGGATTTGCAATTGTAAATGCAATTACAAGAACGATAAATACTAACCAGATAGCCTGGTCTTTTAAAACTCTTGATACTTTGTTTTCTTTCATTTGTCTAACCCCTTCCTATGCCTATTTATCTCTTGCTGCGGATGCATATGTCATAATTACTTCCTGGGTGAACTCATCTTTTGAAAGTTCTCCTGTCATGTTTCCTTCTGAAAGAACCACAATTCTGTCAGACATACCCATCAACTCTTCCATCTCTGAAGAAATCATTAAAATTGTCTTTCCCTGATTCTCAACAAGATCGTTCATCAATTTATAAATCTCATATTTTGCTCCAACATCAATTCCTCGTGTTGGTTCATCAAAGATAATCAATTCCGAATCTGCTGCCATCCACCTTCCAAGGATAACCTTCTGCTGATTACCACCACTTAAATTTTTAACCAGCTGATTCAGGGAAGGAGTCTTAATTGCCATATTTTCTTTATATTTTTCTGCAATTTCCTGTTCTTGCTTATTGTTTATAACGCTGAGTTTGGAATTGCGCTCATAGATTGGCATATTAATATTATTCTTAATAGAAATACCCAACATAGCACCATGACGTTTTCTGTCTTCCGGCACCAGAGCAATTCCAAGATTAATCGCTTCTCTCGGGCTCTTCGGATCTATCTCCTTACCATTAAAAATCATTTTTCCTGATTTTTTTCTGACTGCCCCGAATATCATCTCGGCAAGTTCTGTTCTTCCGGCTCCGACCAGTCCACCAAGTCCAAGAATCTCGCCTTTATGAATCTTTAAGCTGATATCCGTATCTCCGTTACCTGTTACATTTTGTAATTCAAGAACAACTTCGTCTTTCTTAACACAATCTTTTCTAGGTGGATAACTTTGTGTAAGTTCACGTCCTACCATCAATTTAATCAATTCCTGGACTTCACTGTCCTTTGTGATCAATGTCTTTACATATTCTCCGTCACGCATAACCAGAATACGGTCTGACAGACGATATATTTCTTCCAATCTATGAGATATGTAAATAATAGAAACCCCTTCTTTACGAAGTCTTTCTACTACTTCAAACATACTCTCAACTTCTGCACTTGTCAAAGGCGCAGAAGGTTCATCCATAATCAGTATTTTTGCATTCTGCTGAACTGCTTTTGCTATTTCAACCATCTGCTGATATCCAACCGTCAGGTTCTTCATCAGTGCCTTCGGGTCAATCTTAATATGAAGAGCTTCAAATGCTTTTGCCGCCTCTTCTTCCATTGCTTTTTTATCAATGACTATTCCTTTACGGATAGGTCTTCCCAGGAATAAGTTTTCTGCTGCTGACAGTTCCTTCACATTGTTAAATTCCTGATAAATAATTGCAATACCATTTTCCGATGCCAACTGTGGTGTCATGCTAGAAAACTCTTTGCCATTTACTATAATCTTTCCAGAAGTTGGAATAACCGCTCCAGAGCAACACTTAATCAATGTAGATTTTCCAGCTCCATTTTCTCCAATCAGAGCCAGAATCTCGCCTGGCTTTAATTCCAACGTAACGTCCTTCAACGCTACAACACCCGGGTATTCTTTTCTTATATGCTGTAACTGTAATACATATTCTTCGCTCATGTTCATCCCCCGTGATTCTACTAATTAACAGAGGCGGCGTAATGCCGCCTCCTTTTTAATCTGTTTCAGTTTTATGACTGTTTTACATTCCTTTTAAGATCTCATCAATGTTATCTGTTGTGATAGGTTTGATTGTTCTGTAAACGTTGTGATCATCACCCTCAAATTTCTCACCGCTTAAGATTCTTTCATACATTTTCATACAAGCTTTTGCTGTATCTTCGTTAGATCCTTCAAATCCAACGATAGATCTTACTGCTTCATTTCCAGCTTTCAGGGAATTCAGCTGCTGCTCTGTAACGTCTGTTGTAATAACACCTACGTTCTCTGGAATTTTTCCTTTTCCGTATTTCTGAAGAAGAGCTTCATTCGAACCGATCATAGCACCAGCTCCGACTCCAACGAATACATTAGCATCTGGATGTGCAGAAAGTACAGACTCTACGTTGCTCTGTGCTTCCGGTGCTTCCAGACCATCAACTTCTGCGATCACTTCATAATTGTCTTTGCAATTTTCTTTCAGACCTTCTTTGATACCATCAGCTCTTTCTTTCAGAACCTTTGTTGAAGGATATCCGATAACTGTAACCTGTGCTTTATCATCTGCTGTAAATTTATCGTTGATAAATTCAGCTGCTGTTTTACCAATCTCTTTACCAAGCTCTGTATTGTCCAGTACCCAGTTAGCCGTTGTGTTTTCCATCGGGTCATCCCAGCACATTACTTTAATATCAGCATCAAGAGCTTCTTTACAGATGTTCTCTACCGCTTTTGCATCAGAAGGGTGAACCATGATCAGGTCACATCCCGATGTAATGAAGTTCTCGATCTGGCTAACCTGTGTAGCAGAGTTGTCTTCACAGTCGATCAATGTGTAATCCCAGCCTTTGTCCTTTAACTGTTCTTCGAGTTTTCCCATAACTCCTGCCCAGTACGCATTGCTTAATGACTGAATTGTAATTCCGACTTTGTACTTTTTGTCTTTGGAATCTCCGCTTTCTGACTTGCTGTCTGATCCTCCGTCTTTGCTTCCGCATCCAACTGCCATAGCTGCTACCATCGTTACGCACAGTAAGATACTTACGATTTTCTTTTTCATAGATTGTCCTCCTTGAAATTAATAATTTTATTCGTATAGCCGTTGCTATTAGCTATCTTAGAATGATATAACCGGTCAATTTAGAAGCATGTAAATGCTCCATCTACGATGATATCTGATCCGGTTGTAAATGTACTTGTGTCTCCTGCAAGATATACCAGAATTGACTGTAATTCTTCCGGTTTTCCAAGGCGTCCCATAGGAGCCATTGCATTCCACTGCCCAATCAGTGGTTTCAGATCATCTCTTGACATGATCAGATCTGTTCCAATGTATCCCGGGCTTATGCAGTTGACTCTGACACCTTTCTTTGCCCATTCTACAGCAAGTGATTTTGTCAGAAGACTTACTCCTGCTTTTGACGCATTGTATCCACACTGTGGCTGCGGAACATTTACAATATGTCCTGACATAGAAGCTGTATTAATGATGGAACCATAACCCTGTTTTAACATTACTCTTCCTGCTGCTGTTGCACAAAGGAAAACGCCTGTCAGATTGATATCAATTACTTTCTGCCACTGAGCAAGTGTCATCTCCTCAGCTGGTGCATTTACTGCGATTCCGGCATTGTTATAACATGCATCAAGTTTTCCATATGTATCAACCACTTTAGCTACCATTGCTTCAACCTGATCCTGCTTTGTAACATCACATTCAATTGCGATTGTCTTAGAACCTGTCTTTTCTGCAATCTCATCTGCTACTTTCTGAGCCCCTTCAAGATTAATATCTACGATTGCTACATCTGCCCCTGCTTCTGCAAATGCCATGGCTGCACATTTTCCGATTCCGCTCGCAGCCCCTGTTACGTAAATTGCTTTCCCGTCAAGTCTCATGTTCTCAATAATTCCCATGTTGCCCTCCTCCCGGTTGTTAGCCGTGTCTGTTGGTTTTGATTCCGCATAACTCTTTTGTAAATCACTTTTACAAAATCGCTTTGCATATCTTTGTTGGTATTATTATAATACTTGTTCTTTTATTTGTGCAATATGCAATATCAACTAAATTTTGTATGTGTATTTTGTATAGTTTTAATAATGTTATTTATTTAACATTTGTCTATATTGTCTGTATATAGTTTTCTATTAATTTAATCGCAGCTCCAAGTGCAGATGCCTCCGCCCTGTAATCACAAGCTCTTACATAATTTCCATCATGACCAAACAAGTTCTTTTCCGCCACCATCTGACGTAATCTTGGTACATATGGTCCAATCAGATTACCTACATATCCACCCAGGACCACTTCACAATCAAAGCACATCCTGAGATTATCCACTGCTATTGCTAAATTATCCAGATATTCATCCCATATCTTTTCATACTCTGCATTTCCCTCTTCAAGCTTTTCAAAAAATATCTCCAATTTTCCTTCTGTAAGATCTGCAAGCCGGAGTGCCGAACAATACGCATCCAAACATCCTTTTTTTCCACAATAGCAGGTTCTTCCGCCCGGATGGATTACCATATGCCCAAATTCCGCACTCCGCCAGTTATCTCCCCGATACATATCAACAGCCTCAAGTTCATTTCCTGCCGTCATGATTACATTGCTGTTTTCAAACAGCACCGCACCACCAACAGTATTACTCAGCATAAGATATACCATATTACCACAATTCACATGCTCAGCACTTTCTGCAATCGCTGCACAATTCGCATCATTAAGAAGAACTGCCGGGTATTTAAAATGTTCTTTCCATTCACTGCAGGATACATTATAAATATCCAGTGCGTTGGAATATGTAATAAGCTGTTCTTTCTTATCTATAATACAAGGCATCGATATTCCGATTCCCAATATCTTATCTTCCGGTATTGCATTTTCTTCTATAAATCGTCTGGTAAATACAGCAAGTGCATCCAGATATTCATTCGTATATTCAAAACTCTTTCTGATCCTTACATGTTTTAATGCCTTTTCTGACAAGTCTGTATACGTAATACTTATATGGTTTGCCGTCAGATCAATTCCGACTGCGTATTTTATATCTTTTACCGCAGCAATTGCTTTTGCCTTTCTTCCTCCCGTTGATTTTAACTCCCCGGCTTCCTTTAGCACACCTTCTTCTTTCAGTTCATTCACAATTGTAAGAACCGTCGGTCCACTGATATCTAATGCAGCAGAAATCTCCGGCATACTCGTCTCTGCCTGTCCGTTCACATATCTGAATACACGGTTTCTATTCTGTCTTTTCACTTCTACGCTGTTCGTGCTTCTTTTCATAATTTCTGCCCTCTACTTTATTAAGTATTTTATTTAAGTGTTTTCGTAACATCTATATTATATCATGTTACAAAAAAGAATACAAATATTTTTCACAATTTTTTTCATTTACTTTGCGCATTTTTGTACCATTTGTATATACAGTTTTAAAATTATAATTATCTACTACAAAAAACAGATGACACAGTTTCTGTGAGCATAACCTCTTTCTTTTCTGTATCACCTGTTTGTATTTTTATTCATTCTTTATATATAAGATATCCGCCACCGAACAACTTCCATATTCTGTCTCTATCACAGTGCATGGCCATGCTTTCGTTCTGGTAAATATCTCGACACCATTATCCGCAAGGAATGTAGTGTCCTCGCACTTTGTCCCTGCAATTGTTGGATTCCATGCATATGCCTGATTCTTCTTAATTACACCTTTCGTCTCTGGTGTTACTGTAAATTCCCTACAGCCATATCCGGTCGGTCCGCCCTGATGGTGCATCTTCCATTCCTTCGAACATCCTTCTTTTGCATATAATTCCTGTGCTTTCCGAAAATACGCTTGATAACTCATACCGTCTTTCATCACTTCCCACCAATACACAGTCCGGACTGATTCCCCTTGCGATGCATCCTGTTCTGATCTTATCTGCAATTTCTTGCTCTGTCTGTCCAGGTCTTGCATTCATGGCTACACCTTCTACGATTCCGGCGCATTCCTGCCCGATCTTCCGGTAACGCTTCAGTTCTTTTTCACTTAACTGCATACGGACATCGATAAGCTCTGACTGTACATTATCCGTACCCGCAATTCCAGTATCGGATGCAAATGTCCGGTCTCCTATATAATCTTTCAGATGTGCTTCAAAAGATTCATACCATGGGATCAGCATTCCTTTTGCTCTCAGCGCATTCTGCTCCGTTTCCATACGTGGACAGTCACTGCTGTCTGCTGCTACTGTAACCGATCCGTCTTTTTCGATGAGCAGATGTGCCACTCCGACTTCTGTGTTCGTCACTACAGCATTTGCATTTTCTTCTGTGATCCATTTGAAATTATCCCGTCTTCCTAAGATCACTCCGTCATATTCCGAAGTCTGAAGCCAGGATAATAATTTATCTAGATTCTTCATTAATCTTCTATCTCCATATTAACACATACTTTACCTGTTTTTCCGGTTGCAAATACGCGGTATGCTTCTTCCGTCCGGCTAAGCGGATATCTGTGTGTAATGATCTGGCTTGGATGGATCTTCTTGCGGTCCAGAAATTCGACCAGACGCTCCATATTACCTACGGATGTTACCCATGATCCATGTAATGTCAGGTTCTTATGTAACAGAAGCGGACTTGGCTCGAATGTTACGGTTCCCTGCTCGCCAAGGAATACCACATTGCCCCACATTCTTGCAGCTTCCAGACATCTGTGACGGCCGATGCTGCTTCCGGAACAGTCCACTGCTACTTCTACACCTTTTCCGTCTGTATACTCCATTACTTTCTGTACAACGTCATCATCACCTAAGAGTACCTGATCTGCCCCGATCTTCTTTGCCATCTCCAGACGTTCTTCTGAGATATCTACACCGATCGTCTCTGCACCCATGGCTTTCGCAAGGATCAGTGCCGCCTGTCCGACAGGTCCCAGCCCCATAACCAGTACGCGGTCTCTTCCGGATACATTAGCCCTTAATAATCCCTGGTAAGCAGTTCCGAATCCACATGCGATCATGGCTCCGTCTTCATATGTCAGGAAATCCGGCAGATGAATACAGGTAGATACATCTGCTACCATATATTCCGCAAGTGCACCGTCTCTCTGCCATCCGTAAGCACGTCTCTCCGGATTCTGGCAGTTAATGAAGAAGCCTTTCTTACACTCGTCACAGTATCCGCATCCCTGAATGTGATATACAACCACACGGTCTCCTTCTTTAAAGTCCAACACGTCTTCTCCAACCTGTACAACCTGTCCGCTCGGCTCATGACCTGCAATCACATCGTCATATCTTGCTCCACCTGTCTTATCTGTATGTTCATAATAAATATATTTCAGATCACTTCCGCAAAGACTGGCTGCCTTCATCTTCAGAAGTACCTGTCCCGGTCCGGGTACCGGCACCGGCTGCTCTACCTTCTGTACTTTTGCTCCTCCCGGAAGTTTCATACCGATCATCTTTTTTGGAATTTCGTATTTCATGTTGTATCCCTCCTGAATATTTTTATGATTTTTCTGCTATTAATCTTTCTGGTGTATTCTTTTTGTCATCCTCATCTTACCCCTTTTTCACATTCCATAACATAAACAATCTGACGAATTAATGGACTATATTACTGCTTCTGGATATAGTCACCGTTCCGATATTCTTTTGGTGATACTCCCATTACTTTCTTGAATATTCTGGAAAAATAATAGGGATCATCATATCCCAGTTTTTGACTAATCTCCACAATATACAGATCTGTAGACTTTAAAAGCTTACACGCCTCCTGCATCTTCAGGTTGATAAAAAAATCAATCGGCGCCCTGCCGGTATATTTCTTAAATGATGCATTGATATAGCTTTTCGAAAGTTCCAGTTCCTCTTCCAGATCCTCTAATTTCAGATTCCGATCCAGATGACGGTACATATAACGTACGATTGTTGTAATATGCCGGTTCTGCCGGCTTGCCTCATCTGCTTTTTCGCGAAAATATATCTCGGACAGGATCAGTGACAACACCTGGGAAATGTAGATAAAGTTTCCAAGTGTATAGTTGCGCTCCAATACACGGAACAACACACCAAATAATGTTATGATCCTATTCTCCGCATGTATGGAATTCATCTGAATGATCTGGTATTCTTCCAATGGATAATAGCCTGTATTTTCGCCCTTGAAGTGTACCCAGAAGATACTCCACGGATTCTTCTCACTGGCATAATATTTATGCTTCTGGTTTCTTGGTATACAGAACACTTCCTGAGGGTGAAGATGATACTTTTTATTTCCGATATGGATATAGCCTTCCCCTTCTGTACAATATAAGAGGATATATTCTTCTGTTCCTTCCTCCCGTTCCCGGTAATGATGATACGCCTTCGGGAAGAATCCGATATCTGTCAGGTACATCGCTTTTACCAGCGGATGTTTCAGGTATTCTTTGAATGATTCTGTTGGAATTATGAAATATTGTTCATCTTTGAATCCGTCTCTTTTCTGGCTTTCCTGTATGTATGCTTCATCCTTTTCTCTTTCCATCTTCGTTTGTCCCCTTGCCTTTTATGAATTTCTTATTACTCTTTTCATGGTTCTTTTTCATTATATTCAGCATAGCAATTTTGTGGAATATTGTCCATCTTTTTATGAAATATGATATTCTGCCAATACTATTTTCATGCTATCGTAAAAGCATACACAAAAGCATTGCTATAAATATTCGCAGCTTTGAGATGGGAAAATCATCATCACATATTTATTATTTTCAAAGGAGAATCTATTATGAGTAATAACGTACACGTATGGGAAGAAAATGTAACCATCCCGACCTATAAAGTCTATCCACCGGAAAAGGGGCCTCTCTTTATCGAGAACCGTGCCTATCAGGGAAGTTCCGGCAAGGTCTACCCGCTTCCGGTAACCGAAAAAATCTCTGATAAAAAAGAAGATGTAAGCTACCACGCTATCTATTTGGAGAATGATTATCTGAAGGTTATGGTTCTTCCGGAACTCGGCGGACGTATCCAGAGAGCTTATGATAAGACAAACGGTTATGACTTTGTCTACTATAACCATGTGATCAAACCGGCACTCGTTGGCTTAACCGGTCCTTGGATCTCAGGCGGTATCGAATTCAACTGGCCACAGCATCACAGGCCAAGTACTTACAGTCCGGTGGATTATTACTATAAGGAACGAGAGGACGGCTCTGCTACCGTATATGTCAGTGAGATTGACAAGATGTACGGTACAAAGGGTATGGGGGCATTCACTCTCTATCCTGACAAGGCTTATATCGAGATCAAGGGACAGCTTTTTAACAACACCGATATTCCTCAGACCTTCCTCTGGTGGGCAAATCCGGCTGTTCCGGTCAATGACAATACTTACTCTGTATTCCCGCCGGATGTATATGCAGTTATGGACCATGGAAAACGTGCCGTATCTACATTCCCGATCGCAACCGGAGAATATTACAAATACGACTACTCTGCAGGCGTTGACATTTCCATGTATAAGAATATCAAGGTGCCGACTTCTTACATGGCTGCGCATTCTGACTTTGATTTTATAGGTAACTACGATGAAGGAAGAAAAGCCGGACTGCTGCACGTTGCCGACCATCACATCTCTCCTGGCAAGAAGCAGTGGACATGGGGCAACGCGGACTTTGGCCGTACATGGGACCGCAACCTTACTGATGAGGATGGACCATATATCGAACTGATGACTGGAGTATTCGCAGACAATCAGCCGGATTTCACATGGTTAAAGCCTTACGAAGAAAAGACATTTACCCAGTATTTTATGCCATATAAAAATGTTGGACGTGTGAAGAATGCTACGAAGGATGCCATGGTGAACTTTACAATTGAAGATTCTACAGCTACACTGCTTTTGTATACTTCCGGTTCTTATAACGGACTCACCTTATCTGTAGAAAAAGAGGGTAATGTACTTTACAGCAAGACCATTGACATTTCTCCTCTGCAGGCATTTGAAGATACTTTTACGACTGATACCAGTTCCACCGCAGGCTGCACAGTAAAAGTGACTGCTACAGATGGACATACACTTGTTACTTATACCGGACTGGAAGAAAAACTGGAGCCAATCCCGGATCCTGCTGTTCCTCTCGGCACACCGGCTGAATTGAAATCTACAGAAGAATTATTCTTAGGTGCACAGCATCTGGAGCAGTACCGTCATGCAACATATGAACCTGCTGATTACTACGAAGAAGGACTCCGCCGTGATCCAAGTGACATCCGTCTGAATAACGGATACGGTATGCTGCTTATGAAGCGCGGTGATTTCGCTGCTGCAAAGAAACATTTTGAAGCGGCCATTGAAAAACAGACCTGGAAGAATCCAAATCCATATAACGGGGAATGCTACTTTAACTTAGGTCTTGCAGAATATTTCTTGGGAAATGAATCTGCTGCCTATGATGCATTCTATAAATCTACATGGAGCCACGAGACGCAGAGCGCCGGATTCTACTGGCTTGCACTGCTTGCATGCAAAAAACACGAATATGAACAGGCGCTTACATTTGCAGAGCAGTCCATGATCCGCAACTGGCATAACATGAAGGTACGTGCATTAAAAGCTTCTATCCTTCGAAAGCTTGGACGTTGCAACAAAGATTTTCTCACTGAAAGTCTTGCAATCGATCCGTTGTCACTTGACTGCCTGTATGAAAAATCCGTTTCAGAAGATGATCTGAGCGGATGGATCAGCACAATGCGTACCTCTGCACATAACTATCTGGAAGTTGCTTTGGACTATATCAAAGCCGGACTTTATGAAGATGTGGTACGTATCTTGGATGCAACACCGGACAAGTCGCCTATGACCTGGTACTATATGGGTTATGCTTATGAAAAAGATGGTAAAAATGAAGCTGCACTGGATGCTTACCAGAAAGCAGAACATACCAATCCGGATTACTGCTTCCCGAACAAGATAGAAGAGATTCTTATCTTAAATGTTGCTATATCTGCACTTAAAAAAGTACCATATGCACATTATTATCTTGGATGCCTGCTGTATGATAAGAAGCAGTATGACAAAGCTGTAAATGAGTGGAAAGAAAGCATTTCCGAAAATCCGAAGTATGCTATGGCTTATCGTAATCTTGCGATTGCTTATTATAATAAATGCAAAGAACCTGCCAAAGCTCTGGATTATATGAAGCAAGCATTTGAACTGGATTCTTCTTATCCAAGATTTCTTCTCGAATACGACCAGCTGGCTGCTAAGAATAATGTTGCACTGGAAGACCGTCTGGCTCTGCTTGAGAAATATCCGGAGTTAGTCGAAGACAGAGACGTGCTGTATCTTGAATATATCACGCTTCTGAACGAGACCGATCAGTACGACAAGGCTCTGGATGCTTTGAAGGGACATACGTTCCATCCATGGGAAGGTGGAGAAGGAAAAGTCAGTGGCCAGTACCGCTATGCGCTGACTCACAAGGCTCTTGGGCTTATGAAAGAAAAGAATTATGAGGAAGCAATTAAGCTTCTTACAGATACATTTACCTATCCGGATAACTTAGGCGAAGGAAAACTTCCGAATGTTCTGGATAATATTGCGGAATATTATATCGGATGCTGCTATGCGGCCCTGAATGCGACCGAAGAAGCTGCCAGATGGTGGGAGAAAGCTTCTGTAGGACTGGATGAGCCATCGGCTGCTCTTTACTATAATGACCAGCCGTCTGATACGATCTTCTATCAGGGTCTTGCGAATGCTGCTCTTGGAAGAACAGAAAAGGCTGCTAAGTGTTATCATCAGCTGAAAGCGTTTGGTGAGAAGCATATCTTTGATGAAGTGTCTTATGATTACTTTGCGGTATCGCTTCCGGAGTTTGAGGTATTTCCTAGTGATATTCAGCTTCGTAATACGATTGATTGCAAGTATCTGATGGCGCTTAGTGCGATCGGACTTGGGGATTATGAGAAGGCCCGTGATGGACTTGATGAGGTGCTTGCGCTTCAGGGGAATCATCAGGGGGCGATAGAGCATGTGAGGTATCTTGAAGAAATTGGCTGTTTAGTACATTAATTTGGGTTGGATTCCCAGTCACGACATGAGAAAGCGCTGGTATCCTATCTGCTGCTAGATGTCATGATGCAGCAGACAGGATACCAGCGCTTTCTCATGGATCGAGAGGCCATGATGAACTAGTGTATTAAACACCCACCATCCATCTCCCATACTACATCCGCCAACACACATATATCCTCACTATTATGACTGGTCAGCAGGATTGTCTTTCCTTCTTTTTTCAGATCCATAATCAGGCTCCGGATTTCTTCTACTCCTTTTTTATCCAGTCCATTGAATGGCTCATCGAGTATCAGAAGGTCTGGATTTTCCATGATTGCCTGTGCGATTCCAAGGCGTTGTTTCATACCTAAGGAATATTTGGCTACTGCTTTTTTTGAATCTGGATCCAGGCCTACTCTTGAAATTGTGTTCCTGATCTCTGTATCAGTTATTTTTCCTTGAATCTCCGCCAGCAATTTCAGGTTGCGGAAACCAGACATATTTGGCAGAAATCCTGGTCTTTCTATGATCATTCCCATGGATTCCGGGAAATCTACATCTTTTCCGATTACTTTGTCGTCTATGGTAATTGTTCCTTCGGTTGGTTTTATAAATCCACAGATACATTTGAACAGGACGCTTTTTCCTGATCCGTTATTACCTACTATGGCATGTGTCTTCCCTGCTTCGAAATCACAGGTGATTCCTTTTAGCACTTCTTCCTCACGGAATGTTTTATGAAGATTTCCCACACGAATCTTTATTTTCTTCATTTTTATCCACCTCTTTTCCCAGGTAATACTTTATTCTGTATCGATATGTCCACCATCAATTGCATTTAAAGTTACCTCATAAGGCAGGCTTTCCTTGTTCACCTGTTCTTTATCTTGCCATGACCTATCCACTTCAAACACCCACATCGGCACCAGCCATACGCTGTTTGGATCTTCATATGCACTGATATTTCCCAGTCTGAGTTTTACATCCCGGATTTCATATGTGAATTTCAGTCCTTCTTTTTTCGTCCGTTTGCCGTCATCTGAAATTTGCATATATAAAATGTGTTGTGCTAATTTTTCTTTTATCTTTTCGAATGGCAACAGCTTTGTATTATCAGCGATTTTTTCTTTTTTCACAGATATATTATTCCACCGGAATTTTTTAACTCCGTTTTTTGTTATTATCATCTGTATGCTTTCTGTAGCGAATTTTGGTGCATAGACAGTCTCTGGTATTTTTGAACTGTCTCCATAAACATCACTATATGTTGTTTCATATCCTGTCAGATTTCCTTCTGTCCTGAAAAAATATAGAGAATATCCCACTTCTGTCTCGCATTCTCCGTCCAACATTCCCCAGCTTTCCGTTTCTGTACTTCCGGTTGCCCTGACACATTCCTGTATTTTCATTCCTGTAACCGCCAGATCTTTCAGCACCTGTTCTGCTTTTTTCCGTGCCTCATCTTCTGTTATATCAGGCGCATCCGAAATTTTATTCTTTAATTTTTCAACCCAGCTTTTATATTCCGGAGGATCTTCTTCCGAACCGGTCTCAAGCCTTTCTATCGTCTTTTCATCTATATAAGTTCCTTCTTGATATAAAAATCTTGTCACAGATCCAGCCTTCGTATCATAATTAACTGCCCGGATAACCGGATCTATGTTTCTCCCCTTATCTATCCTTACAGATAATCCTATTTTATCTTTTGTATCGTAATAGAAATCACTTTGTCCATCCCATTTATCTCTTTCTGTTTGATATGGAGTCTCCCATTTTGGCGCTACATATTGCAATGTTTCTTTTTTATCCGGTGCCTGAGCAATTATCTTATCCAGCTGTTTGTAACTATTTTGCCAATATGTGGTAGACGCTACAGCTTCCAACTTTGCCCATCTACCCTCAAAATTTTGTATCTTTTCCTGTTCTTTCTTCAGTTCATCCTTACTCATTTTCGGATATCTATAGATTTTATTTCCTTCCGAAAAATAGTTACACAAGCTGCCAAGTTCCTGATTACTCAGCTTTTTCATTTCATATGCATATACCGGTGTATTATATATTTCAGGAATATTCATCTCGTAGTCAGCATGAATCGTAATAAATCCATCACTTTTTTCGATTGTATCTGTCCAATGTTTTGGAATCTCCAGCTTCTTTGGATCCTTTGAAGCCGGAATTATATTTTCGCTAATAGATCCTTTTTTCTTGTCTGTAACTATTTTTTCTTCTGGTGTTTTTACACATGCTGCCAGATTGGTAAGGATAAACGATGTAATACACATTGTAATGATTATTCTTTTATTCATACTTTTCCCTCCCACACTTATGAAAATTGAAACTCATATCTCCCTGCCAGCCAATGAATCACACACAGATTCACTCCACTAAGAACGAATAAAATCAGACAGCTTTGCCATATTCGCGGAAGATAATCATATCCGAAATTATGCATATAATAAGTGACATGATTCAGAGGCGACAACCAGCCGCATAAAACATTGCTTTTGTATTGTACGGTCTCTGGTATATGTAAAAGTTTTCCTATTATCTGCGGAGTCAGCAAAAGGCCATACAGGTTTAATAAAAATACGCTCAATATTCCCCCTAACCGGTTCTTTCCAAGATTCCATATCATCATCCATGTCACAGTCAAGGTCTCATATAAAAGCATTAATAAGAAGATCTTAATCACACAGGTATATGGGTCTGACATTTCCATTGTCTTTACCGATGCAGGTAATGCAATGTCGCTTCCCACTCCCGAATATCCCAACATTGCTCCTGTCTCACTCCACATATTCCCCGGGAATGATAACGGTGCACACAAAAGACAAAATATGCCAAGTAAAAATAGTAAATAGATTATTGTTACAATTCCAACATATATGATCTGTGCACCAATCCATTCCCGCCTGGCCATGCGGATCAGATAATAAGGTGTCGCCTGATTTATGAATGGCATATCACCAAAGAAAAAGAGTAATAAAAGTGATGACAGCAGAATCGAATCCGCTTTTCCGAATGCCCATATAAACGGTTCAAAAATCTGCATTGTCGTTCCATATGTCCGTGCAAATATCAACGCCCTACCAGATAACATAACGCAAAATGTGAATGCCAGGACAAATCCTGCAATGATTTTCGGATTTCTTTTCCAGTCGAGAAAATTCAATCTTACGATTAATAATGTACGATGTAGTTTACCCATTTTCCCACCCTCTTTTAATTTTGAAATAATATCCTGTCCCCGTTACCATAATCAGCACAATTAAAAATATAATCGTCTCCACAGCCCCGGTCTGTTGTGGTATCATCCATTCCTTGGGACTTAACATCCACCGATTCTTCAGATATGCTTCTGCCAATGTAGAAACAACATAATAAAAGATAAAGGGTGCCGCATATGCCATATACCGATTTTTCGTTATCGCTCCAACCAGCCCGCCAGTCAATGCATACAGCATACCATTCAGACACAAGATCAATATATTTTCCAACAAAGCCATATGATATGACATTCCCATGTTTTTCCACTGCATAAATTGCATGTTATTTAACGGATATCGTATTACATTTACTACCAGTAATAGCAGAAGCGAACACGCTGCTGCCAGACCTCCGTATAACCCACAATTTACTACTTTGCTAAAACCGTATCGTTTTCTGGATGTCCTTGGCATAATATACATCGATATTCCATTTTGCAGATCTTCTAAATACGATGCGCTTGCCGGTAATGTACACGCCACAGGCAATAGAAAAATAAATATTTCCGAATGCATTCCCTGATACCAGCTTTCTGTACACCATACATAACTTCCTATATAATCAATCTCCCCCATTGCGTCTTTCAGGTCTCCCGCTCCGATTATTCCGGCTGCTGTCAAAACCAATATACCTATGTAAAATCCTGCGGAATAACTCCCCCGTTTTGCTTCCACTTTGAATATATGATTTTTCATACTTGTCACCTTCTCTGAACCTGGATAAAACCTCCATCAATTGCATTCAGCACGACTGTTTCCGGGCCAATGTTCTCCGTTGTAATTTCTTTTCCTGTTTTATGTTGCATTTTTCCTTCCACATCAAATACCCATACCGGAACCAGCCACGATCTTTTTGGTTTGTTATATGCATTTATATTTGCAGCACGAAGCTGTACATTTTTCACTGTATAAATATTAGCAAACCCCTCTGGGCTGATTCCTCCAAGATTTGCAATCTGCGCATATAACAAATGATCTGCCAGCTTTTCTTTAATCTCGTCAAATGTCAGTAATTTTGTGTTTTCTGCTATTACATCTGTTTTCTTTGAAATATCTGTCCATTCAAATAGCTGAATGCCTTCTTTCGTAACAATCATCCGGATACCTTCGGTTATAAAAGATGGAGCATATACCGTTTCTGCCAGATTCTCATATTGTTTTGAAGCTAATGTCAATGGATAACCTACTACATCTCCTGCCTTCACCGAAAAATAAACTGCATATCCACTGCTCACCTGTGTATCATCGGTTCCTACCCCTGCCCAGCTCTCACTGTCTGTATTTCCAATGGCCTTTACGCAATCTCCGACATCCATTTCTGTAATAGATAATTCTTTTAACACACTTTTTGCCATTTTCACTGCATCTTTTTCTGTAAAATTTTCATCCGTTACGTGTTCCATATTTTCCGATAAATAACTTAGATATTCTTCATTTCCATATTGGAATGCATGTTCAAGTTCCCATTCCAGATTCAGTTCTCTTTCATCAATAAAAGTTCCCTGACGATATGCAAATGCTGTCGTACTCCCAATCTCATTATCGTAACTAATCGCTCTGATTACCGGATCTACTTTTCTTCCCTTTGCAACTCTTGCAGTAAACCCAATATTTTTATCCGTCTCAAAATACCAGTTATTCCATGTTCTTTTATGTGTTGCATTACACCATGACTTTCCGATCCATTCCATACCGTTCTTCAACGGAATTCTTAATTCTGCTTTTATTTCTTTTGGTTCCGTTCTCTTTTCATCTGCATTTTTAATCAGATTTTCTACACTTCCAACCATAGATGCCATATAATTTGCATCATAAGATCCCCAGTTTCCTATGCCTGCTGTCATTTTTTCTTTTTCTGCAATGAGTTCTTCTTTTGTCATCCCCGGATCTTCATACAAAGATGAGCCTTCTGCAAAATAGCTGCACAAATTTTCCAGTAGCTTCCGATCCATTTTCCGTATCTTATATGCGTATACCGGTGTATTATATATATTTCCAATGGAAATATCATCATCTGCCTCCACAGTAATGAATCCATCTTTTCTCGTGATTGTCTCTTTCCAATGTTCTGGAATATTTAACTGTTTTTCTTTACCATCCTTCTCTTTTGGAATAATATTTTCCTCTGATAATCCTTTCGATTTATCTGTCACGATATTTTCTTCCGGTGTTTTCACACATGCCGTTAAATTTAACAACATAGCAGTAAGTAACATAAAGGCCGCCAATTGTTTTTTCTTCCTCATACGCTTCCTCCCTCACTATTTTCTTTTACAACTTCCCTGTTTTTGTTATTCAAAAGGTAACACATTCGTATGTCATTCATATGTCATTTTGCTCCTTTTAGCATAATATCTACCCATATATTCAGCTCCTTACAGACGCATTTGCAACTGTCAGCTTTTCTTGCATGTTTTGGCATACATAGAACCTGCCACTGGCAGCTTCTATTGCATACTTTGGTATAAAAAACACAAGAAATATATCTTTTCAACATACTCCTTGTGTTCTGCTTTTTGATTCTTTATTCAATTTGTCCTGAACCAGAACTCCACTCCATTCTCTTTATTCCCACAGCCATATGCGAATCCATGCAGTTCCAGTATCCTTCGGCAGATTGGTAATCCCATTCCGGTTGAGCCTTTTTCTCTATTTCTTGACTTATCCTGCCTGCTTAAGATATCCCACACCCGTGTTATATCCTCTTCTTCTAATCTGACACCTTCATTCCACACCCAAAACCTACATCCTTTTTTCTCTCTTGTTAGTTTTACGGTTATCGTTCTTCCGCTTTCCGTATATTTATATGCATTGGAAAGATAGTTATCAATGACCAGTGTCAATAACTCTTTATTTCCCCTTATCTGTTCTGTCTCTTCCATTGATACGTTACATTTAACACCGGCCGACTCGAATAAATCTTCGTATTTTTCTATTTCTTCCTGCACGATTTCTCTCATATCACATTTTACTTTTTCCAGATGCTGTATTTTCTGCAAACGGTTATATTGTAAAAATGATACGATCAGCCGGTTCATCTGTTTTGTTTCGTTATACACGGATCTGGTATAATCCATATTTTTTTCTGGTGCTACATTTTCCATTATGCACTCGCATTGGTTCTGGATGACGGCAAGCGGCGTTTTTAGTTCGTGTGCGACAGCACTTGTAAGCATCTGCCTTGATTCTTCCAGCTTTCTGTTTTTGATATGTAAATAATTCATAAGGCCTAGCAGCATTGTTCCCAGAATCAGAAACAGCAGACTCTGCGTAACCACGGCGCCCCGGAAAACGGAAGATTCTATTACTTCCACTCTTTCTTCATAAGCAGCTGCCAGATACATTGTATACACATTTCCATTAATCTCCAGGTTCTGTGTATACCAATAATGATGCTGATCATAATACTCGTACTCCGTTGCCAGTTTTCCTGCGATATGGTTCCGGATATTGGAGCGGTTCAGACTCTGATACAGACTCTGATATACACCTCTTCGTTTTCCACCATTATCCAGATCGGTCAGATACATCTGCATATACCGGTATCTTTTATCCTGCTTTAATTCATTCTGTCTCTTTTCCATGACTTCCTGCTTCACTTTTTTCTGTTTGTCTGTAAGATTCGTATCTGTATTATTCTCATATTTATCAAGCTCATATACTGCATTATATGCATATTTCGTAGATGAATGATTTGATAACTTTAGTGTAAGCACTTTTTCGGGTTTTATCCCGTTTACCAGGGTCAGCTTAACCGGAATTGCCTTTCCTTTCTTCATATAGTATTCCAATTCCTTCACCTGCACGGTATTAATCGGTCCGACTGTCGCCCGGAGTTTATCTATTTTCTCCCACTGCTTCTTTGTCAGATAATCGTCCAGATGTATTGCCTGATACTCTGCACCTTCGTACACTAGTAACATGCTTCCTGTCTTTTCTTTTACTCTGACTTCCGGATCTACGAATGCTGCCTGCCACGGATACTTATGTTCTGCCTCCGTATAAAAATCATATGTAATGGATTCCAGTGATATATATTCTCCCTCATTCGCTCTCTGGCAGTAGTTTTTTTCAAAATAATCTTTTACGCTTTTTACACTCTGTCTGAAATCACTTTCTACATAATTAACCGCAGATTTGTAACTCACCAGCAGACATGCCAGATACATCACTATAAGAAGCACAACCAGATACAAATTCATCTTCTTTCTGCTCATCTGCTACTCCTCCCTGTATACATATCCGGATCCAATCACTGTCTTAATGCAGTCCGCATGATCTCCCAGAAGCTTTCTGATGCGTTTGATATGTGTATCCACAACTCTTGTATCTCCTTCAAAGTCATATCCCCAGATTCTGGACAGTATGATTTCCCGTTCCAGTACTACATCCCTATTCTCCATCAGATATGCCAGCAGCCGGAAATCTTTACTGGAAAATGAGACTTCTTCCCCCTCTACATATACTTGTTTACGGATCAGATCTATCACGATTCCCTTTCCCGTCAGTCTGTGTTCCTGATCTACTCTTTTACTTCTCCTGATTATTGCCATACATTTCTGCGATAATACTGACAGTGGAAATGGCTTTACAATATAGTCATCGGCTCCTACTGCATATCCTGCGAGCAGATCTTCTTCCTCTCCCAGAGCCGACAGAAACAGCACAGGAATATTCTGCTGTCTTCTTATCTCCCTGCATGCTTCTATTCCATTTATCCCGGGCATCATCACATCCAGAATAATCAGATCAAATGCCTGTGCAAATGCTGCTGTTAACGCCGCTTCACCATCCGGTGCCAGAACGATCTGAAAGCCTTTTGACACAAGATAATCTCTCATCGTTTCTCGCAATTTTCTTTCGTCATCTGCAATTAGTATTTTGTACATGCTATCCCCTCTTTCTGTTCTTATCATAACATGCTAATATGAATTTCATATGGCATATTGCACAGATTTTTCACTTTTCTATTCCATTTATTGACTTCTCTTTCTGTAACTTATATACTGTAGCTACATTTACAGATAACTATATCCATTCATGATATTTCGTTTTCTGATTAAACCGTTTTATTATAAACGGTTTTCCTAGTCATTCTAGTTGTTTCAACTAATTTTTCATTTTTTATTAATATGTCTGTTTTAACAGCAACATATGTTTAAGGTTGGTGATGTTTATGATTGTATTTTTATTTTATATTGAATAGTAAATAAATATTTGTTACAATTAAGGAGGAATATATTTGACATTTTACAAATTGAATAAGAAGTACAAAGACAGAATTTTCCGGCTCATTTTTCACGACAAAGCTGAATTGTTAAAGCTATATAATGCATTGAACAACAGTCACTACACCAATCCCGACGATCTCATTATTACAACCATTGACGATGTTGTTTATATGGGTATGAAAAATGATTTATCTTTTATTATTAGTAATATGATGAATCTTTATGAACATCAGAGTACATTCAGCCCAAATCTTCCATTACGCGGACTATTCTATCTAGCTTCATTGTATCGGACTTATGTGGATTCATTCAAAAATAAACTTTATACAGAAACAGCCGTTTCTCTTCCTTACCCGCAATACATCGTCTTTTACAATGGAACAATGGATGAACCAGAACGTCAGGAATTGAAATTAAGTTCTCTCTACGAGAAACCAATTCAAAATTGTACGCCTGCTTTAGAATGTACTGCGGTTGTTCTCAACATCAATCTTGGTCATAACCACGAACTCATGGAACAGTGTAATACTTTAAAAGAATATGCAACTTTTATTGATACAATCCGCTTACATATTGCAAATGGAGAATCTTTTGAAACAGCAATAGAATCCTCGGTTGATGAATGCATCCATTCGGATATTCTGGCTAATGTGCTTCGGAAAAACCGTGCGGAGGTGATTGATGTGATTTTAGAAGAATATGATGAAGAAGAATTTCGCAAATATCTGCGAGAAGAAGCAACTCAACAAGGACTTGCCGAAGGTCGTGCTAAAGGTCGTGCTGAAGGTCGTGCTGAAGGTCAAAACCTTGAACGTATTCATGGAATCAAAAATCTAATTGAAAGTTTCCAGGAACTGCATATTTCACAAGAAGACACCATTTCTAAGCTTATAGAAAAATACACATTGTCAGAAGGAGACGCAATGTCTTACGTTTCACAATACTGGAAGTAAAAAAACAGAGCAATATCGTATCTCTAAGCGGAAGAGTTCTCATACGATATTGCTCGTTTTATCATAACTTTATAATGCAGATAACCTGCCACTGGCAGCTTCTCTTGCATACTTTGGTATGTAAATATCCAAATTATACGAATATCTGCATATTGTAATACTATAATTTCTTAATCTCAATCTGCGGCAGTATACGTTCCATATCTTCTTTTACGAAGAATCCGGTTTCTTCTCTCAATGCTGCTGATGCTGAGATTGCACTTGCAAGCTTTAATGTCTCCTGTACACTTAAGCCTCTTTCAAATCCGAGTGCGAATCCTGCGATCATGGAGTCTCCGCATCCTACGGTATTAACTGCATCGATTCTTGGAACGATTGCCTGATATACCCCGTCTTCGCAGATCAGGAGTGATCCGTCTGCTCCAAGTGAGATGACTACGATCTCGATACCGGCTTCATGGATCTTCTTTCCTGCTTCGATCAGTTTTTCTCTTGTATCACAATGGCTTCCGGTCAGCATACGGATTTCATCAATGTTCGGCTTTACCATCGTTGGTTTTGCCTCGATACCCATCTCCAGCAGTTTTCCGCTCGTATCAAGAATGACCTTCTTACCTGCCTCTTTTACGATCGATACCAGTTTCTGATAAGCAGTTCCGTCCAGTCCCTTTGGCACGCTTCCAGACATTGCTACTACATCAGCTTTTGGTATTAATGTCTTAAATTTTTCGCAGAATCCTTCAAAGTCTTCTGCGGATACGGTAAATCCAGGCTCCAGGAATTCTGTCTGTACATGGTTCTTTTCGTCCCATATATTAATGCAGGAACGGCTCTCTACATCCATGTGATAGAATTCACTCTTGATGCCGAATGGTTTCAGAGAATCTACGATATAATTTCCTGCATGTCCACCTGCGAATCCGGTTGCTACTACTTCTGCTCCTGCGATAGATGCAGGCTTTGATACATTCAATCCTTTTCCCCCAGGTGTATAAGTACACTCTGCTACACGGTTAACTTCTCCTACCTGGAATTCTTTTACTACATATCTTTTATCAATCGCTGCATTCAACGTAACGGTTAATATCATCGTACTTTGCCTCCTATGCTTCGCTGTCGATTAAGATCTTTCCTTTTACCAGTCCTCTTGTCTTGTACATCTCAAATGCACTTGCGATTTCGCTAAGCGGAATCTTCTTGAAGATGAAGGAATCGTCAAACTTCAGTTCTCCTGTCTTGAAGTAGTGTGCTACTAATTCCCATTCATGTCCCGGGAATGGTGCACTGTATGACATCCATGATCCTGTCAGGATAAATTCTTTACGGTTTAAGTTCTCCCACTCTTTTACAGAGAAGGTAACTTCTTTTGTAGGAGTTCCAACGCAGCATACCTGTGCTTTGTTGGCAGCTAACTGGAATGCCATCTTAATTGTGATAGAATTTCCTGCTGTCTCATACACATAATCATAGCCTTTGCCACCTGTAAGTGCCATAGCTTTATCCATGAAGTCTTCTTCCAATGTATTGATTCCGGCCGTTGCTCCGAGACGTTTTCCTAATTCCAGACGTTCATCAGAGATATCAAATACAACAACTTCTTTTGCTCCGAAGATCTTAGCCCACTGCATAACGAACATTCCGATGGTTCCGCCTCCAAGGATGGCTACTGTCTTTCCACCTTTGAAGTCTACTCTTTCCAGTCCATGAAGTGCTACTGTTGCCGGCTCAAAGAATGCACCTTGTTCGAAGCTTACGCTGTCTTCGAATTTTACAGCATTCTTTTCAGGAACAACCACATACTCTGCAAAGCTTCCGAATTCTCTGGAACCAATGAAGCTATAATGTTTACACAGAGAGTAGTTACCCTTCTGACAGTCTTCACATTCCATACATGGTACAAGTGGTACACCTGCAACTCTGTCACCTGGTTTTACAGATGTTACGCCTTCTCCTACTTCTTCTACTGTTCCTGAGAACTCATGTCCCAGTACATTAGGGAAGAAATGGCATGCATCCCCATTGACACGTGGAATATCTGATCCACAGATTCCTGTATATTTTACTTTGATCAGTACCTGGCCTTTTTTTGGTACTGGTTTCTCGATTTCTTCATATCTGATATCTTCTCTTGCGTGTACGACTCCTGCTTTCACTTTTACATTCCTCCTGTTTTCTTCATGGTCTCTTTTAAGTTCTCATAGATTTCCAGATAGGTCTCATAATTCTTCTGGTAAATTGCATGTTTTTCCATATCAGGCTCGTGATGGCGAGTCTTTTTCACTGTAATCTTTACAGCTTCTTCAAAATCTTTATACATTCCGATTCCGACTCCGGCAAGCATAACTGCACCAAGTGTAGTCGCTGTATCGGAAGATGGTACGGTGATTGGTTTTCCTGTTACGTCACATTTGATCTGTGTCCAAAGAAGAGAGTTTGCAGATCCACCCATTGCGAGCAGTTCTTCTACTTTTGCTCCTGTCTGTTCTCCAATATCCAGGTTGTGCTTCAATGAATATGCCACACCTTCCATTGCTGCACGGATCAGATGTCCTTTTGTCTTACTAAAGTCCAGTCCGTAATACACACCCTTGGCGTTCGGATCCCAGATTGGTGAACGTTCTCCTGACATATATGGAAGGAAAATCAGTCCGTCACTTCCTGCAGGTACCTTCTCTGCCAGCTCATTGAACTGAACTAACGAAGATTTTCCACATTCTTTTGCGATACTTCTCTCATAATCCCCAAGTTCCTTCTCGATCCAGCGCATAACTCCGCCGCCTCCGACAGTTCCGCCCTGTAAGATCCACTGATTTGGAACTGCATGGTAACTTAAGATCAGTCTTGGATCTGCCGCATACTCATCCAGACAGATACTCATTCCGCCTGCCTGACCGCCCTGTTCCTGCGTCTCTCCCGGATGGATAACACCTGAGCCAAGCGTTCCACAGGCCGCATCCAGTGCTCCGGCAACCACCGGTGTTCCTTCTAACAGGCCTGTCTCTTTCGCAGCTTTTGCACTGACACCGCCTACAACTTCCGAACATTCATAAATGTCTGACAGGAAGCTTTCCGGGATTCCAAGCTTTTTACACATTTCCATATCCCATGTTCCGGTTCTCATGTCAAAGCAGTGAAGTCCGTACCCCTGAGATTTATCCTGTGAACAGATGCCGGCAAAACGATATACGATAAATGCATTAGACTGTAAGATCTTGTATGTATTCGCATATACCTCCGGCATATTTTCCTTATACCACAGAATCTTTGCTGTAGAATAGGATGGCTGCATGGAATTTCCTGCCACCTGGAAAATGTTATCTGCACCAATCTCTACATTTAATCTGTCACAGATCGACTGCGCTCTGGTATCCATCCAGATTGGTGTATTCGTTAATACATTTCCATCTTTATCAATTGGAATAGCCGACCAACTCTGGCCATCCACTCCGATTCCTTTGATTTCTTCCGGTTTGATGTCTCCTTTTTTCAGGACATCCCCGATTGCGCTGCATACAGCGCTCCACCATTCATCCGGATTCTGTTCTGCCCATCCCGGATGTGGATAATATACCTGATAACCACCATTTCCACTGGCGATTACCTCTCCTTCTCTATTGAATACCGCAACCTTGCAGGCGCTGGTTCCGATATCGACTCCCAATAATAATTCCCGCATAGGAACCTCCTTTTCGCACTTTCCAGACAGGGATTATTCTGCCTTTCCATCACATCCGCATACTCTCATACGGTTCATAACCAGTTCTTTGACTGCTGCCATACCAACTTTTCCGTATGCCTTTGGATCAAATGTCTCTGGTTTTTCTACATATAATTTTTTGCATGCATCTGTAAATGCTACACGAAGCTCTGTTGCGAAGTTTACTTTTGAAATTCCACGGCTTACACAGTCTGCAACATCTTCATCGCTGATTCCGGATGCTCCGTGAAGTACAAGTGGAATAGATACTACTTTTGCAATTTCAGAAAGACGTTCTTTATCAAGTACAGGCGTTCCCACATAAAATCCATGTGCAGTTCCAATTGCAATTGCCAGCGAATCTACGCCTGTTCTTTCCACGAATTCAATTGCCTCATTTACATCTGTATTTGTATCAGCTTCTGCTACCAGATCATCTTCTTTTCCGCCAACTTTTCCAAGTTCGGCTTCTACCGGAATACCTTTTGCATGTGCCATTTCTACGACTTTTTTGGAAACGGCAATGTTATTTTCAAAATCTTCTTTTGATCCGTCGATCATAACAGATGTATATCCGTTTCCGATACATTCTTCTGCAAGTTCATAACTGCTGCCGTGATCCAAGTGCATGCATACCGGTACGCTTGCTTTCTCAGCTTCTGCTTTTACAATCGCTGCATATGTAGCACTTGTTCCGTATTTTACAGTAGAAGGGGTGGTCTGGATCATAACAGGCGCTTTCAGTTCTTCTGCTGCTGCAATAATTGCTTTGACCATCTCCATATTCTCTGCGTTGAATGCTCCTACCGCATATCCACCTTTCCTTGCTTTTGTTAACATTTCTTTTGAAGTAACTAATGCCATTTTCTTTATCCTCCTGATATTCTTTTAAATTATTTACAGTGTTCATATTAATATAGAAGAAACTCCTCTATTTTTCCGAGTATATACATTTAATTCCCTTTTCTTCACAAGATTTCAATACTGCCTTCTGTGGTTTTCTGTCTGTGATGATCACATCTATACCTTCTGTGTCCATCACTTTGGCAAATGCAGATTTTTCAAATTTGGTAGAATCGATCGCCATAATCTTCACATCTCCACGTTCAATCATCGCCCGTTTGGTTCTTGCAAACTCATCTCCGGTATCATAAAATCCTTCCTCCGGGTCAAATGCTTTGCAGGATGCGATGGATTTTTCCACTTTATATTCTTTCACTCCTGCGATTGTTGCTGCTCCGATGGCTGCGAGAAATCCTTCTTTTAAACTTCCTCCAAGAGAAATCACATTCCAGTCCGTCATATCTGATACCTCTATCAGAACTTCTATAGAATTGGTAACGACTGTAAGATTTCTCTTACTCTTCAGTGCTTTTGCAATGTATACGGCAGTGGTACTTGCATCCAGTAAAATGTGTTCTCCGTCTTCTACCATACCGGCTATCAACTCTGCAATTTTCTGTTTTCCTGTTGCATTGCTTTTCTTTCTGACGTTGAACGGCATCTCCACATTGTTATTCTCATTGAGCACAGCCCCGCCATAACTCTTTGTACATAAACCTTCTTTTTCCAAACGTTCCAGATCTCTTCGAATCGTCTCTTCAGATACTTTATATAACTGGCTGAGTTCTCCGACAACAACTTTCTTATCTTCCTGTAGTTTTTCCAATATACCGTTTCGCCTTTCTATTGCTATCATGACTATCTCTCTCACTCCTCCTTTTACCTGAATTCGTGTTCTGTTCTATTGTGTTTTTTTGTTTGTTAAACCTTTGTTTTTCTTTGTTTTATCTTGTTTCTTGTTGTTTTTAAGTTGATAATACTAAAAAAGCCACATAATGTCAATAGCATTGTGTGGCTTTTTCTGGTTTTTATATTCTTTTTTCTTTACACCAATAACTTTCGCATATAAACTGATGTTTTCTGCTGATATGGTCTACGCTTCAGCATCCGGATTGATCTGAATCACTGCTTTTACAATATCTGCTTTATTATTCACACTGTAATCCATAGCTTTCTGTGCTTCATCTAATGGGAAGATGTCTGTAACGATTCCCTTAAGATTCACTTTTCCGGAAGCAACCGCATCGATTGCAAGTGGATAAATATGACGATAACGGAATACTGTCTTGAATGTCAGTTCTTTATCCAGTGCAAGACTTACAGGAAGTGTAAGTTCTCCTGTTTTGCTGTATCCAACCAGAACAATTGTAGATCCCTTCTTCGCAATATGTATAGCCTGTGACGTTGTAATCTGTGTACCTGCTGTCTCGATTACAATATCTGTTCCAAGACCGCCTGTCAGTTCTCTCACTTTTGCGATCACATCTTCTTTTGCTCCGTTAATGACACCAGTTGCTCCAAGTTCCATTGCTTTTTCCAGACGCTTATCCATGATATCAACAACGTATACTTCTGATACACCTCTTGCTTTTAATGCCATCAGTGATACAAGTCCGATACATCCGGCTCCCATAACAACTGCTTTCTGTCCAAGATGTGCATCGCCCTGGATTGCTGCATGGAATCCAACAGCCAGAGGTTCGATCAAAGCTCCTTCCAATGTGCTTACATTATCTGGCAGTTTGAAGCAAAGTCCTGCCTCATGTGCTACATACTCCTGAAATACTCCATCAACCGGTGGTGTTGCAAAGAATACAACATCCGGACACAGATTATATTTTCCTTCCTTACAGAATTCACAGTGTCCGCAGGTTTTTCCCGGTTCCAGTGCAACTCTGTCGCCAACTTTCAGATGTGTTACATCTTCTCCTACTTCTACCACAACGCCCCCAGGTTCATGTCCCAGTACAAATGGCGGCTCAACCACATAATCTCCAATTGCCCCTGTCTCATAATAATGAAGATCGGAACCGCAGATTCCTACATAATCCAGTTTTACTAATACTTCGTCTGCCTTTGGTGTTGGGATATCACGTTCTTCAAAGCCCATTTTCCCAATTCCGTTCATCACTGCAACTTTCATTTTTCCATCCATGAAACCGTTCCTCCTAGACTTTATTAAATCTTTTAATAATGTACTTATATTATCATCCACAAGGCTAAAATTGTCAAGATAATTTTGCCGTTTTATTTCTTAGATCGAGGTCTCATATTTCTCCAAAATCATCTATCAAATCCTTTTCTTTTTCATGAACTATATTTGTGAACTCTTTATTTTATGATTTTCCCTCTGATGAGATAGCTCTCTGCTTTCCAACCGCTTCCGAGTTCTGACTGTTCTTCTAATCTCTGATATATCTTTCTTGCCGACTCTCTAAGATTTTGCACACATACCTTTACCGGATAGCGATCCGATCCATCGAAATCATCGATCGTACCGATGATATATTTTTTCTCCTGACTCATCATCTCCCATAAGGATTCCGATATTCGCTGTGCAATCTCACCTGCCCCACAGACGATCATCCCCTGTGGCATCTTCTGAATCTCTTCTTTTACTCGTTTTACCGATTCTTCTTCGATTTTCCTGTCTCTTCTCCATGGTATTCTTACCACACCGCCATCCGGACAATTCTCCGTAAATGCAGCTTCCCTTTTTCTTACATTACTGATGCTCCGGTTATCCCATCCCACATACAGATAATTTTCTCCCGGAAATTCTACGCTTTTCAACAGGCTCTTCACGGCATCTACATTGTCCAGAAACACAGCATCTGCATACGGCAGTGCATCATCTGCATCAAAAAAGACCATATTCATTCCAATACTCCGCAAACGCAAAAGTTTCTCTCTGTCTACTGTCTGGTCATCCTGCCATACTACCACGTTTCTGATATTTCTCGTATACAAACGGTACAGACAATCTTCCAACGTTGCTCTTTCCGGTACCTCTACATATAGTAATAATGTATTTTTTTCCCATGCCTGCTTTTGAAATTCTGCAATAAAATTTGCAAAAAAAGGATTCCTCGATGGTGCCGTAAGCGCCACAACATCCAAAGGATTTGCATTTCCATAATTTTTCAATGTCACCCGTGTTCCATTTCCCACTTCGCGGACAATCAGATTTTCCTTTTCCATAAGCTCCAGTGTTTTTCTCACCGTAATACGGCTCACTTCATAGTCTGTAGATAACTGTCTCTCCGATGGAATCTTTTTTCCATCCTTATATATGCCTTCATATATTTTTTCACATAATGCATTCTTCAGATCCAGATATCTGAGTTCATTCATTTCATTTCCCATATTCCTGTCTCCATTTCCGTCTCTTCTTAATGGTATTATACCAAGATACCATCATATTCTCAAGAAAGGTTCTACATAAAAATTACCCGTCTCACTGATTTTTGTGAAACGGGTAATTTTTATATTACACTTTCTTAAAGAATACCTTACGCTTTCCGATCATTGGTAAGCTTTAATTTATCTAAGATATAGAATATCAGGCTAAGTGCCATGGCAACAACACATGCCAGAACCATTCCTGTTAATGACACGGTTCCGATATTCACAGATATTCCGGACAGACCGGTTACAAATACAATGGATGTTAGCATCAGGTTTCTGGATCTTCCATAATCTACTCTGGAGTCTACCAGAATACGAAGACCCGATGCTCCGATCATACCATATAAAAGGAACGAGATTCCTCCGATAACCGGTCCCGGAATTGTCTGGATCATCATCGACAATTTCCCAACAAATGAACAGATAATAGACAGGACTGCAGCCCCGCCGATTACACGAACGCTGTATACTTTTGTCACTGCCATAACTCCGATATTTTCTCCATACGTAGTTGTCGGTACTGATCCGATCAGTCCGGATACCATTGTCGAGAAATTATCCCCGAACAGGGATCTGTGAAGTCCCGGGTCTGTTAACAAATCTCTTCCGATAATTTTGCTTGTTACAACCTGATGTCCGATATGCTCGGATGTGATAACCAACAGTACCGGAAGGATCATAAGGATTGCACCCATATCGAACTTTGGCGCCTGAAAATTCGGGATTGCAAACCATGAAGCTTCTACTACCTGTGTAAAATCCAGGATTCCGCATGCCAACGCTGTCAGATATCCTGCGACTACTGCAATCAGGATCGGGATAACTGATAAAAATCCTCTGAATAAAATATTTCCAAATACCGCAACCCCCAGCGTCACTGCAAATACAAGTACATTCTTTGGATCGATCTTATCCTCCAATAAGCCTGCGTTACTTGCGGCAGAACTTGATAATTCCAGTCCGATCAGCGCAACAACCGGCCCCATAGCTGCCGGTGGAAGCACAATATCGATCCACTTCGTTCCACATTTGTAAATAATAAAGGACAGGATACATCCGCAGAATCCAACTGCTACAAATCCTCCCAGTGCATACGGATACCCCATCTTACTGATCACAACACCAGCCGGTGCAAGGAATGCAAAGCTGGATCCTAGATACGCCGGTGACTTCGCTTTTGTCACCACGATAAAGATCAGCGTTCCCACACCGTTCATAAAAAGTACGATCGCTGGATTGATTCCGAATATGAACGGAACCAGCACCGATGCCCCAAACATCGCAAACATATGCTGGATACTAAGTGGCAGCAATAGTTTCAATGGTACTTTTTCTTCTACCTGGATAATCTTATGACTTTCCATAGTTCATTTTCCTCCTCTTTTTCCTTTGTCTTAAAAAAGAGGTATGAGAATTACACATCTCATACCTCTTTATCTAAGATTTCACTCTTCAAGTTATTTTAACATATCCATTCTGTCCAAAAAAGTAAAATCCTTATTTTCCCTTATATTTTTATAATAGTTTTCCAAGTTTTCGTCGTGAATGCTGTATTGAAGTAAGATAGCATTCACTGTCTAACTTTACATTATGATTATCAAATCCAACAATAAATAAATCCTGCGGAATCCGCGCCCCTCTTTGCCTCAGATCATGATACATCTCTTATTGTTTTTTTATTTTTACAAATAGTTGTACAAAAAACAAAGCCCGTGGCATCAAAGCCAGGCTTTGTTTTTAGAAGTAATCTCCTATCCAATATCCATAATTTCTATCTAGTTATTTTCCTGAAATGCTTTTAATTTTTCCGGTGTCGGAAGTCCTTCGTTATCTCCGATATTCATTACCTGAATTGCTCCAATCGCATTTCCTCTTTTTACACTGTCCTTCAGATTCAATCGTTCCAGAATTCCACTTAAAACTCCGACTGCAAATCCATCACCGGCTCCAACGGTATCTACAACTTTCTCTACCTTATAGCCTGCTACATCGTAATTCTCGTTTGCAGTCTGCACATAGGCACCTTTCGATCCATCTTTGATAATCACTGTTTTCACACCCAGCTTCTGATAAAAATCTGCTGCTTCTTTCTTGTCTTCTGTTCCTGCTAATATCTTGCACTCACCAATTCCCGGAAGTACTACATCTGCCTTCGCCGCCAACTGGTTGAGCACAGTACACATCGTCTCTTCATCTTCCCACAACACCGGTCTGAGATTTGGATCAAATGTAATAAATATTCCAGCCTCCTTTGCTCTGTCCATTAAGCGAAAAGTTGCTTTTCTTGCACTTTGCGAAAGTGCCGGTGGAATTCCAGTCACATGAACCAGTTCTACATCAGTCAGATCAATCGCATCAACCTCACTCACCGTAATATGCGATGCCGCTGACCCTTTCCTGTAATATGGCGCATATGGATCACTTCCGTCTGTCACACGGTTCTTTAACTGGATTCCGGTTCTGTACACATCATCATATGTAACCAGAGAAGTCCCTATCTCATTCTTTTTTAATGCATTTGCAATATAATGTCCAAATGGATCGTCACCAAGTCTGGTGAGATATTCTACCGGATGTCCAAGTCTCGATAATCCAATCGATACATTCACTTCTGCCCCTGACATTGCTCTTGTAAAATGTTCCACTTCTTCTAATGGTCCTGTCGTATCTGCGATCAAAAGTGCCATTGGTTCACCAAATAATATTGTCTTTCCCATTTCGTCTTTCCTTTCCTGCAATATGCCTCTATGCTTCCTTCGGCTTTCTTACCAGATGGATTGCAAATCCGCCCACTTCTTCTGCCATATAAACTGCCTGTATCTTTCCGTCCGGCCGGTAAACGGTGCTATCTTCATTAAACTTGACACCTTTTCTTTCCAGATATGCTTTCGCCAGTTCTACAGAATATGTTGCAATTGCAATATGTCCTTTTGTTCCAAGATATGGTTTTTTCATTGTCTCTACATATCCTGCTGAAAAGATAGAACTCGGATTTTCATTTGGCGCAAATCCAAACATTGTATCAAATGCTCCTGCTACTAGATGAGCCTCCGATTCATTCTCACAGTTAATTCCTACATGTGCAAGTCTGAATCCGAGCATGCTTCTAACCGCTTCTTCTGTCAATTCTCTAATCTTATCAAAATTTCCCGCCTCTATCTCTGCCGCAGGAACCATCCAGGTTCCTCCACATGCCAGAATTTTATCTTCCGCAAGATAATCGCTGACATTGGATGGATTGATTCCACCAGTCGGCATAAAACGGATCTGACTATAAGGTGCTGCCATGGCTTTGATTGCTTTCAATCCGCCTGCTGCCTCTGCCGGGAAGAATTTCACCACATTCAATCCATATTTGATTGCCTGCTCAATATCACTTGGGCTGGAGCATCCTGGAAGAATCGGAATCCCTTTCTTCACACAATACTCAACTGTGTCCGGATTCAGTCCAGGGCTTACGATGAATTTCGCCCCTGCTTCTACAGCTGCATCTACCTGATCTGTATTCAATACAGTTCCGGCTCCTACCAGCATCTCCGGATAAGCTTTCGTCATTTCCGCAATAGATTCTTTTGCTGCGTCTGTACGGAATGTAACTTCTGCACATGGAAGTCCTCCTTCACACAATGCTTTTGCAAGCGGGACCGCATCCTTTGCATCATTCAGTTTGATAACCGGAAGAATCCCCATACATTCAATCTGTTTCAATAATTCTTCTACCATGTCTTCTACCTCCTATGCCAGTTTATTGATCGGGTAGTGAATTGCTTCACCATTGGAAAATCTTACAGATTCTTCTGCAACCTTTCTCTTCAGTTCACTTGCTGCTTCTTCCGAATACCAAGCCATATGAGGTGTTACAACCAGATTTTCATGCTTAAACAATGGTGAATCTTTACTTACCGGCTCTCCAAGCATACAGTCAAGTCCTGCTCCTGCAATTTCTCCATTGCTCAACGCCTCATCCAAATCTGCTTCATTAATGATTCCTCCACGTGCCACATTGATTAGCACTGCTGAATTCTTCATCTTCTTAAATGTCTCTGCATTGAATAAATCTTTATTTCCATCTGCCGGACAATGTAAGGAAATAATATCTGATTTTGTAATAATATCCTCTACAGAAACTGCTGTCACATATTCATCCGTCTCTGGTGTCGCTTTAAAATATGGATCTGTTCCGATTACTTTAAAACCAAGTGCATGCATTTTCTTTGCAAAATTACGCCCAATTCTTCCAAGTCCTACAACTCCAACTGTCAGTTCGCTGAATCTGTGGATTGGAATTGCTTTTGTATAATCCCATTTTTCATTCTTTGTAAACTGATTCATTTTTACAACTTCTCTTACCATTACCATGGCCAGTGCAATTGCGTGATCTGCCACTTCGTTCATTCCATAGTCCGGTACATTTCCTACCTGAATACCATGTTTGGTAGCCTCCGGTACATCAATCGTATCTACTCCAACACCATAACGGACAACATATTTTAATTTCGGACAGTTATCCATTACTTTCTTTGTAATCTTTGCATACTGTACAATAAATATCTCCGCGTCCTGGCACTGCTCAATCACCTCATCCTCTGTGATTGCCTGTTTCAGTTCTACTTCCATTCCTGCATCTGCAAATACTTTCTTCTCAATATCAATACTGTCATGATCACAGTCTGTAATAATTACTTTCATGTCTGTTCCTCCAATTATGTTACATTTTTTCTGTTATTTTTTATTCAATATCTTTACTTTCTCTAGACTTTCTGTTTTTATCGAACGAGATATCCTCCATCCACCGGAATGACTGCTCCGTTCAGATAGTCTGATGCATCTGATGCCAGAAATACACAAGGACCCTTCATATCTTCCGCTGTTCCCCAACGCTTTGCAGGGATGCGGTTTGTGATTGCTTCTTTTCTCGGATTTTTCGGATCCAAAAGTGCCGTATTCATCTCTGTCGCCATATATCCAGGTGCAATGGAATTTACATTAATTCCTTTTTCTGCCCATTCATTGCAAAATGCTTTGGTAATCTGAGCCACACCGCCTTTGGATGCCGCATATGCAGGTACTGTATATCCTCCAAAGAATGACAGCATCGATGCTACTGTAATAATCTTTCCTTTGCTCTCCTGTGCCATAAACTGTTTTGCAGCCAGCTGACACAGTTCAAATACTGCAGTCAGATTCACATCCAGCACTCTTTTCCAGTCTTCCATCGGAAATTTCTCTGATGGATGTCTACTCTGCACACCATGGGCCGTTACCAAAATGTCCAGATGCCCGCCAAGTGCTGCCAGAGATTCCCGAAAAGCTTCTTTTAATGCTATTTCATCTCCCAAATCTGCCTGTACTCCCGTACACTTGAGTCCTTTTTGATTAAATTCAGCTGCACGGTCTTTAATACTTTCTCTGGTTCCTATAATTACAACTTCACATCCGGCTTCCATCAATCCTTCTGCCATTCCGTGGCCAAGCCCTCTGGATCCGCCGGTTACAATTGCTTTTTTTCCTGTCAGATCAAATATACTCATAGCTGCTGTCCCTCCTCATTACTTCATGAATATATTCGGAAGCGTCATACTGATTGCCGGGATAAATGTAATCAGTAATAAATCCACAACCATTACCAGAATAAATTTTATAATTCCGGAGCATACCGTTTCCAGATCACTCCGTCCAACCCTCGATGCAACGAATAGGTTGATTCCAAGAGGTGGTGTAATGAATCCGATTGCCAGGTTGACAACCATTACGATGCCAAAGTGGATTGGATCTACGCCGAACTGTACTGCAATCGGTAACAAGATCGGTGCAAGTACCATCATCGCCGGTGTGGTATCCATAAAGCATCCCACGATAAGTAGTAATACGTTGATCAATAATAAGATTAAGATTTTATTGTCTGTAAAGTTAATGATTCCATTTGTGATGGCTCCCGGAATCTTTTCAATCGTAAGGATCTTTGTAAATGCTGTAGCACATCCAATGATTACCATGGTTGTTCCTGTTGTATTACATGCATTTCCAATTGTTGCAAACATTTCTTTGATATTAAACTCTCTGTAAATAAAGGCTCCGCAGATAAATGCATATACTGCTGCAACAGCTGCTGCCTCTGTCGGTGTGAAAATTCCTGCATAAATTCCACCAAGAATGATAATTGGATTTAATAATGCCCATTTTGCATCCCAGATTGCTGCAAGTTTTTCTTTTGCCGTATATTTTCTTTCATCACCTTTCCATCCCTGTTTCTTACAATACAGATAAGAAACAACAATCAGAGAAAAACCGATTAAAATACCCGGAAGGAAACCTGCCATAAACAAAGAACTGATGGAAGTACTTGTAGATACTCCATAAATTACCATCGGGATACTTGGTGGAATGATAACTCCGATACTACCTGCCGCAGCAATCAATGCCAGAGTAAAGCTCTTACTGTAGCCCTTATCCAGCATGGTCGGAATTACCATGGAACCAATTGCTGCAACGGTTGCCGGACCAGATCCGGAAACTGCTGCGAAGAACATACATAACACGATAGTTACTGTCGCAAGTCCACCTGTGAATCTTCCTAAAAATACGTTGCATACATTCAACAGACGCTTGGATACCCCACCTGCACCCATCAGTTCTCCTGCGAGAATAAATAACGGGATTGCCATCAGTGGAAAAGAGTCAGCACTTGTAACCAACTGCTGTACAATGTATAAGGAACTGATACGTCCGTCTGCCAAAATTGCACAAAGAGAAGATACTCCAATTGCAATTCCAACCGGCATATTTAAAACTAAAGTAACAACTAATGCGATAAATAAAACTGCTGCAACCACTATTTTTCACCCCCGTTTTTTTCCGGCAGTTTTCCTGCCAAATACCAGATTGCCTGAATCTGCCTGATTACAACCAAACCAAATCCGACAACCGGTGCCGCGTTGATATACTGCAATGGAACTCCCAATGCTGGTGACACTTTTCCGAACAGCCATTGTTTATATGTAAGTTCTACACCTGTCACAACGATGTATGCTGCAAATGCAAGTACCAGAAGTTCGCCAACAATTGTAATATACGGTCTTACTTTTTCCGGGAACAACTTTAATGCCGCATCAATTTTTATATGTTTCATCAGTTTACATCCATAAGCCACACCTATGTAGATCAGCCAAACGAAACAATATCTTGCAAGTTCTTCCGACCATGAAAGTGAATTATGCATTACATATCTCATAATAACCTGAATGAATATGATAATTGTCATAACCGACATCAGGATGATACAGATTGTCTCTTCCAGATAATCATTCAAGAATTTTAAAATTTTTTTCATTATTTTCCCTCCTCACGATACTGGGTCAGTTCTTTCTGAATCTCATCAAAATATTCCGGATGTTCCATGGAACTCTTTGCCAGACTGAATACATCTGCATCTTCAATGAGCTTTTGGAATTCTTTTTTCTGATCGTCCGTCAATGTATTCACTTCACATCCATATTTTTCCATTTCCTTGATTCCTTCTTCTTCGTCTTTTGCAGACACTTCCAGCTGATATGCTGATGCTTCTTTCATTGCTTTATCAATAATTTTCTGCTGTTCATCTGTCAAAGAATCATATTTATCCGGATTCATAACTACTACATACGGTGTATATACATGCTGTGTCATTGAAATATATTTCTGAACCTCATAAAAACGGTTACTGTAAATAATTCCGATTGGATTTTCTTCTCCGTCTACCGTTCCCTGTTGCATAGCTGTAAATAACTCTGAGAATGCCATTGGTGTTGGGTTAGCTCCGATGGATTTCCATGCTTTCAAATGAATTGGATTTTCCATTGTACGGATTTTCTGTCCTTTACAGTCTGCCGGTGTCTCAATCGCATGATCATTATTCGTGTAATTACGGAATCCGTTTTCCCACATTGCCATATGCTTCAATCCAACTTTGCTTACACCCTTTAACATTTCCTGTGCAGCTTTTCCATCAAATCCTACATCATATACTTCCTGTGAATTTAAGAACAAATATGGTGTATCGTAAATGTAATAATCTTTGTATAGTGTTGATAAACTACTGCTGGAAGATACTGCAATATCAATATCTCCATTCTGTACACCTTCAGCTGCTGTCTTGTCATCACCAAGCTGATTGTCCTGGAACAGATCTACTGTGATATCTCCATCTGAATATTCTTCTACAAGTTCTTTAAATTTTTCTCCCGCTTTTTTAGCCGAATTTGATGTTACATTTGCAAAAATAAGATTTACCTTCTCCTGCGTTTTATATTTACTGCCGGCCTTTGTCATTCCAACTCCGGCAACCAGTGCAAGTACGATTAATACCGCTGTTACTGACTTTGTCTTACTGGACATCTGCCATTCCCTCCTTATACATTTTCACAGTCAACTACAATCTTGATTGTTCCACATTCCGGATCTGCGATCATATCGAATACTTTGTCACTTTCTTTCAGTGGAACAACATGTGTTACAATTTTTTCAAGTTCTGCTTCTAATTCTTTTGTAAGTTCTGCAGCTCTTCCGAATTCTTCTTTCGTATATACTCTTGTTCCAACCACTGTCTGTTCTTTGAAGTTCACATCTCTTAAGTTCACTTCGTGTGGTTTTTTATGTACTGATACGATACAGATCTTTCCGCGGACTCTTGTAATATCTGTCATCTGCATTGCCGGCACTGCCGCGCCGCTACATTCAAAGAATGTATCGCATCCCTCACCGTTTGTTGCATCCTTTACAACTTTTTCCAGATTTTCTTTTGCCGGATTCACTGGTATAAATCCAAGTTCTTCTGCAATTTCAAGCCTTTTTTCAACAACATCGGAAATAAATATCTTTGATGCCCCTGCATGTTTTAACATGATTCCACATAACATTCCAATTGGTCCGGCTCCAACTACCACTGCTGTGTCCAGTGCCTCAAATCCTGACATGTGAATTGCGTGGACAAGTACTGCAAGAGGCTCAATCACTGCTGCCGCTTTATCACTGACCCCATCCGGAACCTTAAACAGCACATCCTCATCTGTGTATACGGTCTGACACATCCCACCGTCTGTATCAATCCCGATCAGTCCCAGTGTATTACATACATGTTCATTTCCACTTCTGCATGCAAGACAGTGTCCACAGGAAAGTAACGGATAAGGGACAACTCTGTCACCTTTTTTGAATTTCTTTCCATCTTCTGCAACAATCCCCAAAAATTCATGTCCCAGAATCAATGGTGCTTTTGCTCTTGGATGTGTTCCAAGATAAATACCAATATCTGATCCACAGACTCCGCAATATCTGATATTTAATTTCACTTTCCCGTCCTGCTTTTCAGGTTCTTTTACCTCTTGAACTTCTACCCGCTTAGGTCCAGCATATACTAATGCTTTCATTTGCTCTCCTCCATTTTCCTTGTAATTGTCTGATTAATCTTTATGGTTTTATTATATATGCGTCTTACAACTTTGGCAATATTGTATATTTTTTTCTCCGTTTGCACCATTTATTTTGTGCACACTTGTTAATTATATACAATTTAACGCCTTAAATACATCTGATGTCTTAATTTTTGTCAAAAAAAAATCAAGAACCAATTGCCAAAAAACCTTGATTTTAAGGCATTTCCTCTTGATTTTTATTTAAAAAACTTGTCTGACATCCTTATTTTTCGCTACTTTTTTATATATTTTTCTACTCAAAACGTCGCTTTCGTTCGATTTCTTTTATGATATAAATCCTGTTTTCGCTGATATGTGCTATCATCGCACTTCTTGCTCCGTTCGCATCTCCTCTTGTTATAGCTTCGACAATCTGTTCATGAAAACTCACCGTTGTCTCTGTCAGGCGTTTACTCGTCATCTCGACTGTCAGTCCTACTGACTGCTGAATAATCGGCACAAGCTTCGCTATGATCCGGTTCTTTGTCGCCTCTGCAATCAGCTGATGAAATCGTGCATCCTCTTCATGATGATTCAATCCCTGTCTGATCATTCCGATCACTTTCCGGTTCTGTCTGGATATCTCCGCAATCTCGTTCTTATCTGCATGAATTGCTGCCAGTGCTGCACTTTCGGGCTCCAGTATCATACGCACATCCAGAAGTTCTAATGCCATCTCTTCATCCTTTCCCATCAGGGAAATTCCAAGCGGATCTACCGCTACACCTTCATTTTGCGAAATAAAGGTTCCCGCTCCTCTTTTTATCGTCAGTATATTTCTTGTTTCAAGGCTTTTTACCGCTTCTCTGACCGTACTTCTTCCGACATTTAGTTTTTTTGCCAGTTCATATTCATTCTCCAGACGGTCTCCAGGCTTCATATGATTGGTTCGGATCATCTCAATGATATCTTCTGCCGCTGCTTGCGCCAGAGGCATCCCATTTTTTTGTTTCATCACAACACCTCCCGGTCATGCCATTTATGCTTCTGTTTCCAATGGTGAATATACCCACTCCCTTGTGTTATCCTGAATCAGTTTCTCGATATGTTGCCTTGCTTTTTTCAGTTCTTCCATTGCTTTTTTTTCAAATTCTTCTGAATAGTAAAACACCGGAACAGCCACACTCATCCCTGCAATTACATTTTCTTTGTATTTTACAGGAACTGCAATACACTGCACATCTTTATTCGATTCCTCTTTTTCAAATGAATAGCCTGATTTTTGCGTCTCTTCCATCTGTGAGAAAAGTGTGTCAAAATCATCAATCGTATATTCTGTCAATTTATATAGCCCTTCCGGATATAATGTTTTAATGTCTTTTTCTGTCTTTCCGCTAAGCAGGGCTTTTCCAATACCTGTTGCATATGCCGGATATTTGTATCCTCTTTTTGCCTGGATCGTGATGGGCGTCGGTACTCTTTCTTCCAAAAGATATAAAACCTCACCACCGGATAATACCGAAAAATATGCAGTCTGATTAACCGCAGATGACAAATTCTTCAAAACATAATCTATTTCCTGTAACAGATCGGAATTCTTCGTGTAAGAAGAACCAGCAAAATATGCTGCCTGTCCAATTGTATAATTCCCATTATCATTCATTCTGATAAAATTCATTGCCTGCATGGTCTTTAAGATTGGATGAAGACTTCCCTTTGGAATCTCCAGTCTCTGTGCCAGACCGGTCAGTGACATTCCTTCCGAAGTTGCAGATAAAAGCTCAAATATTTTCAAAACCCGATAGGTCGATCGGTGCATTTTCTCTTCTTGCATAATAGCTTCCTCTCTTTCATTTACACTCATTTTACCATATCCAAAATGAATGCTCTATACAATATTACCAAATTCAGGCAAGTTTTTTTGTTATCAATTGAGAATTGTCACCATTCCTTTCCAGTGTTATAGTTCCTATATAGGAACTAATTATTATTCGCAAACATTCGAGGTGCTATAAATGAATTATGTATCTATCTTAAATCAACTGTTGGAGAATAAGATCATCGCCATCTTACGCTTAGATTCTCCGCAAAAAGCGCAAAAAGGAATTGAAGCATTAAAAAAAGGCGGTATCCAGGCAATTGAAGTGACCCTGAATACTCCCGGAGCACTTCAGGTTATTTCTCACTATCAAAATGTATCTGATCTGCTGATCGGAGCCGGTACTGTACTTGATGAAGCATCCTGTCTAAATGCAATTCAGCATGGCGCACAGTATATTGTTACTCCTACACTCAATGAAGGTGTTATAAAATGTGCTAACCGATACCAGAAACCGGTCATCTGCGGCTGTATGACTCCGACAGAAATCATTACTGCTTTAGAACTTGGGGTAAATATGATCAAACTATTCCCGGCTTCTATCCTTGGCCTGGATTCTATTAAAGCCATAAAAGCTCCGATTCCACAGGCGCTTATAGGACCAACCGGAGGAGTGAATCTTGAAAATATAACTGTATGGCAAAAATCCGGTGCAGATTTTTACGGCATTGCCGGAGAATTTTCCAAATTAGCTAATGAAGAAAAATACAGTGAATTAACGGAAATCGCACATAGATACTCTGCTGCCATTTCACATTAAACATTATAACAGCAGTATACTCATTATCACGGAGGATAAATCATGAATTATATAATAACCGTAGACGGTGGAACAAGTAATACCAGAACTTATCTTTGGACTGCCAATGGACAAATCCTTACACAACGCTCACAAGCAATCGGTGCCAAAACATCTGCGATAAATGGCAGCAGCCAAGCATGGAAAAAAGCAATTCACAATATGATTGAAAGCATGCTTACTGAATGTGCAGTTTCCGATAATGCTATCCAAGGAGTCTATATGTCCGGAATGCTAACCAGCGACCTTGGCATCCTTGAAGTGCCACATCTTACTGCTCCTGTTTGCATGAAAAATTATCAGGAGCATCTGATCCGTGTACATCTGCCGGAAGTATTCTCAAAAGAGATCGTTCTGATTCCCGGCATAAAAAATACACTTTCCAATTCTGAATCTCTTGATTCTCTGCGCAGATTTGACATTATGCGAGGCGAAGAAACAGAAACTTATGCCTTGATCGAACGGTATGGTGCCGGTCAGAATACTATCTATATTCTGCCTGGCTCACATAATAAGTACGTTTTTGTAGACGAAAGCTCTACAATACTAGCTACAAGCACCACACTCTCCGGAGAATTATTAAATTCGATTGTCAATGATACCATTGTATCCAGTTCTGTCGATCATGGATTTCCGACAATGGAACACTACAATCTGGAGATGATACAGTATGGCTGTGAAATGCATCGCAAAGAAGGGATTGGACGTGCACTCTTCCTCTCACGACTTTTTGATCGGTTTGGTAAACAGTCAAAATATAATCTGCAGAACTATGTTCTCGGAGTTGTATTGGAAAGTGATCTCTCTGCCCTTCACAATGCAGCTTTTTTTGAAGATACCATGAATGTACGTATTGTCATCCATGGAAACGGTGCTTTCAGTCATGCACTTTATGATCTGTTAAAAGATGATCCTGCGTTCCATAATATCGTGCTGGATAACTCTGAAGAAATACCGATTGCCGCACAGGGTGCATATCACCTTGCCATGAAAGACCTGCAAATGCGTTAAATTCTAATCCTTTCCTATTATTTTTATAGAATTTAGTAATTGCAGTATTATTTTTTCATGCATATTCGCAGAAAGGGGAGCTATTGCAATGTGAACTTCCAGAAATTTTAAACCTAAAAGTCTCCGGTTTTCAACACGAAGCACTGAAATCGGAGACTTTCTGTAGATTATAATTCCTGCTCTTCAAATGAATCTGACTGAATGTATCTAAGAATCTCCTCATAGGAGCGACTGCTCTTCATAACTGCATTCATCAGCCCTTCTGTCTGCAGTGCTTTCTTTTTCTCCAACAGACTCTTTAGTTTATCGGTTGCTTCATCATACTTTTTTCAGTTCTTTTATGGTGGCTGGCACTGTCATATAATTCGGTTTTTTATTCAATCTACCCACACAGATTCAGTTCTCTTTCTGTGACCTGTGTGTTTTCTTCCGGCAATAGGAAGATTTTGTTTTCCTTCTCATAATGCAGATAGAAGTATTTTTTATACATAGGACCGAAGGTGAATTCCTCATCTCGATGATTCATCATATATGTTTTCATGTTCTTTAGCTTGTCTTCAAATCGTATCCTTTCAGAGGCTTCCTTCGATATGCTGTGATATATATGAAAATATCGCTCTTTTCAATCTGCTTCATACAGTCTTCCTTTTACAGTTTTTCCATAAACGCCAAATCCATCCATGTCACAATTTCGCTTGTTTTCAAAACTACCTTTATTACTCAGAATCAGTTCTGATACCAAATCTGCCATTCCCTTTACCATAATAATAAAGCTATATCCACATTTATCCATATGCTCAATGTTCTGTTTCGAAAAATATCCGCGATCCAAAATAAAACCAACTTTCTTATATCCATATCCCTGTGCCTTATTCAACATCAATTTGAGCTGCGATATATCTACAATACTACCCGGATATTTTTCACAGAACAGAGGTTCCCGGTTATTCACATCGTATCCCATGGCATAGTTAAATACTGGAAATCCTATATCAACCTTGGACTTTCCGTATTCTACGAGTTCGACATCACCAGCCTGACTGTTTTTATTTGTGGAATCATATGAAATATATGTTTTTATATGACAAAATTCATTTTTCTGAAAAAATCAGCCTTTTTCATATAAGCATTTCACAGTTGGATAGAGCTTTCTGAACTGCTGATAACGTTCTTCATATTTTGCTGTCAGCTCCTCATCCGGCCCCACTGTATCTACTACTTTTACAATCTTTGCTGCTGCCGTCTCTACATCCGGATATTCACCACAGCCAACTGCTGCCAGCATTGCTCCGCCAAGTGCCGGTCCTTCTTCATTTTCAACTACATCAACCTTCAGGTTCATGATATTGGCAATCATCTTCTTCCAAAGTGGACTCTTGGCTCCACCACCACAAATCTTGGTTCTCTCAATTTGAATCCCAAGACTCCTTGCAACTTCCAGAGAATCACGAAGTCCAAACGCTACACCTTCCAGCACCGCCTGAGTCATATCTTCACGGGTCGTATCCATCGACATTCCGATAAACATCGCTCTTGCATCCGGATTATTATGAGGCGATCTTTCCCCCATCAGATATGGGAGATAGAATACACGATTCTCGCCAAGCTTTGTAATTCCGGCCTGTTCTGCAGCAAAATCCTTAGTCTTTAAAATTTCTTCATTCCACCATTTATTACATGATGCCGCACTTAACATACATCCCATCAGATGATAATGACCATCTGCATGTGCAAATGAATGCAGTGCATTATTCTCATCTACTCCAAACTTGTTGCTTGATATAAAGATAGTCCCGGATGTTCCGAGGGAAATGTTACACATTCCGTCTCCCACTGTCCCTGTTCCTACCGCTGCTGCTGCATTATCTCCGGCTCCTGCAATTACTTTTACATTCTCTGCAAATCCAAGTTCATCTGCAATTTCTTTTTTCAGAGTTCCAACTACTTCATAACTTTCATATAATTTTGGCAGTTTATCTTCTGTAATTCCACAGATATCCATCATCTCTTTTGACCAGCTGCGATTCTTCACATCCATAAGAAGCATTCCTGATGCATCCGATACATCAGTACAGAAAGATCCTGAAAGTTTATACGCCAGATAATCTTTCGGCAGCATAATCTTTGCAATCTTTTCAAAATTCTCCGGCTCATGCTTTTTCATCCAGAGAATCTTCGGTGCAGTAAATCCTGCAAATGCAATATTTGCCGTATATTCTGATAGCTTATCTTTTCCAATCACTTCATTCAGGTACTCTGTCTCTTCCCCTGTTCTTCCGTCATTCCAGAGAATTGCCGGACGAATAACATTATCATCTTTATCCAAAGCAACCAGACCATGCATCTGGCCTCCAAAACTGATTCCTGCTACCTGTGACTTATCACACTCAGCAGTCAGTTCTTTGATCCCTTCCATTGATTTTTCAAACCAGTCTTCCGGTTTCTGCTCTGACCATCCCGGATGTGGGAAGAAGAGCGGATATTCTTTCGAAACAATCTTTTTAATATCTCCTGTCTCATCCATCACCAGAAGTTTTACTGCTGATGTTCCAAGATCTACACCTATGTATAGCATCATTTACCTCCATAATCACTTTTGGGACTGAAAAAACAGTCCCATCTATTACTTATTACCTGTCCATTATTATCCCCACGGATTCTCTGTCGGATATTTTACCCCCGCCGGCTGGTTATAGCCAATCTCATCTAGCGGAACTCCGATATATTTGAATACGTCATCTGTATAATATCTTTCAAATGTTACAACTGGTTCAACTTTCAGAATCTATTATTCAGCATTCTATTTCAACCACATTACCTCAGCCATGTAGTCGCTCCAATATGCTGAACCGCCTCTGCGCCATATCGGTTTCCCTCTTTTGCACATTCTTTCACGCCTTTTCCATTCAGCAATGCATTCAAAAATCCCGCCGCAAAGCTGTCTCCGGCTCCGGTTGTATCAATACACTTTACATTTTCTTCCGCAGCTATCCAGCAATTTTCCACATCTGTCCGAATATAGCATCCACGCTTTCCACACTTTATGATCACATTTTCCACACCTGTGGATTTTATACGTTCCGCTGCTTCTTCTACAGACTCAGTTTCCGTCAGAAGCATCGCCTCTTCATCATTTGGGAACAGATAATCAATATAAGAAAATACTTCTTCCATATCTTCCAGCGTCTCACCCTTTTTACGCTTTGTCATATCCGCACAGACAATTTTCCCTTGCTTTTTTGCCTGTGAGAATATTTGCACCAACTTATCAGGATCAATTTTTGGAAATACAAATATACTCGCAAAGCATATGATTTTTGCACTCTCAGGAAATGGCATCTGGATATGTTCTACTTTCAAACTTCGAAGTGTACCATGCGGATTCGTTAAAAAACTTCTTGTTCCATCTTGCTCCACAAGAACAATATTCATTCCCGTCTTTTCTTCTTTTTTGATGCACGCATCCCGTACAATGATCCCTGCATCATCGCAATGAGTTTGTATGAATTTTCCCGCATCATCCTGACCTATCACCGTTTCCAGCTGAACTCTCCGCCCTTTTTTGGCAAGTATAGTGGCTTCATTTAATGCATCTGCACCCGTCGTCATATGTATATCTTCTGTTGAATACGATCCCACTTCAAATACCTTCGCATTTACAGGATATGCCAGAACATCAATAATTGCTGCTCCTATAATTACTATTTCCGGATTTTGCATACTGCTCTCCTCTTAATTTTTTTTATATTTTCAAGTATACATAATTGAATTATTTTCTTCAAGATTATTGTGTCCATCGCCCAAACTTTCACTGGTCATTTCTTTCTAAAGTCTGGCAAGTTCTCTTGTATATTTAGGTATAGCAAAAACCCCAGAGGTTTTATCCTCTGGGGTATATATTTGAGTTAATATTCTGATAACAGATTATAATTACTCGATGATTGTAGCAACACGTCCTGATCCTACAGTACATCCACCCTCACGATACTTTAATCCCGTTTTACCCTGCATTTTTATGTTTTTCTATCCAAAATACAGTGAAAAATGGCTGATTTACATACTCTATTTTTATTTGCCTGATTTCTTGGCACCGTTTTGGCACCGGAAATCTTATTCTAAATGCTTTGTCATCAACGCCTACTACTTCCTCTGCCATTTTCTTATTGCACCCATTATTTTTTATTGTTATAATCAGAACATGGGTGCTACCATAACGGTAGGCGGTTAGTCCTTCAACAGAGGGACTGTGACCCTCTGATTACATAGAAACCCGAAAGGGAATCCGCTGGAAAGGAGGGCTAAGCCAATGAGTATTGTGGACTTCATTGCAGTTGTGAGCTTCGGCATCACCTGCTTTTGTGCCGGATACACATTCGGCAAAGATAATAATAAACCACAAAAATAGCCGCCCCGGTCTGCAAACTAGGCGGTTACTTTTGTAATCAATAAATATGTGGACTAACCGTCTATCGGTAGCACTCTTTTTCTATAATCATATTATCACGCATCTGTGGAAATGTCAAAAAGTTCTTACCTTATTTCAAATAGCCCTGGCATGCCTATTTTCTCAGCTATTATATTTGCTTTTGAACTTGTGATGTTTGATAACAATTTTGTTGGCAAACTTTTAGAGTTCTGCAGTAATTCTCCCGTACTTATTTCTAAATTGAACGCCCTTTTTATTGTTACCAAGCCTTTTACTCCTTCTTTTGGCATTTTTATTAAGTACAAATCTCCATAGTCAACTCCTCTTATATCTTCTCCATCTATATCTTCGATTTCAAATCCCTTCTCCATCCATTCATTAAAATCTTGAATAATTTGATATGGACTCCCTAAATCATAATCACAAGCATCTACCAGATAAACTGTTTTCGCTTCTTTTTCCTGCTTCATCAGAAAGACCAGGCCACCACCATCATTTCCGATAGCAATTGTATCTGGCTGATATATATTTACCTGCAATTCTTTATTCACAGCATCTAATTCTTCAAGCGAATAGAATGTACAACCATTATCTAAGCTTAGACCATCATATTTACTCATAAATTCTTTATGTATAAGTGGTAACTCATATTTATATTTTTCTTCATATGCATCAATTGTTTTCATATCCATTTTTGCTACTACTCCACTCTTCCATATTTTCTTTCTATACTTTTTATTAATATTTAAACTCAGGAACTACTTCGAATTGTATTTTCTCTTTTTCTAACATTTCTTTAATAGCTTTAATTTTAAAAGCTCTATCACTAATAAGTAACGTTTTATTTCTTGTAACAATATTTTGCTTGATGCAAATATAATTCATCCCCGATATTTTTGATAATATTCGAATTTGATTCCTATTTATATGTTCATTCTTTAAAATATATAATTGATATAGCTGTGTATCTAGCATAATGTCATCAATCTTTGTTGTGACTATATTCCATCCACATTTCGGACAAATCAACCCATTCACATTGTCTTCTTGCATTACTGTCATTTCTGTATGACATTTTTTGCACAGCATCCTCATGTCCTCCTCCCCACCTCAAAAAAATTCAATTTAATTCTCTTCAGAATTTTTTTCATAAATCGTCTCAATCACTTTTTCTTCATTACACACTTCTAATTTAATGATTTCATCTCCTAGAACTTCACAAGTTATGTATGTTTTTTCATTCGCTCCCTTCGTAATTTCATAAACAAATTCATCATTTATCAGTTCCCCATTGGGCTCACCAATCTCATTCTGAAGTTCTTTATAACTTGTACTTCTCTTCAAAAAGTTTTTAAAATAATCAACGGAAAGTTCTCTGTCAACCGTATAATATTCTCTTACATTTCCATATATCAACATTGATTGATAATCTTCACAAGCCTTTTCCTGCGCATAGATTCCCTGTTTTGAATGCCACAGAAAATATCTGTCATCATATGCTTTTTTCGTTGCTAAATCAATAATCTGGATTCCTTTATTTTCTGAATTTTCCTTATCCGCTGTAACAACTTCCATATAAATGTAATAATTCTTATTATCTTTTTTTAATTCTATCGAAGAATGCATGACACGATAAAGATCTCTATCCTGACTTCCCGTTACTCCTAACAAAATATCATCCTTATCCCATGTCCCATCTTTTGCTGTTTTGTTGTAAAATTCCAAAAAATCATCCACTTCTTTTTGAAATTCTTTTCCCCTTATATTAGGAGCAAATAATTCTTCTATTTTCTTTGTATCATTTTGATTTGCCGCAGCCAAAAAAGCCGTAAGAATTTCAGCATATTCTTCATGTTCTGATTTAAATAATCTACTCAAAAATGTTTTCCCACAACCTGACAGCAATACTGTAGACACCAAAAGTATCAACATAAGTATTTTTCTTTTTTTCATCGTCTATCCTCACCAGAATATTAAGTTGTTATTCTTGTGTTTCTTTTAGCCATTGGTATTCTTCCTTAAATTTTGCTTGGATCTGTTCTTCAGATAAATCCTTATCTTCAAAGCTAATCCTCACACTTGTTTTGGAAGTATGATAGGTAATATCACACAACAATGTCCCCATGCAAGGGCGACTATAATAATTAACTTCTCCCGTTGAAAACTCAGTATCCGGATCAACAACCGTTGGTGTCTCCACGACATTTAGAATTTCATACACCATTTTTGAATAATATGAAAAATCATCTGTTTGCTGAAAATCTTCCGCATATTGGATAGATACAATTTCATTTTCTTCATCATATGCTAAAGCATATCCATACTTTGTAGCTATATCTGATGCCTGGCTAATATAATTTTGTTCATTTAAGATTGTTGCCAAATAATCATCTTCACAACCAAAATGATATGTATTATTATAAATAAGATTGTGTACCCTGAATTTTATTCCTTTTTCGTCAGAAAAAAATCCTTCTCCTTTATCATTGTCAAACGAATTTATTGCTGAAAAAGTGTGTTCCGGATATGTATCTTCCAAGGACATAACAATTCTTTCATCTGTACTTTTTCCACTCAAAGGATTATCATTATCAGTAATCCGATCCATAATATCAAAAAGATTCTCTAATGGCGAACAGGCAGTCACAGATAGGCAAATCCCAACAATTAACAACACAGAAATTATTCTTTTTCCCATATAGACCGCCTTTCTTATACATCATTATTTTTTCTAGCATTTCATAGTTATTGATACTTCATCTATCTAAATAAATATAGATTTTTATTCTCTTTGCTTTTTAGTATCAAAATGGTATCACAGTTCCATTTTTCAAATTTTATGCACTGGCAGCTTTCCGGTTGCGGATTCCTGTCCTGACTGTTATAATCAGAACATGGATGCTACCATAACGGTAGGCGGTTAGTCCTCTGGCAGAGGGACTGTGGTCTACACTCCGTTACGGTCGGTGCTAAACGAGTGCCACCGGCACTCAGCACCCCTCTGATTACATAGAAACCCGAAAGGGACTCCGCTGGAAAGGAGGGCTAAGCCAATGAGTATTGTGGATTTCATAGCGGTGGTAAGCTTCGGCTTAACCTGCTTTGGTCTTGGATATACCTTTGGCAAGGATAATAATAAGCCACAAAAATAACCGCCCTGTCTGCAAACTAAGCGGTTATCTTTGATAGATATTCTAAATAGTAAAACGGACTAACCGTCTATCGGTAGCACTCTTTTTCTATAATCATATTATCACGCATCTGTGGAAATGTCAAAAAGTTCTTACCTTATTTCAAATAGCCCTGGCATGCCTATTTTCTCAGCTATTATATTTGCTTTTGAACTTGTGATGTTTGATAACAATTTTGTTGGCAAACTTTTCGATTTTTGCAATAACTCTCCCGTACTCATTTCTAAATTGAAAGCCCTTTTTATTGTTACCAATCCTTTTACTCCTTCTTTCGGCATTTTTATTAAATATAGATCACCATAGTCAACTCCTCTTACATCTTCTCCATCTATATCTTCGATTTCAAATCCTTTTTCCATCCATTTATTAAAATCCGGAATAATTTGATACGGACTTTCCAAATCATAATCACCCGCATCTACCAGATAAACGGTTTTCGCTTCTTTTTCCTGCTTCATCAGAAAGACCAGGTCACCACCATCATCTCCAACAGCAACGGTATCTGGCTGATATATATTTACCTGCAAGTCTTTATTCATAGCATCTAATTCTTCAAGCGAATAGAATGTGCAGCCATTCTCTAAGCTCAGACCATCATATTTACATATGAACTCTTTATATACTGCTGGCAGTTTATATTTTTCTTCCTTTAATTCAAATGGTAAAGCCTTACTTTTTTGCAAATTAGCAAACAACCTTTTTTCAAATCTTTTTCCGTCATTTACATACATTCTTCCTGATTTACTGAAAGATACTTCCGGTATCATTTCTGTCTTTATACTTAAATTTATAAACTTTGCAATCGGATCAAAATTAATTAAATTATGCGGTTCCGGAAAATTCTTCTCTATATTAAATTCTTCATATTCTTTTATAAAGCTCTTATGTTCGGGCATCTTAATCTTATCAAGCAATGGACTGTCTTCCAAAAATTTCATAGCTATATGATACAAACCATGTATAAATATTGCCACCATCTTTCCCAAAGTTTGAATGTCTTTATCCAGCCCATAAATGTGTTCATTAATCCATTTACATTTTCCCATAAGATCACACAATTCCTGTAATCCGCAATTAACTCCGTCCACATCTTTCTGATATAAATCATAGAAAAATTTTGCTAGTTTTAAATCAAATTGTGTCCGTTTTTTCTCCATAAATGTACTTAATTCTGCCTGAGCTTTCTTTCCCACCTCATCATCATGATATGTCATGGCATAAACCATATTATAATACGGAGCTGAATAACCGGAACTAGCAGGCCCTGCCTCAAACGGCATGATTCTTTCCAACAGCTTGTAATCATTACAGGAATAAGCAAGCACAACTTCAATGAAATTAATTGTCTGTGCTCCTCCGCTATTCGCTCTATTTCCATAAATGCAATTGAAACGATTTTCCTGATAAATCCCATTCAACCTATAAGCCATATCACCGGTTATAAAAGCTTTATTTATTCCTGCAAACATAAGTCTATTGCTGCGCAGCAAATTAAAATACATATTCCAGAAGTATCCGTCTGCTTTTCCAAATTCGACTTTCTTTTTAAATTCAGCTATATCCCTTTCAATATCACTCCAAAGTTCATCTTCACTAGACTCACCCATTATTTTTTCATATTTTTGTTGATAACTTTTTGCTGCCTTTACCATAACTTATCCCTTTCTCAATTCTACAACCCGCAATTATCTGACATCTAATTATATTAAATTTCTTTTACCGATTTTTGAGGAACGCAATTTAATTTTTTTACCATAAATTCAAATATTTCCGCTTCATATCCAGATGAATACAATAACTGAAAGTTATTACATCGATGAATAATAATATACTTTTGTGTATTTCCCCAAAATTCAACTTTAAAAGTTGCCGTCAATATTCCATTAAAAAATAATCGTTTTATACCTTTTACTTCAAGAAAGTATTCGTTATTTTTTTCAAAAAAATCATACTCTAATGTATCATTGGCATTATGAGTTTTCAGTTGCCGGATTATTTCACTTTGAGACATTTCTGTTTTAAATATCAGATTCTGTCCTGCATTTATATATGTCCCGTTAGAATATTTCGTATATCTCTTCCAGCGTGTTACGATAATTATCACCGAGCTAATCAACATTATACAAAAAAATATATAAAAAATAAGAGTACTGTTCATATTACTCCCTTTCCTCGATTTATTTTTGTAAAATCAAGTTTATCTAATTACTATAATCGGAACTCTTCCTTCTGATTTTTAAACTATTATAAATTATCAATCTCAATATCGCACTGCATTTCTTTTGCTTCATTCATCGCCTCGCTTAAAACGGAAATCAAATCTCTTCCATCACTGGTAACAAAATAATTAGACAAATCTGTAATATCTGAACTAATATTATTTCCCCAAGGCGGTGTTAAACTTAAGTCTTCAGCATCCCATATTACATCAGAGGGCGAAAAGTTTTTCAGTTCTTTTCTTACTTTACGCAATTCCTCCAGCCCTTCATTTAAATCCTGATTTTTTAAACAGCCTTGATATAATTCTCCCATTAATTTGGGATAAACACGCCCCCATTTTCCATGTTCGAGCCGAATACATATCGTAGAAAAAAAAGAATGCAAAAAATCACTTGTTCCAACTTGAAACCAATAATAACCTACTTTAAATCCTACCGCCATATCATCCCTCCACTATTGGCTATGCAATGCCATCGTTATCTGACTTTTTTGTAAACTCATAATTTCGTTAAACTATTAAATCGTATTCTCTCGGGCTTTGAGCACCTATAGTTACAAATCGTAACTGCTCCTTTTTACTATAAGCATTTTTTAATATCATATATCCATTGATAGTTGTAGAAGCATATCTTTTCATAATTTTTCTTAAATCATTGAAGATTTCTTTGCTAATTTTATTGTCATACCATATTGTAGATACAGTTGTAGGCACAATTGTATTTTCATCATATAATCCGCCAAGATTAATAGCAACACTCGTTTCATTCAGATATTGAGATATATGTTTATATTTATCAAAGCATATTGATTTGTCATCTTTTATAACAAGATATTGATTTCCTATGTGACTTCCATTGAGAGAAATACCAAAATAAATAGTTTTAGTAATATCATCGATTTTATTCTCATTTCTACCACATTTATAATATTTAACTAAATTAAGTTTTTGAAATTCATAAAATACACTTTCTAAATCTGTTCTTGTTCCAAATACTCTAAAACTTCTTGAAGCCATTTGTTTTTCCCCTAAAGCCAAGTTTGCATTGCGTTTTTCTAAGTATACCATATTGTATAGCAAAACTCTATTCTTATCTTTTTATGCAACTCAAAAACCCCAGAAGCCTAAGCCTCTAGGGTCTATATCTTGAGTTAATATTCTGATAACAAATCTCTTGTATATGCGCCAATCTCACGACTTCGTCGTTCGTTCGCGGGCATTCGTAAAATGCCCACTTCCAAGGCGATAAAAAAAGAGACTGCAAGCTCGCTTGCAAGTCTCTTTTTTTATCGCCTTGATTGGCGCTTTATTCATTGCTTTCGCGTATATTACTCGATGATTGTAGCAACACGTCCTGATCCTACAGTACGTCCACCTTCACGGATAGCGAAAGTAAGACCCTGAGCCATAGCGATTGGGTGGATCAGTTCGATTGTCATTTCGATGTTATCTCCAGGCATGCACATTTCTGTTCCTTCTGGAAGGTTGCAAACACCTGTTACGTCTGTTGTTCTGAAGTAGAACTGTGGACGATAGTTGTTGAAGAATGGAGTATGACGTCCACCTTCGTCTTTTGTCAGTACGTATACCTGAGCTGTGAATTTGTGATGGCATGTTACTGAACCTGGTTTACAAAGAACCTGTCCTCTTTCGATTTCTGTTCTCTGGATACCACGAAGAAGTGCACCGATGTTGTCACCAGCCTGAGCTTCATCAAGAAGTTTACGGAACATTTCAACACCTGTTACAACAGTCTTCTTAGTCTCTTCGTGAATACCAACGATTTCTACTTCGTCAGATACATGAAGAACACCACGCTCTACTCTACCTGTAGCAACTGTACCACGTCCTGTGATAGAGAATACGTCCTCTACTGGCATAAGGAATGGCTTATCTGTATCACGTTCTGGATCTGGAATATAAGAATCTACAGCATCCATGAGTTCCATGATCTTATCTCCCCACTCTGACATTGGATCTTCAAGAGCTTTCAGAGCTGATCCCTGGATGATTGGAGTATCATCTCCTGGGAATTCATACTCGTCAAGGAGTTCACGGATTTCCATTTCTACTAATTCAAGAAGTTCTTCATCGTCAACCATATCACATTTGTTCATGAATACAACGATGTAAGGAACACCTACCTGACGAGAAAGCAGGATGTGCTCTCTTGTCTGAGCCATAACACCATCAGTAGCAGCTACAACAAGGATAGCTCCGTCCATCTGAGCAGCTCCTGTGATCATGTTCTTTACGTAGTCAGCATGTCCCGGGCAGTCAACGTGTGCATAGTGACGTTTCTCTGTCTCATACTCAACGTGAGCTGTAGAGATTGTGATTCCACGTTCTCTTTCTTCTGGAGCTTTGTCGATATTTTCGAAATCTACAGCAGCGTTTCCTTCAACTCTTGCTGCAAGTGTCTTTGTGATAGCAGCTGTAAGAGTTGTTTTACCGTGGTCAACGTGACCGATAGTACCGATATTACAATGCGGTTTTGTTCTTTCAAATTTAGCTTTAGCCATTTTGAATATCCTCCTTAAATATACCACCCAATAGGGCATTTTAGTTTACGATGTTTTAACTCGGCTAATACTGATTATATTTCATAAAGTACAGTTTTTCAAGCCTTTTTCGTATTTTTTATGCGTTTTTGTTAGATAAAATCTTTTCCTGAACAGACTTCGGAACTGGCTCATATTTTTCGAAGAACATTGAGTAGTTTCCACGTCCCTGAGTTCTGGAACGAAGGTCTGTAGAGTATCCGAACATTTCTGAAAGCGGAACATATCCTCTAACGATCTTTCCACCGCCGAGGTCATCCATACCTTCGATACGTCCACGACGAGAGTTGATATCACCGATAACATCTCCCATGTACTCTTCCGGCATAGTAACTTCAACTTTCATGATAGGCTCAAGGAGTACCGGGTCAGATTTCTTCATAGCATCTTTGAATGCAAGAGAACCTGCAATGTGGAATGCCATTTCTGAAGAATCGACTTCATGGTAAGAACCATCATATACGGTTGCATGAATACCTACTACAGGGAATCCACCAAGAATACCAGCTTTCATGGCTTCTTCAATACCTTCGCCTACAGCCGGAATGTATTCCTTCGGAATTGCACCACCGACAACAGTAGAATCGAATTTGTATGTTTCTTCACCATTGACATCCATTGGTTCAAATTTAACTTTACAGTGTCCGTACTGTCCACGTCCACCTGACTGTTTAGCATACTTGCTGTCAACATCAACTGCTTTTGTGAAGGACTCTTTGTATGCAACCTGCGGAGCACCTACGTTAGCTTCTACCTTGAATTCACGAAGAAGTCTGTCTACGATGATTTCAAGATGAAGTTCTCCCATTCCGGCGATGATTGTCTGACCTGTTTCCTGATCAGTATGAGCACGGAATGTTGGGTCTTCTTCTGCAAGTTTTGCAAGAGATTCACCAAGTTTACCCTGAGAAGCTTTTGTCTTAGGCTCGATAGCGAGCTCGATAACTGGTTCTGGGAATTCCATAGATTCAAGGATTACCGGATGCTGTTCATCACAGATTGTATCACCTGTAGTTGTGAACTTGAATCCGATCGCTGCTGCGATGTCTCCTGAATATACTTTATCCAATTCCATTCTCTTGTTAGCATGCATCTGAAGGATACGTCCAACACGTTCTTTTTTATTCTTTGTAGCGTTCAATACATAAGAACCTGAATTCATAGTTCCTGAATATACACGGAAATATGCAAGCTTACCTACGAACGGGTCTGTCATGATCTTGAATGCAAGTGCTGAGAAAGGTTCTTCATCTGAAGAATGTCTTACTACTTCATTACCATCTTCGTCAACACCCTGGATTGGCGGGATGTCTGTCGGAGCCGGCATATATTCAACGATTGCATCCAGAAGCTTCTGAACACCCTTGTTTCTGTAAGCAGATCCACAGCAAACCGGTACTGCTGTACATTCACAAGTAGCTTTTCTAAGAACTGCTTTGAGCTGATCTACTGTCGGGATTTCGTCCTCAAGATACATCATCATAAGTTCGTCATCCAATTCACAGATCTTTTCAACCAGTTCTGTATGGTAAAGCTCAGCATCTTCTTTCATGTCATCCGGGATTTCACATACTGTGATGTCATCACCCTTGTCATCATTGTAGATGTAAGCTTCCATTTCCATAAGGTCGATGATTCCCTTGAAATCATCTTCTTTACCGATTGGTAACTGAAGAACGATAGCGTTCTTACCCAATCTTGTCTTAATCTGTTCTACAGCGTTGTAGAAGTTTGCACCTAAGATGTCCATCTTGTTAATGAAGGCCATTCTTGGTACGTTGTATGTGTCTGCCTGACGCCATACGTTTTCTGACTGAGGCTCAACACCACCCTTAGCACAGAATACACCTACAGCACCATCCAGTACACGAAGTGAACGTTCAACCTCTACAGTGAAGTCAACGTGTCCCGGAGTATCAATGATATTGATACGATGCTCTAAAGCGCCCGGTTTCACTTTTGTCTTCTCTTCCAATGTCCAGTGACATGTTGTAGCGGCTGAAGTAATTGTGATACCTCTTTCCTGCTCCTGTTCCATCCAGTCCATTGTTGCAGTACCTTCATGAGTATCACCAATCTTATAGTTAACACCGGTATAGTAAAGAATACGCTCTGTCAGTGTAGTCTTACCAGCATCAATATGAGCCATAATACCGATATTTCTGGTTCTCTCTAATGGATATTCTCTTCCAGCCAAGATTTTTTCCTCCTAAAATAATTAGAAACGATAGTGAGCAAACGCCTTGTTTGCTTCTGCCATCTTGTGCATATCTTCTTTTCTCTTTACAGCTCCACCTGTGTTGTTAGCTGCATCAAGAATCTCGTTTGCCAGTCTTTCTTCCTGTGTCTTCTCGCCTCTCTGACGTGAATACATAGTTAACCAGCGAAGTGCGAGTGCCTGTCTTCTGTCAGCTCTAACCTCGATTGGTACCTGGTATGTTGCTCCACCGATACGTCTTGCTTTAACTTCAAGAACTGGCATCATGTTGTTCATAGCCTCTTCAAACACTTCAATAGCCGGCTTCTCAGCCTTAGCTTCTACTCTTTCAAATGCTCCGTATACAATCTTCTGTGCTACGCCTTTCTTACCATCAAGCATGATGTTGTTGATAAGTTTGGTAACAACTTTATTGTTGTATATTGGATCCGCTAATACATCTCTCTTCTGAGTATGTCCTTTACGTGGCACGGTCCTTCCCTCCTTAATCATATTTTCCGGTTTTTCCGGGATTAATTCATCGGTACTCACATGTGTCTTTCTATGAGATCACATTCCATGTGCTCGCAGCCGCGAAATCTATATAGCATCCGCAACCTACGACTAATCATAGTTCTGTTTGTGATACGATTTAACTATTAGTTACACTTATCTAAAATACTATACTGCAATCCGCGACTTCTTATTTAGCGTCTTTCGGTCTCTTAGCACCGTACTTAGAACGAGCCTGTCTTCTCTTAGCAACACCTGCTGTATCAAGTGTTCCACGGATAATGTGGTATCTTGTACCTGGCAGGTCCTTAACTCTTCCTCCACGGATCATAACAACGCTATGCTCCTGAAGGTTGTGTCCTTCACCTGGAATGTAGCTTGTTACTTCGATTCCGTTTGACAGACGAACTCTGGCGATCTTTCTCAGAGCTGAGTTAGGCTTCTTAGGTGTAGCTGTCTTAACTGCTGTACATACACCTCTCTTCTGTGGTGCAGAAACATCAGTTGCACGTTTCTTCAGGGAGTTGTATCCTTTCTGAAGTGCCGGTGCTGTAGATTTCTTCTCAGAAGTCTGACGTCCTTTTCTAACTAACTGGTTAAATGTTGGCATTCTTTTCACCTCCTATGAATTATTCGTTACCTTGGGCTTATGCTTCAAGGGGCTGCGGATAATTAAGTCATTATCCTTATTTGCGCATCAAAAAGACATTGCCTTTTTCCACACGCTCGTTTAGTTTATTACGTTTAGCGCCGAAAGTCAAGGCTTTTTTCGCATTTTCCATATTATTTTTCATACAAAAATAACAGATGGCACTCTCTTTTTTTCTTAGGAAACCATCTGTTATTTGTTATTAAATCAAATTCTTTTTTCTAGCAACTATGAAAGTAAATCTCTTCTTTATTTTCAACGAAATAAATTAGTACGCTTTGCCCCAATATACCATATGCTTCGCCGGTTTTCCGCAGCATACACATACATCTGAAAGATGTTCTTCCTCTTCCGGAATACATCTAGATGTAGCTCCGCCTGTCTGAGCTTTGATCTCATCTTCACAGGCTTCGTCTCCACACCACATTGCTTTGATGAATCCAAGGTTCTCATTGAACTTCTCATTCATCTCATCCATTGTTGTTGCTTCATTGATATGAGAATCAAGGAATGCTTTTGCTCTTTCGAACATATCGTTCTGCATTGTCTCAAGAACTTCAGCAAGTTTTGTTGTAAGCTCATCCAGAGAAACAACGATCTTCTCTCTTGTATCACGGCGTACGATAACTGCCTGATTGTTCTCGATATCTTTCGGTCCGATCTCGATACGTGTCGGGATTCCAAGGATCTCCTGTCCGCTGAACTTCCATCCAGGTGCTTTGTCAGAATCGTCGATTTTCACTTTGTATCCTGCTGCCTTCAGTGTATCAACAAATTCATTTGCCTTATCAAGAACACCTTCTTTATGCTGAGCGATCGGAATGATCATTGTCTGCACCGGTGCGATTCTCGGTGGAATAACAAGTCCACTGTCATCTCCGTGTACCATGATCAGCGCACCGATGATTCTTGTAGACAGTCCCCAGGATGTCTCGTATACTTCATGAAGTTCGTTATTCTTATCTGAATACTGAATACCGAATGCACTTGGGAAGGAACTTCCGAAGAAGTGGCTTGTTGCTGACTGGAGTGCTTTTCCGTCATGCATCAGCGCTTCGATTGTATAAGTATCCTGTGCTCCTGCGAATTTCTCACTCTCTGTCTTACGTCCGGAAACTACCGGGATTGCAAGAACATCCTGTGCAAAGTCTCTGTAGACTCTCCACATCTGTTTTGTACGCTCTTCTGCTTCTTCGTATGTTGCATGGATTGTATGTCCTTCCTGCCACAGGAACTCTCTGGAACGAAGGAATGGTCTTGTTGTCTTCTCCCAACGAAGAACGGAACACCACTGATTCCACACCTTAGGAAGATCACGGTAAGACTGAACTGTCTTGCTCCAGACATCACAGAACAGTGTCTCAGATGTAGGACGGATACAGAATCTTTCCTGAAGTTCTTCCAGTCCACCATGTGTTACCCATGCAACTTCCGGTGCAAATCCTTCGATATGATCCTTTTCTTTCTGAAGAAGGCTTTCCGGGATCATAACCGGAAGGTATACATTCTCTACTCCTGTCTCTTTGAAACGTGCATCCAGGTTCTTCTGAATATTCTCCCACAGAGCATATCCGTTCGGAAGGTAGTTCATACATCCTTTAACACCTGAATAATCACACAGTTTTGCTTCACGCACAACGTCTGTATACCACTGAGCAAAATCTTCTTCTCTGGCAGTGATATTCTGTACTAATTTCTTTGCCATTGTTCTTCTCCTTTTTGTTTTTTTGCATTGCTGTCCCCTGACAGCAGTTTGCTTTTACTTAAATAGAACAAAGAATGTGCCTCGGCACATTCTTGCGCCTGCGGCGGTCGCTTGCGACGCCTACATTATACGCCGCAGTGCGCATCCTAAGCGGAGCGTTTTTTATATATTAGGAAAGGACTTTCCTAATATATAAAAAATCGCCGGGATATCGCATCCCCACGATAGGGACCGAATATCTCCGGCGGTACCACCCTAATTAATGCAATACATCCATTCTATAATCAAAACCAACACAAATGATCTCTGTATCTGCATTCACTTTCTTCTCCTTTAACGCAGGACCTACGCTGTACTTTCATACAGGGACTCCCGGGCCGGTTCCATACCGTAATGCAAAGGCTCTCACCTGCCGCCTTCTCTCTGAAGCATGCTGCGTATCTACTATTCCCGTTCAACGTCAGTTATCAAATGAAATTCTAACTGATAAAACACCCGCTGTCAAGCCAAAAAGCTTTATCCTCTGATTTCCAGAAGCTTTGCTTTCAATTCATTTTCCATATTACGAAGTTCCGCCTCCGCTTCCCGGCGTTTTTCTCTTCCTTCTCTCTGAATGTTCATCACTTCATCCAATGTAGAGATCAGTGATTCATTTGTTGCTTTCAATGTCTCGAGATCTGCAATTCCTCTTTCAGACTCTTTTGCAGTCTCAATTGTGGACATTTTTAATGTCTCCGCATTCTTCTTCAACAGTTCATTTGTCATATCCGTCACCTGTCTCTGTGCTGCCGCCGCCTGTGAAGAATGTTCTACTCCAAGTGCGAGAAGCATCTGACTCTTCCACAACGGGATTGTATTCACGATTGTAGACTGGATCTTCTCTACCATCTGTGTATCATTATTCTGAACCAGACGGATCTGTGGTGCAGTCTGGATGGAGATCATTCTCGTCAGTTCAAGATCATGTAACTTCTTTTCAAAACGGTTGCACATCGAATCCAGATCTTTTGCTGCCTGCGCATCTTCCGGGAGGCCGCTTATCTGAGCTTTGCTCATCAATTCAGCAAGCTGTGTGCTTCTTACTTCTTCCAGTTTTTTCTTTCCTGCAAGAATATACATAGAAAGCTCTTTAAAATAAGTAAGATTCAAATCATACATTTTATCGAGTATCGCAACATCTTTCAACAGCTGCACCTGATGGTTATCCAGTGCTTTCACGATCTGATTCACATTTTCTTCGGCTTTCGAATACTTTGCTTTCATAGATTCAACTTTATTCGATGCTTTCTTAAATATTCCAAGAAATCCTTTGCTCTCTTCTTCATCAAAGCTCTTCAGTTCAGTTACAACATTCGTAAGCAGTGCACCAACTTCTCCCAAATCCTTTGACTTCACATTTTCCAAAGCACTTTCTGAGAAATCTGCCATCTTTTTCTGTGTACCTGCGCCATACTGAAGAATCATAGAAGAATTCGTCAGATCGATCTGCTGTGCAAATGTATCTACCATCCTGCGCTCTTCTTCTGTCAGGATCGTATCATCCAGCTTCGGTTCTTCCGGCTGCACCGCCGGTTTCTTTTCTTCTTCCGCTTGAAACGGTTCCAGTGTCAGTGTCGGCACTGTACTTACATCCTTGAATGCATCACTCATAGTAATCCTCCATTTCTGTTTGTAACTGTTTTGATTCATTGTCTGTTTGTGATATCATTACTTCTTCAGCCCGTCTTCTGTCAGACCTTCCTGCGCAAGCATTGTATGAAGTACTGAAATATCTGAAGATACATCCCATGCTGTATCCTGGAACAGGCTGTCCAGTAATTTCTCAAATGCAATATTCAATGTATCTATCGTATCTTCAATCTCTTTCTTGGAAGAAATAATATTTTCTCCCTGTACTGGCTGGGCATCCAGCTCTTCATACGCTTCAAGAAGTTTCATCGTTGTCGGAAGATAATAATCCATCATTCTTCGCATATCATTCACAGAATCCGGATTCTGCTCCACGCGGTCAAAAATACGATCCACGAGCAGTTCCATGCGGGAAATCTTTGCCGAAATCACTTCTCCCGGAATTGCGTCATTCGCTGCCTTGATCCTTCTCACATATTCATCTCCTGCCTGTACGATCTTCTGTACTTCCGGTGAAAGTCTGTCATACTCTTCCCGCATCTTTTTCTGAGCAGCCTGCTCCTCTGCCTTGCGCTGTTTCATGTCTTCCATAAGAGCTGTATACTGATTCCATGCATGTTCACTGACCATCAGGCAGGATTCTTTCTCATCCAGATGTCCCTGACAGAACCAGCCTTTTGTAATCATTTTTTTCACATCTTTCAGAACCTTTCTGACATCTCGCCCTGTCGCAGAAGCAATTTCCTTAATATCACAAAATTCCCGGTCTCTCAGAACAGATACATATTGGCGAAACCTTCCCACCGTACGTACCATATCCACTCCTACATAAGTCATCACTGCAAAAGATATAAAAGCAACTGCAAAAATTCCAATAATCAGACCACTGACTACATCAAACGCTGTGATCACACTCCCAATCAAAGTGATGATAAGGAAAATAACAGAAGTCAATCCAAATACAGCTCCTGTCGCTGCCAGAAAAGTCCCGCCGATCTTTACCGAAGTTCCTTTGAGATATCTTGGACTCACCGGTACCGGACAATTCTGACTATAATTTCTCATTTCCGACATCTTCGGTCCCTGATTCGGACGATACCCCTGGTTTTCTGCACCTGATCTGCTTCCGGTATTCTTTTTATCTCCATATAATGGCTGTCCGGTCTTCGGATCTCTGTACCAGCCACCGTTTTTAATCCCTGCCGAGACGCAGTCCATCGCATGGTTCACCGTATCAGACACCATCTGGTTCAATCTGCTGTAATCCTTTGTATCAATTGCATCCTGTATTGTCTGCTTTATCTCTTCTCCAAAATGTTCCCAGTCATTATTCATTGATGTTCTCCTTAAAAGCTTGACCTGATTCGTTTGCATCATGTATCATTATAACATTATTAATTCTCAGTTTAGACGCAACTTTAGCGATTGTCAAGAAAGAAGGATACAACTATGATTTCATCACTTACCCCTGAAATAATATATGAGGACAAGAATATTATCGTCTGTCATAAACCTGCTGGAGTTCCTACCCAGAGCAGCCGCATTGGCACAAAAGATATGGTCAGTATTTTAAAAAATCATCTGATAAAAAATACTGCTAAAAAAAACGCTTCACGCGAACCTTATCTTGCTGTCATCCATCGTTTGGATCAACCGGTAGAAGGACTTCTTGTTTTTGCAAAAACACCTGCTGCCGCAAAGAAACTTTCCCGCCAGCTTACCACATCTGGTTTTGGGAAATATTACCGTGCACAGGCTTTAGGCATTTTCGCACACAACGAAGGAACTCTGGAAGACTATCTTGTAAAAGACGGACGAACCAACACCTCCCGTGTCTGTAAAGAAAATGTGCCTGATGCAAAGTATGCACGACTTCATTATAAAGTAATCCATACAGGTACACTTCCTTCTGGTGAACCTTTTTCCCAACTGGAAATTCATCTGGATACCGGGCGTCATCATCAGATCCGCGTGCAGTTTGCACATGCCGGGCACCCTCTGATCGGAGATCGGAAATATGGCACTGCCGCATGCACTTCACGACAGTTAATGCTTTGTGCCTGTCGACTGGAATTCACACATCCGACAACCGGTGAAAAAATGGTTTTTCATTTATAAGACAAAAAGGAAAAGTGCAGTGATCGGGCAATCACTGCACTTTTCCTTTCGCCTGTTTCCTATCTATTGTATTAGCCCTGCCTTTACCTGTCATTTATCCAAATAAGAGCAGCACCACAATACCCTACATCTCGTCAACAACCAACGGCTCCGGCTCTTCTTCAAGTGCCTGCTGATATCTTGCAAGAATTGTTGACTGAATTCGTTCTCTTGTTCCTGAATTGATCGGATGTGCGATATCACGATACTCACCATCTAATGCTTTTTTACTTGGCATTGCAATGAAAAGCCCCTTTTCACCTTCGATCACTTTAATATCATGAACAACAAACTCCTCATCAATTGTGATAGATACTACTGCTTTTAACTTTCCCTCTTTCGCAACTTTACGTACACGTACATCTGTAATCTGCATATTACAGTTCCCCTTTCTCTTTTGCATTATCACGGAATATGAACACCCTTTTTCAGGGTTTTTGTGCTTATCTTGGCTTATAATGCATATCTTTCATTCTTTTCAATAACTATTTTAATTCCGTCTTCCCCTACATGTCTTGTGTTCGCACGGATCGTATCCCTGCTCTCTACAATACAGTTCTCAATGTATGTATTATCTCCAAGATATACATCATTCAATATGATAGAGTTCTTGATCACACAATTATTTCCAACAAATACTTTCTTGAAAATAACTGAGTTCTCTATCGTTCCATTAATAATACTTCCGCTTCCAACCAGACTGTTCTTCACGATCGCACCCGGATTATATTTTGCCGGTGGCTGATCACTCACCTTAGAATATACACTTGGCAGATCCTTGAAGAAATATTTTCTCACTTCCGGTTTCAGGAAATCCATATTCGTCTTGTAATATGCATCTACTGTTGAAATATTATTCCAATAGCTTTCAATCTTATAGCCATAAATCTTCTTTACATTCTTATAACGGATCAGGATATCATTTACGAAATCATGTCTCTCTTCTTCTGCACATTGTTCTACAAGATCGATCAGCAGTCTTCTGCGGATCACATAAATTCCTGTAGAGATTGTCTGTGATCTTGCAATCATCGGTTTTTCTTCAAATTCTTCGATTCTGCAGGATTCATTCATCTTAACGGTTCCGAATCTTGTCGCATCTTCTCCTGCTCCAAGTTCTTTACAAACAACAGTGATATCTGCTTTCTTCGCAATATGATATTCCAGCACTTTATTATAATCCATCTTATAGACTGCATCACCTGATGTAATGATTACATAAGGTTCATGACATCTTCTCAGGAAATCCAGATTCTGATAAATCGCATCTGCTGTTCCTCTGTACCAGTAACCATTATCATCTGTGATCGTAGGTGTGAATACATATAATCCACCTTGTTTTCTTCCGAAATCCCACCATTTGGAGGAATTCAGATGCTCATTCAAAGAACGGGCATTGTACTGTGTCAGCACAGCAACTTTCTGGATATGAGAGTTTGTCATATTACTTAATGTAAAGTCAATTGCGCGATAGCTTCCGGCAACCGGCATTGCTGCTGCCGCACGTCTTGAAGTCAGCTCTTTCATCTTTCTGCTGTTACCGCCGGCTAAAATAATTCCTACTGCTCTCATACTCTGTCACCTGCCTTTATCAATGTCTCACCGCTTGCAAGTACTCCATCTATGTAATCCTCGGATGATGTCACTCCACTGATGGCGGTATTCTTTCCAATCTGTACTCCTCCCGGAATCACTGAATTCTCTCCGATCGTAGCCAGTCCACCGCTGTAAATATTCGGTTTCATCTTATTCGGGACTTCACTTCCGATTCCGATAGAAACATCATTTCCAATTACCGTGTCTTCTGCTATGATTGCTTTCTCGATCACGCAGTTTTCTCCGATCGTAACTCCCTGCATAATAATTGAGTCACGGACTACGCTGCCCTTTCCTACAGTAACACTTCCTCCAAGAACAGAACTGTGGACTTCTCCGTAAATTTCTGTTCCGTTTGCAATGATACATTTGTCTACAACAGCATTCTCTGCAATATACTGTGGAGGAATATTCGCACTGTTCGTATAGATCTTCCAGAATTCTTCATAAAGATTAAACTCCGGAATGATATCGATCAGTTCCATATTCGCTTCCCAATAAGAACTGAGTGTTCCAACATCTTTCCAGTATCCGTTGTACTCATATGCAAACAGCCTGTCCCCTTTTTCATGACAATATGGAATAATGTGTTTTCCGAAATCACAGTTTGGCTGGTCTTTCAGCTTGATAAGTGCCTCTTTAAGAACCGGCCAGCTGAAGATATAGATTCCCATCGATGCCAGATTACTGCTTGGCTTCTCAGGCTTCTCTTCGAATTCTTTGATCCTGCTGTCCTGATCTGTCACTACAATTCCGAAACGGCTTGCTTCTTCCATCGGCACCGGCATTGCTGCAATTGTCACATCAGCATTGTTTGCCTTGTGGAAATCAAGCATCACTTCATAATCCATCTTATAAATATGATCTCCTGAAAGAATCAGTACATAGTCCGGATTATAAGTCTCTATGTAATTCAGATTCTGATAAATGGCATTCGCTGTTCCTGTATACCACTCACTGTTTGTACTCTTCTCATATGGTGGGAGAACTGATACACCTCCAACGTTGCGATCCAGATCCCACGGAATTCCAATTCCAATATGTGTATTCAGGCGAAGCGGCTGATACTGTGTCAGTACACCAACCGTATCGATTCCCGAGTTAATACAGTTGCTAAGCGGGAAATCAATAATACGGTACTTTCCACCAAAAGCAACTGCTGGTTTTGCAACTTTTGATGTAAGTACTCCAAGTCGACTGCCCTGTCCACCCGCCAGCAGCATGGCAATCATTTCCTTCTTATACATTACGTCACCTCATTTCAAGTAAGCTAGAATCATTATACCATATATTTAGAAATAACAAACATATTTTACAATTTTTTTCATACTTTTTTCTCCTTTTTATCAATTTCTACCAAAAAGATCTTCTTTCTTTTTTTTCGATATATAGTATAATATAAACGATATGGAAGATTTATGACTAAAATCACAAGTTATTTTATAAAATCTATTAAAGAAAGGGCGTATCTCAATGTATAAAATCAATTTTGAAAAGCCGATACATATTCATTTTATTGGAATTGGCGGAATCAGTATGAGCGGTCTTGCTGAGATTCTTCTGGAAGAAGGATTTACTGTATCCGGTTCAGATTCAAAGGAGTCTCCACTCACAAAGAAACTGGAGTCTGAAGGTGCCATCATCCATTACGGACAGTGTGCCGAAAACATTTCTGACGGAATTGACTGTGTTGTATACACTGCTGCGATCAATAAAGCTAATCCAGAGCTTATGGAAGCTGTTGCCCGCAAGATTCCAATGCTTACACGCGCAGAGCTGCTTGGACAGCTGATGAAAAATTACAAGACACCGATCGCTGTATCCGGTACTCATGGAAAAACTACTACTACATCCATGATCTCTCATATTTTACTTGCAGCCGATCTGGATCCTACAATTTCTGTCGGCGGTATTCTCAAGGCAATCGGTGGTAACATCCGCGTTGGAAAATCCGAGACTTTTATCACAGAAGCCTGTGAGTATACAAACAGTTTCCTTCATTTTTATCCGAAGATCAGTGTCATCCTCAATATTGAGGAAGATCATCTGGACTTCTTCAAGGATCTTGAAGACATCAGACATTCTTTCCATCAGTTTGCAGCACTTCTTCCTTCTGATGGAACTTTGATCATCAATGGTGATATCGACAATTATCAGGAGATTTATGATAGTCTTGACTGCAATGTGATTACTTATGGTTCTTCTGATATGCTTGACTACAGTGCTTCTAACATCACTTATGATGAAAAAGGGCTTGTTGCATTTGATCTTATAAAGAACGGAAAAGTGGTTGACCATATCCAGCTTTCTGTAACAGGTGATCATAATGTATCAAATGCACTTGCATCTATTGCTACTGCTGAACTGCTTCAGATTCCAATGGAAACAATTAAAAAAGGAATTCTTTCTTTCAGTGGAACAGACCGTCGTTTCGAATACAAGGGAACATTTAACGGTGTAACTGTTGTCGATGATTATGCACATCATCCGACAGAGATTGCCGCTACTCTGAAGGCTGCACAGCACTACCCACACAATCAGGTATGGTGTGTCTTCCAACCACATACTTATACGAGAACAAAGGCTTTCTTCCATGAATTTGCAGAAGCTCTTTCTCACACGGATCATCTGGTGCTTGCAGATATCTATGCAGCTCGTGAGACAGATACTCTCGGAGTTTCTTCTGCCGGTCTTGCAGAGGAAGCACGTAAACTTGGAACAGATGCACATTACCTTCCAAGTTTTGAAGAAATAGAAGCTTTCCTTAAAGAAAACTGCAAATCCGGAGATCTCCTGATCACAATGGGAGCCGGAGATGTTGTCAAAATCGGCGAAGACATTTTAAAATAAGGCTTTCTCAATAACTTTGCTAAACTATTCTGTGGAAAAGTTCACATAGATATCCACATGCATGTGAACTTTTCCACACTTTATCCACATTTTCTCCACATAGTTATCTACAAAAAAGTCCTAGTTACCCACTCGAAAATTCTTTTTAAGATTCTCATATGATGTTATAATATTCACACTAAAGAGAAGAAGATATAGATTTCAAGTTGCCCCTCATCAGACAGAGCAAGTGGCAATTGGTTAATACATAGAGAAAGCAGGATAAGTTATGAAGACTTTGGTTTTAAAGAATAATTTTCAGATGAATATGACAATGCTGCCGAACAGCTTTGTAGATCATTATATGGCGAATGCGAACGGAGAGTTTGTAAAAGTATACCTTTTTCTTCTCCGCCATGTTGAGGATGCTGCATCTTCTCTGAGCATCTCCATGATCGCAGATTATCTGAATAATACAGAGAATGATGTTCTTCGCGCTTTCCGTTACTGGGAATCTGTCGGTCTTCTCAGACTTGGACACGGACCGGACGGTGGAATCACTGCCGTTGAATTTCTTCGCGATGAAGAAGAGAATACTTGTGGAGATACAACTGATTTTTCCGGCTGTACATCAGGCTATCCACAGGATTCAATTCCAACTCAAACTCCGGTAGCTCCGGTAACAGAGTTCCGCTCAGAAGCTGTTTCTGCACCGGTAGAAAGCAGTATCCAGACTCCTGTTTCCAATGCGGTTCCTCTTGATACATTCCGTGCCCAGAAGGAGATCAAGTCTCTCCTGTTTATCACAGAACAGTACCTTGGCAAGACACTGACGCATACGGATGTCGACACAATTACTTATTTCTATGATACGCTGCATATGTCTGCTGATTTGATTGAATATCTGATTGAATCCTGTGTAGAGAACGGACATAAGAGTATGCATTATATCCAGAAGGTTGCCATTTCCTGGGTAGAGAACGGAGTTGAAACTATATCACAGGCAAAAGAACAGGCTGCTGCATACAGCCGTAACTGCTACACGGTTTTGAATGCATTCGGCATTAAGAACAGAGGACCTGCCTCTTCCGAACTGGAATATATTAATAAATGGGCTGATACTTATGGATTTTCCGCTGACATCATTCAGGAAGCCTGCCGCAGAACAATCTCTGCCACACATCAGCCAAGTTTTGAATATGCTGACTCCATTCTCACAAAATGGTATGAATGCAATATTCATCATCTGACTGATATCAATGCCTTGGATCATGAATTCCAGAAAGAACGTTCCTTACATAGAAGTCCTACCACAAAACCAAAGAATGTCACAAGAAATCTGAATAATTTTGAGAGACGTTCCTACGACATGGATTCTCTGGAAGAGCAGCTTTTAAAGAGCAACTAATGAAAAAACAATAGTTTAGAAGATCAATTATATTTAAGAGAATTTAAAAGGAGTCTTTACATGGGATTAAAAAATTCACAGTACCATGCAATCATGCGTAAATATGAGCAGAAACAATTACATAGCCATGACATTCAGATGGCCCGGTATGAAGAAGTCTATAAAAAGCTCCCTGAATTCAAAACACTTGATGACTCCATTGCCTCACTGTCTATTCAGCATGGAAAGAAACTACTTGATGGAGATACCAGTGCAGTTGATGCTTTAAAGAAAGATCTTGCAGAATTACGTAATCGTAAGATTCATCTGCTCAAATCAGCCGGCTTCCCAGAAGATTATCTGGAGCCGGTTTACGACTGTCCGGATTGTAAAGACACCGGATACATTGGTAACAAAAAATGCCATTGCTTCAAAAAAGCGATCATTGGATTGCTTTATGACCAGTCAAATATTAAAAAATTCCCTGTAGAAGCAGATTTTAGCAATTTCAGACTTGACTATTATCCGGTTTCACATTACGATAAGAAAACGGGACGTTCTTCTCGTTCCATGATGGAAGACACTTTGCGCATCTGCCATCATTTTATCGACAGCTTTGGTACAGAGTTTAACAATCTCTTTTTCTATGGAGATGTCGGTGTTGGGAAAACTTTTCTCTCCACCTGTATCGCAAAAGAGATTATGAACAGAGAATATTCTGTTTTGTATTTTTCTGCTCCACAGCTTTTTAATACTCTTGCCAAGAATGCATTTGACAAAAATGACATTGATGCACATAACATGTGTGAATACATTTTTGACTGTGATCTGCTTATTATTGATGATCTTGGTACAGAGTACACAAACGCCTTTATTGCATCACAGTTTTTTACTTGCATCAATGAAAGGCTGCTGCATAGGAAATCAACGATTATTTCAACAAACCTTTCTTTGGAGTCGCTCGCTGATCTTTATACTGAGCGTTCTTTCTCCAGAATTACAAGCAGATATAGTCTGTTGAAAATAGTCGGTGATGATATACGTATTAAAAAGAAGTTAGAACATTAGGAGGATTATGACTCATGTTAAGTCGTTCAGAACGTATCTTGGAGAACATACCAGTAGGAAGCCTTGGAATCATTCCTTTACTTGGCTGTGAAGAGCTTGGAAATAAGGTAAATGATTACCTTGTTAAATGGCGCCGCGAAAGCGCTCACGAGCACAAGAATGATGTTGCTTTCTCCGGATATGAGAAAGAGAATTATCTGATCAATGCCAGCGTACCGCGTTTCGGTTCTGGTGAAGCCAAAGGTATCCTTGGAGAATCCGTACGTGGAAAGGATATATACCTGATGGTCGATGTATGTAATTATAATGTTACTTACTCTCTGACAGGAAACACAAACCATATGTCACCGGATGACCATTTCCAGAACTTAAAGAGAATCATTGCTGCTGTAGGTGGTAAGGGACGCCGTATTAACGTTATTATGCCATTCCTTTATGAAAGCCGTCAGCATAAGAGAACTTCCCGTGAATCTCTTGACTGCGCACTTGCGCTTCAGGAGCTTGTCCGTATGGGAGTTGACAATATTATCACTTTTGATGCTCATGACCCTCGTGTATCAAATGCGATTCCGCTGAGTGGATTTGAGACAATCTCACCAACTTATCAGTTCATCAAAGGTCTTCTTCGCAAGGTAAAGGATCTTCAGATCGACAGTGAACATATGATGGCGATCAGTCCGGATGAAGGTGGTACAAACCGTGCTGTATATCTTGCCAACGTTCTTGGTCTGGATATGGGTATGTTCTACAAACGCCGTGATTACACTCAGATTGTAAACGGACGTAACCCTATCGTTGCTCATGAGTTCCTTGGAAGCTCTGTAGAGGGCAAAGATGTAATTATTATTGATGATATGATTTCTTCCGGAGACAGTATCATTGAAGTTGCTACAGAATTAAAGAGACGTAAAGCAAAACGTATCTTTGCCGCTGCTACTTTTGGTCTGTTTACTAACGGAATGGAGAAGTTTGACAAAGCTTATGAAGAAGGTATTATTGATGGTATCCTGACAACAAATCTCATCTATCAGACACCAAACCTTCTTTCAAAACCATATTATATCAACTGTGATATGAGCAAGTACATTGCTCTGATCATTGATACTCTGAATCATGACGGATCACTGAGCGAGATTCTCAGTCCGAATGAGCGTATCCAGAATGTACTTCAGAAATATAAAAATGGAGAGGCTATCTAAATATAAATTTAGCTTAGAAATCATTTTACTGATATACGGACGAAAACAGAAAATATTATTTTAGGAAGTCGATTGTTAGAAGAATGATACAGGAACGCCGACTCAGGGTTACGCATACTGTTCATACTAGGAAAAACAACAGACTGCTAAAAACAAAGAAAGGATTGACAAACTCGCTGCCGCTCAAACAGCTGTCAATCCTTTCTTTAACGCAATCTATTGTTTTTCAAGTATGAGCAAGCATGCTCCACATTCGTCTTCATTCCTGTATCACTCTTCTAACATGAAACTTCTTCAAGCTCATATTTTCTGTTTTCTGTTTATTGAAAAAGATAGACTTCTACGCTAAATTTTATTAAACGCAAACACGTTTGAGAGATGGATATCATTCTACAGAACATCCGGTGCATCTGCTTCTTAAGTAGAGTTCTTCTTTCGAGAGAGTAGAAATCAGATAGCGACGAAAAAGTCTACCGATAGACAGACATTGAGGGATTGATCCAGGTGACTGTTCTGTGTGCTTGGAAAGACTTAAAAAACGGAAGGTTACGTTAAATCAATGCGAGGCTACTGTCTGAAGCGGCAGCGAGTTTGCCGAGCATTTCTTTGTTTTTAGTAATCTTTCGTTTTTCTTAGTCTTTCCTGTATACATAACCCGGAGCCTGAGGCAATCCCTCAATGTCTGTCTATTAGAATAAACTTTATAAGTGCTATCTGATTTTGTCCGATTTTCGAAGAAAAATCTCTACATCAAATCTTTATTTGTATAAAAATATCCCCATAGACGATTTCTCATCCATGGGGATATTTTTTTATGTCAGCATATTAAATATGCTTTTTTTCTTATTCTTCTGTAGACTCTTCAGTTTCTGTTACTGTTTCCTCAACTGCATCTGCATTTTCGTCTACAATAGCTTCTTCTGTAAGTTCATCTGTCAGATCACCATTCTCGTCGAATTCAATGTCATCTTCAAGATCCAGTTCATCTTCCATCTTAATATCTGTGTTGAGTTTTACATCACGGTACTTCTTCATACCTGTTCCGGCAGGAATATGTTTACCGATGATAACGTTCTCTTTCAGACCAACCAGATGGTCAACTTTACCCTTGATAGCTGCTTCTGTCAGAACCTTTGTTGTCTCCTGGAAGGAAGCGGCTGACAGGAAGGATTCTGTTGCCAGAGAAGCCTTTGTGATACCAAGCATGATCTGCTCTCCGGTAGCCGGCTCTTTTCCTTCTGCAACAAGCTGCTCGTTTACTTCTTCGAACTCAAGAACGTCTACCATTGTTCCAGGCAGGAACTCTGTATCACCCTTCTCTTCGATTCTGATCTTCTTCAGCATCTGACGAACGATAACCTCGATATGCTTATCGTTGATCTCAACACCCTGGAGACGGTATACACGCTGTACTTCCTGGAGCATATAATCCTGTGTTGCACGAAGTCCTTTGATTTTCAGGATATCATGTGGATTTACGCTACCTTCTGTAAGCTCATCTCCGGCTTCAAGCATAACGCCGTCCTGTACTTTGATACGTGATCCGTAAGGAATAAGATAGGATTTGGATTCTCCTGTCTCTTCGTTTGTAACGATAACCTCACGTTTCTTCTTTGTATCACTGAGTGTTGCACGTCCTGCGATCTCTGTGATGATGGCAAGTCCCTTAGGTCTTCTTGCCTCGAAAAGCTCCTCGACACGAGGAAGACCCTGTGTGATATCGTCACCGGCAACTCCACCATTATGGAATGTACGCATAGTAAGCTGTGTACCTGGTTCTCCGATTGACTGAGCGGCCATGATTCCGACTGCCTCACCAACCTGAACTGCCTCACCTGTTGCCATGTTCGCACCATAACATTTGGAGCATACACCGTTCTTACATTTACATGTAAGAATTGTACGGATCTTAACCTGCTCAAGAGGATTTCCGTTCTCGTCAACACCTTTCTTCATCACGCGCTCTGCACGACGAGGTGTAATCATATGGTTTGCTTTTACAAGGACGTTTCCGTCTTTATCTTTAAGATCCTCAGCAGCAAATCTTCCTGTGATACGATCCTGAAGGCTCTCAATCTCTTCATTTCCATCCATGAATGCAGATACATACATTCCCGGAATCGGCTGACCCGGTTTTGCACAATCTGCATCGTGAATGATAAGCTCCTGAGATACGTCTACAAGACGTCTTGTCAGGTAACCGGAATCGGCTGTACGAAGAGCTGTATCGGCCATTCCTTTTCGAGCTCCATGGGCAGACATGAAATATTCCAGTACGTCAAGACCTTCACGGAAGTTTGACTTGATAGGCAACTCGATCGTACGACCTGTTGTATCAGCCATAAGTCCACGCATACCTGCAAGCTGTTTGATCTGCTTGTCAGATCCACGGGCTCCGGAATCTGCCATCATGAAGATGTTATTGTATTTATCAAGACCTGTCAGCAGTGCCTCTGTCAGTTTATCATCAGTTGCTTTCCATGTCTCAACAACTTCTTTGTAACGCTCTTCCTCTGTGATAAGACCACGTTTATAGTTCTTTGTGATCTTGTCTACTGTATCCTGTGCTTCCTGCATCATCTGCGGTTTCTGCGGTGGTACAGTCATATCGGAAATAGATACTGTCATAGCTGCTCTTGTAGAGAACTTGTATCCGATTGCCTTAACATCATCAAGAACTTCTGCTGTCTGTGTAGCTCCATGAGTGTTGATAACTTTCTCAAGGATCTGCTTCAGCTGTTTCTTACCAACATGGAAGTCAATTTCCATCTTAAGTTCATTTCCCTCAACCTCACGGTCTACAAAACCAAGATCCTGTGGAATGATCTCATTAAAAAGAAGACGACCAAGTGTTGCATCGATAGTTCCTGTCTTCTCTTCTCCATTTGCAAGAGTCTTTGTCACACGTACTTTAATCTGTGAGTGAAGTGTGATATATCCATTCTCGTATGCAAGAATAGCCTCGTTCACGCTCTTAAAGAACATGCCCTCTCCCTTTGCACCAGGACGAAGCTGAGTCAGATAGTAAATACCAAGTACCATATCCTGTGAAGGAACGGCTACCGGACCACCATCAGATGGTTTCAGCAAGTTGTTTGGTGAAAGAAGAAGGAAACGGCACTCTGCCTGTGCTTCCTGTGACAGCGGTACATGGACAGCCATCTGGTCTCCATCGAAATCGGCATTGTAAGCCGTACATACCAGTGGATGAAGCTTGATTGCCTTACCTTCTACAAGGATTGGCTCAAATGCCTGGATACCAAGTCTATGCAGAGTAGGGGCACGGTTCAGCATAACCGGATGCTCTTTGATTACTTCTTCAAGCACATCCCATACCTCTGGCTGAAGTCTCTCGACCATTTTCTTTGCATTTTTGATATTGTGTGCTGTTCCGTTCGCTACAAGCTCTTTCATAACGAATGGCTTGAACAGCTCGATTGCCATCTCTTTCGGCAGACCACACTGATAGATCTTCAGTTCTGGTCCAACGACGATAACAGAACGTCCTGAATAGTCAACACGTTTTCCAAGCAGGTTCTGACGGAAACGTCCGGACTTACCTTTCAGCATGTCAGACAGAGACTTGAGTGCTCTGTTTCCAGGTCCTGTTACCGGACGTCCACGACGTCCGTTATCGATCAGCGCATCAACAGCTTCCTGAAGCATACGCTTCTCGTTTCTTACGATAATATCTGGTGCTCCCAGTTCAAGGAGTCTTCTCAGACGGTTATTTCTGTTAATGATTCTTCTGTACAGATCATTCAGGTCAGATGTTGCAAAACGTCCTCCATCCAGCTGTACCATAGGACGCAGATCCGGCGGGATAACCGGGATAGCTGTAAGGATCATCCACTCCGGTCTGTTTCCGGACTCGCGGAATGCTTCTACAACTTCCAGACGTTTTACAATTCTCGCACGCTTCTGTCCTGTTGCATTCTCCAGGCCTGCCTGAAGTTCTGCATATTCTTTCTCAAGGTCAATAGACTCAAGAAGCTCTTTGATGGATTCAGCACCCATACCTACACGGAATGCATGTCTTCCCCATTTTTCCTTTGCTTCCTGATACTCTGCCTCTGAAAGGATCTGCTTGTAAGAGAGATCTGTCTCTCCCTTATCAAGCACGATGTAAGAAGCAAAGTAAAGTACTCTCTCCAGTGTTCTTGGAGAAATATCAAGGATCAGACCCATACGGCTCGGAATTCCTTTGAAGTACCAGATATGGGATACCGGTGCTGCCAGAGCGATGTGTCCCATACGCTCACGACGAACACTGGCCTTTGTGACCTCAACACCACAGCGATCACATACAACGCCCTTATAACGGATCTTTTTGTATTTACCGCAGTGACACTCCCAGTCTTTGCTTGGTCCGAAGATTCTCTCACAGAAAAGTCCGTCCTTCTCCGGCTTCAAAGTCCTGTAGTTGATAGTCTCCGGCTTTGTTACCTCACCTCTGGACCACTCCAGGATTTTTTCAGGTGAAGCCAGGCCGATCTTAATCGCATCAAATGTTAACGGTTCATATTGTTGTTCATTGTTATTTGGCATAAAAACGGCTCCTCCTTATTATTCCTCACCCAGGTAATCATCATCATCAAAACTTAAGTTCTCAAGATCGCTGTCGTCCGGCTCTTCGTTCGGTTCAACATCTTCCAGTTCTTCTCCGACAAACTCCTTCTCTGTGAATCCATGTTCTCCGAAAGATTCATTCTCATCACGATACTTTCTGTCTCCTTCGATGATATGACGCAGGTCTGTCTCACCGTAATCAACGCTCTCCATGATCTTAACCTCTGTATTGTCATCACGCAGTACACGGACATCCAGAGCAAGTGACTGGAGCTCTTTAAGAAGAACCTTAAATGACTCAGGAACTCCTGGTTCAGGAATATTCTCTCCCTTAATAATTGCCTCATATGTCTTCACACGTCCTACAACGTCGTCAGACTTCACTGTCAGGATCTCCTGCAGTGTATAAGATGCACCATAAGCCTCCAGGGCCCATACCTCCATCTCTCCGAAACGCTGTCCACCGAACTGAGCTTTTCCACCCAGCGGCTGCTGTGTTACGAGAGAGTAAGGACCAGTAGAACGAGCATGGATCTTGTCGTCTACCAGATGATGCAGTTTCAGATAATGCATGTGTCCGATTGTTACCGGGCTGTCGAAGTATTCTCCTGTACGTCCGTCACGAAGACGAACTTTACCGTCTCTTGACAGCGGAACCCCCTTCCAGAGTTCTCTGTGATCTCTGTTCTCAGACAGGAACTGGAGAACTTCCGGACGAAGCTCTTCGCCATGCTTCTTCTCGAACTCATCCCACTCAAGGTTTACATAATCATTTGCCAGATCCAGTGTATCCATGATATCGTTCTCGTTCGCACCTGCGAATACAGGAGTTGATACGTTGAATCCAAGTGCTTTTGCTGCAAGACTCAGATGAATCTCGAGCACCTGTCCAATGTTCATACGAGAAGGCACACCCAGTGGGTTCAGCACGATATCCAGAGGACGTCCATTCGGAAGGAATGGCATATCTTCTACTGGAAGTACACGGGAAACAACACCCTTGTTTCCATGTCGTCCGGCCATCTTATCACCAACGGAGATTTTTCTCTTCTGAGCGATGTAAATACGAACTGCCTGATTTACTCCAGGTGACAGCTCATCTCCGTTTTCTCTTGTAAATACTTTGGCATCTACTACGATACCATATTCTCCATGAGGTACTTTCAGAGATGTATCTCTTACCTCACGTGCTTTCTCACCGAAGATTGCACGAAGCAGTCTCTCTTCAGCAGTCAGCTCTGTCTCTCCCTTTGGAGTTACTTTTCCGACAAGGATATCTCCGGCACGAACCTCAGCACCGATACGGATGATTCCTCTCTCATCCAGATCTTTCAGTGCATCATCACCAACACCTGGGATGTCTCTTGTGATTTCTTCTGGTCCGAGCTTTGTATCTCTTGCTTCTGCTTCATATTCTTCAATATGAACAGATGTGTAGACATCATCCTGAACCAGTCTCTCACTTAAGAGAACAGCATCCTCGTAGTTGTAACCTTCCCATGTCATGAATCCGATCAGTGGGTTCTTACCAAGAGCCATCTCTCCACCGGATGTAGACGGTCCATCAGCGATAACCTGTCCTGCCTCAACGCGTTCACCTTTGTCAACAATTGGTCTCTGGTTGTAGCAGTTGCTCTGGTTACTTCTCTGGAATTTTGTCAGTTTATATGTTTTCTTTGTTCCGTCATCATGTCTGATCGTGATGCTTGTAGATGTAGAGCTTTCAACCACACCAGCCTGCTCTGCAACTTCAGCCACACCGGAGTCAACAGCTGTCTTAACTTCCATACCTGTTCCGACTACCGGAGCTTCTGTTGTAAGAAGCGGTACTGCCTGACGCTGCATGTTAGATCCCATCAGCGCACGGTTAGCATCATCGTTCTGAAGGAACGGAATCAACGCTGTAGCCACGGAGAACACCATCTTAGGTGATACGTCCATGTAATCGAATTTATTTCTTTCGTAGTCCTGTGTTTCCTCACGGTAACGACCGGATACGTTCTTATTAATGAAATGACCTTCTTCATCAAGAGGTGTATTCGCCTGTGCTACATGGTAATTATCCTCTTCATCAGCAGTCATATATACAACTTCATCTGTAACAACCGGGTTCATCGGATCTGTCTTGTCAACTTTACGGTATGGTGCCTCGATAAATCCATACTCGTTGATTCTCGCATAACATGCAAGGGAGTTGATCAGACCGATGTTAGGACCTTCAGGAGTCTCGATAGGACACATTCTTCCATAGTGAGAGTAGTGAACGTCGCGGACCTCGAATCCTGCACGGTCTCTTGACAGACCTCCAGGACCAAGTGCGGAGAGACGTCTCTTATGTGTCAGCTCTCCAAGCGGGTTGTTCTGATCCATGAACTGTGACAGCTGGGAAGATCCGAAGAATTCCTTCACTGCTGCTGTTACAGGCTTAATGTTGATCAGGGACTGTGGTGAAATACCATCCTGATCCTGTGTTGTCATTCTCTCACGAACAACTCTTTCCAGTCTGGACAGACCGATTCTGTACTGGTTCTGAAGAAGTTCTCCAACCGCACGGATACGTCTGTTACCCAGATGGTCGATATCATCATCATTTCCCATGCCATACTCAAGATGCATGTTGTAGTTGATAGATGCAAAAATATCTTCTTTTGTGATGTGCTTCGGAATCAGATCATGAAGATCTCTCTTGATCAGTCTCTTCATCTCATCTACATCACCTGCAGATTCTTCAATGATTCCTGCAAGAACCGGATAATATACCTGCTCTGTCACGCCAACCTCGGCCGGATCAATATCAACAACAGCCTGGAGGTCAACCATCATATTGGAAAGAACCTTGATATTTCTGGAAGTCTCTTCACCCTCTACCCAGATGTACGGTACTGCCGCATTTTGGATCATATCAGCGATCTCACGAGTAATCTTTGTTCCCTTTTCAGCAACAACTTCACCTGTGATCGCACTTACAGCATCCTCAGCGAGGATCTGTCCTGATACACGGTTCTTAAGAAGAAGCTTTTTATTAAACTTATAACGTCCAACTTTGGCAAGATCATAACGTCTTGGATCAAAGAACATGCTTGTGATCAGGCTTTCTGCACTGTCTACTGCCAGCGGCTCGCCCGGACGGATCTTCTTATAGAGTTCTAACAGACCTTCCTGGTAGTTCTCAGAAGTATCTTTTCCAAAACTTGCAAGAAGTTTTGGCTCTTCACCAAAGAGTTCAATGATTTCTGCATTTGTACCTACTCCAAGTGCACGGATCAGAACTGTGATTGGCACTTTTCTTGTACGGTCTACACGTACATAGAAAACGTCATTGGAGTCAGTCTCATATTCCAGCCATGCTCCACGGTTCGGGATAACAGTTGCTGAATAAAGCTTCTTACCGAACTTATCATGTGCGATTCCATAATAAATACCCGGGGAACGCACAAGCTGGCTGACGATAACACGCTCAGCACCATTGATAACAAAAGTACCTGTCTTTGTCATCAGCGGAAGATCTCCCATAAAGATCTCATGCTCGTTAATCTCATCAGTTTCCTTATTATAAAGCCTTACTCTGACTTTCAGAGGTGCTGCATAAGTTGCATCACGTTCTTTACACTCATCAATCGTATATTTTGCATCTTCCTCGCAGAGTGTAAAATCCACAAATTCCAGACTCAGATGACCATTGTAATCTGCAATCGGGGAAATATCATCGAATACCTCTTTCAGTCCTTTGTCAAGAAACCACTGATAGGAATCTTTCTGAACTTCAATGAGGTTAGGCATCTCCAATACTTCTTGCTGCCTGGAATAGCTCATGCGGAAGCTTTTTCCGGTTTTGATGGGACGAATTCTGTTTTTCTCCATTGACGTTTCACTCCTCATTTATTGTTTTTGCAGGCAATAAACTGCCTTTTACGAGTTCCAGTTATATAAAAATGAAAAGAGCCTTGCGACAGTATTCTCTGTCACTATATGGCATACCTTTCCATAATAGCGCATTTTTTACTATATCACAAAGCTCTTTTTATTGTCAACATGATTCTTGTGTTTTTTTATATTTTTCTTGACTTTTTTCTCAAGATATGTTATATCTTCCGCTATTCTAAGCTTTTTCCTTTTGAACAGTATCTTTTTTCAGAAATAACTTCTATATCATATCTTCATAAAGACAGATCAGTTCACGATAAACCTGAACGCACCGCTCAATATCCGCAATTTCAACATACTCATCCGGTTTATGAGCCTGTGCAAGATTTCCCGGCCCATAAGACATACAATTCGGATTTTCCAAAAGACCTGCCACAACTGCTGTGTCTGTATAACCCGTGAACGCTGACACAACCGGATCTTTTCCAGTAACTTTTTTCACTGATTCAGATAAAGCTTTCATAAGACCTGACTCCATGTGTGTCTCCACCGGTGGTCTGTCACCTGTAATCTTATAAGAACCCTTTACACCCGGAACTGCATTTTCTCCAATTTCAATTGCTTTTCGAACAATCTTTTCTGCCTCTTGTGTATTCATCGGCGGAACAAGACGCATATCTATCGTCACCATACTGTGATCTGATACTACATACGGACTGTATCCTCCGGAAATCTGTCCAAATGTAACCGTAGACTTTCCAAGTTCTTCATGTGTCGGTACTTTTGCCATCGCTTTTCGGATCTCTGCGATCATAAATGCGATTCCGGCGATTGCATCTGCCCCCTTCTCCGGCATACTCGCATGTGCAGTAATACCTTCCACATTAAGTTCAAACCAGGTTCTCCCTTTGTGAGCCATCTGAATCATTCCGGAAGTCGGTTCCATATCAAGAACCCAGTCTTCCTTCTGAATCCATCCTTGTTGCACTGCTGCTTCTGACCCTTTCATATCTGCTTCCTCGTCTACAGTTCCGATAAAGACTAATGTTCCCGGAAGTTTTTCTATATCCTCAGCATTCTCTTTCTGTGATTTTGCCACCTCCGCAAATGCTGTCAACGCACTTGCAAGTCCTGACTTCATATCACAAGCTCCTCGTCCCCAGATTTTTCCATCTGAAACTTCTGCGTCGAATGCATTCTTTGTCCATCCTTCGCCCTTAACAACCGTATCCATGTGACAGATAAACACCAGTGCCGGATGCGCTTTCGCACCTTTCACAACACCTTTTACAATTTTTCTTCCCGGCTCTACTTCGTAAGTCTCTGTATCTGCTCCACTCTCTTTCAAATAGTCGCAGATATATTCACCAATCTCGGTTTCCCAGCTTCCCGGATCCGTACTTTCTATCTTAATCAGCTCTCTCGTCAACTCAACTGCATCCATTTCTAACGCCTCTTTCGCAAAAAGACCGCAGAAGCATATCATCTTCTGCGGTCGGAATAAACTTATATTCAGGAAAATTATTTAAGAGTAACCTCTGCTCCCTGCTCTTCAAGTTTAGTTTTGATTTCCTCAGCCTCTGCTTTAGAAACTGCCTCTTTAACTACCTTCGGAGCTCCGTCTACAAGCTCTTTAGCTTCTTTAAGTCCAAGACCTGTGATCTCACGAACAGCCTTGATAACTTTTACTTTAGATGCTCCAGCGGATGTAAGCTCTACGTCGAACTCATCTTTCTCTGCTGCTCCTGCACCCTCAGCTGCTGCTGCAACTACAACGCCTGCTGCTGCAGATACGCCGAACTCTTCTTCACAAGCTTTAACAAGCTCGTTTAACTCTAATACTGATAACTCTTTGATCGCTTCGATCATTTCAGCTGTTGTCAATTTAGCCATTTTAAATATCCTCCATTTTTCTTTTCATTCTTAATTAATTAGATGAGCATCTGCTCATATATGCTGTCTGTATCCAGATCAGCTGACACATATTACTCTGCGTCTGTTGCTGTCTCCTCTGCTGCTTCTGCTGGAGCCGCTTCTCCACCCTGCTCTGCGATCTGTTTGATAACACGAGCAAAGTTTGTGATAGGTGACTGTAAGCTTCCAAGCAACTTGGAAAGCAGTTCGTCTCTTGAAGGGATCTTAGCAAGTTCAGAAATACCTGCTACATCATATGCTGTTCCTTCAACTACACCACCCTTAAGTTCAAGTGCCGGAGCATCCTGTGCAAATTTGTAAAGGATTCTTGCCGGTGCTGTTGCGTCATCTTTAGAAATAGCAATAGCGCTTGGTCCTTCCAGGCAGTCATCAAGGGCTGCAAATTCAGTACCCTCGAAAGCTCTCTTCATCATTGTGTTCTTGTAAACTTTGTAGATCACACCAGCTTCTCTAAGCTGTTTACGAAGCTCTGTATCCTGAGCAACTGTAAGTCCACGGTAGTCAACGAGAACTACTGACTGAGCGTCTTTAATCTCTTCTGCAATCTTGTCAACGATTGGCTGTTTTACTTCAACCTTTGCCACTTTTCGGTACACCTCCTTATATTATTCGTGTACTGCCAAAGTTCCCAGCAGATCACTCTGCTGAAACTAAAAAAATCTCCAGGTCCAAAGACGTGGAGGTTCTACAAATTCATACGCATGTAAAAATTCATTCTTCCTCGGTAGGCGTTCATAACTTACGCTTTTCAGCACCTACTGTCTTCGGCAGTTGCTAGGCTATAATACCATGTTATTTTCCATATGTCAAGCCTATTTTTCATCTTTTTCTTTTTTCTTTTTCAAAATTTTTTCAAAAGAGGATCCGCTGAAAGCAGATCCTCCTCTATGACAGTCTCGCAACTGTCTCTTTTACATTTTATTATGCAAGCTTAACCGGGTTAACCTTTACGCCAGGTCCCATTGTAGATGTAAGAGTTACACTCTTCAGGTACTGACCTTTAACAGCGGCTGGTCTAACCTTGTTAATTGCATCGATAAGCGTCTGGAAGTTGTCCGCTAACTGCTCCTCTGTAAAGGATGCTTTTCCAACCGGAACATGGATAATGTTTGTCTTGTCCAGTCTGTACTCAATCTTACCAGCTTTGATATCGTTGATAGCTTTTGTAACGTCCATTGTTACTGTACCAGCCTTCGGGTTTGGCATAAGTCCCTTAGGTCCGAGTACACGTCCAAGACGTCCAACAACACCCATCATGTCCGGTGTAGCAACTACAACGTCGAAGTCAAGCCATCCCTCGTTCTGAATCTTCGGGATCAGTTCGTCTCCTCCAACGAAGTCAGCACCTGCTGCCTTTGCTTCCTCAGCCTTAGCGTCCTTAGCGAACACAAGGATGCGAACCTTCTTACCTGTTCCGTGTGGAAGAACTACAGCACCACGGATCTGCTGATCAGCGTGACGTCCGTCACAACCTGTTCTGATATGAGCTTCGATTGTCTCGTCAAACTTTGCTGTTGCTGATTTCTTTACTAATGCTACTGCTTCTGCAGGATCATAGAGGTTTCCTCTTTCGATCAGTTTTGCAGCTTCGATATATTTTTTTCCTCGTTTCATTTTACAATAACCTCCTTGTGGTATTGGCGGGAACTTGCCCCTCCCACTTTATGAATTTACTAAACAATTGAACTCTCAGCGCTCTCTCCCCCGAGGACACCGGAAAAGGTCGGCTGATTGTATCCTACAATATAATCGTTATAAAATCTGGATTAGTCTTCTACAACTACACCCATGGAACGGCATGTTCCAGCGATCATGCTCTCAGCAGCCTCTACTGTAGCTGCGTTCAGGTCTGGCATCTTCATTTCAGCGATCTCTCTAACCTGAGCTTTTGTGATTGTAGCAACTTTTGTCTTGTTCGGTACACCAGAACCGGACTGAATCTTACAAGCTTTCTTAATAAGAACTGCTGCCGGTGGTGTCTTTGTGATGAAGCTGAAGCTTCTGTCATTGTAAACAGTGATTACTACAGGGATGATAAGATCTCCCTGATCTGCTGTTCTAGCATTGAACTGTTTTGTAAATTCTACGATGTTTACACCGTGCTGTCCAAGTGCAGGACCAACCGGTGGTGCCGGAGTTGCCTTTCCAGCAGGAATCTGTAATTTGATATATCCTTCTACTTTTTTTGCCATTTCAATTACCTCCTTGTGGTATTGGCGGGATTCTCATCCCTCCCACGCAATTTTAATCCATTTTCTTCACTTCTGAAAAACCAAGTTCAACCGGAGTTTCTCGGCCAAACAGCTCAACATTGATTGTCAGACTCTTCTTCTGTTCGTTGATTGTCTGAACAGCTCCAACTGTTCCTTCCCATGCACCGCTAAGTACAGTTACAACATCACCGATCTCAAGATCAAGGATCACCTCATCCTGTTTGATTCCAAGGTTCTCCATCTCACTCTCATCAAGTGGTACCGGCTTGGATCCAGGTCCGACGAATCCTGTAACACCTCTTGTGTTTCTTACAACATACCAAGTGTCATCATTCATAATCATGTGGATCATAACATATCCAGGAAACATCTTTCTCTGTACGACCTTTTCCACTCCATTACGTATCTCAGGTACTTCCTCAAGTGGAACACGAACTTCCAAAATCTGGTCTTCCAGATGACGAGTCTCAATTGTCTTGTCAATGTTTGCTTTTACTTTGTTCTCATACCCTGAATAGGTATGAACGACGTACCATTTTGCCTCTGACATAAAATCACCTTTCTGCTGCGGTCAACTATTTCACTAAAAAGTCAATTCCATATCTCAAAAGCGCATCAACTACTGAGATCAGCGCTCCAAGCACTACGGAGACAGCAACAACTGCCGTGGTCTGTTTAGCAAGTGTATTCTTGTCTGGCCAAACGATCTTATTGAACTCTGCCTTAAGTCCTTTGAACCAGCTCTTTTTCTGAGTTTTTGTATTCTCACCCATAATTCCACTTCCTTTCGACAACAATTATTTTGTCTCTTTGTGCAGTGTGTGTGATTTGCAGAATCTGCAGTACTTCTTGGTTTCCATGCGTTCCGGATGAGTCTTCTTATCCTTTGTCATGTTGTAGTTACGGTTCTTGCATTCCGTACATTCCAGAGTAATTCTTGTGCGCACAACTTCCACCTCGCTTTTAATATATTCACCTACGTGTTGCTGATGGTTGCGAGCCATCAATTTTTAGGCATAAAAAAAAAGCCTACTTCCATTCGCCCAAATATTGTATCATGGGGACAAACAGAAGTCAAGCCTCTTTCTTAATTTTTCAATTTAGCATTTTTATATCCACTTTTTATATTTTACATCGATAGCACCGTATCATTCACCTTGTTCTTCCGACTTCTCATCGTAAGTGTCAAGGAAATGATGCTTCTCACCTTTTGACTTATACGCAACTACAGTATCCAGATTTACATTTTCAACACTCTTGAAAATATTTCCCTCCACGTATGGATTCACCTTTTTCAGGGTTGCGATCAGTTCTTTGATCTCCATACGCTTGGAACGGTTCTCCTCATTATTACATGTCGTACATGTATCTGTGAACTTGCATGCACACTGAATGAAATGCAGATCATTATAATCTCTCCATGCTTTAATATCATCCTCACGGACCATATACAGCGGACGGATCAGCTCCATCCCCTCGAAGTTTGTGCTGTGCAGCTTCGGCATCATCGTCTGTACCTGTGCCGAATAGAGCATTCCCATCAGGATTGTCTCTATCACATCATCATAATGATGTCCCAGTGCAATCTTGTTGCAGCCCATCTTCTGTGCATGACTGTACAAATATCCGCGGCGCATTCTTGCGCACAGGTAACATGGGGACTTTTCAATATTATAGACGGATTCAAAGATATCTGATTCAAAAATCTCAATCGGGATCTCCAGACGTCTTGCATTCTCCTCGATCACCTGGCGGTTCGCCGGGCTGTATCCCGGATCCATCACAAGGAATTTCACTTCAAAATCAAATTTATTATGACGCTTTAATTCCTGAAAAAGCTTTGCCATCAGCATGGAATCTTTTCCACCGGAGATGCAGACTGCAATTCTGTCTCCCGGTTTTACCAGCTCATACTCATTGATCGCCTTGGTAAACTTGCACCAGATGTTTTTTCTGAACTTCTTCCTTAAACTCTGCTCTACCTCTTTTGCGAAGTTCACTTCTTCTTTCGCATCCTCCGCCTCTTTTTGCTTCATCGTATCAATCAGCCAGGCAATATATCCGCCGTTCAGACTGACTGCATCAACACCTTTTTCTTCCAGTGTCTCTGCCACTTCCACACTATGCTCTCCTCTGCTGCAGCAGATGACCAGTTTCTTTGTAAAATCAATCTCCGGATGCCCGTCAATTGCATCTTCCGCAACCGCAATCGCTCCCGGAATTGCTCCATGTGAAATCTCTGTCTCATTTCTAATATCCAGGATCTGATAACTATCTTTCTCCAGCTTGCGGAGTTCTTCTATTGAAATACCCATTTTCTCCCCCCGTTATCCTATTTTTTCTTAATTCCTGCCAAATCTTTAATCACTTCACCTGCAATGATCAACCCTGCCACTGATGGCACAAATGCCACACTGCCCGGAGTGGATCTGCGTTTTGCAGCCTTGTATTCCAGATTTTCCTGACAAGTTTCCTTCACATTGCAATTATCTGAAGTATCTTCCAATGGACGGATCGGCTCTTCTTCTGAATATACAACTTTCAGTTTCTTAACACCGCGTTTCTTTAATTCTCGTCGCATTACCTTCGCAAGTGGGCATACCTTAGTCTTATAAATATCCGTCACACGAAACGCACTTGCATCAAGCTTATTCCCCGCCCCCATGCTGCTGATGATCGGTATATCCAATTCTTTACACTTCATAACTAAAGCAATTTTAGCTGTCACTGTATCTACCGCATCCACAACATAGTCATATTCTTCAAAAGGAAATTCATCTGCATTATCCGGCAGAAAGAAACAATTGTGAATGTTCACTTCCGCCTCCGGATTAATATCGAGAATCCTGTCCTTCATCACTTCTGTTTTATATTGACCAACCGTCTTTCTCGTTGCAATAATCTGTCGGTTCAGATTACTCATACAGACTTTATCATTATCGATCAGATCCAGCTTTCCAACTCCGCTTCTTGCAAGAGCTTCACACACGTATCCACCGACACCACCGATACCAAATACTGCAACGCGGGCATCTTCCAGCTTGTTCATTGCTTCCTTGCCTAAAAGCAGTTCTGTTCTCGAAAACTGTGTTAACATTCTCGGTTCTCCTCTTTTATTCATCTTACATAAATGTTCCGCCACCCGGACCGCCTCCCAGGCACAGTCCACCACTGTTACAGCAAATATTGCACATCAGATTGGCAATACATAGTTTTACACACCAGCTACTATTATAGGTTCCCGGATATCCGTACATCGTCTGTCTTGTCTGATACCAGTTTCCTCCGCCTTCCAGCTGTTGAAGTAACATCTGATACTGCATATTCTGTGGTTCCAGACGAACTGCTTCTCTCGCATGTTCCAATGCAGTCACGTTATTTCCTAAGCCGGAATTCGCCGATGCGCTGTAGAAATACCATCTTGCACTATGCTGACTGATTCCATCAAGTACGTTAAGAGCCTCTTTATAATGTCCGCTTCGTATGTAATTAGCTGCCGCATTCAGATGTGCATCTTCCTCACTCATCCCGGAAGTTCCGCCCGTACTTCCTGCTGAACCATATCCATAAGAACCAAAACCGCCGAATCCTCCAAACGGGTCGTAACCTCCATAACCTGAACCATCACTCGAACCATATCCGGAAGTATATCCTTTTTCGCGTTCATCCATAATCTGCTGATAAGCCTGCTGCACTTCCTTAAACTTCGCCTCAGCCTCATCTTTCTTCGGATTATTGATATTCGCATCTGGATGATACTGTCGGCTCAGCTTTCGATAAGCCCTCTTCACATCCTCATCCGTAGCATTCCTGTCTACACCTAATATACTGTATGGATCTGACATCCTTCCTATTTCCTCGTTCTTTCTCTTGCCTTTATTCTAACAAACAGTTACTGTTCACACGATGTGCGACCAGCAACACTTGAATATCATAACAGATTGCTCGTCTCCAGTAAACCTGTCAACTCTTCTTAATAAATGTTGTTCCACATTTCGGACAGCGAATCTCAATCTTTCCCTTTCCTTTCGGAATACGAATCTTCTGTTTGCACCCCGGACATTTATAAATATGATATGCCTTTCTTTGCGCCAGACTGTTCTTCTGCTGCTGAATATAAGTCCTAATCTTGTATGTCTTTGCAAGATACTTCTGATTTTCCGCATATCGTTTAGATACATTTTTGGAGAATATACGGAAATAACAATAAATGATCAATACCCATCCAAGTAAATAGAATAATGATCCTACCCTTCCTCCTGCAAAAAATGAGGACAAGAGTACTACTACCAGTCCGGCAATGAGCAGACCTTTAGAAAACTGATCCACGCCATATCTGCCCTGCATAAAACGTAAAAATTTTTCTTTCATACAAATCCTTCTTTCTTGATAAATCTGCTCATGCACATTTTTACTGCTCATACTTCTCTGCTGTGCATCTCGCCAATTATATTATCTCTAACTGTTCAGAGCCAACCTCCAAAATGCTATGCATTTTCTATAAAAACGATATGTGCTTTATTCTGCGCTGTTTTCGAATAAAAGTCAATTAAATAAATATAAAATGTGGTAACTGTCCAAAGGAAACGCACCGAATTTTCTTCGTTTTCTCCGAACAGTTACCAGTCTTTATTGATTCAATATATTATTACAGATTTCATCCGAGGTCAGGTACACGATCCTGGAATCATTCATCATGACATATCTGTCTCCACTTCCATTTTCTCCTCCGATGTAAAGCGTCATTGTCTGATCTTCATCATCGCTTGTATAAGTAACTTCTACTGTGATTCTGGAAGTCGCATCCAGACCATACCCTGCAAGATCCGCATCATCTACAGAATAATCCGCCGCCTCTGACAACTTCACAGCACCAAGTCCTCCGGCTACTGCCGCAACATCTTCTGCCTGATCCTCATTTTCGGAATCATAGGTTGTTGTCTCACCGTTCTGTGTGATCACTTCTTTTTTCAGATTTCCACTTCCGATACTTGGATAAGTATCCAGCTGAGCGATCTGATCCAGTTCTGTCTGGATATCATCCAATGAAGTCGCCGGAATTGTATAAACCTTTTCCGTATCGTCCACTGTCGCATAGTAATCATTTCCGGTCGCATTCCCAACCTTGATTGTTGTCACAGTTCCATCTTCATCTGTCAGTGTAACTGTATAAGTCGGATGATCTAATCCATATTCTTCCAGCGCATCCGCATCCTCAAGTTCTCGATCCGCACTCAACTGTCCCATAGCATCAGCCACTGTCTTCGGATAACTCTGACGCAATGGGAAATCTTTATCTGCGGTATAGTACCAGGTATCTCCGTCTTTCTCAAAATTCATTTCACCCGTACCAAGATCATATTTCACCCCGGTAATCTCTGAGGTCTTCAGGTCTGTCACTTTCACCGTTTCTTCTTCCTTGGAATCCTGCTTCTTATTCCATGTACTTAAGGCAAAATAGAGGATAAGGAGCAACACCAGAACACCGATCAGAATCAATGGCCCTTTCTTTTTCTTCATTCTAATTTTCTTCCTCCTTAAGCTTTTCTTCTTCTGAACCATACGCTGAATCCGGCGATCAGAATCACTGCCGGGATTCCAAAGATTACAAGAAGGCTGAACAGACCGGCATGCTGTATCGTATTATACTCTGTTCCAAGACTCTTTGCCTCAATGGACAGATTCTGTACTCCGTCAAAGTTTGCACTTACTGCATTCATAAAGATCTGTGTATTCTCAAGCTGTGAAAATGCATCTGTAATATTCTGATCGATCAGACTTCCTGCGGAGATCACCGTCAAACGGGCTTCTGTTGCACTGCTTTCCTCAGAATCTTCCGTACTTTCACTATCATCAGTTGTTGTATCTGTTGCCTCGGCATCTGAACTATCCGAAGAAGAATCATCTCCCGAAGAAATTGTCTCTGTTGCGACAACTCCAAGTTCATACGTTCCCTGTTTCTGTTCAGACTCTGTTACTGCGTATCCATTTTCCGATGTCTCCATAAATGCACTTGTTGTTATCGTATCTCGTGTCGGATCTGTCAATGTCATTCCATGCGCATTCGTCAAAAGCACCATCTGAGAACTGATTCCGTTCGCAAGATCACCGGATACATTCAACTGTGGGAAGATATAATATGGCTGGTTCTGATAACATCTTGTCGGATCCGCAATATAACCATCTACACCTTCAATTCCATACACCTTCAGCACACTTGCCAGATTTGGGAAATCCGTCAGAGAGGTATCCCCAAGCAGACACATCACTTTTCCGCCTGCTGCCAGATAATTTGTCAGAAGTGTCACTTCATTTTCTGAAAGGTCATTCGTCGGTGCATTCATAAGCAGAAGATCACAATCATCCGGAATGGAATCTGCCATCAGAAGGTTCAGTTCTGTCAGCGTGTAATTATTTTTACTCATCAAATCTGTAACTGTAGATGACAGTTCCGCCTCTCCATGCCCGCTTACTTTATAGATTGTCTTCTGCACATCACTTGTCACATAATTCACCGCACTTGTCAACTGGCCATCTCCGTCAAATTCTGAATAAGATGCATTTCCTGAATAATAGGAAGACATATCCATAACAAGAATCTTGTCAAAAGAAATAGTTGTTGTCTTTCCTGTTGCTTCACAAGATACAACGATTGTATTTTCGGATGCATTATACTCTGTCAATGCTGACGGATGCAGAACCGGATCGATCCACTCAACATTGATCTTATCTGAAAGTGCTGCATATTTACTGATAAATGTCTTAATCCTGTCATCCGTGTCTTTCTTTACCGCAAGAACTTTCATATCGACTTTATCATTCAATCCGCTCAGCAGATCCTTTGTTGTATCTGAAATTTCATAAATCTTTGTACTGCTCATATCCAGATTGCGATAAGCTTCCGGGATCTGTCCGATTACCAGATTGAACACAATAACAATCGCGATTACAAGTACTGTCAGCCCCACACTGTAAGATCCGTGCTTTGTACCGGAGGTGTGGAACATCCCTTTGATCTTTCCTGTTGTTTTCTTTCTTCTATCCACTTTCATGCCCTCCTAATTCCAACGTCTCTTCTGGATTGCCTGTACTGTCAGGAACACAAAGACTACGATCAGTGAAAGATACAGCGCGATCCCTGTTATATCTACAATACTGTTCGAAGTGATATCCGTAAATACATCTGCAAGTGCCAGTCTTCCAAGCATCTTTGTCAGCAGGTTTTCATAAAGACTTGATTTCACAAAGTACACGACCACACCGGCGATCACACCAACTGCTTCGATCACACCGGCAATCACTATATTTCCTGTCATCTGATAAATATAAACAACAATCAGAGTCAGAATGATAAGCACACCGACCAATCCGCTGACTGCACTGCTTGGAAGCATGGAAAGAATTCCATTCCAAAGATACAAGATAAGCAGAATACCAAATGTACTGATAAATGCGATCATCTGACTTTCCGTCAGAGCAGACAGGAACATGCCGATTGCCGCATATACACAACCCAACAGGAAGAATACCCCGATGGATATGTAATCTACTTTCAGATATGCAGTTCCCTGTGCCTTAATGATTAATGGGAACGCACAGAAGATCACATTCGGGATTCCAATTACCGTTACCATTGCAAGATATTTTCCAAGCACAACCTTCCACAGACTGACCGGAGCTGTCAGAAGCAGCTGATCCGTCTTATTTTTACGCTCTTCTGAAAAACTGCGCATCGTGATCAGCGGAATTCCTACGATAAATACGATCAGTGTACCTGAAAGCGTATAGGAAAAGTATGGATATCCGGCTGTCAGGTTATATGCCATAAAGTAGATTCCTGTAAATGCAATAAGAAATGCAACAAACACGCATCCCACCATAGACTGAAAATAGGAGCGTACTTCTCTTTTATAAATCGCCAGCATCTTTCATGTCCTCCTTTTCCTTCTTCTTCGCCTTTTCTGCATATTCTTCTGCTGCCCTGTCGCTCTGCGTCAGTTCCATAAAGACATCTTCAAGACTTACCTGCAGCGGATTCAGTTTCAGCAGTGGCTGATGATTCTGTGCAAATGCCTGAAATACTTTCTCACGTATATCTGTATTTTTCTTTTCCTGAATCTGAGCCCATGTGATTCCATTTTCCAGATGCTTTGTAGAAATGCTTCGAATTCCATCTACTGTCTCAAGAATTCTTCGAACTTCGTCCGGGCTTGCTTTCGTCTCGATCTCAATCAGATCAGAATCTCCCAGATTCCGTTCCAGGTTCTCCGGTGTGTCACTTGCGACCAGTTTTCCTTTGGAAATGATCAAAATATAATCGCAGACTTCACGGACTTCCGCCAAAATATGAGAACTCAGGATCACCGTATGTTTCTTCGCAAGCTGACGGATCAGTTCACGGATCTCTATAATCTGTTTCGGATCAAGTCCGACACTTGGTTCATCAAGAATAATGATCTCCGGAAATCCAAGCACTGCCTGTGCCAGTCCGACTCTCTGACGGTATCCTTTCGACAGATTCCTGATCAGACGGTTTTCCACCTCCCAGATCTTCACCATCTTCTCTACTTCATTGATAGACTCTTCTCTTTTATTCTTAGCGATTCCTTTCAACTCCGCTACAAATTCCAGATATTCACGGACTGTCATCTCCATATACAACGGTGGCAATTCCGGCAGATAACCAATCTGCTTTTTCGCCTCCTCAGGTTCTTTCAGAATATCATGTCCATTAATCAGTACTTCTCCTTCGGTAGCACCGAGGTATCCTGTCATAATATTCATCGTTGTTGATTTTCCCGCCCCATTCGGTCCAAGAAAGCCGTAGACATGCCCTTCCTCTATTGTGAAGTTCAAATGATCTACTGCTGTATGATTTCCATACTTCTTCATAAGATTCTTTACTTCTATCAAAGTCTTACCTCCCTATATTTCTTCCAGTCTATATCTATGCAGACAAACCGAGATTTTTGACCTTTCAAAAGTATCAGGATTCTGTGAATGTTTTGTGTTATAAATGTGACAGTTCTATTTCTTGTAAAAAGAACAAAGAATGTGCCTCGGCACATTCTTGCGCCTGCGGCGGTCGCTTGCGACACCTACCTTGTACGCCGCAGTGCGCATCCTGAGCGGAGCGTTTGTTGTATATTAGGAAAGGACTTTCCTAATATACAACAAAGCACTCTCTGCATTGTTCCATATAAGAACCAACACAAAGAATGCTTCTTTTTTACTTTTCGTATTCCTTACAAACCAGATCTGCAATGATCTGCTGCCCCTGAGAATCCGGATGTACTCCGTCTTTCTGCAGATGAGATATCACAGATGACTGATACACATCCGCGACTTCATAATCGTATTTTCCCGCACGTTTTTCAATGATCGCGTTCATATTTTCAATAATGTCTTCTACAATTTTATTCAGCGTAGATGGAAGCTTCATATTTCCTGCCGGATTATAAATTGTAGTCACGATCACTTTTGCATCGTCCTTTTTCAATGAATTTACTGTCTTCATCATCTGGATCCATTCTTTTTCAAAGGAATTATAATCCCAGTTGTTCAACGCGTTGATCGCACTCAGCACAAGCAGCGGATTCTTCTTTACAGACTCTTTCAAAGATGCAAGTGCCTCATCCGCACTTTTAAATTTTGTATCTGTCTTCAGGATTTCCTGAACCACACGCTTACATTCGTTGAGCAGGTCATTCGAACCAATTGTTATAAAAATAACATCTGCTTTTGCAAGATTCGTCTGCACATCCTGCTTTGACAAATACTTTTCGTTCAATCCTGCTGTATCAAGACCTGTTCTTGCATAATTGTGATAAATATATCTGCACCCTTCGCTATATGCTATTTCCTTTGCTGCCAGACTTCCATAATTCTCCATCCAGGATTTATCGCAAGTGTAACCTTTCGCAATACTGTCTCCAAGTACTGTGCAATAAAGCTGATGTGGGCGTGCCGTTTCCTCCGTATTTTCTGTTCCGGATACCGGAAGAGTCCCTGTCAGCAGCATCCCTGTGCTGAGCAGAACTGCCAACATCCTTCTTCCGTATCTTGAAATCCTTCCTTTTCTTTCTCTCATTCCATTTTGTTTCATTTTCCGCACCTGCCTGTATTCTGTCCTTCTTCGTAGCTGTCCCTATTATTGCCTTATGCCTTTAGATTTCCCATTTTGCCCGACTTCCATGCTCTGTCTTTGTAATATTTAATTTCCAGTCAATCTGCTCTTTCAATTCATTTACATGGGAAATGATTCCAACCAGTCCTTTCTCTCCTGCAAGTTCTTTGAGAATCTGAATTGCACGGTCTCTTGATGCATCATCCAGAGATCCGAATCCTTCATCTACAAACATCGTCTCCAGACTTACAGCTCCCGCCGTATTCTGGATAATATCTGCAAGTCCCAATGCCATTGATAAGGCTGCCATAAAGGATTCTCCTCCTGAAAGAGACTTCACATCTCTGACAGAATCTGTCACCAGATCATAGACATCCAGATCAAGGCCGGCCTGTCCCTGACTGCTCAGATCCTGAATCTCCCTGCACTGTAAAATAAATTCATTTGATGTCATCCGCGCCAGCCTGCGGTTTGCCGCCTGAATGATCTGCCGGAAATAAGTCCGCTGTACATACGTCTCAAAATCAAGTTTCACACTGCCGCTCAAATTGCCATTTGCAGTCTTGCTCAGATTGGAAAGTACCTCATATTCTTTTCGCACAGCTTCCTGCGAAGAAAAATATTGTTTCAGATTCTTGTATGCATTCTGGTTACCTGTCCATCTGCTGTGAAGCTGCATCTGATGATCCTGTTTTTCTTTCAACAGATGTTCTACTTCATTTCGCTTTTCTATCTCCTGCTGCGGATCTTCCCGCTTTTCGCCTGCAGTCTGTTCCTTCAGCGTCTCGATCTTTGCCTTTTTCTCTAACAGCTGGCGGTCATGTTCTTTCACTTCTTTGTCTTTCTCCCGCCACCCTTCGATCCACTGTTTCGCCTCACGGAATTCTTCCTGTGAAGTAAATTCCTGTCGACTGATCTCCTCTCGGAACTCTTCCTGCTCTTTTACAAAACGCTTCTCAAGTTCTGCCTTCTGGCCTCGAAGTCCCTCCAGTTTTCCTGCCTGACGTCTGCTTTCCTCCGTCATCTTACGGCACTGTTCCTGTGCCTGCTTTGTTTCATTCTTCTTCCGATCCAGTTCAACCTGCATCTTCTGAAGCTCTTCTTTCACCTGCTCTTCTTTCACAGGATTATCTCCGAGAATACGTTGTTCTGATTCAAGCTGTGCTTTACATATCTGAAACTTTTCCTGCTGCTGTATTCTTTTTTGTTCCAGCAGATCACGTCTTTGCTTCAGTTTCTCTACCGTCTCTTTATCCGGTGCTTCTCCGGAAATCTTTGCCGGATGCGGATGTTCTACTGATCCGCAGACCGGACACGGCGTGCCTTCCTGTAATTCCTTTGCCAGGATTCCCGCCTGCTCCTGAAAGAATTTCGCATATGCTTCCTCATACCGGGCTGATGCTTCCTGACAATTCTGTATACATCGCTGCATTGCCCCTGTCTGATTTTCATATTCTTTCGAATACTTACGCACATTTGCGTAATGTGGAAGAAGATCCGATAACTGTGAAATTCTTTTCAGCATTTCCGGTTCTTCCTTTGCAAAAACTTCTTCCAATTCTTCCGCTTTTTCTTTAACCTCAGAAAGTTCCTTTTCCTGTTCCTTCTGCCATACAGTAATCTGCTCGATTTCTCCCTGTATCTGCCTCACGGATTTCGCTGTTCGAAGAGCCTGCACTTCCAAATGTCTCGCCTGCTCTGCCCGGTGTCCAAGCCCTGCCTGAACCCGACAAGTTTCCATCTCGTCCTGTTTTGCATTCAGAAGAAGCAAACTCTTCTCTTCCATTTCCAAACGGTCAAATATCTTATTCTTCTCTTCTTTCTTCTGAATCAGCATTCGAAGTGTTTCTGACTGTTTCTTAAGTTCCTCTGATTCTTTCTTTAAGACTTTTCCACAACTTTCTTCATATTCGAGAAAGTTTTTCACAGCCTCCAGAACCTTTTCCCCTTCCGGCATGGATAACTCACAGAGTTCTTTCCACTGGTCTGCCAGATCCTGCTGCTCCGTGTTCTCCTGTTCCACATGCTCCATCTCACGCCGAATGTCTGATTCACTTTCCTTCAGCGCAATATACAGATCTTTTCCTTTTTCTTTCAGTGCTTCCTGAATCCGCCAGTAGATCTGTGTCTGGAAAATCTGTGAGAAGATCTTTTTACGTTCTTTCGATTCTGCATGAAGAAGCTTTAAGAAATCTCCCTGCGCAATCATGGCAATCTGTGTAAACTGTCCCGCATCAAGACCAATGATTTCCTGAATCTTCTGGTCTGTCTCTCGCTTCTTCCCCTGATATTCCCTTCCGTCCGGAAGAAGGAGACTCACCTTCGCTGTCTCTTTCACATACCGGAGGCTTCCATCTGCTTTTCTTCTCTTCCCTACCCGGAGATATTCCGGATTGCGGCGCACGGTATATTCCTGTCCCCGATAAGAAAACACATATTCAACATAAGTGTCTGTGTCTTCTGATGCATACTGGCTGCGCATCATATTTCCATCTCTGCGTCCACCACTCGTCCGGTCATACAGCGCATACATGATTGCATCAAAGATGGTCGTTTTTCCTGCACCCGTATCTCCGGTGATCAAAAATAATCCGCTGTGAATCTTTGTAAAATCTATCTCCTGGACGCCCGCATAAGATCCGAATGCGGACATCGTCAATCTCACCGGTCTCATACGTCTTCCCCTTTCATTTCACTTAGAATCTCTCTTAAGATCTTTTGTTCTTGTTCAGACATTTCCTGCCCCTGCATCTCTTTGTAGAAATCACAAAATGTTTCAAACGGAGTACCGATCCGTATCTGTTCTTCAGAAAATTCCAGCTTCTGTCTTGTTCTCTCATTATCCATCCGCACTTCTAGAATATGATGGAATTTTCTTTCCAGCTGTTCCTTTGGTTTGTACGGATCAACCTCATCTGTCAGCGTTACACTGACATAATCTTCGCTTCCTCTTCCATCCTCCGCTTCAAGAATCTCTTCCAGAGTTCCCCTGAGTTTTCTCACATCACGAAGTGGATGCAGCGGCAGCTTCTGAATCTCCGGCTCGCTCCCTTTTTCTTTCAGTTCAACTACATGAAGTGTCTTCTTCTGGCTTGCCTCACTGACAGAATACTTCAGCAACGTTCCACAATAGCGGATCTTCTCCTGTCCGACTCTCTGTGCACCATGTAAATGTCCAAGTGCCACATAGTCAAACTCCTGCACTGCGGAAATATCTACATTATCAATGCCTCCGACAGATAATACTTCTGATTCACACGTTGTTGGAGTCTCCCCCTTCCCTGTATAAAACTGATGGGAAACCAGTATATTTCTTCTGGAAAAATCAATCTTCTCCCGTTCCAGAATTCCTTGTACAGCTGCCGTATAACTCTCCGGCACCTCTCCGCCAAAGATCTTGCGCACATATCCCGGCTTTAAAAACGGAAGCAGCCAGAAATCCACTTCTCCAAATTCATCCGTCAAAGTAATCTTTTTCAAACGATCTGCTTCTTCCTCCGGAGCCTGACCCGCAATATAAATCTGATGGCTTCCAAGCAAACGACTGGCATAATCAAGCCGCTGTGCCGAATCATGATTTCCCGATATAATAAGAACCGGAATCACCGGTTCAATCTTAGCCAGAGCTGTCAAGAATTCATCAAACAGACTTACCGCTTCTCCTGATGGCACTGATTTGTCATAAATGTCTCCTGCGATAACAATTGCATCCGGATGTATGGACGCTGCATATGAAAGAACCTCCGCAAGGATATGTTCCTGATCCTCCCGGAGGTTATAGTGATGTAATTGCTTTCCTATATGCAGGTCTGATAAATGAAAAAATTTCATATCGTCACCTCATTACAGTAAATTTACTTCTTTCCCGGATTCTTCCAGATCCAGATTGCTGCTACAATACCAAGCATATACAGAATGTTCACAAGAACGACCGGATTATCCTTCAGTAAAGCGACAACTGCTACAATTGCTGCAAGTATCGCCGCAAGCTGAAGCACCTTGAGAAGCTTCTCATTCCGGCTCTGTCTTGCTTTCTGTAAGCATTCCAGTCTGCGCTGTTCCAACGTCAGATATTCCAGCATATCTTCCGGCCGGATCTTAGAAAGAATCACTTCTTCCCTGGAAAATTTCTTCTCCCCACTGCGGCGGAAAATACTCTTGATCTGATTGATCTTTTCCTTCCGGTTCTGCGGATCTTTAACCGCCTGCTCGTACTCTTCCTCAGCTGCACGATCCTCCGCAGTCTCTTTGTAATAATCTTCCAGCTTCTGCGCCGGTTCTACCGGTGGCTGTACAGGATGTGTTGATTCCGTATTCACCGGTGGTATCGCCTCTGTCTGCACTGGCGGAATCTCCTCCGCATCCACCGGCTGCTCGACTACTCCTGATGTATTCACTTCATCTATCACTTTATTTTCCTCAGACACGCTAGTCCTCCTTTTTATCTTCTCTGCATCAATCCTGAAAATGATACCTGCTGTTCGCATATCAACATATAAATTATAGCAAATGCACGAAAAATATACAACCAACAGGAAATGGACTTAATGTCGATTAATCACATTTTCATTACTACTGTTGTTCCTCCGCTCCCGGAAGTTTCACCATCTTCGGCGCATGCTTCAGCGCCGGAATGATCTTTGCGATCAAATCAGATGTACGAATCTTCAGACTGGATGTATTGATACACGGATGACAGCCAAAATACGGATCTTTCATTACATCCTCATCGATCAGAAGCTGTACTTTCCCCTCTGTATCATTCATAAGTCCCATAACGCTGACAGAGCCCGGTGTAATATCCAGATACTTCTCCATATACTCCGGCTTTGCAAAGGAAAGTCTGGCAGAACCGATCTGTGCCGACAGATTCTTTGTCTTGAATGGCTTGTCACCCGGCATCAGAAGCAGATAAAAGTCTGTTTCCTGTCGATTGCAAAGGAACAGGTTCTTGCAGATTGCGGTTCCATCTCCAAGTGTTCTGTCGATCTCTTCACAGGCTTCCATCGTCATCGCAGCCTCGTGATCAACTCTTTGGTATTCCACACCAAGCTTGTCGAGAAAATCATATACCTTGACTTCCTTTTCTAATCTTCCTTCTGTGTTTTCTGGTCTTCCATTCTCTAATTTCATATTATCAACTCCTATGTCATACTAACCTAAGTGCTCTATATCTGTCAAAACATGCAAATATTTCCTGTCTTCTCGGCACTGCCATACAGGATACACTGGATGTACTCTCGCATAATTCCGCCAGCGATTTATTCTGCATCACTTCTTCCAGCTCATCTACAATCTGGATCAGATTCTTCTTTCCGTCAATCAAATGTTTCTGTGCATATCGTACACAGTATCCAAGTGCTGTCACCTGTTCGCTATCCGCAATCTGCTCTAAGTATCTCAGATCGATCGTATCCCTGTTGATCATCACAGATTCCTTTCCCATCGTCTTCATCTTGATTCTGTCATTTCCGCGAAATGCTTTATCCGGTCGCGGCACTCTGTCATAAGTCGGTTTCTCTGCCGGCTGCTCCGGCACGCTGATCTGTGGGAAATTCTCTGCTTCTTTTTTCGCCAGTACTGTAATGTCTTTCGGAACATAACGATCCATTTGGATAATACTGTCTGCAATATGGAAATAAGCTCCCGAACTTCCTGCAACAATCACTGTCGAGATCCCATAATTTTCATACAATTCCCTGATTCTTTCAATAAATGGTGTGATCGGTTCCATCTCTCTGTGGATCACGCGCTGCATCAGCTCATCACGGATCATAAAGTTCGTTGCACTCGTATCTTCATCAATCAGGAACAGAGATGTTCCCGCCTCAATTCCTTCGATCACATTTGCCGCCTGTGAAGTACTTCCACTTGCATCTTCTGTACAGAATGATGTCGTATCTTTTTCGTTCGGAAGATCGTTGATGAACATGGAAATATCTGTCTTCTGGATACTTCTTCCATCCTCCGCACGCAATTTCACTGCTGTCGCATCTGTGATCACATACTCTCTTCCATCCCCTGCGATGTGATTGTACACTCCAAGTTCCAACGCTTTCAAAAGTGTTGATTTTCCGTGATAACCTCCGCCGACGATCAAGGTAATCCCCTTACGGATTCCCATGCCGGTAATCTTTCCTTTATGCGGAAGTTCCAGTGTCACTTCCTGTTCCTTCGGAGACTGGAAGGCGATTCCGTCACGCATCGGCCGGGATGAGATTCCGGATTCCCTTGGCAGTACACTTCCGTTTGCCACGAAGGCACAAAAACCAAGTTTCGGAAGCTCTTTACGGATGTACTCCTGATCTTCTGCCAGATCTACGATTCTTCTCAATCTCTTTGCATCTAGATTCTTGTAAAACAGGGATGCCTTTACACACTCCGGAACAAAATCAAATAAAATCTTCTCTAACTCTCTCGCATTGATTGTTCGTCCATTTGCCGGAAATCCGATTTCCATTCTAAGAAGGATATTTCCGTTCTCCGGCTGAATCTGACACGCTGTTCTCTCCAGAACTTCCTGTCCGCATCTGCTGACAGAGATCAGACCACTCTTACCCGAACCTTTTGCCTTGAATGCAAACCGTTCTGCCCTTCTTCCAAACTGGCGCAGCAATTCGTCCTGAAGTGCAATTCTCTGACATTTTCCACAATATAATTCCTGTGGGAATCCTGCTGTCTTCCCACTCACCAGTACACTTACCTTTGACGGTGACGCAAACGGATCTCCCTGTACGTGATCGATCGATAAAACATATCCCGGAAATCGGTACTGTCCTTTTGTATCTTTATAAGCTGGATATCCCCGGTGATCTATTCTTGATAATAAACTTTTAAGTTCTGCTTCTGACTGCATTTTTATTCCACTCTTTCTTTTTCTCATTCGTGCAGAATACGCTCAAGCTGCACGAACCACTTCTCATTATACAATAATTTTTGCTTTCTTGCATGAAATAGTCATGCAGCTTTCCCGATTTTCAGAGCAAAAAGAAGCCATTATCCAGACTCTTTATCCGAATAATGACTTCCAATCATTTACTTCAAATTACTTTTCTGCAATGCAATTTTATACCTCGAAGATCAGGTCTCCGTAAGATGGCATTGGCCAAGCTTCTTTATCCACGATCATCTCAAGTTTGTCAACCGGTGCACGGAGTGCATCCATAGCCGGAACAACCTCTGTATGATAGTATGTAGCCTGTACTTCGCCTTCTTCTTTTGCTGCTGCATCTGCTGTTGTTTTTACAAGGTTATCAAGTGCTGCCTTTGTCTCAGCCATCAGAGCACTTACTTCTTTCAGAGTCTCTGTCTGAACAGATGCGTCAACACCAGCTGCCTTTACAGCATTTACTGTATCTGCAAGTGTCTTTGTATACTTGATAAATGCCGGCAGGAACTGTTTGCTTGCCATATCGATCATAGTACGGGCTTCAATATTGATTGCCTTAGCATATGCCTCATACTGGATCTCTGCACGGGACTCAAGCTCTGCTTTTGTAAATACGCTGAATCTCTCAAACAATTCTACAGCCTTGTCTGTTGTGATTGCCGGAATTGCTTCAACCATAGACTTAATGTTCGGAAGTCCTCTTCTCTCAGCCTCTGCAACCCACTCGTCAGAGTATCCGTTTCCGTTGAAGATGATTCTCTGGTTCTCTGTCAGGTATTCTTTGATCAGATCATGTACTGCAAGATCAAAGTCATCTGCCTTCTCAAGAATATCACATGCATCTGCAAATGCTTCTGCAACGATTGTGTTCAGTACGATATTCGGGTTTGCGATAGAATCTCTTGATCCAACCATACGGAACTCGAACTTATTTCCTGTAAATGCGAACGGTGATGTTCTGTTTCTGTCTGTTGCATCTTTGAACAGATCCGGAAGTGTGCTTACACCTGTCTCCAGCTTTCCGCCTTTCAGACTGTGTGTAGCTTCTCCTGTACTGATCAACTGCTCAACAACATCCTCAAGCTGTTCTCCAAGGAAAATGGAAATGATTGCCGGAGGTGCCTCGTTTGCTCCAAGTCTGTGATCATTTCCCGGATCTGCTGCGGATTCTCTAAGCAGGTCTGCATGCTTGTTAACCGCTTTCAGGATGCAGGCAAGTACAAGAAGGAACTGTGTGTTCTCGTGAGGTGTCTTACCTGGATCAAGAAGGTTGATTCCGTCATCTGTTGTAATGGACCAGTTGTCATGTTTACCGGATCCGTTAACTCCTGCGAACGGTTTCTCGTGAAGCAGGCATTTCAGTCCGTGCTGGCAGGCTACTCTCTTCAGTGTCTGCATTGTCAGCTGGTTCTGGTCTACCGCAATGTTCGCCTCTGTATAAATCGGAGCCAGTTCGTGCTGTGCCGGTGCAACCTCATTATGCTGTGTCTTAGCCGGAACACCAACTTTCCAAAGCTGGATATTTACATCTCTCATGAAGGATGCGATTCTCTGACGGATTGTTCCGAAGTAATGATCATCAAGCTCCTGTCCTTTCGGAGGCATTGCTCCAAAGAGTGTACGTCCTGTGTAGATCAGGTCTTTTCTTTCTTCAAACTTCTCTGCATCTACAAGGAAGTACTCCTGCTCTGCTCCAACAGATGGAGTAACTTTCTTAGATGTTGTATTTCCAAATAAACGAAGAAGTCTTAATGCTTCTTTATTGATCGCTTCCATAGAACGAAGCAGTGGTGTCTTCTGATCCAGTGCCTCTCCTGTGTAGGAGCAGAATGCTGTTGGAATGCAAAGTGTAGCTCCGCCTGCGTCCTGTCTTACGAATGCTGGTGATGTACAATCCCATGCTGTATATCCCCTTGCCTCGAATGTTGCTCTCAGTCCTCCTGACGGGAATGAAGATGCATCCGGCTCACCCTTGATCAATTCCTTTCCTGAGAAAGTCATCAGAACCTTTCCGCTCGGAAGTGGAGCTGAGATAAAGGAATCATGCTTCTCTGCTGTAACTCCTGTAAGTGGCAGGAACCAGTGTGTATAGTGAGTCGCTCCTTTTTCAATCGCCCATTCTTTCATCTCGTGAGCAATAACATCTGCTGTCTCGAGATCCAGGTCTTTTCCTTCTTCAATTGTCTTTCTCAGATTCTTGTAAACTTTCTTTGGCAGACGCTCCTGCATAACTGTATCATTAAATACATTTTCTCCAAAGATGTCAGCTACATTGAATAATTCTGTGCTCATACCCTATACCTTCCTTTTCTCTTAATTCTTCGATTACCGTTCACTGCAATGAACAATATTCGATTACACTACGGGAAACCCCATAATAGATTACCTCTCAGGAAATCATCCGTCTGATCCAGTCAGATCAGATCTGATTTTATCCATCTAATCTGATTCAATCATGCGGATCATTTCCCAAGCGATAAAAAAAGGGCACTCCAATTATAATTGGAACGCCCTTGTTCTGTCTACGTGAGTCAGTATACCTCAACTTGCTTTAAAACGCAAGTGCTTTTTTTAAAAAAGTTCTTCGCAGGGTTACTGTTCACTCCCGTGTCAATCACTCCGCTGATTGGCACGGAGGATGCATGTTTTGGCTTGAATGCATCTCGCCCCATCGCCAAAGGCGATTTAAAATGGCGAGATGCGTTGCTGGTCGCACACCGTGTGAGCAGTAACTTCTCAGGCTTTTCCGACAGATCCGAATAACTCCATCTTCTCTTTTACTGTTTCCATGATTGCGTCTGCACCTGGTTTGAGAAGTTTACGTGGGTCAAATCCTTTACCCTCAAGATCTTTTCCTGCTTCGATGTACTTACGTGTAGCATCTGCGAAAGAAAGCTGACACTCTGTATTAACGTTGATCTTAGCAACTCCAAGAGAGATTGCTTTCTTGATCATATCTTCCGGGATACCTGTACCACCGTGAAGTACGAGTGGCATTGCTCCTGTACGCTGCTGAATAGCATCCAGAGTCTCAAAGCTTAATCCTTCCCAGTTTGCCGGATATTTACCATGAATGTTACCGATACCTGCTGCCAGGAAATCGATTCCCAGATCAGCTACTCTCTTACACTCTTCCGGATCAGCGCACTCACCTCTTCCGATAACTCCATCTTCTTCTCCACCGATGGATCCAACTTCTGCTTCGATTGACATTCCGTGCTCGTGAGCGATCTTAACGAGTTCTTTTGTCTTCTCAACGTTCTCGTCGATCGGATAATGAGATCCGTCAAACATGATTGATGAGAATCCTGCTTCTACACATTTCAGGCATCCTTCGTAGCTGCCGTGGTCAAGATGAAGAGCAACCGGAACTGTGATTCCGAGTTCTTCCATCATTCCGTTTACCATACCTACAACAGTCTTATATCCTGTCATGTACTTTCCTGCACCCTCAGATACACCAAGGATAACTGGTGAATTGAGTTCCTGTGCTGTTGTAAGAATAGCCTTTGTCCACTCAAGATTGTTGATATTGAACTGTCCTACTGCGTAGTGGCCTGCTTTTGCTTTCTGAAGCATTTCTGTAGCTGATACTAACATATTTCTTTCCTCCAATTCTTAAAGATCCTGACACCCGTGAAAACCATCAGGAATTATTTATTTAGAATTCTTCTATATTATAGCGTATTAATTTATAAATGACAATCTTATGTTTTGCATAAAAAACAATCCACAGACGTAATTATTGTTAACATTTTCACAATATTTTTTTTACAAACATTAAAATTGTTTTTATTTCTATACAATTTAACCATTGAATTGCTATTAATATTTTTTAAGAAGTCATACCCTAATGTCACAACTCCTAAAAAATGGTATCAGTTCAGCCAACAGCTCTGATTCGCAGCTCACTCTGCTTTTCTGCCGGATGCATCTGGAATTTCCATCTGCATCCTGTATTTTGCCACTGTTCTTCTTGATATTTGTACACCCTCTTCTTCCAGTTTCTTTACCAGTTTCTGATCACTCAGTGGTTTTTTCTTATCTTCATTTTGAATGATTTTCTTCAGCATCTGCTTTACAGAATCACTGCTGACTTCTTCCATTCCTTTCGGCATAAAATCCGACAGTGCGTATACACCTCTGCCACACTGTAGATATTTTCCTTTTACAGCCCTGCTGACCGTCGATTCATGCACTTCCATGATCTGTGCAACGTCCTTCTGTCTGAGCGGTTTCATATCCTTTCCCGTCTCTAAAAATGTCCTTTGGAAATCTATCAATATATCTGCGATTCTCTGCAGTGTATGACTTCTCTGTTCAATACATGTTTTCAGCCACCCTGCCTGCGCCTGTTTTTGAATAATATATTCTCTTACCTCTGATTCCTCAGAATCCTTCAGCTTCACATAGGATTCATTCAGCCGCAGTTTCCGGTACACAGCCTCGTTCAATGCCGCTGTGTATTCTCCATGTTCTTCCGACACAATAATATCTGGTATCACATAGAGCACCGTTGTTCCTTCCCCGAAAATACTTCCCGGTTTTGGGTTCAAGGTCCTGATTCTGGCAAATGCATCTTTTACCGCATCCTCGTTCTCTCCCAGTTCCTTTGCAATTGCTGAAATTCTATGTTTCGGCAAGTCTTCCAGATAATTTTTGACCAATGTAACCGCAAGCCGGGAGTCTTTCTGCCGTCTCAACTGCAGAATCAGACATTCCTTCAAATCTGTCGCACCGATTCCTGCCGGTTCCAATGATTTAAGTATCTCTAATGCACTCCGAAGTTCCTGCACCGAACATGGTATATATTTTGCCAGTTTTTTCACCGGAATCTCCAGATATCCTCTGCTGTCCAACGCTCCCGCCAACTTTTCCACAATTTCCTTTTCTTTTTCCCCAATTGACATCGTCAGCAGCTGTTGATGTATCATATCAACAAGACTTTCCGATTTTCCTCCCTGTGGAGTCCACCAGTCTTTTGGCGACTGATGCCCGCCGGTATATCTCCAGTCGGTATCCTCCGATACCTCTGCTTCTGTTTCATCAGTTTCTCGCACATCCTTCTTCACCAGTTCTTCTATCGGCACATCCATCATTTCTTCCAGTTCAATCAACGGATTCTCCAATGCTGCCTCCTGAATACACACAGCGAGTTCCTGTGCATTCATTTGCAGGATGCGTGCCTGCTCAATCTGCTTCTGATATACCCTTTGTTTCTGCTCAACCTTCAGTTCCAGTCCCATCGAATTTCCTCTTTGCTACTTAATCAGGCTTTTAAACAATTCGTATAGCATCGACAATTCATATTCATCCAGTCTGATTCTGTATTTTTTTTCTGCTTCTGAAAATACAATCCGTGAAATCCGATAGAACTCCTGCTCTTGCTCAGATAATTCCCGTTGTTCTTCCTCATAATCATCCTGTGCGATCATCAGACGTTCAAACATAAATGCAATGTGCATATACAAATTTAGTCTCACATACCCCGACATTTCCAATGTATAATACTGTTCATACCGCATCAAAATCAATTCTACTTCCTGAACTACAACCGCAGGGTTCAAAAACTGCAGACGGCTTACAATACCTTCCATTGAGAAAAACTTTACAAATTCTCTTTTGAGCACTTCAAACCGCTCCGGATTGATCACTGTCTTTAAAGAATCCCACAGCACCTGTTCTCCACTTCCATCCAACACGTCATACATACTCAGCCATGGAGTTTTTACTCCTTCTGAAAGTGAAGAAGTCGTCAAAATCAACAGTGTCTGCTCAAAGGATTTTTCATCATTTTCATCCAAAGCCCGAATCAGTTCCTTATAATCCATCGTAATAAAATCAAGCCCACAGTCTCCGAACACGCTTTTCATCATTTCCTGAATCTTCTCCGCAATTCCCACTCCGGACATACAGGATATGACAATATTTTTTCCTTGTGAAAGGCCTTCAAAAAACTGTACATCAAAACTACAGAGTTTCTTTGTACTCTGTGTAATTTCCGTAAAGGAACTATGTCCCAGCATTTTAATTCCGATATCGAGTGCAATTGCCGTGGAAACATTATTGATAATCATCAGATCCCCTGACAGACTGTTTTTGATCAATGTATACATTCTGCTGAGAGAACCTGTATCTACCAGCAGAATCAGTCCTCTTCCCCCCGGGATATCTTCCAGATAACTCTTTACTTTCTCGATCGTCGCATCAAAAGAAGAATCCATCGGCATATCAATTGCTTCAAACACAAAGGTTTCACATGCCTGGTTCACCACTTTTGCAATACTGCTTGCCGTGGTATCTCCGTGCGCAGCAATCAGACCTGCCAGTTCAACACACTCTGCAACATATTCATGCAAAGCAAGTGTAAACAAAAACAGAACATGCTTTCCACAGCCTTGTTCCAACGATGCCACTTTCTCAAAAAGGCGTTTTGCAATATAATGTGCCCTTGAAAGAGCCTGTTCAAAATAAACAGACAATTTCCACTCCATCTCTGCATCCAATTCCATTTGCGAAAACATCTTATAACTCAGGTACAGTTCCTTCAGACATTGGTCTGTCACACGGATTCCATAGCGTTTCAGCACCAATCTGCAGCTGCTTTCAAACATCTTCTTTGCCGTATTTTCAAACACCGAAGAACTCACTGTGACGTATTTTTCCCAAGTCTTCATCTGATGTTTATACCGCAGATATAACATATCGATCTCATCCCAGGATGCCTTCACTACCTCTTCCCAAAGTGTTGAAACATTCACGGTATGCTCCGTGACACATGCTTCATACGCAGATTCACATTCCTGACTGCACAAAACTTTCATCGGGCAGACAATTTCTTCCAAGGAATCGTCCTTGTCCGGTGACTCATTCTGCAGCTCTCTTGAAGAGATTTTCAACAGTTCCTTCTCCTGCTGCCGAAAATATGCTTCCGCACAGCTTACCTGCACAAGATTTTCCAGTTTTCCGATATTTCCGGGTAACTTTGAAAAACACAGATACTGCATCGCATCCTTTTCAATCAATATATCCTTGTTGATCTTTACTGCTTCTTTCTGATAAAACCGATAAATCAACTGAAGCCGTTCCATCAGCGGCCTTTCTGCAATACTTCCGATTGAAATCTGCACGGTAATTCTCCGGCGAAATGTTTCCAGAAGGACTTTTTCAGGTACCTCCGTCGTCGCAAAAATAAACCTTACCTTCGCTGCTTTCCAGTTTTTGTCACCAAGTGGCCGATATCTTCCTGTGTCCATGAAAACAAAAAGCTTTTCCTGGTTTTCATAAGACAACCGGTGAACCTCGTCCAGAAAGAGATAACCGCCGTCCGCTTCCTGCAAAAGCCCCTCTTTATCTGTATCCGCTCCTGTAAAGCTTCCCTTTTTGTACCCTAAAAGTGCTGCCGACAATAGTTCTGGATTGTTCGCATAATCTGCACAATTCAGCACTACCAACGGAGCACTTTCCCTGATAACGGCTCTGGAAATTGCATATTGATGGATCAGTCTTGCCAGAAAGCTTTTTCCGACTCCACTTTCTCCTGTAATCAATATCGGCAGTCCGTCCGGCGGATATGACACCGCCGCTTTGCATCTTTCAATTACATTTTTCTGGCTGCCGTCAGCACCGATCATTGCATCAAAGACATCTTCCCGGCGTACTTCCGGCAGCACTTCTTCTATTTCTTTTCTTTCTTCACTGACAGAACCCTGCACGTTCTCTCTCTGTTGTTTCCTGATATTCCAGCATACCGGCCGGGTAAGTGTCTTTTCCACACAGCCTTCTTCCAAAAGACGGTTCAGATAATGGCTGACTACCTGTCGGCTTAAATTCAGTTCTTCTGCAAGTGCTGCCGCCGTAATCTGACAATCACTCTTCGCCATCCTGCACAGTGCCTGATATACCCTGTCTTTTGCTTCCATAAAAAGTACCTCCCGGGTTTTCTGCTTTTTCGTACCCCTATTATAATGAATTTTGAATTTCTCTACAACACTTTTCTTTTCCATCTCATGGCTTTTTGTCCCGGGGATTACTGTTCACATGTTAACCTGTGAGCAGTAACTCCCGGCATTCTTACCTCGGCAGACGTGCTCTTCTGTCCGGAAATGCCCGGTCAAATCCTTCTGCAGAATCCTGATACCAATAAGCCACTGTTGCCACATCGTCCGAACGTTCAAACAATGACAGATCATCATTTCCAATCTGCTGCAAAGTTACTTTGATATCTTCTGAAAATGCGATTGGATCCAGAATATGCCAGCGGTACAGACCATGGCGCGGCAGACTGTCATCACCAAATGCATGTACTGCATTTAATTTTCCTGTTTCAAACCGTACACGTGTCTTGTCCTTTGTCTCATAAAACGGATAACCTAGAAACAGTGTGGAATAGTTCTTAACGGAAGGTCTTCCCAGCTCATCTTTCTGATGAAATGCCCACGCACCTCCGAAATAGTCTTCAGAACCTGTGGAGGATACTGTCGGGAATTCTTCATCTCCATCCAGATAGAACTTAAATTCACCCTCTCCCCACCAATATCTTTCCAGTGCAGTCAGCGCAAGAAATGTTCCTACATAATAGCCTTTTCCTTTAATCTTATCCAGTATCACGTAATCTTTTGCCAGTTCTGTTTGTCTTTCCCGTTTCCAGTATGCGTGGAAATACAGAGTGTTTTCCGGCAGACTGTCTGTCTCCGCATAATTTACTGTATAGAAAAATGAAGTAATGTCTTTCGGATGTTCATTTGTAATGGTAATTCTTGCTCTCTCACGAAACGGCATTTCAAAATAGCTGTTCATACCGCCCGTTGGATTTACTACGATCGGCAGAGACGCAATGTCACATCGTTCACCGAATCCGTTGCAGAAGAAATCTCCCAGTGGAGCTTCTACCGCCGGAGTGCTGCTGTTGTCCCAATAGATTCTGAGTACAACATCACGCATAACAAAACTTCCCTTTTCTGTATTTTCACGAATCGTCATCCAGATATGACGAATGATTCCCGGTCCTTTTATATCTGCAATGACCGTCTCTTCTCCCATTGGAAGACGGATACTTCCTCTTCCTTTTCTCTGCGGTCCGAGTGCACTGTCTTCCATGCATGCTCTTCCCTTTTCTCCCGTCGGATTTTCCGGAGATACTGCTCTTGACCGCTCGCCCTTAAAGGTTGTGATATTATTTAATAAATTCATAATCCTGACTCCATTTCTCTTCGTTGTTTGGGGGAATTAATTTCTTCTGATTTTTTTTCATTTCTACATAAACCGGAAATGTACTTCTATTTTTCATAGAAAACTCTGCCATATGATGCTCATACCGAACCGAAATATCAAATCGGGCATTTCCTATCCGCATATTTTTCCAGCAGAATCCGCCGATAAACCGCTTAGGATGGATTCTGAACACCGCCTTCGGCGCATCGTATTCGATTCCGAGAAATTCCGTGATAAAAAGGATAAAAAAGATTCCTGCACCCCATCCACATTTTCCGCAGCTGTTCATTCTCACAACATCACCGGTCTGCGCTCCGATCTTATACGGCCACCACCACCAGGAACCATCCAGGTCTGTCAGTCTTTCTAACTCACGAAATCTACCTTCGTCTCCTGACCAGCTTTCTTTCTCTGCCGCACCGTTTAAAATCGAAATATATCCCGGAAATGTTGCCCCGGACTGATTTCCCCACTTGATTCCTCTGCTCAGTTCACTGTAAGTAGGATTTTCTCTGCTTCCTGTAAACTGACCATACTGCTTCAAAGTATCCTGCTCTTCACTTTGATATTTGTAGTATTTCATCAGGGTTGTATCCGATTCTTCCCCATCATGCATTCTGAGACAAATTTCTCCGTCATGGTTCACATCTGTTATAAACTGAAGCCCCTGGTCCAACATCTCTTTCTGATACTTTTCTGCAGAATCACATTCCTTCTTTTCCTCTGCGATTCCACTGATTCCTTCCAGATACTGTGTTCCAAAGAGCCCCTTCGCAGTCATATACCGTTCGATATCTTTTCTTGTCTTTCCTGCTTCACTTCTCAACATTTCCGCATAACTTTTCTCTCCGAAAACTTCTTCCGCAATTCTTGCTAATGCCATAAAACTGCGGTACATACAGAGATTGGTTCCTGTATGATACTTTCCCAGTGCATACGCATCGGAAATCCACGTTGTACGATACAGATAAGGCTCATTTTCCTCACGGCTTTCGAGAACCGTCTGAAGAATTGCTTTCATTTTCTTATAGAGCTTTGGATGCTGTTGGAAAAATTCTTTCTCACCGAAATACTCATAATATGCACCGGAAAGCATGATCACAGACAACGAATTGCTCAATGAATGAAAGACGCCGCCTTCGAATTTAGTTCCTTTATATTTGATTCCATATTTTGCAAACCAGAGAATACATTTTTTACAAAGTTCCGGCTCTGTCAGTGTAAACGGCAGACTGGAGTAGTACATGTCTTTATTCCATACATGTGGTGTGACCGGATACGTTCCCCAGTTGGAACCCAGAATTTCATTCTCGCCTGACATTGCAAACGCACCAAACGCCTGCTGGTATGCTCTCTGCAAAAGCATTCCTGCCATCGCATCTTCTTCCATCTTCAGTTCTCCTGTCAATGACCGGAAATACTGTAACGTCTGTTCCATCCAGAAATCCGTATCTTTACTTAAAAACATTTCTATATCCTGATACCGGTTCGGATCTCCAAACAGAAGTGAAACCCGTTTCTGCTCCATTGGCTGCAGTGTAAAGGAAACATCCTGATACGTTCCACTCTCCGCTGTTATCATCAACACATTTCTTGTATCCGAATATTTCTTTTCATACAAAGCAGGGAGACAGACCGTCATCTCTGCCGCCTCTCTGCCTGTATTTTTTACCGTTACTTCATAAAGAAGACAACTCAGCCGTTCTCCTTTTGCTGTAATCGGTGCTGTGGCAAGAATCGTGACTTCTCCCCACGGAAAATAATGCCTGCAGCGTGGAAACAGATTTTCTGCCAGATCCATCTCCACATATTTTGTATGTTCACATAATTTTTCTGTCTGTCCATTCCATTTTACAGAAACAGACAACTGATGTTCCTGCACAAAATCCTTTGCCACCCACACCCCCGGCTTACTTTCCATCAGATAATTTCCGTGAAAAAATGTAATATGTCTTATCGTTCCGAATTCATCCAGATTCGCCTGTACTTTCTGATTGGAAACATCAAAGGAAAATGTATCATCCGGTAGTTTTTTTCCATAATAACTCACCTGATTTTCCGTGCTGTATTTTCCGTCTTTTACTTTTACCTGAAAAAACGGATTTCTTTTACTGTCTCTGATACGATTTCCTGTCATAACTTTTCCTCCTGCCTTAGCAGATTCCGAGAACGGATAATATAATTCCCAATGCAACAATTCCAAAGATCAAAACAATGATATTTACTTTCTTCTTTAACAGTTTAAAACATCCAAATGTAAGCAAAAGCGGTACAATTCCGATAAAAATACTGTCAAGAGAAGACTGTACATCCATTACGGATTTTCCTTTCATCGTAAAATCAAGAATTGTCGTAAACAGAACCGTTTTACTCGTCATCGCTCCGACCATGATCAGTCCGACAATGCCCGCTGCCTTCGTCAGAATCTCCATCATTCCGTTAGAATAAATCTTTTCTATGTATTTTGCGCCAAGAGAATATCCTAAAAACGCTCCATAGTAACGGCACAGGTAGTTCGGAATATTAAATGCAAGAAGGAAAATCAATGGTGCAAGCACATTTCCTGCATTGGCAAGTCCGATTGCAAGTCCGGCTGCAACAACACGCCATACGCCCCAGAATAAGGAATCGCCGATTCCGGCCAGCGGTCCCATCAGACTCAGCTTGATTGAGTTAATGGATCCTGCATCAAAATCTGTTTTTTCACTGTTCTCTTTTTCCATGGAGCCTGCAATTCCCATTACAAAAGATGCCATCGGAATTGTCGTACTGAAATATTTCACATGACGTGTCAATGCTTCTCTTCTTTTTTCTTCGTTATCTTTATAAAAATGATTGATAAACGGAATCATGGAATAGCAGAAACCGCCTCCTCCCATGGTAACCGGATTTACTGATGCATACATTGCTCCGGATCTCCAGAACATTTTTCTGATTAATTTTTTCTCTTCCTTACTGACATTATTCATTAATTTCATGCGAAAAAGTCCTCCTCTTCACTCGTTTTTTCTACCGGTGCCGCCTGATTGTTCTTTAACTGCATATCACGCTGTGCTGTCACAACCGCAATAATTGTTCCCAATACTGCAATTGCGATCAGTGGAAGATCCAAATATGCTACGAGAATAAATCCCAGCAGGAAATAGATTGCAATCTTATTATCCCAGAGCATCTGCAGAAGCATTGCCATACCAACTGCAGGAAGCATATTTCCCGCTACCGTCAGACCGTTCATAATTACATCCGGTATCATTTCCAGAATACGCTGAACAGCATCCGAACCAAACAATACTGCAAAAAACGGAATCAATGCATATAACGCATAATGTACGAACCATAAACCAAAATGAAGTATTGTAATTTCTTTATCTTTTCCTTCTTTTGCAAGTTCTTCAAATTTCGGTGCGCACGGACCAATCACAAAAGAGAAAATAAAGTTCATTAACTGTAATCCAAGCACTGCCAATGGGAAAACGATTGGAATAATGGTTCCGACATTTCCTCCGAGATTAATTGCAAAAGCAGTTGCAAGTCCGGCTGCAAGTGCCGGTTCTGCTGTACTGGATATTCCGATGTTTACAACTCCCATAAAAATCGACTCCAATGATGCACCTACAATAAGTCCTGTCTGCACATCTCCCAAAAGCAGTCCTGCCAGCGGTGCCACTACGATCGGTCTGCTCAACATTGCCATTCCAAAAAGTTCATGTCCTGCAACTCCCACAAAAACAGCGAGTGCTACAAAAAATGCATCTAACATCATGATCTCATCCTCCTCTATCCTATTTTAATCAACATCCCTTTAATATTGCAGATGCCATTTTCTTTTCCATCGCCGGTGTTCCCTGGAAAAATGTGTCCGGATAAAGCTCTGTCAGTTCTTTCAGTGCTTCCAGTTCGTCTGCTGTCAGCATAACTTCTTTTGATAAGATTTTCTTTTCTCCGGATGTCATTTTACCGGCATTTCCGATATTTACCATTTCAATATTTTTGTAACGTTTACACAATGTAACTGCATCTTTTACCATCGGTACAAGTACCATCAGACGCATAGACTCTGAACGTGGATCATCCAGAATTGTTGTCACATCTTCTACCGACTTGATGATACATTTGATTCCTTCCGGCACTGCCATCTTTAATGTCATTTTCTGAATCCCATTTGATGCAGCCTCATCACTTGCAACTACCAGTCCATTCAGTTTCAGTTCCTTTGTCCATGTCATTGCAACCTGTCCATGAATTAATCTCTCATCTACTCTTAAACATACAATCATCTTTTTTCTCTCCTTTTCTTTTTGTTATGCTAAGAATTCTTCCTCTTCTTTCTCAGTTCCGCTGTCCGTTACTTCTACCCGAACGAGCATCATATTTTTTCTGGACTCTTCTATAGAATCCAACAATTCTTCCTCTGTGACTTTATCCTCGTTCATTGCCAGTTCCAGAAGCAGCGGCAGATTGAATCCTGCTATCAGAAATACATTTTTTTTCTGTGCGTACGGAACGATTTTCTGATTGACACTTCCACCCATCAGATCTGTACATACGATTACCTGATCTTCATCACTAACTTCTGAAAAATATGCTTTCAGTTGTTCATCCACATTGTCATCCGGATTTACATATGCAGTCAAACAAGTAATATCTGCAACGTTTCCTATGAGTAATTCTAATGTGCTCTTCGCCCCTGCTGCCAAAGTTCCATGTGTTGCGAATAAAAATTTTTTCAATTTTTTCTTCCTCTCTTTCTTTTCTTTCTGCCCTTATATACTGCAAGAACTGTGCCAACTTTTTCTTCGACACTAAAAAAGCCCCTAAAATCAAGGCTTTTTTATTAAAAAAGTTTTTTTATCCTATAGTGTCCAACATAACTCTGTCTATGTATTTACAGACTTTCGACACACACTCTAGTAATAATCAAAAATGCCCTGACATTGTTCTTCAGATGCACACACACATGAATTACCTGCCAAGGCATTTTTATTCTTCTTTTTCCTTTTATTCGCTAGTAAAGTGATCGCTTGAAATTCTCTGAGGGGAATATGTTCAAGATTTCCTCCTTATAATTTTTTGCAAAAAATGTGCCGAACGCACGTTTGATTCACTAATTGATTCACTTATGATTTTCAAGCACAAAAAAAGCTCGTAAATACGAGCTTCTTTCAGTGACTCCGAGGGGAATCGAACCCCTGATTCCAGCGTGAGAGGCTAGCGTCTTGACCGCTTGACCACGGAGCCTTATTCATTTTCGTCTGCGTCTTTTTTGTTACCGCCACAAGACAATAGTTATTATATACCAGGCTTTCAGAAAATGCAACCCCTTTTTTTAATTTTTTTCAAAAAATTTTTATTATTCTTTCAAATTGCTGTTTTCTCTTGATTTCACGCGGTTTTCGGCGATTGTTCAGCAAGCTTTAAATTCAAAAAAGGGGTGACTTTCTAAAATATCACTGAAAATATTTCAGATTATGTGTTCAGACTTCCTCTGCTTCCATCAACTGTTCACTCAGTTCTTCTACGGCTTCTTCCTTGACCATAATCTGAAGTGCCTGATTTTTATTCTTAATTACAACTTCTTCATGAGTACCGCCGTACTCTCCATCCAGAGTCCATGGAATTGCCTCAACAGTTTCAAAACGGACTTCACCACTCTTGAAGGAGTATATTCTGTCCGAATTAATCTGACGCATCACAACTGCCCCAATCAGTTCGTTCAACTCGACTGGATTCTTTGGTGTTTTAAAGAGTGTCACCTCAAAAACGCCATCATCAAAAATAACATTTTCTCCTGTGATTCTTTTGAATCCTCCTACAGAGCGTGAATTTGTCACCATTCCAAAGATAAACTCATCTTCAATCGTCTCTCCGTCATGTGTGACTTTAATCTTATAAGACGGAATATTGAACAGTCTCTTGGTTCCTTCCAGAATATAAGCCATATGACCAAGAATATTCTTCATACTCTGCTTCGTCTCATATGACACATCTGTGAAAATGCCAAAGGCTGCAATATATACGAAGTAGTCATCGTTAAACTGACCGATATCAAAGGAAAATGGTGTTCCTGTTACAATTGTATCTGCGGCCTCCAGCATATTCTTGGAAATATGCAGACTACTTGCAAAATCATTCGTTGTTCCGGCCGGAATATATCCGATTGGCGTCTTATTTTCTCGCATCATCATACCGGTCACGACTTCATCCAATGTACCATCTCCGCCACTACATGCCACGAGATCATATTCTTCTTTGTACTCACTGACTTTTCTTACAGCATCCTGACTTCTTTGTGTAGGATAAACCGTCACCTCATATCCGCCCTTCACAAATGTGTCGATCACATCTGAAAGTTTCGGCTTCAGAAGTCCCATTCCTGAATTCGGATTGTAAACAAATAGCATTCTTTTCATAAACAAATACCTCCTTATTCAAAAATCATTTGTGTTCACATCAGCTGCAAACTCTCCCCCATAGAAAAAGATGGCTGTACTCCTCTTCAAAGTACAGCCCCTCTATATTCATTTGTAATCACATGGTTATCTCTCTGTGACTTCAATTACCATCTTATTGTTATTATACATTAGCAAAGAATGTCTTAATGCCTTCAGCTGCTTTCTGCTCGTCCTCGCCGTCTGTCACAACGGTAATCTCCTCGCCTCCGATCAGATTCAGACTCATCATACCCATAATACTCTTTGCATTGATGTTCTTCTCGGCTACCTGAATGTACACTTTGCTCGCATACTGGCTGGCTTCCTGTACGAGAAGGGCGATCGGCCGTCCATCAAACCCTGGGTCCGCTTTCACTACAACAGATGTCTTAATCATAATAATCCTCCTTGTTCTTGCCGAACTTTGTCTGCCATCTCACTCAGCTTACGCAGCCTGTGGTTGATACCCGATTTTCCAACCGGAGGATTCAGGGATTCTCCCAGTTCCTTCAATGTTGCTTCCGGATGCTCGAGGCGGGCAAGAGCGGCCTCGACTAATCCTTTCGGTATATTCTCAAATCCTATCTGATCTCTCAAATATGTAATATCTTCCAGCTGTTTCACTGCTGCTGATACTGTCTTATTAATATTGGCAGTTTCACAATTCACTTTTCTGTTTACAGAATTTCTCATCTCCTTGAGAATTCTTACATTCTCAAGTTCCATTAATGAGACATGTGCCTCCATGATATTCAGAATATCTACTATCTGTGCTCCTTCTTTCAGGTAAACAACATACGACTTTTTTCTGAGCACGATCTTTGCGTCCATAGAAAAACTGCAGATCAGATCACAGATCTGATGTGCCATCTCTTCTGTGGAACAGACAATCTCAAAATGATATGCCTTGTTCGGATCACTCATAGATCCGGACGCCTGAAACGTTCCGCGGAGAAATGCTCTTCGACAACAAACCTGTTGGACAATCATCGGATTCACGGCATGCAACTCTTCCGCATTCTCCTGCTGTTCCCCTATCATCTTCGTAGCCTGTAAGATACGTATCGCATCTTCATGCTTTTTTACGATAACAGAATAGGTCTCTGTCTGCTTCTTTATATTTCTCCGAACGGAAATATCACTCCTTATATTAAATGTTTTTTCTATTAATGTAAAGACCTTTCTTGCAACTAAAATGTTTTCTGTACGAATCTTGATACTGCACCGGTCAAAACTATTGATTACAACCGTCCCGCACATGCCAATAAAAGCCGTCAGTTCCGCAATCTGGCAATGTCTGGCTGAACTGATGTTCCTTGCAAGCTCTTCCTTCACTTTTCCAGAAAATGACATATTTTCCACCTTTTACTTTCTCTTTGTGATACTATCCTTCCCAATATCACGATGTTCAATACGGACGCCATAACTTTCCTCTGTCTCAAGCGTGTGATATAACGCATTTGCCAGCGTTACAGATCTATGCTTTCCGCCGGTACATCCAATTGCGATCACAAGCTGGTTTTTTCCCTCCAAAATATAATTTGGAATCAGAAATTCAACCATGTCTTTTAATTTTTCAAGGAAAATCGGTCCCTTATCATTCTGCATGACATAATCCTGGACTTCCGGATCATTTCCTGTTTTTTCTTTCAATGTATCAATATAGTACGGATTCGGAAGAAAACGCACATCGAATACAAGGTCTGCGTCCTGCGGAATTCCGTATTTAAAACCAAAGGACATTACTGTGATATAGAGGTTGCAAAAACTCTCACCCTTCACAAAAATCTTCTCAAGTTCAATCTTCAGTTCTCTTGTCAGCATCTTACTTGTATCAAGAATATACGTTGCCTTCATTTTCAAAAATGCGGTCTTCTCACGTTCTTTCGCAATACCGGTATCCACACGTCCCGACCCGCTCAGAGGGTGCTGTCTTCTCGTTTCTTTGTATCGCTTTACAAGTACAGAATCCTTTGCGTCCAGAAACAGAATCTCATATTTGATCCCCTTTTCATCCATTTGCTCAAGGTCTTTCTCTAATCCAGAAATATCCCGTCCGCTTCGCACATCGACTCCCAATGCCACTTTCTTCATTGAAGTTTCTGAATTCTGGATCATCTGCACAAATCCAGGAAACATTGCGATCGGCAGATTGTCCACACAGAAATATCCCATATCCTCAAGCATCTTAAGTGCTGTTGATTTTCCCGCTCCTGACATCCCTGTTACGATAACAAAACGCATATCAAAACTCTCCTATTCTTCTTACTTCCGCTTCCAGACGGACCCCTGAATTTTCTTCTACTTTATCTTCTACCTGACGCATCAGTTCCATAACCTCTGCTGCGCTTGCATTCCCTCTGTTGATCACAAAACCGCAATGCTTTTCAGAGACCTGTGCATCTCCGACCCTGAATCCGCGAAGTCCTGCATCTTCAATCAGTTTTCCTGCGAAATATCCTTCCGGACGCTTAAATGTACTTCCTGCACTTGCATACTCTAATGGCTGCTTTGTCACTCTTTTTTCTTTCAGATCATCCATCACTTCTTTGATCTTCTCCGGATTTCCTTTTTCAAGAGAAATCACTGCTTCAAGAACAATATAATTCTTCTGTTCTACCACACTTGTCCGATAAGCAAGCCCCATCTCTTCTACCGGGATCGTGAGAAATTCTCCATCTGCTGTCATCACTTCCACACTCTTAAGTACCTGCTTCATCTCTCCACCGTATGCACCCGCATTCATACGGACGGCTCCGCCTAATGTTCCCGGAATTCCTGCTGCAAACTCAAAGCCTGTCAGAGATTCTGACAGTGCTGTTGCCGCAATCTTCGACAGAAGTGCGCCTGCTCCGGCATAAATCTTATTCTCTTCTACCCTGATCTGATTCATTTTCTTAAAAATCTGAAGGATTACGCCACGATATCCCTTATCTCCAACAAGAAGATTACTTCCGTTTCCGATCACGGAATATGGGATTTCCTCTTTTTTGCATAACTCAACGATTGCCTGGATCTCTTCCTTTGATTCAGGTGTCACGAAATAATCTGCTGGACCACCAATACGAAATGTTGTATGTTTCTTCATCGGCTCATCTTTCATTACATTTTCCTGTTTTGTAATAGTGCACAATCTATTGTACAATTCCATATCTATACTCCGTTTCTTCTATATAATAGTATTAAATATTCTTATCAGTCATCAACATCATACACCACCCACTTCATAAAGTAAAGTATATTGCCTTGCCAAACACTAATAAACCATGTATAATGAATGCGTATATCTAAAATTAACCAAGCCTATTTGGAGGCACATTTTTTAATCAAAGGAGTGAATATTTAAAGTGGACGCAGGTGACACGTACCTATTAATTATACTGTTAATTTTACTATTGTTTTCATCATTTTTTTCATCAACCGAGACTGCGCTGATGTCAGTGAATAAAATTAAACTCCGCTCTCTCGCAGACGGTGGGAACAAGCGGGCAGCTTTGGCTCTTGATATCACAGAGAATCACACAGCGAAGATGCTCAGTGCGATCCTGATTGGTAATAACATTGTGAATGTTTCAGCATCTTCTCTTGCTACAACCCTTGCCTATTCATTTGGTGGATACATGGTCAGCATTGCTACACTGATTCTGACAGTGGCAATCCTTGTATTTGGAGAGATTACACCGAAGAATTATGCGACGATCAACGCTGAGAAGCTTACGCTTCGCTATATTCCGGTCATCAAGTTTTTCATGACGGTCATGACTCCTGTCATTTTCATCATTAACTTGTTTTCCCGCGGAATCATGCTGATCCTTCGCGTAGATCCGGATGCAGCGAATAAAGCTATGACAGAAGAAGAACTTCGTACCATTGTGGATGTCAGCCATGAAGATGGTGTAATCGAGTCTGATGAAAAAGAGATGATCTACAACGTATTCGATCTCGGCGATGCCAAGGCGAAAGACATTATGGTTCCTCGCGTACATGTTACATTTGCTGATGTCAATAGTACCTTCGATGAATTGATTGATATTTTCCGTGAAGACAAATTCACAAGACTTCCTGTTTACGAAGAGACACAGGATAATGTTGTCGGTATTATTAACATGAAGGATCTGCTTCTTTACGATCATGATACACCGTTCAATATCCGGGATTTCTTAAGAAAACCACATTTCACTTATGAGTTCAAAGATATCTCTGAACTTCTTGTAGAGATGAGAGATTCTACTTTTAATATTGCAATTGTTCTGGATGAGTACGGTGAGATGGCAGGACTCATCACTTTGGAAGATATTTTGGAAGAAATCGTCGGTGAGATTCATGATGAATATGATGAGAATGAAGATGAACTGATCAAAGAGATTTCTGATCATGAATATATTATCGAAGGTTCCATGAGTCTGGATGATGTGAACGATCACTTACATACAGAACTTAACTCTGAAGATTATGATTCTCTCGGAGGACTGATCATCGAACATCTGGACCGTTTACCTCAGATGGGTGATGAAGTTGTCACTGAAGATGGAATTCGTCTGGTGGTCGAGAAGTTGGATAAGAACCGCGTAGAAATGGTACATGTTTATCTTCCTGAAAGAACAGATACAGAAGAAGTGGATGGAGAAACTTCTGATGCTTCTGAAAATGATAAACACTCACATGAATAGAACTTTTTGAAATGTCGGCTGCATTATCGCAGCCGGCATTTTTTGACGTTTCACAGGCAATGCGCGCTTTCATATAATATATAGAAGCACAAAATAATGAGGTGATTATATGTCTTATTCTATCATGCTTGATGCAGGTCATGGCGGTCGTGATCCCGGGGCTGTCTATAACGGCCGCCGGGAAAAGGATGACACCTTATCTTTAACGCTTGCTATCGGAGAACTGCTGCAGGAACGTGGAATTGATGTACTCTATACACGTACAACAGACATTTATGAATCTCCCTATCAGAAAGCATTGGAAGCAAATGCAGCCGGTGCAGACTTCTTTCTGTCTATTCACCGTAATTCTTATCCGACAGATAATACCGTATCCGGCGTAGAATCTCTGGTTTACAACAAATCCGGTCTGAAGTACACAATGGCCCAAAATATTAATGAAGGCCTGGAAGCTCTCGGCTTCATCAACCTCGGCGTAAAAGAGCGCCCCGGTCTGGTCGTTCTGCGCCGTACACAGATGCCGGCGGTTCTGGTAGAGGTCGGATTTATCAACTCTGACACTGATAACCGGCTCTTTGATGATAACTTTGATGATATTGCGCTTGCGATTGCTGAAGGAATCCTTGATACATTAGAAGAAAACGGAGAAATCAGCAATGCTTCTTCTCTCCCTCACTATGCAGTGCAGACCGGGGCTTTCCGCAGTGAACGATATGCCCGACGACTCCTGAATGAATTAACCGAAATGAATTTTCCTGCTGTCTTGACAGAAGGGGATGGTTTATTCCGGGTAACGGTCGGAGAATATGATACGCTTGACGAAGCTGTAAAAATGGAACGCCGGTTGAAGCGTGCCGGATATCAGACAGTTATTGTAACTATTTAGTTGCAGGATTTAGATTCTGACTATTACATGTCCATAAAAACATTTTCAAAAAACAGAGCGCACTCTTGATTTTTTCAATTGACGGTATTATAATAGCGTTAATTAGAAATCATACGGTCTTTCGCCGCATAAAGGAATGGAGGATTTACTACAATGGAGAAAAAAAACATTGACTGGGAAAATATCGGATTCGGATATATCCCTACAGATAAGCGTTTTGTAGCTAATTATAAAGATGGAGCATGGGATGAAGGTGGTCTCACAGAAGATCCTAACATCGTCATGAATGAATGTGCCGGAGTTCTTCAGTATGCACAGACAGTATTTGAAGGAATGAAGGCTTACACAACAGAGGATGGACACATTGTCACTTTCCGTCCGGACCTCAATGCGAAGCGAATGGTCGACTCAGCGAAACGTCTTGAGATGCCGCCTTTCCCGGAAGATAAATTTGTTGATGCTATTGTTCAGACAGTAAAGGCAAATGAAGCTTACGTTCCACCTTACGGAACAGGAGCAACACTTTATATCAGACCGTATATGTTCGGAATCAATCCCGTAATCGGTGTAAAACCGGCTACTGACTATCAGTTCCGTGTATTTGCCACTCCGGTTGGACCGTACTTCAAGGGCGGCGTGAAACCACTGACACTGTGCGTATCAGACTTTGACCGCGCCGCACCGCATGGAACAGGACACATCAAAGCCGGACTGAACTATGCCATGAGCCTTCACGCAATTGTTACAGCTCACGCAAATGGTTTTGATGAAAATATGTACCTTGACTCCGCTACAAGAACAAAAGTTGAGGAAACAGGTGGAGCAAACTTCCTGTTCGTAACAAAAGATAACACTGTAGTTACACCACACTCCACAACAATTCTTCCGTCTATCACAAGACGTTCTCTGATGTATGTTGCTGAACATTATCTCGGACTGAAAGTAGAAGAAAGAGATGTTTACTTTGATGAAGTAAAAGACTTCGCTGAATGTGGTCTGTGCGGAACAGCCGCTGTTATCTCACCGGTTGGTAAGATTGTCAACCACGGAGAAGAAATCTGCTTCCCTAGTGGAATGGAACAGATGGGACCTACAATCGCAAAACTTCGCGATACACTGACAGGTATCCAGATGGGACGTATCGAAGCACCGGAAGGATGGCTGAAATATATCGATTAATTTTAAATCAAATAAATATTTTCTATTAGATGTTAAAAGAGGGGATTCATTTTAAAATGTTTCTCTTCTTTTTTTGAACAAAGAAAATGCCTCGCGAAAAACTATATTTCACAAGGCATCTTTTACTGTCTTACACGACAACTCTCTTCTTAATTATTTACTCGCAAAGACCTTCGCTTTCGATCACTTTCACTACGCTGTCTACATACTTCTCACAGATCTCGTCAGAAGCTGCTTCTACCATAACACGGATTACCGGCTCTGTTCCACTCTCGCGAACAAGGATACGTCCGTCTGTTCCAAGTTCTTCAGCTGTTTTCTCTACTGCCGCCTGAACTGCTGCGTTATCCAGTGCTGTCTTCTTATCCTTTACACGCACATTCTTCAGAAGCTGTGGGAAGATCTTCACTTCATCTGCAAGCGTTCCAAGTGTCTGCTTCTTCTCAATAACTGCTTCCATAACCATAAGAGATGTCAGGATACCATCACCTGTACGTGCATGCTTGCTGAAGATGATGTGTCCGGACTGCTCTCCACCAAGAACATATCCATTCTTAAGCATATTCTCATAAACATACTTGTCACCAACTGCTGTCTGCTCATACTTCATACCAATCTTATCACAAGCTTTATAAAGTCCAAGGTTAGACATAATTGTTGTAACAACTGTATTGTCTTTCAGTTTTCCCTGCTCCATGAGATATTTACCACATACATACATAATGCGGTCTCCGTCTACAACATTTCCATTCTCATCAACTGCGATACATCTGTCAGCATCTCCGTCATAAGCAAATCCGATATCCAGATGTTTCTCTTTTACATACTCCTGCAGAACTTCGATATGTGTAGAACCACAGTTTGTATTAATATTCACACCATTTGGCTCATTGTTGATTACATAAGTCTTTGCTCCAAGTGCATCAAATACACTCTTTGCAACGCTTGACGCACTACCATTCGCACAGTCAAGTCCAACTCTCATATCCTTGAAGGAACGTGTTGCAAGAGAGATCAAATGACCGATATAACGGTTTCTTCCTGCTGCATAGTCAACTGTGCGGCCAATGTTCTCTTTTGTTGCCAGTGGGATCTCATCAATCTCCCCATCGATATAAGCCTCGATCTTCGCCTCAACCTCAGCCTCCATCTTATGACCTTCGCTGTTGATTACCTTGATACCATTATCATAGTATGGATTGTGGCTCGCTGAAATCATAAGTCCACAGTCAAAATCTTCTGTTCTTACTACATATGAAACACTTGGTGTGGTCGTTACATGAAGAAGGTAAGCGTCAGCTCCTGATGCTGTCAGTCCTGCAGCAAGTGCATACTCAAACATGTAGCTGCTTCTTCTTGTGTCTTTTCCGATTACGATTCTGGCCTTGTGGTCCTGTCCGAAATACCATCCAAGATAACGTCCTACTTTAAATGCATGCTCTACTGTAAGAACTACATTCGCCTCACCACGGAAACCATCTGTTCCAAAATATTTTCCCATAATAATCTTCCTTTTCTTTCTTGTGATACCCTTTTGTTATCAGATCTATTCACAAATTTGCTACCGTAAAACATGTTTTCATTATATAAAACATGCTTTACAAGTTATTCCTATTATATTACCTTTATAAATCAGATACAAGCTTTTTTCTCTTAACATTCTACTTCATGTTACTGTTCACACGATGTGCGACCAGCAACGCATCTCGCCATTTTAAATCACCTTTGGCGATGGGGCGAGATGCATTCAAACCAAAACATGCATCCTCCGTGTCAATCAGCAAAGTGATTGACACGGGAGTGAACAATAACCTCTTCATGTCTTTAAAAACATACACGGTTTCCTCTTCTCAGTGTCCCTTTTTCTATGCTATACTTGGAAGGTTATGTTTTATAGTTATCATAAAAGAAAGGATTGATCTATCAAATGAATTCATTGAAGCCGATGTTACTTACATCATTAAAGAGCTACAATCGTTCTCAGTTCATCAAAGACGTAACTGCCGGAATCATTGTAGCAATTATTGCATTGCCGCTGTCAATCGCACTGGCACTTGCATCCGGTGTAGGCCCGGAGGCTGGTATCTTCACTGCGATCGTTGCCGGATTTGTCATCTCTGCACTTGGCGGAAGCAGTGTACAGATTGCCGGACCAACGGCTGCATTCGCAACAATCGTCGCTGGCATTGTTGCCAAAGACGGAATGGATGGACTTGTCATTGCGACAATCCTCGCCGGTATCTTTCTGGTTCTGATGGGACTGTGCCATTTCGGAAGTCTGATCAAATTCATCCCATTTACAATCACAACCGGATTCACTTCCGGAATTGCTGTTACAATTGTAATCGGACAGCTGAAAGATTTCTTCGGACTCACCTATCCGGATGGGGTAAAACCGATCGAGACAACAGAGAAATTCCGTGCTGTTGTTGAAAACTTCTCTACAATTAATATTGATGCACTGATTGTCGGTGCAGTAAGTCTTGCTGTTCTGATCATTGCTCCATACATCTTCAAAAGAATCCCTGGATCTTTGATCGCAGTTATCATTGGAATCCTGATGGTTCAGTTCCTGCCGTTAAAAGTTTCTACAATTGGAAATCTTTATACAATCAGCAACTCACTCCCATCCTTCCATCTTCCGGCTGTATCATTTGAAGTTGTTCAAAATGCACTTCCGAACGCATTTACGATTGCTGTTCTCGCAGCGATTGAATCTCTGCTTTCCTGTGTTGTCGCAGACGGAATGATCAACGGTAAACACCGTTCCGACATGGAACTTGTAGCCCAGGGAGCCGGCAACATTGCTTCTGCCCTTTTCGGTGGAATCCCTGCGACAGGAGCTATTGCAAGAACTGCTGCAAATATTAAAAACGGCGGACGTACTCCGATTGCCGGAATCGTTCATTCCATTACACTGGTCATTGTACTTGTCGTACTGATGCCATATGCCGGAATGATTCCAATGCCAACAATCGCAGCAATCCTGTTTATCGTTGCATATAATATGTGCCAGTGGCGTACCTTTGTAAAACTGGTTAAGACTGCTCCAAAGAGTGATATCATTGTACTTTTTGCTTCCTTTATCCTGACAGTACTCTTCGACCTGGTCGTAGCAATTGAGATTGGTATGGTTCTTGCCTGCCTGCTCTTTATCAAGCGTATGAGCGAAGAAACACACGTCAACAGCTGGACTTATGTGGATGATGATACCCCGGATGTCGATGAACGCCTTCAGAAACTTCCACTTCAGATCCGTGTCTACGAAATCTCAGGGCCTCTGTTCTTCGGAGCAGCAAGTGCGATTGAACACATTGTCGTAAAAGATTTTACTACCTGCCTCGTTCTTCGTATGCGAAGCGTTCCTGCGCTGGACAGTACTGCTATGAATGCTTTGGTTGATCTGGTAGAAGTCTGTGAGTCAAAGGGAATTACGGTTGTCTTCTCCCACGTTAACGAACAGCCAATGAAAGTTATGGAGAAAGCCGGATTCACAGAACTGGTTGGAAAAGAGAACTTCCAGCCGAATATCAGCGCTGCACTGAAACGTGCTGAAGAAGTGATTGCAGAATAACTTTCTTGATTCTTTCGAAAGATGATGTTAAACTTTTTTTGCGTAAACAGAGTTTGAAAAATCAGGAGGATTTTACATATGATCAAATTAATCGCAAGCGACCTTGATGGTACGCTTCTTCATAACGGAGCACAGAAACTGACTCCTCGTGCCATAGAGCTGATTCATGAACTGACACAGAAAGGGGTTCACTTTGTTGCTGCAAGCGGACGCCAGTATGATAATGAGCGCAGACTGTTTTCTGAGATTAAGGACGAGATTTCCTATATTGGAGAAAATGGTTCCATCTGTATTCATCAGGGAAAGGTAATCTCTCGCGGAATAATTGCAGATGACCTTGCCTGCCGTATTATAGATGAAGTGAAAAAATCACCGAATTTTGATATTCTCATCTCCAGAGAAGATGCTTGTCTGATTGAAGATAATCATGAAGCTTTTGTAAATCATATTGTAAATGTCATGCAGAACACAACAAAAATTGTAGACGACCTAAGCAAAATCGAAGGTCCATTTCTCAAGATTGCAATCTGTAATATGATTGATGACACAAAAGTAATCATGCAATATTTAGAACACTTACAGGAAATGTTCGGTGCAGAGATTAAGGTTGTTACTTCCGGAAATATCTGGATTGACTTCATTGCTCCGGGAACAAATAAAGGTGCTGCTCTTTCTAACCTGATGAAATTATTCCATGTAAAGCCGGAAGAATGTATGGCATTCGGAGATCAGTATAATGATCTGGAAATGCTGGAACTGGTCGGTCACAGCTACGCAATGTCAAACAGTGCACCTGGTGTATCCTACTATGCAGATGAAGTAACTGACTCTGTTGAGGATGTTCTGGAAGATGTCCTGGCAAGTCTTGATAAGTAAATATCACCTGCGAACGTTACTTGTTCGCAACAAAAAACTCCCGAATGTTCACAGAAATTTCTGTAGGAACATCCGGGAGTTTTTCTATTCTATCTCTTCTTTTATATTTCTTCTTTAAATTCCAGAACTGCATATGGTTTTGCCTGTTCGTCACAGAGTTCCACAACGATTCTGTCTGCTTCTTTACTCAGCTTCGGATAAATCATATCCCCCAGTACAGCTGCCTTTTTATACTCTACACGCAACTGTGCAATCTGAAGATCATCCGGAAGAAATTCCAATGCCATCTGCACATACTGACAGTTGTTCACATGCTCATTTGTGTCAATATGATGCTTTCTGACCGGAAATGCTTCCAGATCATCTGTCTCTTCCGGAAGTCGGATTTTTCTTCCCTCATATGGTATATCAAGTGGTTCTTCTACTCCATACAACTGAACATCCTTTGGCAGCGGCCTGGTTGGTCTTCCTGTCTCTGTATCAATAAATGCCCAGACTGAATTCGCACAGGCGAGATATTTTCCATCTGCATCTTTCATATAAAAGTTTCTGTTTCCAAACAATCCCTTGAATTCTGTTGCAAATGTTCCGATTGTGATCTTCTCACCAAGCTCCGGTTTCCGATTCAGGATCACTTGCCAGTAAGATAAAAGCCACGCTCTTTTCTCTTCCTTCAGAACCGTTGTACCAATTCCAAGATCTTCCGACTGGAAGGTACTGCAGTCCTGAAAATAATTGATCAACGCCGGAACTGTCATCGTACCGTGATGATCTACCTCGCTGTAACGTACTCTGCTGTCAAATTCATACATTTTCTTAACCTCTTTTATTTCTTATTTCCAAAAATACCAGCCAATCTTAAACTTTGTATTCGCTGTCACTTTGGAATATTCTTCTTCCGTCAGTACCTGTTTTAATTGTTTCTTTCCTTTGTCAGGAACCACCGCATTCGTTGTATCCAGAAAGCAGAGATTCGGATAAAGCACACACCACCAGTTATGTCCCTCTGCACTTCCCAGTTCTACCCGCAGTGCCTGATAATTTCCCGCAGGAAATGTCACATCACCGTAAGTCCTGTCAGGAAAGTAACAGGTTGTTACAGCCACATTCACACTCTGATCTTCTCCTGCCGCCGCAACTGTCTTTTCTCCGATTGCACGGATCTCATCTGTATGTGTACGTGCCCACTGCACAGTCTGCTTAAGACACTGTTTCTCTTCCGGTTCTTCTGACAATTCTTCTTTCATATAATCCAATACTGCATCTCTTACCTGCAATTTCAGATTCTGGTCCTTTTCGCTGTCACTATTCGCTAACACATGGAAGCGAAACACTTCCTGCGCCAGATGCTTCTGCGTTTCTTCCTGTGCATATAATTCCTGTTTTGTATATATCATTCCTGTGAAGAAAGCAGCGATCAGAAGCCCCGCTGCCACTGAAAAAATCACTGCTCTTCCCGGCAGTTTTTCTTCTCGGACAGACTTCAGCTTTCTTCTGAGCAGTGCAAACCGTTTCTTCATAATATCATCCTCCATCTATGATAAATTAATTTTGTTCATACATGGAGTCTTTCCACAAAAATGAATTCCATACATATAGAATAAAGAATGTGCCGAGGCACATTCTTTATTTTTTAAGCATTTTCTTCTTTCTCTCGGATTGTGCCGACAACCGTTTCTGCCTGGTTCTTAATATGCTGGCTTGTAAACTTTGTAGCCAGCTCTTTATCATGTCCGGCAATCGCATCAATAATTGTCTGATGCTCATTCAACAGCTGTGGGTAGCATTCTTTCTTCTTCAGATATTCAATTCTGTATCTGTACATCTGTTCGCGCAGATTATTCAGAAGCTGGATCAGTCTGCGGTTATCTGTTGCAGCGTAGATAATATCATGAAATGCAACGTCTGCCTGTGCGATCTGTGTAATATCATCACTGTTGAGAATAGACTCAAATATCTCCGCTGCTGCACGAAGCTCGCGCACTCCTTCTTCATCCATTCTGTCACATGCAAGCTGTACTGCAAGCTCTTCTAACGCACAGCGCACTTCCAGCACATCTCTTAGATTCTTCTCTGTGATCTCTGCAACCTCTGCACCTTTTCTCGGAATCATAAGGACAAGACCTTCCAGCTCAAGTTTACGGATTGCTTCACGGATCGGGGTTCTGCTCACTCCGAGTTTATTCGCCAGCTGAATCTCCATCAGACGCTCTCCCGGTTTCAATTCTCCGCGCAGGATTGCCTGTCTCAATGTATTAAATACCACATCTCTCAGAGGCAGATATTCATTCATTGTTACTTCAAAATCAGTTCCCATCTTTACTTCCTCCTAACGTTGTGTATATTCGTTACGTATGCCTGTCTTGTCAGACCTTTGTCCCGAATCATCCTCTGTGCTTCTCTTGCTGATGCCCGGTTTTCAAACAGACCAAACACAGTCGGTCCACTTCCGCTCATCATTGCCCCGATTGCTCCGCAATCCTGCATCACCTGCTTGATATCCGCGATCACCGGATGCATCGGTATTGTCACATCCTCTAACACATTCCCCATAGAATCTGCGACCTTGTGAAGATCTCTCTTCCGAAGTCCTTCCAGGATCCCGTCAATATCCGGATGCTCGACAATATCTTTGGAGTCCAGTGCTTCATACACCATCTTCGTCGAAACACTGATCGGAGGCTTGGCGATCAGTACCGTACATTTCGGCATTGCCGGAAGAACACTTAACTCTTCTCCGATTCCTTCTGCAAGAACGGTTCCTCTCATGATACAATAAGGAACATCTGCTCCAAGCTTCACGCCCCGATCCATCAACTCCTGCTGGGTCAGACGCAGTCCGAAGAGCCGGTTCATTCCAAACAGAACCGCAGCTGCATTCGAGCTTCCTCCTGCAAGACCGGCAGCTACCGGAATGTGCTTATTCAGCGTGATCTGAACCCCTTCTTTCAGATCAAATTCATCCATCAGAAGCTGCGCTGCTTTATAAGCGATATTGCCATCCCCGGTTGGAAGAAACTTCAGATTTGTTGTCAGTGTAATTCCAGGTTCTTTCTTCTTCGCAATCTTCACTTCATCATACAGATAAATAGACTGCATGACCATTCTGACATCATGGTATCCATTCTCGCGTCTTCCAAGCACATCCAGGCCTAAATTAATCTTGGCAAGTGCTTTTAATTCAATTTGATTCATCCTGTGTACCTCCATCGCTGTTTTCTAAAGAACCAGATGTGAAAATTTACACAAATGTATCTTGTATACATAGTACTTACAGTATACTCATATTTTCTTTAAAAATCAACAATTTATCCCCTATTTTCACATTTTCATTTTCCAATTCGTTTACATTCATAATCCCCTCAACTGTCGTCATATACTGTTTCGCCAACTCCCAGAGATCTTCTTTCTCCTGCACAATATGACCAACGATTCCCGGTCTCTTATCCATCTGTTCAAGATCCAGCGGTTTCTCCATGACAGACACGATTGTCTGAAGTTCTACCTCCCGCCGTAAGAATGCATCAAATGCAAGAATTGCTCTCACTTCTACAGCCTCACTGCCTGCCATAGACACCTGGATCTGATCCACATGATGACTCATCGTACACCGTACATTTTCCGGAAGATCGGAACATTCGATCAGATGTTGGAATGGTATCATCCCCTGCCAGCTTCCATATGGTCTTGCATCATCCCCTCGCAGGTAAAGAAAGTTAAGATGCAGGATTCCTTCTATTTTGATTCCTTCTTCTCTATACTCCGTATGCTCTATCTGGATTTCCCCTCTGCTGCAGAGTACTTGAAGTACATCATCTTTTAATTCTGGAAGTGAAAGCCGTTCCGTTAGTTTATATCTGGATTGGTTCTGCATTAAAAGCTCTTCAAAAACCGTCTCTTGTTTCTCCGGAATACACTGCTCTTGCAAAGAGTAAATATCTTCTAACAACTCCATCTCCTGCTCTTCGTAAAAGTTCATCCGCAGCAGTAATGTCCCTTCAATCCCAAGGATCCGCATCTCGCCGTCCTCATCCATACGGATATCAACCAGTGTATCCTCCAGCGTATGTTCCACAGAATAAAACATTCCTTCTGTCAGGCCATTGCAAAGAAGTTTTCCTTCATAGGGAATCACCTGGCTGACCCAGTCTGCCTTCGATTCTTCTGACAAATAGAGACAGAACACCTGTAGTTCTCCTCTGACTGTCACCTCATCTGTCCCCGGTCGCAGTTCTAACTTTCTGCCGCTCACTTCGGACAACAGAATCTGACTGATACTCTCCTTCGTTCCCGGTAATGTAATCTCTTCTTTTATTCTATAAGTGTCTTTTTTTGTGTCTGACAATCCAAGCAGACGAAACTTTTTCATTTTTTTATAAACAGCATGTTCACTTTCCACATCTTCCGTGACTTCTTCACTTATCATCTGAGTTCTTCCAATTTCAAGTTCTGTCAGTAGATGCAGGCTCAGCTTTCTGGAATGCACCATTGATACACTGAACTCTGTTCTGAGATTTTTCAGGAAATATTCTTCCTCTCCCGGTTGTTCTACATATACCATTTCTTCAAATGGAAGCTTTCCTTCTAAAACTGCCGGTTGCGGATCCAGAGAAGCTGTCATGTACAAAATCTTAAATAGAGCTTTTCCACTGATTTTCAGATAATTCTCTACAAGCTTCATATCTTCCGTCTTCACACAGACTGTCCCTTCAATTACATTTCCCACATCCTCCTTCGCATCCGGAACGTTATAGTCTTCGTCCAGCTGAAACTGATCGTAAATACATTTTCCCTCATGCATCAGGCGTATCGCTCTCTTCACAATTTCCATCCTGCTCCTCCTCAATCAAACATAACCTCTTTTTCTGTTTCACTGATTTCCACGACTATGTATGGAAATGTCGTGATTTCTTTCGTCTCTTCACCAGTTGCCGGTCCCATCAGACTTGTATGCAAACAAACTGCATGCTCCGTTTCATAAAGTTCCTTTACCTCAATAGTATATCCCGTTGTCGGACATGCACCGTATCCTTCTGCAAGATACGTCTTTCCCTGATCCGAATAAACAAAATGAAATGCTTTCTTTTTTAACTGACCGAGCACTTCTGTCATTTCCTCCGGAAGATGCTCCTGGTCGATCAGAATATATTCCAGATCTTTTCGTTTTTGCTCTTTCTCAATCCTGGTAATACATCCGCTTATAAAAAAACAGACACACAGTAGAAACACAGCTAAAATGCCCTTTTGTTTTTTATTTTTCATTACAATATTCCAGATACTGTAAACAGTAACGCCATCCGGTTTTTTTATTTCCCTTCAATCTATGCATCAGTTGTATTTTTTATGCTGCTACGGTATAATAAAGCTACATGCGCCAGTAGTTATTTTATATTATGGCGACTCTATTATTCTTAAGATAAAGAAAGGATATTATATGTTTCGACTTATTTTTGTTGCAATTTTTCTAATTCTTTACCTGATTCTTTCTATTCCTGTTTTCTTTGTGGAATGGCTGATCGGTAAATTCAACCCACATGCGCGTGACATCAGTTCTCTGCGTATTGTCCAGTGGGGATTTAAAGTGATTTTGAAAATGACCGGTGTGAAAGTTACCGTGATCGGTGAAGAGAATGTACCGAATGAACCTGTTCTCTTTATCGGAAACCACCGCAGCTTCTTTGACATTCTGCTCACTTACAGTAGATGCAGGAATCTTACAGGTTATGTGGCAAAGAAAGAGATGGAAAAAGTTCCGCTTCTTTCTACCTGGATGCGTTTTGTCTATTGTCTTTTCCTTGATCGTGAGAATCCGAAGGAAGGTTTAAAGACAATCCTGCAGGCAATCGATTATGTAAAGAACGGTATCTCTATCTGTATCTTCCCTGAAGGTACAAGAAATAAAGGCGAAGAATTAAGTCTTCTTCCTTTCAAAGAAGGTGCTTTCAAGATTGCCACAAAGACCGGCTGTCCGATTGTACCGATTTCTATGAATAATACTGCTGAAATTTTCGAAAATCATTTTCCAAAGATTAAGAAAACACATGTTGTTCTCGAATACGGTACTCCGATCTATCCAAATGAACTGGATAAGGATGTCAAAAAACATATCGGAAGTTATGTAGAGAATATTGTTAATGAGACAATTCATAAGAATGCGGAATTGCTTAAGAACTAAATTTGCATTTTTGCAATTCCTCTCAGTGACATGCTATATTATGTTAAAAATCAGATCTGTATAATCGAAGTGGGAATTATCTGAAAACAACTCGTCAGACAATTCCCACTTTTCATTATTCCGGATATACAAGATGACGGTCATTCACCAATGCATCTTTGTATTTCTTAATATAATACTTCGCCATATCAAGGTTCTGCTCCTGATAGTTGCCACACTGCTCCGGTGCTGCTCCAGGAATCTCTCCTTCAAATCCGATAATGAAATCACACATCTCAAGAACCAGATCAAGAACATCCTCTGAATCCAGATTACCGAACATTACAAGATAACATCCTGTTCTGCAGCCCATTGGTCCAAAGTAGATCACGTCATCCTTCTTCTCACTGTTACGAAGATAAGTTGCCGCCAGATGCTCAATCGTATGAAGTGCCGGAGTATCCACAACCGGCTCTCTGTTCGGTGCTGTGATTCTCAGATCAAATGTTGTTGTGACACAATCTCCTTTTGCGTCTCTTCTTGAGACATACAATCCCGGCATCAGATCCAGGTGGTTGATTGTAAAGCTTGCAATTCTATCCATGGTAAATTCTCCTTTTTCAACTTTTCATTTTTAACCAGTATAACACAGATTAACTGTGACAACTAGCTTAAACGAGCGACAGCTCATCAATCTTGCGGAGTTCTTCTTCTGTAAATTCTGTATTCTGTATTGCCTTGATATTATCCAATACCTGTTCCGGTTTTGATGCGCCTACAAGAACGCTTGTTACAATACCATCCTTCAAAATCCAACTCAATGCCATCTCTGCCAATGTCTGACCTCTTCCGGCTGCCAGTCCGTTCAGTTCTCTGATTTTCACAAGTTTTTCTTCTGTCAGAGCAGATTTCTTCAGGAAACGTCCGTCCGTCATAATTCTGCTGTCTTCCGGGATTCCTTTCAGATAACGGTCGGTAAGAAGTCCCTGCGCCAGCGGACTGAATGCAATAATTCCCTTCTCCAGCTTCTTCGCGGTGTCTTTCAATCCATTTTTCTCAATTGTTCTGTCAAAGATAGAATATCTGTTCTGATTGATCACAAATGGACACTTCAAATCTCTTAAGATTGCTTCTGCCTTTTCCAATGTTGGACCATCATAATTTGAAAGTCCCACATAAAGTGCTTTTCCTGACTGCACTGCACTTGCAAGTGCTCCCATCGTCTCTTCCAACGGAGTCTCCGGATCCATCCGGTGATGGTAGAAGATATCTACATAATCCAGCCCCATACGCTTCAGGCTCTGATCCAGACTGGAAAGAAGATATTTTCTGCTTCCCCAGTTTCCATAAGGGCCTTCCCACATATCAAAACCGGCCTTTGTGCTGATCAGAAGCTCATCTCTGTACACGCCAAGTTCTTCTTTCAGAATCTTACCAAAATTCTTCTCCGCACTTCCATAAGCAGGTCCGTAATTATTTGCCAGATCAAAGTGTACGATTCCATTATCAAACGCTGTGAAAAGGATTTCTTTCATATTTTCGTAAACACCGGTATCTCCAAAGTTGTGCCACAATCCAAGTGAAATTGCCGGGAGCTTTAATCCGCTCTTTCCACAACGTACATAAGCCATTTTCTCATATCTGTCATTTGCTGCCTGATACATGTTTCTCTTCCTCTCTTTCGTAACGTAAAACAGGTGATAAAATAGTTCTCTGTCTATTCTACCACCTGTTTTCATTATTTAAAATAAATTTTCGTAACTGTTCTATTTACTCCTCAGAGAACTGATCCTTTCCAGCAGAACACAGAGGACATTCAAAATCTTCCGGTACATCTTCCCATTTTGTTCCAGGTGCGATACCGCCTTCCGGGTATCCCTGCTCTTCATCATATTCCCATCCACATAAATCGCATACATATTTTTTCATAATTTCATATCTCCTTTTCTTTTCATCTTCATTTTTATAATTATTCCTGACCTTGCATCCATTCACTACACAACAAGATCAATGAATCATTACCACTAATTTTCAAAAATCGGTTCAAAATCGCTGACATCATGTCCGCAGATTGGACAGATATAATCTGCCGGAAGTTCACTGCCTTCATATACATAATTACAGATCTTACATCTCCATCCGATGATCTTCTTATCCTGAGGTATCTCTTTCTTCTTTGGTTTTACGCGATTCTGATAATCGGCGTAAGTAAGCGGTGCATTCTCATTCAGCAGTTTTGCATCTGTTACTTCTGCAATGAACAGAGTGTGTGTACCGAGATCATGCTGTTCCAGAACCTTACCACTGATCACGGCGCATGCCTGATATCCCATATACGGAATATTATTCTGATCTACCGGTAACGTAAGATCTTTCATCTTATCCACATCTCTTCCTGACTGGAATCCGAAATGCTTAATCGTCTCAAAGGAACATTCTACATCCAACAGACTCAGTGCAAAAATTCCGCTTTCTTTGATCAGATCACAGGTATAATTACTGTTCAAAACAGAGATCGCAATTCGAACTGGGTCATTCGCTACCTGCATACATGTATTGGTAATACAGCCATTTACTTTCTCACCGGAACGTGTGGATAACATAAATACTCCATAAGACAAATTATAAAGCGCTTTTTTCTCCATGTGATAACCTCCTTTTTATTTTGATAATAATTACTATTATTATATTTTTAATATAGCTTATTTTCTCGCTATTGTCAACTGTAAATTTTATTTTGTCCAGTTTTCTTTAAATTTTATCCTGTTTTTATTTGAATTTTCAGACAATTCTTTTTATTTATGCTATACTAGCATTATAGTAACTCGTTAACAGCAGCATTTTGTAAAGGCAGGGATGATTATGAATTTAAACTATCTTGAAGAAACAATTAGAACATCTAAATATCTTGTTTGTCTCGCCGGAATGGAATTTATGAGAGAGCAAAATGTCGCATATCATCGAGACAGCGACGAATCCTATCGGATTGAAGAAAAGTATGGCTACTCTCCGGAAGAATTATTCAGTGCCCGTATGTTTAACACACATGCAGAATTATTCTATGAATATTATAGAAATGAAATTCTTTCCAAACATCTGGAGGCAGGAAAGGGAAATGAAGCACTTGCAAGATTAGAAGAGGCAGGATATTTAAAGACAATCATTACAAAAGGCATCTATAATATGCCTCAGAAAGCCGGCTGTAAAAATGTGATCAATATATATGGAAATATTTATGAAAATAATGCGTGTCCACGTTGCGGAAAGATTTTCCCGATTGAATATATCAAAAACAGTGATAAAGTTCCTCTTTGTGATGTATGTAAATCGACTGTGATTCATCCTGGAGTTTATTTACATGGTGAAATGCTCAGTAATACTGTCATTAGCCATGCTGTGGAAGAAGTTGCTAAAGCTGATACGATTCTCGTTCTCGGGATGAACCTGAATTCCAGTCTGTGCAAAGATATGCTTCCACATTTCACAGGCAAAGATTTGATCATAATCCATAAGGAAGCACATTACCTGGATGAGAAGGCAACCGCAGCTTACCATGGAGCAGTCAGTGAAATTCTTCCAGAAGTTGCAGAAAGCATACTGGATGCATAATTTTCCAATATTAACACATATTCTTAAAATACGAATCTCCAGTAGAAATCAGTATTTTTATACTTGAACTTCTTCTGGAGATTCGTATTTTTTCTAGATAATATTCATATTTTACAGTTCACCACATTCCAGAATCTCTTTAATCTCCGGAATCGTCTTCTTCTGTTCTCTTAACCGACGAATCTGCGCAATCCTTTCTAAGCTCTCAACTCTGCGGTATCTTCTGGTCAGATTCTCTTCTGCCTGCTCGAACGGCAGCATTCCTTCCTCTGTATAAAATTTCAAAGTACTGTAACGCACTGCCGTAAGCCGCACAAGCTCTCCGATTGTCACATATTCTGCCTGCTCTATTACTTCCATGCTTCTCTGTCTTGACATCTGCTCACCTTTTCTACTGTCTACATAATTAGTATTTCAGTACTTTCTTCCTACTGCCAGTATGCCGGTACCAGATTGACTCCCTGAATCGGTACTTTATATGCTGTTTTTGTCATTGGGAAGATACGGTAATATATATTGCCTATTTTTAGTAAAGTCTCACTGCCTACTCTGATCTCCTCTACCGCAAAGCCTTTTTTCTTCAGATATTCTACAGCCGCAGCTCTTCTATCTGCCACGTTAGTTCCAAAAATAACCATATCAATAAATACGGATTTTCTTCTGTCAAGGTAAGGAAATACAAGATTAACACCTTCTAAATATGGATTCTTAAGCAGTTTGCTCTTAGTCTTCACAAACCGATTCATAAATCCTTCAAAAACATTATGAAATTCTGCTTCCCATAATGCACGGTACTTCTCATCCTGAACGGCAGCTTCTGTCATACGCTCTTCTACACGGTTCTGCTCTGATACAGAAAATAAGTCATGGATACAGCCACTTTCACGGAGAAGCCATAAGAGAACCGCATCTTCCAGACTAATTGGACCATCCTCTAGAATCTCTGCACGAAGTCCTTCTTTTATTCTGATATAACTTGTCTCATCACTAAGGTATGCCTTTAGTTCAACACCGGATGTATCATAATTCATATCACAGCCCAAAATATCCGGTACTTCCTTTAGAAGTTCTTCTGCTTCCAAAACAGCAGCCACTTCTTTCTCAATCTGAGTCTCCTCTTTTTTCTTTAATGTTTTTGCCATCTGTACCGCTTTCTGCAGTTCTGCAGAAAATTCTGAAAATGAATCTGCATCTGCTTTTCCTAATTCTGTCTCCAACACCCGCGCAGCCGAAACAGCTCTCAATACAGCACTTTTTGCCACGCTTGAATGAATACTCTCCTGTCCGTCCAACGCAAGTAATGCATATTGCTGAGATAATGTAAGATCTTTCATACCTGTCTTCCTCTCTTTCCTCTTATTTCCTGATCGCCATTTTTATTTTTGCTTACTACTTACTACTTACTACTTACTACTTAGAAAATATCATGCAGTACGCAAACTGTCAAGTTGTTACTATTACTTCTACTGACTTTACCTATTAACACAATAATTCAAGAATGCCAAACTGACCTTTAAGACATTTTCAAGTCTTCAACTATTGAAACGTACACCATATAATGCTATTATTAATAATTGGCACTTTGAATGAATTTTTAGTAATAACAGGAGAATATATGAACCAAAAAACAGCTTCTGCCCCTGCAGCAGAAAACAAAATGGGAACCATGCCGATCGGCAGACTCTTGTTCAATATGTCTTTACCGATGATGGTTTCCATGCTAGTGCAGGCACTTTATAATATTGTAGACAGCATCTTTGTAGCAAAACTGTCAGAGAATGCTCTTACTGCAGTTTCTCTTGCCTTCCCGTTACAGATGCTGCTCATCGCAGTTGCAACCGGTACCGGCGTTGGTATGAATGCACTTCTTTCCAGAGCACTCGGAGCAAAAAAAACTGACGAGGCAAATAAGATTGCATCTAACGCAGCTTTTCTTTATATCATAAGTTATATTGTATTCCTTATCCTTGGCTTTACAGTTGTAAAACCTTTCTATGCAAGCCAGATTGGAAATGCAGACGTTGAGATCATGGAAATGGGAATTGATTATCTGAGCACAGTTATGATCTTCTCTATGGGACTGCTGGCACAGATTTGCTTCGAACGACTGCTCACTTCCACAGGAAGAACCATTTTCAGTATGACTTCCCAGTTATGTGGTGCGATTACGAATATCATCCTTGACCCGATCCTGATCTTTGGTCTGATCGGTTTCCCGAAAATGGGGGTTACAGGTGCTGCCGTGGCTACGGTCATCGGACAGTGTGTCGGAGCACTTGTTTCATTTACATGTAATCATAAATTCAACCCGGATGTAAGGCTTCAGTTCCGTGGTTTCCGGCCAGACGGAAGAATTATCAGAACAATTTATGCAATCGGTATTCCATCTATTATCATGCAGTCGATTGGTTCTGTTATGACATACTCCATGAACCGTATCCTGATCACATTTTCATCTACTGCAACTGCCGTATTCGGAGTGTATTTCAAACTGCAGAGCTTTTTCTTCATGCCTGTCTTCGGTTTGAATAACGGTATCACTCCGATCATTGCATTCAACTACGGTGCGCAGAACAGAAAACGTATGGTCAAGACGATCAAACTCAGTATGGCAACAGCATTTTGCATTATGCTCTTCGGATTCCTTTGCTTTGAATTAGTTCCACAGGTACTTCTTGGAATGTTCAACGCATCTGCTGATATGCTTACGATCGGAGTCCCTGCGCTTCGTATCATCGGTATCCATTACTTACTTGCATGGTTCGGCATCATCTGCGGTACTGTATTCCAGGCGCTTGGAAAGGCCGTGTTCAGTATGATCGTATCCATCATGCGTCAGCTTGTAGTACTGATTCCGGCTGCATATGTACTGGCAAAATTTGGTGGGCTTCATGCAGTATGGTGGGCTTTCCTGACTGCTGAGATCATGTCACTGATTGTCTCACTTATCTTTCTGTTCAGGACTAATCGAACGATTATTTCCAAGATCCCGGATGGAAGTGATATTCTATAAAAGGAAAAAGTTATGAAATTTAAGAAAAAATTATGGATCTCTTTAATCCTGTTCATCCTGTTTGGCACTGTCTTTTCAGGTTGGATTTTTCATCAAAATACGACCCGTGAATATTTAGTTTTTGACAATACAACCCAGCTTGTGACAACCGAACGATCCGAAGATAATATTCGAATTGAAGATGTCATTCTTCCGGATTCTTTTCAGAATCAACAATCCATTTTGTTCAAGACAACCCATACCCGGGCTGAGGTATTGCTTGATGGAGAGAAAATCTATGAATTTGGAAATGATACTGACACATTAAGATTCATGAAGTCTCCCGGCCCTTGCTGGCATATTGTCGATCTTCCAAAAAACAGTGATGGAAAACACTTGCAAGTCAGGATTATTCCTGTATATTCAGACTACTACGGAAATTCTTTCCATCTTTTTGGAGGGACAAAAGGAGACTGTACCCTGAAGATCCTGAGCAACAGTCTCTGTTCATTGGTTCTAGGCTGCGAAATCTTATCATTAGGAATCATCTGCCTGATTTTATGCTTTTCTATAATGAGGAAAAATGATAAATATTCGTCAGATGAATCCTACATGATTTTCCTGAACCTTGGTGTTTTTTCTCTTTTGATCACACTTTGGACTTTAAAGCAATGTGGTTTTCTGCAATTTTTAATTCCAGATCCAAGAGCACTTTATTTTATAGACTACTTTACTTTTTTCCTGTTTCCAGTACCTTTTAACTTTATTCTGTATGATATCTGTAAAAGCAAATATCGTAAAGGAGCTGTACACCTGTCCATTCTCTATCTGTGCAATATGGCAGCGGCAGTATTGCTTCAATGTACAGGCGTCATCGATATCTTCCGCATTCTTCCGGTAACTCATCTGATCATGCTGGTGAATGTAATTTATACCGTAATATTGATTCGTTATGAATCTATAAAACTACAAAATGAAGCTGCCAGACATTTTAAATATCCAATGTATCTGGTCATGGCATTTGGTGTTGCAGAACTTATTGCTTACTATATCCAGCATTTCCAGCAAACATCCATCTTCCTCCCATTTGGAACGATGCTGTTTACCCTTTTGCTGGTCTGGATCCAGGTATCACGTTTTTATGATCACTATCTCCAGAAACAAAAGCTGGTTTACCTACAGAAACTTGCGGACACGGATCTGCTTACAGATACCATGAATCGAAATGCCTATGAAAAGAAAGTGAATCGTCTTAACGTGCAGAAAGACAAACTTCATACTACCGGTCTTATTCTTTTTGACCTGGATAATCTGAAAATAATTAATGACCGGTTTGGACATGAGAAAGGCGATGAAGCTCTGCAGTTATGTTCTCAGTGCATTAAACAATTCTTTCCTGATAAAGAAAATCTTTTCCGCATTGGTGGAGATGAATTTGCATATTTCTACAATAAGAATAAGGAAAATAATATTGGAGACAAAATTGCTCAATTAAATCAAACTTTAGAATCAACAGAGCATACCTTTAACTATCCATTAAGTATTTCCTCCGGATATGCCTGTTTTCTTCCGGAAATGGACAGCACTTTTAAAGACCTTGCAAAACGAAGTGATCTCATGCTCTACCGCATAAAACGAAAACGGAAACTTGCATATGCAGGCAACTCAGAACTTCTGACTACCAACACGCTTATTAATACAGGAACATCTGCCGAGGAAAAGCAGCAGGAAAAAATCTTCAGCCACACAAAAAATTATCAGGATTTTTCGCTTAAAGAATTATGTAATATCATCGATCTGCTCAGCCCAAGCACAGATGGTTTCCTGTATATGCTGGATTTCAGAACCGACTTTTTCTATATTGCTCCACAAGCTCTAGATCGTTTTTGTCTGCCTGGAAATGAATTCCATAATATGACAAAAGAACTTAAAGAATTCGTATACAAAAAAGATTATCCGCTTCTGAAAGCTGAACTAGATAATCTGCTCAACACAGACCGGAACACACACAATATGGATTACCGCTGGCTGGATCTTAACAGGGAACCAGTCTGGATCAACTGCCGTGGCTATATCATACGTGGCGATCAGCAAGAGCCGATCTATCTGATCGGATGTATCAATGAAATTGGTAACCGGCAGAAAGCTGATAATATTACCGGACTTCTCGGAGAGACTTCTTTGGAAAAATATTTCAAAGATTCGGTTTCTACACTTAATAAAGGCTTCTTGATTCATGTCGGAATTGACGGTTTTAAAATGATCAATGAAAACTATGGATGGGATTACGGAGACTACGTTCTTCGAGAAACAGCGTCCTGCATCTTATCCTGTATCTCGGATAGCCAAAAGGTCTACAAGATAGCATCAGATGAATTTATTATATTAGATACAACATCCTCTGATATGACAACAGCATCTAACCTTTATGACCACATATGCAAGCATATTAATCAGTTTATTGAAGAAAACAACTTTGCTGCGGTATTTACTATTTCTGCCGGTATCCTGCCGCTTCCGGATCTGTCACAGACCGGTTATGCAGAACTTATAAAGCGAACTGACTTTTCGCTGACCATGGCTAAGCAGCATGGAAGAAACTGCTGTTATATATTCCAGGAAGAAGAGTACCAGAATTTCTTACGTATCCGCGAGATCACAAATGAGCTTCATTCAGCAGTAAATCATGGTTTCCGTGGATTCTCAATAATCTTCCAGCCAGTCATGGATATCCGACAGGATAAACTGACCGGAGCAGAGGTGCTGATACGCTTTGCTTCTAAAAAATTTGGACCGATCTCACCTGCTGAGTTCATACCACTTTTAGAGACAAGTGGACTGATTATTCCAACCGGACGCTGGTTCATGCGAGAAGCAATAACTGCCTGCCGGAAAATCCGGATGCAAATTCCTGATTTCAAAGTTAATATTAATGTATCCCAGGTGCAGATCACAAAATCAGATGTTATTACAGACCTTATCAGCGAGATGAACGCTTCTGGCCTTCCACCTGCTGCAATTGCAATCGAACTGACAGAAAGTATTCTGCTCGAAAAAAATGAAAAGGCGCAAAACTTCCTGAAAGAATTAAAACAGGCCGGCTTGCAGTTAGCATTGGATGACTTTGGAACCGGTTATTCCAACTTTCATTATCTGAGTGAACTTCACCCTGATATTGTTAAGATTGATCGTGGTTTTACTTCCAAGGCAATCACGGACAAAAAGAAATATTATCTGTTAAATCAGTTTAGTAACATGATTCATAATCTCGGTCTGAAACTTTGTATTGAAGGTATTGAGACAGAAGACGAATTACAGAAAATAAAACTTCTAAAACCGGATTACTGCCAGGGATTCTACTGGGGACGACCGTGTTCTTATGATGAGTTCAGGAAATATTTTGTGGATGTGGACAGATAATTACACTATTTAAAAAGAGAAGCCAATTCCCAGGCATTTGGGAAATTGCTTCTCTTTTTTCACTATTAAATTGCCCCGGTATTCTGTATCCGGACATCTCTCCTAGAATTTTCCGCCACCGCCTCCGGCAGTGCTTCCGGAAGATGTTGTATGCGTACTGCTTCCGCCGCCACCACTGGAAGAATCATTTTTCTCTTTTTTCGTTTTTGTCATTGTATTATACAGGAATATGTCTCTGCTCTCAGTAAGATTCATACTTCCAGCTTTCACATAATTATTAGCTGCTGCCTGGAAACGTACTGTTTTCAGCTTTGATTTCATAGTGCCAACAACAATCAATGAAAGGACGATACCAGCTACTAATGAAATCGGAATCCAGATCCATGACATTGGTTTTTGTGGTTCATTATCGATATCATAAGGTTCTCCAGTTTTTGCCTGCGTAATAAAATCATCACACTCGTCAGCAAATGTATCAAATGCTGCCGCAAAATCACCATCAGACAAATCACCCGTCATCTCTTCTCCTATGTACTGGATACCTGCATCCGTAAATGCTGTAATAGCATATCCATAGGTTGCCATATACCAATCATGATCTTCCATGCTGATCAGAAGTATTGTTCCATCCTTGTCCGGTCCATAACCATAATTATGAGACTCGTAGAATCGTTCCGCATAATCAGATACCGTCAGTCCATCCAGTGTATCGGTTGTGGCAACCGTCACATCTACCTTCTGTCGCGTACTGATCTCATCCAACTTACTGGTTAACAGCTCCCTCTCATCTGCAGACAGAAGCTCCGCATTGTCGATGACACGAGGATATTCATTCGCGAATCCTTCTGTTTCCTCCGCAAAAGCCGGAACTGCAAGACCTAGACAGAGGATGAGGATCGTCATAAACGATAAAATTCTTTTCTTCATTTCCCCACCTCCCTAAAATAGCCCAATCAGGTGCAAAAGCCATGCAGCACCATACGTTACAACTGAGAATACAGCTGCCAGCATCACTGTCCAGCGTGCTGCTGCACCTTTATCTACCGGCAGATCACCGACAAACTTTCCTGTCTGTCCATTCATTGCAAAGGTGTATTTATTTCCGTTCCATGTCGTATTCAGAAGCCATACCGGATACAGTGCATACTTTGCTTTTCCGCCATGAAATTGTACACTGCTATTGTCTGTTGTTACTGTAGCATAACCTTTTACCGTCTCAGCAAAAGCTTCCTCTGTAGAATGTTTTACACGTTTATTGGCACGTTCAATACTTTGTTCGGCAGTTACGTCATACTTATCTGCCAGATATCCTGCAAGATAAGCAGTCTGGAAATCCACCGCACCTGAAATATTGAATGGCTCGATAGATTCCATCAGATCGTCTGCCATCTTTGTGGATCCATCTACCGGAACATTTTCAAAACCAATACTTCCACCCCGGTGAACCATAAAATGACTTGTCTCAGTATAATCATAATCACTGTCACTCCACATGCGTACCTTTGTTGCCCGATAGCTGACTGTGGCATCTACATTTGTATCAAAAAGCCAGAATGGAACGTAAATACCTTTGATTTCATCAATATGATTCTGATCCTTGAAGATCTTTGGCAGAAGGCGTTTTCCGGTCAGATGTTTCTTCAATCCTTCTTTTGCTGCCTTTTTATCTAATTTGAACGGGATCACCAGATCCGGTTTTAATGCTCCCGCAAATTGTCCCATCATTATGATCGGATTATCACAGAATGGGCAGGATGTTGCTGCCATGTTGGCGTCTCCGACAATCTCGCCTCCACAGGATTTACACACATACGTGCGTAAACCATCTGTTTCACCTTCCTGCCATTCACTGCCTGCGGAAGTATCCCACTCCATGTCATCTGTCTGTTCATTCTGCAGCTCTGCATCATAACCTTTGAGTGCATCCATCTCGAACTCAGTATCACAGTACGGACACTTCATCTTCTGAATCTTACTGTCAAAGGTGATCGCACCGCCACAGCAAGGACATTTAAATTCCTGCAAGCCTGCCATAACTCATTCTCCTTTCTTCCGTGCCGGGCTTCCGGCAGTTATTTTCCAACCGCTGTTCATCCATTACTGTCTGTCGTTCTCGTCGAAGATATCTCCACACTCCGGACAGAATCTCGGCGGATTCTTCGGATCTTCCGGTTCCCATCCGCACTTATCACAACGGTAAAGCGGCGCTCCTGCCGGCTTCTTCGCTCCACAGTTCGTACAGAATTTGCCTTTGTTTACTGCGCCACAGGAACACGTCCAGCCTTCGTCCTCTGCCGGTCTCTTTGTTCCACAGTTCGGGCAGAAATTACCTGTTACTGTAGTGCCACATGCACATTTCCATCCGCCTGCTGCCGGAGCTGCCTGCGGTGCCGGTGTCGGCTGTGGTGTCGGAGCCGCCTGCTGAGCCTGCTGTTGCTGTCCCATAGCGAAAAGATTCTGTGCATTCATTCCACCACCTGCAGCGTTCATTGCCATACCCATGCCCATGAATCCTGTCATAGCTCCTGCCTCGTTGCCTGCTGCGGTCTTCATTGCATCTGCCTGAGCACCGACAAGTGTAGCTGCTGCCATTGTAGGATCACGCATGATTGCTGTACGCTGTGCCTGTTTGATCAGTTCTGCATCCTCGTCCGGAAGAGAAATTGATCCAAAAGCAATACTGACAACCTTCAGTCCACGAAGAGCCCCCCACTTCTCTGAAAGTGCAGTATTCATGGCATTTTCAAGATCTGTGTTGTGTGTTACGATCTGATTTGGACGAAGTTCCATCTCTGACAGACGGCCAAATGCCGGCTGCAGGGCTGAGATAAATTCTTTCTTAAGAGTACTGTCAAGTTCTTCACGGGAATATTCCTGTTCTACATTTCCACATACATTTGAATAGAACAACAGCGGATCAACAATCTTATAAGAATATACACCTGAACAACGGATTGATACGTCAATATCCAATCCGATCTTGGAGTCTACTACACGGAACGGAACCGGATTCGCTGTACCGAAACGGTTTTCCAGAATTTCCTTTGTATTAAAGTAATAAATTCTCTGATCCTTACCTGTATCTCCACCATAAGTAAAACGCTTGCCTACGGTTTTAAATGTCTCTTTAATGCTCTCACCGAGATTACCCGAAAAAATAGATGGTTCTGTTGAGGTATCATATGTAAATTCACCAGGCTCTGCACAAACTTCTACAACCTTGCCCTGTTCTACAATGATCATACACTGTCCATCAGCCACGGCAATACCGGAACCGTTAGAAATGATATTGTCATTTCCTTTTGTATTAGAAGAACGACCTGTCGCTCTCTTCTGACCCTTTGTAACAAGCACTTCTTTCGGCATAGATTCGCAATAGAAAAACTCCTTCCATTGATCCGCTAATGTTCCACCAAGTGCACCCATACCTGCTTTAATAAGTCCCATACTGACTCCTCCTTTTGCGATATATCCGATGTGTTCATTTTATCTATAATTGTAACTGTTCAGAGCCAAGCAAAATTTCATAAAACAGGTGTAAAATGCTTGCATTTTTAAGACTGTTTTTGAAATTTTATTTGGCGGATACGCCACACCTCCAAAATGCGTAGCATTTTGGAGGTTGGCTCTGAACAGTTACCTATAATTTTATTATAACAGAACAAAAAAAATCTGTCTCTCTCAAAAAAATTGTATTTCTGCTGCTTTTTACACCAAAAAGCAGCTAGTCTATTTTCTAGACTAACTGCTCCTGTTGAATTCCATATCTAATTCTTTTATTATATTTGTTCTGTCTCTGAGATCTCTAATTTCTTCTTCTGAAATTCCATATTAGACAGTAAGATGTTCATTGCAAAACCTACAAGCAAAGCCCATCCGGAACCTTTAAATGCAAGCACTGCTGCCATTACTCCGGCAATACTTTTATCTGTACTCGTCTTACAATAATCCATACCGATTCTTGCACATACATATGCCTGGAATAACAAAGTGATCGCAGAACCCACGCCCATGATTGGTTTCATGAATGACACGATCGGCACTAAAATAACACTGATGAATGTTGCCATACGGAAAGAACTCATTCCACCGATCAGCGATTTCATCGCTTTCTTTCCTTCTTTATAACGCATTGCAACAGATACGGTCATACCGATCCAAAGCGGACCTGCCAGTGGTGGGAACGGTGCAAAAATTGCAAGGATCAGGTTTCTAAGACCACTGATCAGGTTTGATCTGCTTGAATTAAAGTCAATATATTCGTCACTTCTACTGTCCTGTGCTTCCTCTACCAACGTCTGTGATGTAACAAAATCTCCAAACGCAAGTACATAACAGATCAACGCCAACGGAATTGCACTTATAAATTTTGAAATCGGTGGAAATCCGACTGCAAAAATACTGACTGTGTGGAAAATATTACTAAAGTCAGGAATTCGGATGAGTGTTCCAAGTTCGAGAACCGGTTTTGACAATTCTCCAAGCAATACTCCTACTAACATGGCAATCAGATATGGGAATAAATTTCCATATTTTGCCATGATATCCAATATTTTGTATTTTTCTCTGTTCTTTTCACAGAACGGTGAAAAACTCAAAAACGCAAGTAACAATGTACCGGAAAGTGTTGCGATTGGCGCAGTCATCAGCTGACTTCCATCTGAGAGCTGTCCTTGCAATACTGTAATCGGTGCTGCAATCAGAATACCGCCTTTGATTGAATTCGGCACACCATTCACGAATTTATCTGCAAGCTTGGTAATTCCCATAAATATAAATACAAATGCAACAAGCAGCTGCAATGCAATCATTGCCTGAATACGCTCCGGTCCTTTTGGGAATCCATTTAAATATGCCAGTGTAAATGGTAATGTCGGTGTGATCCATCCCGGGACAACGGGATCTCCTAACCATCCATGAAGCATGTACATAAATACTTCAATGATGACGCAGCTCCATGCAAGTTCATACGGAAGTCCAAGATTATCCGTCAGATACGGAATCGAACTTAACGCTGTAGCGCCAAGGATCAGACCTTGAAAAAATTCTACATATTCTAATTTATAATGAATTCCCGGAATACGCCACTGAAATGGGCCGAGTGGAATATAGGGAAGTTCGTTGGCTTTTCTTGTTCTTTTCGGACTCATCTTTTAAGCTTCTCCTTCATTTTTCGATTTACAAGTGTCTATTTTTTAACAATTTAATCTCAAAAAAAGGACTGTATTCTTTTTGATGATAACATCTTTTGGAACAACAGTCCATTTTTTTCGTATGAATTGAGATTGTTACTATGTTACTTCCTATAATGCACTTTTTCCGAAGATTTTTTTGTGCTGTGCTACTAAGTAGAGAGAACTTAAAATAGCAAGGATTGCAAATACTAACAGCATGATCATGAGGCTGTATACTGCACTTGCCTCACCAGATGATTTTGTAAGCTGTGCTGCCACTACTGGGATCAAGTAGCTTGCCGCACCCATAAATGTGTAATAAATACCAGTATTTCTTCCCTTCGGTCCCGGGTTAAATAACTGAACAACTGCAAGACCTGTCTGAAGAGCACCTCCTGCTGCGAAGAATCCCAACATTGCGATCGCGATGTAAATGATTGCTACCTGATGGATAAACAGTACACCTGTAAGTGCCACTGCTGTACAGATAGAATCAATAAGGACAACCTTTAGCGGGTTCCATTTTAATTTTGCCATCATGAACGCCCAGAAAAGTACTGCACAGATAGACCCGATTGTATAAATAGAAGTCATACCTGCTGCCTGAATCTCGGAAAGTCCACATACGGAAAGTCCAAATGCTTTTGTATACTGCTGTGCGCCATACATGATCGCCATGCAAAGGAACGCATAAAACATTACAAGAAATACGATAAATTTATTTGGCTTTACAAGCATTGCTGCCTGCACTGCATTATCGGATTTGTCTTTCTTTCCTTCTGACGCTTTCTTCTGATCATCATAAGCAAACGGTGCAATAATTGCAAGTACCAGACAAACAACTGACATTACAAGCGGGATAATAACATTTAATTTCCAGTTTCCGCTGTTTGCATTATGAACAACTATGAATGGATAAATCATACCGGAAACAGAAACAAAAAATTTGATTCCGATCAGTGCAGATCCAGGTGCTGCCGGATAAGCTTCCTGTACAGCCGGATATCCTGATGCATCCCAGAAACCGGATGTTGCAACTCCTGAAACAAATCCACATACAGAAGCAACTAATGCACTTTTTGTAAATAAGAATCCAAGGAAGCATAGAATATATAATGCTGCTCCACCGATCATTAATTTTTTACGTCCTACATGATCCGAAATCTCTCCACCAATCCAGACGCTGACGAATTTACCAAAGCCTGTCCATGCAACTGCTGTACTTACCGCTGCAAGACCTGCTGCATATGCTGCTGACTGTGGGTCTGCCATATTGAATCCCCACTGTTTTGCAAAGTTTACGTTGTTCTGACTTAAAATGATAGCCTGGATACCATGTGTTAAATAGCAAAAATATACACAAAGGATAGACCACAAATATTTCTTTGCTCTCATTCCATCATTCTCCTTTTGTGAATGTAATTATTTTGCCTGAGCCTTCTGAAATTCCTGATACTCAGCAAGTGGCATCTCTTTTCCAACAAACAGTTCGTAGTTAACTGCCCCCTGCTGCAGAAGCATTCCTGCGCCACCGATTGCTTTACATCCTGCTTCTTCTGCTTCAAGGATCATCTTTGTCTTCTCTGGATTGTATACAGTATCTGCAACAACAAGATCCTTACGGAATAAAGATTTGTCAACCAGAGTTACATCCTCGTGTGGTTTCATTCCCATAATCGTTGTATTGATAAGAATATCACAAGTTTTAATTTCTTCTTCCAGTTTAGCCTTATCAGCAAGATCCTCTACAGTAACAACACAGTCTGGACACTTCTCTGCTAATTTAGCCTTTGTTCCTTCTGCTCTTTCGTAGAATTTATCTTTTATATTGAAAATGTTAACTTCTTTTGCTCCGTCCAATGCTAACTGAACCTGAATAGCTGTAGCGGCTCCACCGGCACCAAGGACAACAATCTTTTTATCTTTTACAGATACACCATTGATCTCAAGATTTTTAACAAATCCAACACCATCTGTAATGTATCCTGTGATCACACCGTTATCATTTACAAATGCGTTACATGCTCCGATGATCTCTGCTGCCGGAGAAAGTTTGTCAACTAACTTTGCTGCAATATTTTTACATGGCATTGTAAAGTTACCAGCGCGCATGTTGAATAAACGAATTGCCTCAAACGCTTTTGGCATTTCTTCCTCTGTTACATCAAATGCCAGATATGCATAATCTAATCCGTCATGCTGGAAACTGAAGTTGTACATTGCCGGTGATCCTGAATGTCCAACCGGTGATCCAAATAATCCCATTAAGCCTGTGTGTCCAGAAATTCTTTTTTCCATGATTCTAATCCTCCTGATATAATTTCATTTATAAATTCAATGCAACCTCATATGCTTCTTTTGTGGCATCCAGTGCACGGCGTGCTCTTACTGCGTCACCTACCATGTGGACTTCTGGTACGATGTCTTTTAATTCTTCTGCGAAGTCATAAACTACATTCTGTCCATCACGGTGTGTGTAACGTGAGCTGAATCCCATAGAGAGAACAACTGTGTCGAATCCTCTTGCCTCGTAGATCGTCTCGTCTGATTTATCTGCTGCATTTTTGTAACTTACGCCATCTGAGAAGATCTCTGATACAGCTGCACTTGTAATCTGTTTGATGCCATATTTCTCAAATGCTTCCATAAGAAAAATTCTGTGCTCATGGATCACATCCGGTCCGATCGCATCTCTCATTTCGATAATGGCTACTTCATGTCCCTGCTCTGCTAAGAAGTCTGCTGTCTCTGCACCTACCATACCGCCACCAACAACTAAGACTTTATGTCCTACCGGGCGTGTTCCTTCCAGGCAGTCAACACCATAGACGATATCCGGATTTTCAATACCTTTGATAAATGGAAGTACTAAAGTCTCAGCTCCTGTTGCAAGGATCACTGCATCCGGTGTATCTTCTTTCAACATCTGTGCAGTTACTTTTGTATTCATCTTGATATTAACTCCGGCTTTTTCACATTTTACAATGTAACTTCTGACCATACCTGTGATATCACCTTTTCCTGGTGGATATGCAGCCAGTCTCATATTACCGCCAAGCTTATCTGTAGCTTCAAATAATGTTACATCATGTCCGCGTCTCTTCGCTGTAAATGCAGCACACATACCTGCCACACCACCACCGATCACGTAAACTTTTTTCGCCTTCTCAGCCTTCGGAAGTCCTTCTTTTTCATGTCCAAGTACTGGATTTACAAGACAACAGATTGGTTTACCTGCATACATATTGGCAACACAGCCCTGAAGACAGGCGATACATGGTGTAAGATCTTCCAGTCTTTCTTCCATTGCTTTCTGTGGTGTGTGCGGATCTGCAAGTGACTGACGTCCAAATGCTACTAAATCTGCATTTCCCATTTTAATGATCTGTTCTGCAAACTGTGGTTCTGTATATCTTCCGACTGTAATAACCGGAATAGAAACACATTTCTTGATATTTGCAACAAGCTCTGCTGAGAATCCGCCGTGAATTCCTGTCGGAGCCCACATATACTCATCTTTTAAATGTACTGCACGGGATACGTGAAGACCATCAATTCCGCAATCTTCTAAATAAGAAGCAACTGCACACATATCGTGATTATCAAGTCCTCCAAACATGTCTTCTGTACTGTTAATACGTGCAAGAACAGCAATCTTTCCTTCTGTTTTCTTCTTTACTTCTTCAATAATGAGACGTGAAAATCTCATTCTGTTCTCAAAGTTTCCGCCAAATTCATCGACACGCTTATTTGTTCTTGGTGACATAAATGAATTTACAAGATAGCCGTGCGCCATATGGATCTCTACTGCATCTGCTCCACCTTTCATTGCACGTTCTGCTGCTTCACCATATCCTTTTACAAGCTCATACACTTTTTCTGTAGATACTTCTTCCGGAATGTCTCTTCCATCTGCTGATGCGATTGCTGTAGCTGCCTGGATCGGTGCTCCTGCATTCTTTGCATTTCCTTCCGGTCCTGCATTCTGAAGCTGGATAGATACCTTTGCACCTTCTGCATGACAGGCATCTGTGATTTTCTTCAGGCTTTCAATGCTGTTGTCATCATAAAGACATGGTTTCTTAGGACCGCCCTTCGCTCCTTTATGTACTACAGTCGCTTCAATTGTGATCAGACCAAACTGACCTTTTGCACGCTCACCATAGTAAGCCACAGATTCGTCACTCCATGTTCCGTCTGAATTTGCGAAATTATTTCCCATCGGTGGAACCACAAAACGATTTTTAACAGTCATAGGTCCAATCTGAATCGGAGAAAACATATTTTTGAATTTCATCATTTTACCTCTCTCTTTGGCATCATCTGTTTTTCAAATTAGTCTACCAACTCTGGCCAAACTTCTTTTAATACTTTCTCTGTGTTTTCATATGTATAAGCAGCTGCTTCTTTCAGTCCTTTTCCAAGGATTGCATCAGAAATAACTTCTACACCAACAACCTTCGGATCAACTCCTGCGTCTTTAATCATCTTAACAAATCCTGCTGTATCTTTTGCTCCTGTTCCCGGTGCAAGACGATCATGCATAGACTCATCTCTTAAAATAGGTGCTGCATATGGTCTTTCATAAGCATCATTGATCTGGATAGAAATAACTTTCTTGGCAATCTCCGGTGTAAGGATATCGTATGGCTGATCTGCTCTTACCCAGTGCCATGTATCAAGAATGAGCATTGCGTTGTCGCATCCAGAAGCTTTTACAACTTCCCAGCCTTTCTTAAGATCCGGAATTCCGCTGTATGGCATCGGCTCAACACCAATGATGTATTTTCCTGCTCTCTGGCAAAGTTCTTTTAATTTCTGTGCTGTGTACTCAACAGAATAATTTTCCATCAGTCCACAGTTGATGTGGCCTACTCCAAAGAGTTCGCACATATGGAAACACATCTGCTCTTTGTATTTCTGCTCATAAGAACGATGTTCCTCACACCACTGAACAATGTACTCTACCTCTGTTACTTTCATATCATGTTTGTCAAGAATTGCAAGAATGTCTTCATCATGAAGTCCTTCATTCAATGCATCAACATAAGTCTCTGCGCGAAGACCGATTCCTTCATATCCTGCTTCCTTTGCAGCGATTACACGATCTTCAAATTTGCACTGATCTCCAAGTGTCCATGAACTTACTGTGATTGGGTTTTTCTTTGACATAATTCTTCCTCCATTGTAAAAATTGAATATAATCCATTGGATTTTTCTGTTCAATCTTGTTGTTTTTTTCTATTTTTATTATATCTGTTTGTTAAATAAATGACAAATTGGTAATTCTATCAAGATCCATGCATTTTGTTTATAGATTTTATTTACACTTCGTGTTACGATATTATTATCAATAAGCATTATTGCGTATTTATCTCTCAAATAGAGTAACTGTTCAGAGCCAACCTCCAAAATGCTACGCATTTCGTCGGTGTGGCGTATCCGCCAAATAAAATTTCAAAAACAGTCTTAAAAATGCAAGCATTTTACATCTGTTTTATGAAATTTTGCTTGGCTCTGAACAGTTACCAAATAGATATAAAATGAACCTGATTAAATGGGAAGATACAAATTTTTATAAGGAAGGTACCAGACTTTATGAATCTCTATCATCTTAGATATTTTGTTACTCTCGCTCATCTAGAACACTACACAAAGGCTGCGGAGATTCTTTCTATCACTCAACCAAGCTTAAGTCATGCAATCTCATCTCTGGAAAGTGAGCTCGGAGTAAAACTCTTTGAAAAAGATGGACGTAACGTTGTCCTCACAAAATGTGGACAGGCTTTTCTTGCCGATGTGGAACAGGCTTTGGATATGCTGGATTCAAGCATCAATAAACTGCAGATGACCGGATTTGGGGAAGGCCGCATCGATATTGTTGAACTCCGTACGCTCAGCAGTGCAGTTGTTCCGAACTTTGTAAAAGGTTTTTTGGATTCCACGCCTAACAAAAAAATCGATTTTTATTTTCACAGTTCGACCGGACTCACATCCGACATGATCCAGGGATTAAAAGAGCGAAAATACGACATCGCATTTTGTTCCAAGATGGACAATGAACCGCTCGTTGAGTTTGTTCCGGTCGCAAAACAAGAGCTTGTACTGATCGTACCGGAAGGACATCCTTTGGACGGGAAAACTTCGATTGATCTAAAAGAAGCGCTTACGTATCCGCACATCGTTTTCTCTAAGCGAAGCGGTTTAAGACATGTAATTGACAAGTTATTTGAAAAATGTGGCGGATACCCTCAGATTGCTTACTCAATGGAAGAAGATCAGGGTGTTGCCGGATTAGTCAGTGCCGGATTCGGCATCGCAGTTGTGCCGCGAATGCCGATTCTTTCCTCTTTACCGGTTTCAATCATAGAAATTTCAACTCCGTCCTGGGAGAGACTCTTCTACATGGCAACTTTGAAGAATGTTTATCAGGCACCTGTTGTTACGAATTTTAAGAATTATGTATTGGAACATGCTGAAATATAGAATGATACATTTCTTCTACTTTACAGCATCGGTACGATCATATTTACCCAGAACCAGCTCACCGGCATCACAAGCACCATGGCCGGGATCATGTCTGCGACTGGAAAATCGTGAATCTTTGCGATCCGGAAACCAGTTGCAAGAAGCAGAAAGCCTCCACATGCCTTGAAGTCGGCAATCATATCCGGCGTGGTCAGTGGGAAGATAAATTTTGCTGCTGCGAATATAATAAGGAAGATCACACACTGCGGAATTGCAACTGCAGCAACCACCATACCTAATGTTCCTCCAAAAATCATCGCAGTAAAGAAATCCAGAATCGACTTCGAAATCAAAATTGTATGATCACCGCTCATTCCGGAATCCAGTGAACCATAAATCCCTGTCCCACTGGCACAAAACAATACGATAATCGTCACAAGCATTGACATATACTCTTCTCTGGACATGGATTTGTTCTTATTTGGGAAGAGTTTTCCCACTGGTTTCTCCATGCAGGTCGCTCCGCTATTAATAATTCCGCCCAGATTGACTGCCAGACCAAAGGCAGTTCCAATTATCACTGCAAAAATAACAGCAGGCATATTTTTCATAAGTCCAATGGAACTAACTCCCATTCCCATTGAGCAGATACCAAATATCTTGGTAAGTTCCGAATTAATTTTTGCAGGCAGCTTGTGCCCAAATAATGCCCCGATCACACCGCCGGCTGCAACCGACAGGGCATTGATAATAACTCCTATTGGCATATTCATCCCTCTACTTTCTAAAACACAGATGCGGTGTAAGGAATCTCCTACACCGCAAATTTTCAGTTTGATATTCAGTTTATCATAATACTTTTTATAATGTAAAGCTTTATACTTCAAACTAGTATTTACTACCAGAAATGAAGTATCCTTTTTAAGCAATTTATTCTATCGATCAGTAAAGTTTTTAATCTCCTTTTTCTAGTTTTATACCTTCAATACTATCTACTATAGCTTTCTTATTTCTATCATGCAAATACACTGGATTCAGCTTGCTCTTATGGTATTTATAAATGGTTCCTTCTGTCTTTTGACTCAATAGCCTTGCGAAGTATCTCTCCCAGCTGAAATATTCCTGACTTTCTATAAATTTTTCCGGTTGTGCTAATATCTCCGATATCTCTTTTCCCTCAATCAATCCTGCGTTTAAAATAATCCACTCAAATGATTCAGGAAGATATAACTTTATATTTCTATGTATCCGTGATAATTTATGAAGCTTTTCCATTTCGGCACCAATTGCTGCCCCATCGGCAATTACACAGGTTTCATCTTTCATGCCGCAAAGTAAAGAATATAATTTTGTCTTTCCACCAGCGGACTCACACTCTATATCACTTTCTCGTGTAACATCTTTGAAAAACTCATATCCCGAATTTGAATCTTCAACTACAATATGTTTCGGTTCAATTGGAAAATGTTCTGTTTCAGAATATATCTTATACAATTGCTGATATACCTGTTTCGTGTTTTGATACTTTCCAGAAGAATGTATACCATAAATTTCCTCAACACTATATGGAAGATTATAGAGACTTTCTCTTGTAATAATAACAAAATAATTATCTGAATCCCTTACCGCTGAAGCAAACTGTTCCGTACGAATAAAAGCATTTTCTTCATCTGTAAACAAAATATACCCGGAAATATTTTGAAGAACTAATTGCCAATCAGCACCTTCAAGGATTCTGCATGGGACATCGCATACTACATCAACTCCACTGGAAACTCCCAAATTGGCATACTGTCGAATCATATTTATTAATGTGGTTTTTCCTGTCGCACTATCCCCTTTGATAATTGTAATATTTCGTTTTATCTCAAACTCATAATGCAATTTGTTATTTTTTACAACTACTTTATGTTTACCTTTCATTCACTATCCCCTAGACATATTCTCCGGCAACATCCAAAAATTCCGGCATATCATGAACAATCTGACCCGTATTTAATACTTTTGCTTCGAATTTTCCTTCTCCAAAGTCCATAATATGTCGAAGATTTATTGTCAGATCCTTATCTTCCGCAATCTGCAGTATCCATTTTGAACAGTTATCTCCACAAGCAGAGGCATTAAACACCCGATTATTTTCATCAAATGCCATCAATATTAAAGTTTTTACGCCCCCAGACAGTTCCTTTGGAGATATCGGTCCCAAAACAGGGCTCTCTATCAGATGAGTGCCTATCACTGTAGATTTGTCTACATCAGCAATCATTTCCACTGACAAAGGATTCGTTAACCATTCATCCTCATACATGTTATCAAAATATGTCGGAGGATGGTATATTGCCTCTGACATATCTCCTAAATAAATATTTAACATCTTTCTGCTCCATAGCTTATTTTTGTGTAACAGCCTCTCGTACCTGCTCACCAATATTCCGTTTTTTCCTATACATTCATTATAAGCGCATTGTCCATAAATACGCAATGAGATTTTTTCGACAAACTAAAGTCCACTTATATGAAGATTTCGACTATGAAGCTCATTTTTCTCGTTCAAAAGCAGATTTCTGAGAAATGTTTCCAAATACTCTGTTGTTTCGTGAATACCTGTTTGCAGGTTCGTATAGTTTTAACAATAAAAGAAGAGAACTCTCATTTTACTGGAGTTCTCTTCTCTTAGTCATTTACTATTTTTCTTTGATTTACTCACTCTCTTTTCCAAAATTCACAGCAAGTACGATCATATTGATTCCCTGCATTAAAACAGCAAATGCGATCATATATCCAACTGAGAACATAGTCAATACCGGATGAGTAAAGGCTATAATACTTACAATAATGGATAACACACCACAAACAATTGCTAAAATTGCTTTTCCCTTAGAATCTTTAAACTTCTTCACTCCGGCTACAATCTGGAAGATACCATAAACCAGGACGCTGGCTCCAACCAGATAGGTTGCCATGATATCTGTAAGAAATCTCTGTACGCCACTGAACAATAAAATGATACCGCCAAGTCCTTCCAGGACTCCAAGAATACATCCTCCGATATCTTTCTTCTCTTTTGACAATGAAAGTATCACAAGTTCAATACCATTCACGAAGAGAAGCATTCCAAGAATCCATCCGATTGCCAAAAAAGTTCTCATAGGTCGAACTACTGCATAAAAACCTAACAACACTGTCAGAATTCCCGTGATCATTGTGATAATTTTAATTGTTTTATTCTCCTTCATTTTTGCTGCCCCTTTCATTTTTACATTTCTTTTTTCTATAATAACACAATTTTTATTTACTTGTTACCTTTTTATATTTTATTCCACAACCAAATACAAGCATTGAGAAGATCCATATCGCAATCCAAATTGTTGCTTTGCTCTCATCTCCTGTTTTCGCATTTGTTTTGTTTTCGTCTTGTAAATGTTCCTCATCTTCGGGATGGTTCTCCTGCTCATTCTCAGAACTTCCTGTCACATATGCTTTTACGCTGGTACTTCCCGCATAATTTTTCTCATCACTTGGCTTATTCAACACATTGATCATACTCCAAATCGATCTTTTGAATACACCATCTATCGTGTCATTACAAAATATAGCATCCTTTTTTTTCTCATCGGTTGGATTTTCAAAGCTATTTCCAGCCGCTTTATAAACCTCAATAAAATTGTCATAAAGCTTTTGCTTACTCTTTTCGACAGCATTTATATCCGCCTTACCATCCATATACAGTTGCGCGGCTTTCATATAATCTTCATAGGCGCTCAATGTATTTCCTACATTTCCGGCAGTTTCATATACATCTATATCTTTAGACCATTGCTGATTCAGCTCATTTTTCGCTTCTGTGTACTGTATTTTCTGAAGTGTATTCTCTATTTCTGCATCATACTCTTTAAGATGTTGATCAACGATCTTAACTTCATTAAGTATCTCATTACAAAGAGCCTGAATTTCTGCCAGTGTCTGTCCAGTGTTATTGCCTCCACAAATCCATTTATTAACAAATGAAGCTACTTTCTGAAATCCTTCACTCTCTGTCGCTCCGGCAATTCTGACAAGTGCTGACCCACAAGTAGTCAACCCTACTGTGTAAATACGATTGACAAATGTTTTTCCGGTACTCACCCATAGATTATTTTGTTTAACTGCCGGTGCAGCAGTCTCTGCTTCTGCACTTACCGGTAAAGGCATAATCGAAAATGCTACGCAAAGGCTCATTCCAATTGCAATAATCCTTTTCGAAATTCTTCTTTTCATCCGCTTCCCACTCCTTCCTTATTCCTGTCTCTGCCTGATGATTCGTTTTGTATCATTATTTATACCTTTTTATAATACCACTCACACGGTTAATCAGCAATCTTTTTTGCTCAAATCCGCGCTTTTATTTGATGTTTCTTAGATAAATTGTTGTAAAGCTCAATTAAAGTGCATTTTATTTGCATTAATTATTGCATTTTAATTATTTCTATTGTATTTTCAAAACAACTATAGTAATATAAAATTATCACAATAAAGGAAGGTCTCATATGCGTTATAATGTTCCACTATATTTCGAACGAAAGAATATCAAAAGTTCAGATATTTTTTACCTTACCAGACAGAATCCTCACACAATCATTACGCTTTCCTCGGGAGAAAGCATTACGACTACAATCCCGATAAAAGAACTTATGCTCTACTTGCCGGAAGAAGATTTTCTAAACATCTCAAAAGGCATTGTTCTTCGAAAAAATCAAATTGTTCATATATCCGACGAAGGACTTTATACAATGACTGATGGTGCTGTCTTTCAAGGGAGAAAACGTAATCTGAGTCAGCACAAACAGATCCGTAAGGAACTTGGTTTAAATACGCAGAACCTTTCGGATGTTTCAGAAGACAGCTCACTTCAATTATTTGATAACTGTAGCTTTCTCAATGATATGCCACTTGCTTTTTGTATTATTGAGCTTGTATTTGATGCGAATGGACATGGTGTAGACTTTGTATTCCGTTACTGCAATGATGAAATGACTGTTGTTGAGGGCGTTCCCGTTTCAGAAATGTTGAATCGTTCATTTTATGAAGTCTTTGAAAATGGAGATAAAAAATGGCTTGTCACTTATGCGGATGTAGCGTTAAACGGCAATAAACATATCCTGCATGATTATAGTCCGGAAATCGACAAGACTCTAACCATCTACTGTTTTCAACCAGCTCCGGGATATTGTGCATGTGTGTTGATTCCGTCTTAAAAAAGTGCCAACTATGAAAGACCTATCGTGGATAACGACTCCACAATAGGTCTTACTTTTTATCAGCTATGCATAAATCAGTTCCTGCGCCTGTTTATTCAGATCTGCCTGACACCTTGTATAGTTATGAACTCAGTAGTTGGTACTATTCTCGTAACCATCTACAGATATCAACCACTTGCACTCCTTTATAATCATAATTTTCATGATGTGTTCTTGCAATTATCATCTTAGGATATGCATCTCTTATTGCAAGCAAAGGCGAATATTCTCTTTCAAATGTTTTTTCATCTGAAATATTATCGCTTACCTGAATATATATTTGAGCCTCACGTTTCTTTGCTACAAAATCTACCTCCTTTTTATAAAGTTTTCCCACATATACCTCATATCCTCTCCTACGCAACTCCAGATAAACAATGTTTTCGTAAACTCTTCCAAAGTCCATGTTTCGTGTACCATTGACTGCATAACGAAATGATGTATCGCAAAGATAATATTTACTATTATTTGCCAAATACTTTTTCCCTTTTAAATCATAGCGTTTTGCCTCATAGAACAGAAATGCATTTTCCAAATACCCAATGTATTTTGACACCGTCTTTCTAGTTATCTCACTCTGGTCATTTTTTAAAGTTTTGCTGATATTATTAGGCGAAAGTAAATTACCGATGTTATCCATCATGAATTCAGATATATTAGTGAACTCTGATTTATTTCTTATTTTATACTTTTCAACCAAATCTCTGATAAGAATGGTTGAATACACATCCCTAACGTAATCATACTGTCTGTCCTCAGTCTTATATACATAAGATCCAGGCATACCACCAATTCGGACATACTGATCAAAAGCTTCATCATACCTGTCTGTAATTCCATAATAAGTTAGATATTCCACGAAAGAAAATGGATATACTTTTATTTCCATCGTTCTTCCGGTAAAAAGTGTTGCTAAATCTGAGCTTAGCAAAAATGCGTTTGAACCGGTAATATAAATATCATAAATTCCTTTTGTATAAATACTATTAATTGCAAGTTCAAACTGCGGGCATAGCTGAACCTCATCAATCAATAAAACATTCGTCATTCCCTCTTTGTACTGTTCCAAGACATACTTATGCAATGCATGATACTCCAATAAATGATCAAACTCTAATTCCTGAAGGTTTATCATAACAATATTTACCGGTTCCTCTAATGACTGCAGATAAGAGACAAACTCTTGCAGCAATACCGATTTACCGCTTCGTCTGATGCCTGTAATTACTTTTATATCCGGTGTCCCATACAATTCAATCAGTTCGTTTAAATACTCTTTTCTTACGATAAGCTGCATGCTACGATCTCCTATTCCCACTTTTTTAATAATTTTTATTTTTCGGTAATATATTTCATAGACTGATATTATCACACTCTATGCCTTCTGTCATTATTCTATTCCCACTTTTTTAAAATTATTCATTTTTTGGTATTAGTTTTTAATTTTGATTTCCTAGATATTTCCCACACTTTTTCAATGGAAAAGGGGCTGTCGACAGCCCCTTACTTTTATTATTCCCCGCTGATCGGCGAACCGCAATATTCACACTCGCCCACAGCTCCTCTTTGAATTTTGTTGATACCACCACATCCCTTACATTTTACAGTAACAAGTTCTGCATCTGTCTGTTTGACCGTCTTTGTAAAAGAGGGGTTACCAATCTTCTGACTCATCTGATCCTTTCGAACAAATAACTTTGCCTTGTTATCCACATAAGCATCGTTAAAATATTTCTTTTTACACAATTTTTCAAGATTTCGACGTACTTTATCCTCCGGCTGGTTAAGAATCGCTGCCATATCCGGGATAAATCCATCATTCGAAGTTTCTGCAATCTCTTTATATTCTCGATAAAGCTTTTGCAGACGGAGTGTCTGGATTCCGAGCACAATCAAGATCACCCCGAAAATTCCAAGAACAATGCACATAATCAATCCTGAAATTTCCATATCCGCTGCATATGCCGGATTAGAGAACCATTCTTCCACACAGATTGCTGCAACCAAAAGGAAAACTGTTCCTCCGATAATCCCCACAACTGACAGAATCTTTTTCATGATCAACATTTTATATTTCCTCCC